>ERZ1645187.4624-NODE-4624-length-11013-cov-14.732068_pt1 | contig 11013 bp, 15 predicted proteins | sample MGYA00575352_ERZ1645187 | MGnify/ENA primary metagenome ERZ1645187 (study PRJEB40837, sample SAMN11349314) | freshwater sediment metagenome | isolation source: river sediment | host: Sediment | place: India: Wazaribad , New Delhi | collected 2017-02-21 ... | reverse complement strand
CACCCCGCCACCCATGACCCCGAAGCCTGGCACAGTGATAGAGCAGCCTATTCCGGCTGGTATTGACAGCTTGGCCGTTGCAATGGCTTACTTTGCAGTGAGAAATGGCAATGATACGCTTGTGAATGATGATAGATATATGATTACAATGCGGTGGGCTGTAACTCAAAATAGACCTACATTCTTTCAGCCGACAATCGTGAACAGGCAACCCACCACCATCATCAGCCATACAACAACCGAAAAGCCGCGAAACAAAGTCTTTGCCGGTATTGGTGTCGGTCGAAGTCCCACGCAGTTCGGCCTTGCTCCTTCAGCAGCACTTCTAACAAAAAAAGATCATCTCTACACAGTGAGTTATGATGCGATTAATAGGGACTTTTATTTTAGTGTTCTTTGGAAGATAAGTTTTAAAAAGAGATAGGTCTATAATTCAGGATATTCCTTCCCAACCCGATCACTCTTAAACCCTGCTTTCAACCTTGTATATCTTTCTGTGGTAGTTATGCTCGTGTGTCCATTTTGCATCATCCTGTCATAAGAACTAAAATCACTGCTCTCAAGCCGCACATTTGCCAAATGTTTCCACGAATAAAGCATATATCCTACCGGCATCTTTAGTTTTTTCAGTATAACATTAAACCGGGTTCGCATAGTGTTTTTACCCAAATGCGCAGGACCAGGTTTCCCGTCGTCTTTGCCAATCACATAAAAATCCTTATCTGTAAGGTGTAGGTAATACACCTCCCGCAGAATATTCATAAAAGCGTCAGGGATGATAGGTGTCTTAGGTCGTCTTGTCTTACTTATTTCGGACGGAATACGAATTATTTTTCTATAAAAATCAATCCAGCTAACTTTCATAAGTCTGATTTCGTTCGGACGCATCAAACAATAATACTCAAACAACACGAATAAATAAATCTGAGGATGACTTCTCAACTCATTTACTAAAATCTCTACATCTTCCTCCATTATCGGTTGTGGCGATTTGTCAATAACCCTGGTACTCTTTGGTATTTTCTGCACAGGATTTATGGTTATCTTTCCATTATCATATAACGCCTCAAATAAACCGAATATCAATTGCTTATATTTTCCGTATGTCACCTTGCTAACTTGCCGTTCTTTGTTAAGAAACACAAAAAACTCCTTGATCATATTATTATCCCATGCTGAAATGTCATAGTCAGAATAACCCTCCTTATGGGCCCACATCTGAAAAATACGGTATTTACTCGTGTAAGTACTTATCGTATTAGGGTCTAATCCATTGAAATTCTCAGCAAGATGTTTATTGATATAATAATTAATTGTTCTGTTGCCTGTTTTTTTTTCGTTAAATATGCTTGCCGCGTTCTTATACTGAAGCATGTCGGTATAAATAGCCGTATTGTCATGTACAAATGGGTTCCATCCTGCAGCCAATTTGTCAGTATATTCAGTGATCAATCTGTTTGCAAGCGAATATCTTTCTTTTTTATCCTTTAATTTAGCAAATCCGGTGTAAAGCTTTTTCCTTACCATTTTCCCTGTTGCAGGGTCTTTTACCGAATATTGAACATACCATTTGTTTTCAGGGCTCATATCGCCACCAAAATCATATAGTGTTGGTAAGATAGCAATTTTTTCTCTTTTCATTTCTTACGCTTTAGCCTTCCAAGCCACGTAGAAATGTTTTAGACTTTTACTGAGTGCGGAGAAGGGGGGATTCGAACCCCCGGTACCCTTGTAGAGTACGACAGTTTAGCAAACTGTTGGTTTCAGCCACTCACCCACCTCTCCAATATTCAGCAGACATTTTTTGCCTACTATTGCCTACTTTAATCAATAGATTGCCTACTTTTTAGTATTTAACCATCTAAATATCAATCTATTAAGTATTATTGTCGGGGCAGCAGGAGTCTAAACATAACCGTAACTTATTGTATATCAATTATTTATATTCTGCCTTTTTTGCCTACTTCTACTATTTTTCCTGCTTTTGCCTACTTTTTTCAATCAAACTCGACTGCAACTCATCAACCTGGTCTTGCAAACGCTCTACCATACGCTGCAAAAATAACAGCATACTATCCGGCTTATCTCCATATTCGCTCGCAGGATCGTTCACCATATTATACTCAGAAAAGTCACTCAGATACTTCGGCCCATCACCAAACAGCAACCAGTTGATGTTTATATCAGGTACGTGTTCGCGCAAACTACTCAAAAACTGAACACTCGGACTACCGTTTTTTATCACCGAATGCAACGACTGACGCGTCATCCCAAGCAGGTCAGCAAACTTCTTTTGGTTCGTAAACCTATCAGTTATAACTTCTAACAACCTATCCTTGAACTCCATAGCTTTATCTTCAAAATATATTTTTAAAAATGTAAAGAAAATACTTGACAAGTAAACAATATGTATTACATTTGCACTTTCTGTCATACATTTGTCATACTTATGTCATACAAATATAAGCTAATATCGTGCCAAAATCAAAATAAATCAAACATGCCAACACAACTTACTGAAAGGGTTATCTTTAGAGTGTCTAAAAAAGATAAGCAAAACCTCGAAAAATTTTGTAAAAAAAGAAAAACAAAGCCATCAACGCTCATAAGAGAACGCGTTGTTGATTACATAAACGGCTTCCAATCCACGTAGTATTAATACAACAAATGGCCGCGCTTAGCCCATGGCATTAGCGCGGCTATTTTATCAAAAACAAAATCCAATATGGTTAATTTGATTCTATTAGGCGACCTTTTACTTTCCGTAAACGGGAAAAAAATTAGGCTTTTGAAAGAGCTCGATATGTTCTTAAAAACATATCATATGGTAAATGAACATGATTTTCTTTCAGACGAAGAAGCAAAAGCCGTGAACGAATTTATAAATACCCTTAACAGAGGTATAAAAATTCAAAAAACAATCCGGTCATGATCAATACCTTCCGAAACATCATGCACCATCATGGAAATATCAGATTTGTGCGAAAAATTCTTTTCACGCAACCGCGATCAATAAACAAATTGTCAAACTTAAACTTTACACAAAATGATCCTTATCCTCATTTCTACTATCGTAATTATCCTGGGAATCATTGTCGTTTTCAAAGCAGTAAAAGACGCTCCAATGATTGATGACGACAATATGTATTACTAAAAACACATACACCAATGAAAATCGAATCACTCCTGCATATTGCAAAAATTATTGAGCAACAAAACATGATGTTGCAGTCGGCTATTGATAAAATTTGGGAAATGCAAAACCCTGAGGATGAACTTGCCCGAATCGAACGGCAGCTGCAGCAAAACAAAGATATCCTGGTCGAAATGAAACACGAAATCAAACTCATAGAACAATACGGTGAAGCATACGTGAAATTTGATCCTCAATATATTACAAGCTGTGATACCTACAAGAACAAAGATAATAAAACTACTCGACCTTGTAGAAAACGGGAAAATACCCATCAAGGTTGAAGTAAGGCAGTATGCCACCGGTCCAGAAATCTATATAGCACGTTTTAATGGATGGTCGTGGGTAGTTTACAACCCCGTAACATTCAAAACCAAAGCAGAGGCGCAAGCCGAAATAAATAAAAGTATAAAATCAGATTCAAGATATGTTGACGGCGAAACCATTTAAAGCGTTAAAAACGCCTCAGTAAATATTGAGCAAACAAATTTCAACATTAAAAAAAGTAATGATTATGAATGAAATACCTACACATTACAAAATGATGGTTGGCACAAGAGTAAGAATGGAAGGTGCAATATTCTCACGTAACCCAATTCCTGAAACTGAATTTGATGTTATTGGTGTGAGATGGGGTAGTTCTCAAACTCTTAATACTAAAACAATGAAACGATACCCAACAGTAGAGTTTCTTGTAAAAAACAACTCAATGAAACGTGCCAGATGGACAGGCCCTTTTCCTGATTATTCAAATCAAATTAATGACGATTACATTATTGCAAAAACTAACGACAAATGAAAATACTTATATCAGTTGAAGATAGCCAGACCAGACACCTTCTGAATGAGATACTGATGATGAAAGAGATTGACAAAAGCATTGTTGTCATTGACGATGATAATGCAATGAACATTCAGGAGCTTATTGAGATGCTCGCAGATCAACGCGGAATTGGCCACCGGCCTATAGACCAGGAGCTAAATATTTTATTCACAAGACCACCGGATGTTGAATATCCGCAGGTTATCGAGACCACAATCGCCTATGAGCGCAAAAAAGAGCGTGAACAGTGGAAACACAGACAGAAATACTTTAGAAAATGATGAAAAATTTTAAAGGAAAAGCCATCTACAATCCGTCCGGTAAGGCAGCTGAATACGCTCCTTGGGCCTGCAATTTCTATGTTGGTTGCTCAAATGGCTGCACATATTGCTACTGCAAAAAAGGCATCCTTGCGGGCACAATGGGGATGGATAAGCCACAGTTGAAGAAATGCTTCAAAGATGAAACACACGCTTTGAAAGTGTTCGAGAGAGAATTATTAACAAATATTGTCGAACTTAAAAAACACGGTCTGTTTTTCAGTTTCACAACTGATCCCATGCTACCTGAAACTTTTGATATGACAAGGAGAGCAATTGATCTTTGTATTGCTTTTAAAGTGCCTGTTAAAGTGCTAACAAAAGTTGATAGGTCGGAAGATATTTTGAGATGGTATGGATCAAAGTGGGTTACAACAGATATCAGAAGATTAATTGCATTCGGCTTCACACTCACCGGCCACGACGAACTTGAACCAGGTGCCAGTACAAACGCTGAACGAATCGCAGCTATGAAAGACCTGCACAATGCAGGGTTCAGGACATGGGCCAGTATTGAACCTATGATTGACACTTGGAGTTCGATGCACATAATTGGCCTCACACTTGATTTTTGCGCCTTATACAAAGTAGGGATAGAAAGCGGAAAAAAGTACAGTAAGGTTAATCTTAATGATTTTGTGCATACGGTTTCAAAATACTTAAAAAGTGAAAAAGGAAATTCTGCTAAAATCTATTTCAAAGATTCCCTTCTTAAATCCGCCAGCATTGACCGTGCTGATCTTCCATCAAACTGTGTAAGCAGAGATTATAATATTTTCATTTAATACCCTAAGACCCATGAAAAAACTCAACACACTGATCACACTTATGATCATATTGAGCATACTGGCAGGCTTTGCCATGGGGGTGCTTTTCGCAACAACTTATCTGCTAAATGCTATATAACCATGAAAGAACTCCCAATACTTTTCAGTACCCCAATGGTGCAGTCCATTCTAGAAGGCCGCAAAACAATGACCCGAAGATTGAATGGCCTTGATAAGATTCCAAAAGACACTACTTTTAGTACATATGTTTATAAAGATATTGCAATTGGCCTTCCGGCAACTCATTGCATTGCAAGATTATTCAAAGGCCAATGGGTGGAAACATTCAACTTGCATTGCCCATATGGTGAACCAGGTGATTTGCTTTGGGTAAGAGAAACCTGGTGTAAAGGCATTACAAAACCATATCATTACGCAGCATCCGTTTGCAATCCGAAATATGATAAGCCAGACGGTGGTTGGAAACCATCCATCCACATGCCAAAAGCAGCCGCACGCATCTGGTTGCAGGTGCAAGAGGTGCGCATTGAACGCCTGCACGACATAACAGATCAGGACGCAATTGCAGAAGGTATAAAAAGAGAAGTTTTTCCTCAAACAGGTAGTTATTGTTATTATTTCTATCCGTGTAATGATTTAAGAGATGATTCTTACATAGATTATCCTAAGACTTCTTTTTATAGTCTGTGGAAATCAATCAACGGCAAGCAGAGCTGGGATGCCAACCCATGGGTATGGGTCATTTCATATCAAGTACTCAGCACAACCGGCAAACCTGATCTAATAGAGCCTAACAAAAACTAAAGACTAAAGATAAAAAGCTAAAGACTAAAATAATGGAGCTTAAATTTTATTCATATCCAGAACATATTCCGAGTGATTTTAATCGGATGTATTATATCATAACCATTGATTCAAGAGGTTATCCAAAACTTAGAACTGGCGTTTTTACAAGACATCTGGCTTTTGTTGAATCACTTTTTTTCAATGTAATTGCTTTTGCTGATATTCCTGTAGATGAATTTTTAGGTAGTTTTAGCAATAGTTGCAAACCTGATCTGAGCCAGCCCAACACCCAACAACTAACCCACAACACCTAAAAAATGGACTTCTATATCCTCACCCCCGAAAACCAGACCAAATACCTGGCACTCGAAAAAAAGATGTTTGGCAAGCGTAAGTTCAAACTTGCTAATGCATGTACATCGCTGCATATCCCATTCTACGAAGGCATGATGTGGTGGCCACACATGCTCAAGAATCATACTTCGCCTGTGCCTGCAACACCGGCATCGGCCATGCAGCCAGCTCCGGCTCCCGAGCTTTGCCCCAGCTGTGGGCTACAAAAACACGCAGTCAAAAACACCGACGAATGCCGCGATGTGTTTCATCATGTTTGATTAAGTAGCCAAAGACCAAAGACCAAACCCCATGAAACCAGACCCCCACATAAAACAGAGATACAACCTCGCCTACAAAGCCCGTAAAAAAGGATTCAAAGTCAATGGATACAAAAAGAAAATATTCATCCGATTCGAACAAATTACAGCAATCATAAATACGAACGAAACAATGTTGCTCATCAAAGTGCATGGCTTTATTGTAGTTCAGGATAAACAACTTACTCTTTTCTAAGACTGCAAACACAAAATTTTATATGATCCCACGCGATACCATCGAACAAATCATACACACAGCCAAAATAGAAGAAATTGTTGGCGAAGTTGTTACACTCAAGCGGCAAGGAGCAAATCTAACAGGGCTATGTCCGTTCCACACCGAAAAAACCCCTTCAATGGTCGTTTTCACAGGCAAAAACAACTTCAAATGTTTCGGATGCGGAAAAGGTGGCGACGCGCTTAGTTTTGTCATGGAAAACCAACATAAAACATTCATCGAAGCCGTAAAATACATTGCCGCCAAATATAGCATCCCAATCGTTGAACGCGAACTTTCTCCAGAAGAACAAAAAAACGCTGATCGCCTCGATAGAATAAGATCACTCTACAGCTTCGCCTCCAAATTCTACCAGGCTGCTTTGCCCGATACCGATGCGCACAACTACATAGCAACACGCCTTTCTCCCGAATCAATCTCGATGTGGCAAATAGGATTCGCCCCCGAAGGACGGGACCACTTCACAGCCTACGCACTCAGCCAGGGATGGCCCGATGATTTGCTCATCGAAAGCAAACTAACCAAACGAAGCGATAAAAACGGAAAACTTTACGACTTTTTCCGAAACCGCATAATATTTCCAATCACCGACCGTACAGGGCAGATAACAAGTTTTGCAGGTCGTGTGCTGCCAGGCTCAGACGAAGTGAAATACCTGAACCTGCCTGATAACGACCTGTATCACAAAGGCTCAACTTTATATGGATTTCATGCCGCGATACGCGCTGCAAGAGAACATCAAAACGTTTTCGTTGTCGAAGGCTATACCGATGTTATCCGGATGCACGAACACGAAATACACAACGTGGTGGCTTCGTCAGGCACCGCTTTTACCGACGACCAAATAAATCTGCTCAAAAAAGAATCGCGTAAAATAACATTCCTTGGCGATGGCGACAAAGCCGGTCAATCCGCCGTCATCAAAAACGCCCAAAAAGCTGTAAAAGCCGGTATGTTTGCCTATGTTGTGCCGCTCAGCAACGGAAACGACCCTGCCGATGCATGGAACGATAAAGAGCAGGCAAGCGCGTTTATCAGCAAAAACACAACCGATTTTATCAACTTTTTCGCGGCAATGATGCTCGACAAAGCCGGTGCCGACCCAATGCTGAAAAACGATGCCATTGGGGAAATTGCAACACTACTCATATCCTACGATAAAACAACCCGCGACCTTTATACCGCAAATATCACAAAACAAACAAAACTCAAAGCAAAACTGCTTTCTGATAAAATAAAAGACCTCGAACCGCTTGTGTTTTCCGACAACGGAAATAGCAGTGCCGACGACGACCGCGAGTTTTTCCTTCCGGATGGTGTTGATGTGTTGATGTACGAAAAATATGGATTCTTCGAGTTCAAAAACGAATACTATTTCAAAACAAAACAAGGAAATGAGCGAATGTCAAATTTCGTTATGACACCAATTTTCCACATCAACACCATCAACGAATCAAAACGTATCTATGAGCTTGTAAACAAACATAATTTCAGGGTCGTCGTTGACCTCGATATGCAGGAAATGACTTCGCTGCAGGCTTTCCAGCGCAATGTCGAAGGACGAGGAAACTTCCTTTTCTGGGGGCAGCAACCGCAGTTCTCAAAAGTAAAACTCATGCTCTATGAGCAAACGCAAACCTGCACCGAAATAAAAGTCCTCGGTTGGCAAAAAGAAGGCTTCTGGGCATGGTCTAACGGCATTATTACCGAAGTAGGTTTCGAAGATGTTGATGAGTATGGCGTGATAACTTTCAACGAACAAACCTATTTCATCCCTGCATTTTCAAAAATATACCTGAACGATAAAAGCATTTTTATTGACGAACGTAAGTTTAAGTTCATCAACAATAAAATATCGCTCAACGAATGGGAAAAAATGTTTATCAATGTCTTTGGAAATAATGCCATGATAGGTATATCTTTTTGGATCGCAACACTGTTCAGGGATATAATTCTGCGAACATTCAAAAATTTCCCTATACTCAACCTTTTTGGACCAAAAGGTACCGGTAAATCACAAATGGCAGTCTCATTATGTTACCTTTTTGGCGAAAACCAAGTGCCTTACAACATTCATAATGGAACAAAGCCGGGGCTGGCCGAACACCTGCAGCAATTCAACAATGCCTTTGCATGGGTTGATGAGTATAAAAACAATATCGAGTATGATAAGATCGAAACACTAAAATCAATCTACGATGCCATCGGTCGAAACCGCCTAAATATGGATAAGGGACGCAAAAAAGAACGTACAAATGTTAATGCTGCCGTGATACTATCCGGACAGGAAATGCCAACAGCCGACGTGGCTCTTTTTTCAAGAGTAATATTTTTGCAATTCAATCAAACAGAATATTCCGACACCGAAAAACATGCCTACGATACTCTTAAAACTAACGAAGCCAAAGGACTAAGCCATATCTCATCACAGATTATCATGCTTCGCAAACATTTCGAAGAATCATTCTATAACACCTACACCGAAACATTCGCCGATTTCAACGAATATTTCACCGACCATCCGGTCGAAGACCGTATTCTTAGGTCAATGGTAAGCATAATTGCTGCATGGCGCACAATAGCAGACAAAATACCTTTCACATTCTCCTATCCGCAGCTCATGCAGATTGCATTCAAAGCCGTCGAATCGCAAAACGCGCAAGTCAGCAAATCAAACGAGATAGGACTATTCTGGAACATACTCGAATCTTTATTCGACGAAAACCTTATCCAAGATAAATTTCACTTCCGAATTGATTATGCCGACAGCATCAAAACAAAGCATTCCGTTTTATCAATCACCCCGTCAAACGTATTAAAATTCAAATACAACACCATATACAGTGCTTATGCACAGCTTGGTCGCCGCCAAGGTATTAAACCATTACCTTCCGACACCCTGCAATACTATCTCAAAACACACAAAGCTTTTGTTGGCATTCAGGATCAATGTGTGTTTATCGAAAAAAAATACAACCCGGCCAAACAAATCGAAGAAGAAAGATCACAAAACACTTCGGCAATGTGTTTCTATTACGATATGCTTGGCATAAACCTCGAACGAAACGATGTCACACCAAACTATACAACACCTATCAACTACCCACCACATCCAACTGATGCAATCAACCCAAAGTACAATATACCATCTGATTTGCCTTACTAATAACTTATTATCAATAACAATTAAAAACTAAATATTATGTTTTCAAAAGCAAATCCAAAAATGGAATACAAAGTAGAAGCTCAACGTTGCTATTCCGTTAAATTTCAAGGGAATCATTTTCGCCCATGTGTAGGCTTAATGCACTGGGTTCGTTGGGGAAAATTCGTTTTAGATGTTCGACCATTAAGAGAATATTTAGGTCTGCCAAAAGAGCCTAAATAGCTGTATTTAAACAATAATAAAACAACATTTGAAGAAAGAATCAAACAAATTACTGATGCCGTTGGTGAAAGAAGTTTTTTCTCACTAAATGCAAGTGTCAATGAAATGATTGAGGAGAAAAGAAAGTTCGAAAAAATTGAGGCTCAAAAGGCAAACATACCTTTTGATGATGATTTGGGCTTTTAGCCTGACCGCCAACTTGAGTATTTGCGCATGTTGGCGATTATTAAGCACTAACTTTAAACGTAAAAATAAATATATGAAAACAGAAAACTTATCAAGCGAGCCAGTAACCGCCAATGGTGTAAATATTGTGTTATCTGCGGTAACTTGTTTGGACATTGAACTGGCTATTATGAAAGAATTTAATTTCAGGCAAAACTTAATAGTACCTAACATTACAAGCATGATGTGTTTATTGCCTTTCGAAACCGATATGCTTGTATTAACAAATAGCGGATATGCTTATGGGTTCGAGATTAAAGTAAGCAAATCAGATTTAAAGGCGGATTTTAAAAAGCCTCAGCATTGTAGATTTGACCAAATGCACAACGGTAAAACAGGACTTGAAAGATATTATGGCAAATTCAAATACTTTTATTACGCAGTACCAGAACATTTAAAAGAATACGCTTTAGAAATTATACCCGATTTCTGTGGGTTATGGGTTTTAAATAAACCAGAATATCCACAAATAAAAAAGTTTTATCAAGCCAAAGAACCGAAGAAACTTTTTGACCGTAAATGGTCAGAACAAGAACGCTACGAAATAGCAAGACTTGGAACAATGAGAATATATTCATTGAAGCAGGCTCTTTGTTATC
>ERZ1645187.4623-NODE-4623-length-11017-cov-7.384328_pt1 | contig 11017 bp, 10 predicted proteins | sample MGYA00575352_ERZ1645187 | MGnify/ENA primary metagenome ERZ1645187 (study PRJEB40837, sample SAMN11349314) | freshwater sediment metagenome | isolation source: river sediment | host: Sediment | place: India: Wazaribad , New Delhi | collected 2017-02-21 ... | reverse complement strand
GCCGGGGCGGAAACCATCGGCCTCAACATCGTGTTGCCGCACGAACAGGCGCCCAACCCTTATGTGACGCCGCGCCTCGCTTTCCAGTTCCACTACTTCGCCCTGCGCAAGATGCACTTCTTGCTGCGTGCGCGGGCCGTGGCGGTCTTCCCGGGCGGCTTCGGCACCTTTGACGAGTTCTTCGAACTGCTCACCCTGATCCAGACCGGCAAGATGAAGCCGATTCCGATCCTGCTGTTTGGCAGGGAGTTCTGGACGCGCGTGGTCAATTTCGACGCGCTGGCCGAAGAAGGCGTGATCAACCCGCAAGACCTGAAGCTGTTCCACTGGGTGGAAACCGCGCAGGAAGCCTGGGACGTGATCAGGGACTTCTACGAGCTCGACTGATCGCGGGCTGCCGTATGCCCCAGCGGGCCGTTCCCTGCGCCAAAGCCGGGGGCAGCCAGCAGGGCTGCACGGACGAAGCGGCGGGCGCGCTCTACCGCTTCTGGCAGGGCAATCCCTTGACCCAGATAGGTCGCAATCGCGCTCGATAGCGTGCAGCCGGTGCCGTGGGTGTGGCGCGTATGGATGCGCGGTGAGGACATCACGCGCGGTTCCTGCCCCGGAACGATCAGCACGTCCTCTACCACTTCGCCGGTCGCGTCGCCGCCCTTTGCCAGATAGGCGATCCCGCGCGCGGCCATGCCTTCATGTCCGCCCAGAGCCGCCAGTTCCGGCACGTTGGGGGTTGAGAGGGTGGCAAGCTGCATCAGCCGTTCAAAGGCCGCGATTGTTGCCTCATCGGCCAGGGCCGCGCCGCTGGTGGCAATCATTACCGGATCGAAGACGACCGGCACGCCCAACTGCTCCAGCCGGTCCGCCACGGTATGGGCAATAGCCGGGGAGCCGAGCATCCCGATCTTCACCGCATCGACCCCGATGTCGCTGGTGCAGGCGTCGATCTGCGCGCCGATCATTTCCGGGGAGAGCACGTCAACCGCAGTAACGCCCAGCGTGTTCTGCGCAGTGATCGCGGTTAGGGCGGTCATCGCATAGCCGCCCAGCACGGTGATGGTCTTGATGTCGGCCTGAATGCCCGCACCGCCTGAACTGTCGGAACCGGCGATGGACAGGATGCGCACAGGTTGGGTCATGGCAGTGTCAGGTCAGCCCTTGAATTTGCGCACGGTCGAAGGCGGGTGCTTCGCGTGCAGGTGCTTGGCGCGGGTTGGGCGGTCGAGCAGTTCGCCGCCGCAGTTGGGGCAGCGTTCGTCCAGCGCATCGGCGCATTCGGTGCAGAAGGTGCATTCCAGGCTGCAGATGAACGCGCCGGGAAGTTCGGCGGGCAGGCTGGTGTCGCATTTTTCGCAATCGGGGCGCATCTCAAGCATTGGCTGCTTCCTTCACTGCCGCACAAATCGCATCGACCACCCGTTCCACCTGCGCCGCATCGTCGCCTTCGGCCATGACGCGGATCACCGGTTCGGTGCCAGAGGGACGAATGACGAGGCGGCCCTTGCCGGCCAGTTCTGCTTCCGCCTCGGCAATGACGGCCTGAACGCGCGTGTCCTCCAGCGGCTTGCCCCCCGAAAAGCGCACGTTCTTCAGCAATTGCGGAACCGGGTCGAACAGGTGGAGCAGTTCGCTTGCCTGCTTGCCCGATTTGACCAGCGCCGCCAGCACTTGCAGCGCGGCCACCGTGCCGTCGCCTGTGGTGCCATGGTCGAGCAGGATCATGTGGCCGCTCTGTTCGCCGCCGACGTTGAAGCCAGCGGCCTTCATTCTTTCCAGCACGTGGCGGTCGCCCACCTTGGTCCGTTCCAGGGTCAGGCCCTGCGTGGCGAGAAAGCGTTCCAGCCCGAGGTTGGACATGACCGTGGCCACCACACCGCCACCGCGCAGCAGGCCGCGCGTGGCCAGTTCCGTGCCGATCAGGGCCATGATCTGGTCGCCATCGACCGTCTGGCCCTTTTCATCGACCACGATCAGGCGATCGGCATCGCCATCCAGCGCAATGCCGATGTCCGCGCCGCTGGCGACCACGGTTTCCTTGATCAGGGCCAAATGGGTCGATCCGCACTTGTCGTTGATGTTGGTGCCATTTGGCTGGACGCCGACCGAGATCACCTCCGCACCCAGTTCCCACATGGCCGAAGGCGCGACGTGATAGGCCGCGCCATTGGCGCAATCGACCACGATCTTCAGCCCGTCGAGCCGGACATCATCGGGCAGTGACCCCTTCACCGCGTGGATATAGCGTCCGCGCGCGTCCTCGATCCGGCGGGCGCGGCCGATTTCGGCAGCGGGGGCCAGCGGCAGTTCCTCGCCCAGCATCTGTTCGATCGCCAGTTCATCTTCGTCCGACAGCTTGAAGCCATCCGGGCCGAACAGCTTGATGCCGTTGTCCTGATACGGGTTGTGGCTGGCCGAAATCATCACGCCCACATCGGCGCGCAGTTCGCGGGTCAGCATGGCGATGGCCGGGGTGGGCAGGGGGCCTGTCAGCACCACGTCCATGCCGACGCTGGTGAAGCCCGCAACCAGCGCGTTTTCCAGCATGTAGCCGGACAGGCGCGTATCCTTGCCGATGACTACCCGATGGCGGTGCTTGCCGCGCAGGAACCGGGTGCCTGCCGCCTGGCCCACCTTCATTGCAACAGCGGCGGTCATTACGCCGGAATTGGTTAGCCCGCGAATGCCGTCAGTGCCGAAATAGTTGCGTGCCATCGGTGTTCTCTTGCAGCCAGACCTACAAAAATTGCTATGTCGATTTGGCGCGCTAAAGTCACGCAATCAATATCGCCCGGGGAGCATCCATGACCGCCGTTTCAACTGACGCCAATCGCGCCAGCAGCTTCATTCCCGACTTGCGGGTACCGGTAGGCTGGACCCTCAGCGCGCTGGCGGCGGGCCTGATCCTGGGCATCCTGCTGGAAGGTAATGATCTGGCGGCGCGCGTGCTGCCAGTTGCCGACGTAGTTGGCACCCTGTGGCTGCGCGGCCTGCAGATGACCATCGTTCCACTGGTCGCCGCGCTGCTGGTGATCGGGATTGTCCAGACTGTTGCGGCGGCCAGTGCCGGACGGGTGGCGGCCACTTCGCTGGCGCTGTTTGCGGCGATTCTGACCATGGGCACGGTCTTTGCCGCCTTTGCCATGCCAGCCTTGCTGGATGCCTTTCCGATCCCGGCTGCTGCAGCCGAGGCGCTGCGGCAGGGGCTGACGGCCGATCAGGCGGGCGAAGTGCCGTCGATTGCCGAATTCTTCAAATCGATGATCCCGTCCAACATCTTTGCCGCAGCGGCAGAGACGGCGATGATCGCGATCATCGTGTTCTTCAGCCTGTTGGCCTTGGCGATTGTCCGCTTGCCGACCGTGCATCGGCAACTGATGGTGACTTTTTTCGAGGCAGTGACCGGGACCATGCTGGTGATCATCGGCTGGGTGCTGTGGCTTTCGCCGCTGGGCGTATTTGCCCTGTCGCTTTCGGTTGCGGGGCAAAGCGGCGTGGCGGCTTTAGGCGCTTTGGCCCACTACATTCTTAGCGTCGTGGTGATGGGCTCAGCCGTGCTGCTGTTTGCCTATATCGTGGCCGTATTCGCCGCGCGGCAGCCCTTGGCCCGGTTCTTTCGCGCGGTCCTGCCGGTTCAGGCCATGGCGATTTCGACCCAGTCCTCGCTTGCCAGCCTCCCTGCCATGCTCGCCGCCTGCCGCAGTCTAGGGCTGAAGGAAACGACTGGGGAATTTGTTCTGCCGCTGGCTGTCGCCCTGTTCCGCGCGACCGGGCCGGTGATGAATCTTGCGGTCGCGATCTATATTGCGCGCTTGGTCGGGGTGGAACTGACCCCGCTGGTTCTGGCAACCGGGGTGCTGGTGGCTCTGGCTACCACCATCGGCTCGGTCTCACTGCCCGGCGCGATCAGCTTTGTCACCGCAATCGGCCCGATTGCGATTGCCATGGGCGTGCCGATTGGACCGCTGGCACTGCTGGTAGCCGTCGAAGTGCTGCCGGACATCATGCGCACGCTGGGCAATGTGACGATGGACGTTGCCGTTGCCGCCACTGTAGATCGCCGCGCGGGTGAGGAGGAGCGTGAGGCCGCCTAGGCGGCCCGCTTACAGCGCCTTTTCGTAGATCGTGTATTCCTTATTGACGTGGCTATCGATGGCGTCGGCAATCGCGTTCATGCCCTGGTTGTCATCCAGCACCCAGCCGATTTCGCCGCGGGTGGCACCGTAATTGGCCACGGCATTGCGGCGGATCGCCTCGATCATCATGAAGGCCAGCTGGCTGGCCAGACGGCTGCCCTGATGCTTTTGCAGCACGCCCATCAGCGGCACGCGCATGGTGCGGGACTTGGGCTTGCGCAGCCACCACAGCAGCTTGGCCCAGTTGAACGGCCACAGCGTGCCGCCCATCGGCTGCAGCTTTTCGTTAAGGTCGGGCAGGGTCATCATGAAGGCGACAGGTTCGCCTTCATATTCCGCGATCATGATCAGGTCTTCGCGGACGATCGGTTTGAACTTCTTGCCGGCATAGGCGATCTCGCGGTCGGTAAAGGGCACAAAGCCCCAGTTTTCCGACCAGGCATCGTTCAGGATGTGGAGGATGATCCCGGCTTCCGCATCGAACTTTGACTTGTCGACATTGCGGATGCGGATCTTGGCATTGCGCTCACCCGACTGGACGATGCGCTGGATCAGCGGCGGAAAGTCCTTGGTGATGTCCAGCTCGTAGGTGCGCAGCAGCTTGGCCGGGGTATAGTTCAGCGCCTCGATATAATGCTGATAGCGTTCCGGCTGGTGGCCCATCATGACTGTCGGCGGATGGTCAAAGCCCTTGGTCAGCTGGCCCGGCTCTTCCCAGATCGACATCGACAGCGGGGCGAGGACGCGGTTCATGCCCTTGTCCTTCAGCCACTGTTCGGCGCGAGCGATCAGGGCGGCGGCAACGGCTTCGTCCTCGGCTTCCAGCAGGCCCCAGTTGCCCGTGCCGGGGCCCATGCCTTGAATGGGGTCCATCGCCGTGGCGAGATGATCGATATGGGCGGAAATCCGCCCCACAACCAGGCCATCGCGGCGGGCGAGGAACAATTGCACGTCGGCATGGTCGAAAAACGGGTTCTTGCCCTTGGTCAGCAATTCGACCACTTCGTTGCGAAGCGGCGGGACCCAGTTGGGATCGGATCGATTCAGCCGATAAGCCAGATCGATAAAAGCATTCAGGTCACCCTTGCCGGTTACGGGTGCGACATTTATTTCGGTTTGTGCCACGATGCTGCCTTCGTTCAGGATCAATAAGCCTGTCTATGGTTAGCGGCGGTTGTCAAGCATCGGGCAGGGGCGCTGCATACGGATCAGAGTGTAAATGACTGTTCAGGAAAAGATCACTGCTGCTGTGCCAAAGTCCCAGATTCCGGACGATATGGCCATGCTGCGCGCCGCTGTTGAGCTGACGCGCGACATTTCCGTGGCGCGGCCGGAAATCTACTGGCCGGACATGCTGGGCTCTGCCCTGATCGGCTATGCCGGGATCGCTGGGGCGATCCTGCTGAACGGCTGGGCCGCGGTGCTGTGCGGGGTGATCGCTGTCGTCACGCTCTATCGCGCGCTGCTGTTCATTCATGAACTCACCCATATCCACAAGAATGCGCTGCCCGGCTTTCGCTTTGCGTGGAACCTGCTGGTCGGCATTCCGATGCTGATGCCCTCCTTCATGTATGAAGGGGTGCATACGCTGCACCATGCGCGCACCCGCTATGGCACGGCGGAAGATCCGGAATATCTGCCGCTAGCCCTGATGAAGCCGTGGAGCCTGCCGCTGTTCATCGTGATCGCTGTGGTACTGCCGATTGGCTTGCTGCTGCGTTCCGCCATCCTCGTCCCGCTGGGCGCGGTGATCCCGCCGCTGCGCAAGCTGGTGTGGGAACGGGTTTCCTCGCTCTCGATCAATCCCGATTTCCGCCGCCGCGCTCCGGAAGGGGCCTTTGCACGGATGGTCTGGTGGCAGGAACTGGGCGCAAGCGTCTGGGCGATTGCCGTGCTGGCCAGCACCCAGGTCTGGGGCTGGCGTCCGCTGCTGATCGCGATTGCGGTCGTTTCTGTCGTGGCTGTGCTCAACCAGATTCGCACGCTGGTTGCCCACCTGTGGGAAAACGATGGCGAGGCGATGACCGTTACCGCGCAGTATCTGGACTCGGTCAACGTGCCGCCGCCGGAATTGCTCACGCCGCTGTGGGCGCCGGTTGGTCTGCGCTATCATGCGCTGCACCATCTGCTGCCGTCGATGCCGTATCATTCGCTGGGTGAGGCCCACCGCCGCATCACCGCGCACCTTGGCGCGGGGTCGACTTATGAGCAGGCCAGCTACACCGGCTTCATGCCGCTGCTGGGCAAGATTGCGCGGTCCACGATGGGGCGGCGTTAAACCGGCTTATTCCTCGGTTCTGACCAGAACGGTCTCACCCACCAGATAGAATAGCAGAAACGGCGCCCAGGCCGCGATCAACGCCGGGTATCCCCCGAAATTGCCCATCGCCAACGCGGCATTGTCGACCACGAAGTAGGCAAAGCCCAGGGCCATGCCGGCAATTGCACGAACCAGCAGTTGGCCCGAACGGGCCAGACCGAACGCCGCAACCGAGCCGAGCAGCGGCATCAGCAGGACGGAAAGCGGGCCAGAGAACTTGTGCCACCACTTGCCTTCCAGTTCGCTGGTGCGGCGACCGGCAGCTTTCATCGCCTGGATCGAGCGGTGCAGTTCAAAGATGTTCTGTCCGTCCGGATCGACCTTGCCAATGGTCACCTGAACCGGAGTAATCCCCGGCGCGACGACCGGATTGCCGGCCGGTTCCTGGACTGTGGTGCGCACGTCAAAACGGCGGGCATTGTCCAGACGCCAACCGGGATTGGCATAGGTTGCCCGGTCGCTGCGGATTTGCTCGGTCACCATGCCGCCCGCATCGCGGCGGTAAAGGGTGACGCCGTTCATCACGATCCCGTTGCCGCTGCCGGTTACGGTGCTGGCGGCCAGAATGTCGCCCCCGTCGCGCAGATAGACGTTGGCCTTGATCCCGGTGTCCTTGGGGATCGGCGCATATTTCAGATTGCTCCACTGCTTCAGCGTGCCAACCGCCCTGGATACGACTGTTTCGTTGAAGGCGAAGCTGGCCATCGAGATCACCCCGGCAGTCAGCAGCAGGGGTGCTAGCACCTGATGGGCGGAGAGGCCTGCGGCGCGCATGGCGATTACTTCGCTGTTCTGGTTGAGCGGCCAGAAGGTGAAGAGCGTTGCCAGCAGCACGGAATAGGGCAGGAACCGTGCAATCAGCTGCGGGGTGCGCAGCGAAACGTAATAGAGAATCTCGGCCTGGCCATTGCCCGGCACGGCCAGAATGTTGCCGCTTTCCGACAACAGGTCGAGCATTTGCAGGACTAGCACCAGCAGGATCAGCACGCCAAGGATGCGGGTGATGAAAGTCTTGGCAAGGTACAGCGTCAGCGTGCGCGAAGGGAACATGGCGGCAAACATCACGCGGTCCTCGTCTTGCGCATCTGCCGCTTCCACAGGCTGGTCAGCTTCTTGCCCGCCGTGCTGAAGAACTTCTCCAGCGCGCCGATCGGTTGCCCACCGGGGACATAGGCGACGCGCCAGTACATCCACACGATCAGTGCCGCGAAGAGGAAGAACGGCCCCCACAGGATCAGTTCGGGTGGAAAGCGGCCCTGCGCCCCGGCTGCCTGCCCATATTCGTTGACCTTGTGATAGGCGACGACCAGCACAATCGAAACGAATACGCCGAGCGGCGAGGTGGAGCGTTTGGGCGGAACGGCCAGCGCCACGGCCAGCAGCGGCAGCAAGAGCATCATCACTACCTCGACCAGACGGAAGTTCAGGCTGGCCCGGGTTTCATTGCGTAGTTCCCGCGTGGCGGAATCGCTCCAGCCGATCCGCATCAGTTCGGGCAGGATATATTCGCGTTCCTTGCCGCCGCGTTCGCGGAAGCGTTCGATTGCGGGCAGGTCGATCGGCAAGTCGTGGCGCGAGAAGCTGAGGACGCGGGGGCTGGCGCCGGGTTCGTCCTGGATCAGCTGGCCATCGGTCAGACGCAGCACGATGGTGTCGGGGCTGCCCTTCAGGGCAAGGAACTGGCCTTCGCGGGCCGAGATGGTAACGACCTGCCCCTCGGGAGAGGAGAAGCGGGCGAAGATGCCGCTCAACTGGCGGCCATTGTCCTTGCTCTGCTCGATCCGCAGGGCAACACGGTCTTGCAGGGTGGTGAATTCCCCGACCTTGATCGAAGCGCCCAGCGCGCCCGAACGCAGTTCGAAATCGAGCTGTTCGTACCAATAGCGCGCCATCGGCTGGAGATAGCCGACGATCAGCAGGTTCACCGCCGCCAGCACAATCGTGATCGCATAGGGGACGCGCAACAGCCGGGTGTAGCTGAGGCCCACCGCGCGCATCACGTCCAGTTCGCTGGTGGTGGCCAGTTTGCGGAAGGCCATCAGGATGCCCAGCATCAGGCCCAGCGGGATCGCCAGACTGGCATATTCCGGCATGAGATTGGCCAGCATCCGGAACACGACCGAGATCGGCCCGCCTTCATTGCCGACGAATTCGAACAGCTTGAGCATCTTGTCGAGCACCAGCAGCGAAGCGGCAACGACAAAGACGGCCAGCATGGGGCCAAGCACCAGCCGGAAAATATAGCGGTCGATGGCGGGGATCGACTTCACTGGGGATCTGATGCCCGGAATTGCCTCATGCGCGATCCATAGCCAGCAAGCGGGCGGCGGCAAAGGACAAATGCGGGCATGACGCGGCCCTTTCGCCGTTCAGGTCAGGCTTTTTCCAGCGTGCATTGCAGCGGGTGCTGGTTCTGACGGGCGAAATCCATCACCTGATTCACCTTGGTTTCGGCAATTTCATAGGGATAGATGCCGCAAACGCCGACGCCGCGCTGGTGGACATGAAGCATGACCCGCGTGGCCTGTTCCAGATCCATGCCGAAAAAGCGCTTCAGCACCATGACGACGAATTCCATCGGGGTGTAATCGTCATTCAGCATCAGCACCTTGAACTGGCTGGGCTTCTTCGGCTTGGCCCGAGTTTTGGTGGCAATGCCGATCTGCCCCTGGCCGCCCGATTCATCATCGCCATCGGCATCGTCGGCAGCGCGGATCGGGTTCAATTCAAGGGCAGGTGGAAGGTGCATGACAATGAAATATCGCATTGCAGGGGGGCAGGACAAGGGCTGACGCGATAAAGCGAAAGGCCGGACAGCGCAAAATGCACCATCCGACCTTTGGCTTGGATCTCGCGGTCTGGCGGGGAGAGGAGACGCCGGGCCGCGAGGAGAGGCTGCCCTCAGGCGGCCTGCTTGACCTTTTCGATTGCCAGGCTGACGCGGTTCTGGATCGGCGCGAAGGCTTCGTTGGCCAGCTTCACGGCCTTTTCCGAATTCTTCGAACCGCTGGCGACAACAGCGTCAAAGTTGCGGCGCAGGATTTCGCCCTGCAGCTTGAAGAAGTCAGCCGGGCTTTTCACGGCGGCCAGTTCGCGTAAATCGGCCTGGACGGTTTCGAAAGCCGACTTGGCTTCGGCAACGTAGTCCTTGCCCATGTCCTGCATGGCAGCGGCCAGAACCTTGCCCGATTCGACTACGGCTTCGACATTGCCCTTGGTGAATTCACTGGCTTCGCCCGCCAGCACCTGGCTCTTTTCGAATGCCAGCTTGGCGCGCTCTTGCGCTTCGGTCATGGCTTCCTGAACCTTGGCGGTCAGTTCTTCAGCGACGTTCTGGGTCTTGGCCATGATGCTATCCTTGAAAGTGGGGGCGGGATTCTTCGCCGCAATCTTGGGTTCGGCGCGCTTGGCCGCCTTGCGCGGGGCAGGCTTGGCCGCAGCCTTTTTCTTCACGGTGCGCACAGGCTTGGCAGCAACGACAGCAGCAGCCGGTTCGGCCGTTACTTCAGCCATTGCGGCGTCAATCTTGGCTTCGGTGGCATCGGCCATGGTTCGGATTCCTTGCGCGACTTATGTTGCACTGCACAAAATAAGTGTTGCAACTGCGAAGTCAAGAAATCTTTGTGCGGTGCAGCATGAGGCGATGGCTGGCCCGCCGAAGTTGACACAGTGGACTCATCGTCCACTTCATCCAACAGGTTCAAAGCGGCAGAAGTGCTGGGCTTGCAGGGTGGTCTGGGGGTTATCGCGCAGGCACGGAAATAAAAAACTGGTGCCGCGCACAAGCGGCTCCATGGAGTAACGGGATCGACGAATGCAAAGAGCCGCACCGACTCTAGCTGGCGGCGGTGATGTAGGAAATCCGCAGGCGGGATCGCTGATGTACGTCCGCCGCAGCCCCGCCGTCCGCACTGGGCTCCGGCCTGCGCCGGAGTGACGGATGAGGGGGTTACCGCGCCTTTACATAGCGGCCCGGCGCATCCTCGATCACCTTGTCACCCCTGCCGCCGGGGCGGCGCTTGCCCTTGGCTGGCACTTCGGCCTGATCCTGACTGCGAATCCATTCGATCCAGTGCGGCCACCAGCTGCCGGGGGTCTCGGTCGCGCCTGCGACGAATTCGGCAAAGCTTTCGACCGGGTTCGGGTTGGTCCAGTACTGGTATTTCTTGGCCGAGGGCGGATTGACCACCCCGGCAATGTGGCCCGATCCGGCCAGCAGGAAAGTCCTGGGTCCGCGAAGATGGTGCATCAGCTGCCACACGCTGACGGCGGGGGCGATGTGGTCTTCGCGCCCGGCCTGAATGAAGCTGGGCGTTTCAATCCGCGTCAGGTCGATCGGCGTACCATCGGCGTGCAAGGCATCGGGCACGACCAGCTTGTTGTCGCGGTAGAGGTCTTTCAGATAGCTCATGTGCCACTTGACCGGCAGGTTGGTTACGTCGCCATTCCAGTGGAGCAGGTCGAAGGCCGGATAGTCGCCGCCGAGCAGGTAATTGTTGACCACATAGTTCCAGATCAGGTCATTGCCGCGCAGCAGGTTGAAGGTCGCGGCCATGTAGCGCCCGTC
>ERZ1645187.4622-NODE-4622-length-11018-cov-10.728724_pt1 | contig 11018 bp, 9 predicted proteins | sample MGYA00575352_ERZ1645187 | MGnify/ENA primary metagenome ERZ1645187 (study PRJEB40837, sample SAMN11349314) | freshwater sediment metagenome | isolation source: river sediment | host: Sediment | place: India: Wazaribad , New Delhi | collected 2017-02-21 ... | reverse complement strand
TCCGGCAAGGCGCTGGTGGTGATCGACGGCGGCAAGCCGCAATCCGTGGCCGTCGGCGCCACGACAGCCGAGGGCGTCAGGCTCCTGGCGCTCGAGGAAGGCGCCGCCCAGTTCCTGGTCGATGGCCGGCGGCATCGGCTCACCGTCGGCCAGCACGCGGTTTCGGCCGGCAACGACACGCGCGAGGCGCCGACCGTCGCGCTGACCGCGGACACGCGGGGACACTTCTACACCGTCGGCACCATCAACGGCGCGCCCATGCGTTTCCTGGTCGATACCGGCGCCACCCTGATCGCCATGGGCAAGACCGACGCCGACCACGCCAACATCGATTACCGCAAGGGCGTGGCGGGGATGTCGATGACCGCGAACGGGCCGGCGCGCATCTGGAAAGTCACCCTCAATTCGGTCCGGGTGGGCGATGTCATGCTCAACCAGGTCGAGGCCGCCGTGCACGAACAGGACATGCCGATCGTGCTCCTGGGCATGAGCTTCCTCAACCGCATGGAAATGAAGCGCGACGGCCAGACCATGACCCTCAGGAAACGGTTCTGATGACGGGCGGGGTCGTTCCGGCATTGAGCGCGGACTGGCTGCGCGACCGGCTGTCCGGCGATTTCGCCGCCTCGCTGCCGCCCGATGGCTGGGTCGGCGAAACCTTGCTCGGCAACGACGCCGAGCTGTTGCCGGCCGCCGTGCTGATTCCCATCGTCGTCCGCGCCAGCGGCCTCACGGTGCTGCTGACGCAGCGGACCAGCCATCTGCGCGACCATGCCGGCCAGGTGAGCTTTCCCGGCGGGCGTTGCGAGCCGCACGATCCCGGCCCGGCGGCGACGGCGCTGCGCGAGGCCGAGGAGGAAGTGGGCCTCGATCCAGGGCAGGTGGAAATCATCGGCACGCTCAACCGCTACCAGACCGGCACCGGTTTCACCATCACCCCCGTGGTGGGCCTGGTGACGCCGCCGCTGGATCTCAAGCTCGACGACTTCGAAGTGGCCGATGTGTTCGAGCCGCCGCTGAACTTCCTGCTCGATCCGGGCAATTTTCGTCGCGACCGGGTCGAGGTGCGGGGCGCCGTGCACGAGTACTGGGCCGTGCCGTGGCAGGAACGCTATATCTGGGGCGCCACGGCCGGCATGCTGGTCAATCTGCGCCGGTGCCTGTTGGACGATGGCGGGATGCCCGCCGCATGACCATTCTCGCCATCATCGCCGCGCTGGTGATCGAACAGTTCCGGCCGCTCGCCATCGGCCGGGTCGACGACCTCCTGGCGCGTTGGACGCGGTGGCTGGAGGACCGCTTCAACGCGGGCCAGCGCCACCATGGCGTGGCCGCCTGGCTGGTCGGCGTGGCGCTGCCGACCGCGCTGGTGCTGGCCGTGCAGTTGCTGGCCTTCTGGAGCAGCTGGTTGCTGGCCTTGCTGCTCGGCGTGGCCGTCCTGTACCTGACCATGGGCTTTCGCCAGTTCAGCCATCACTACACCGCCATTCACGTCGCCTTGAACGCGGGGGAAATCGGCCAGGCGAGGCAATTGCTGTACCAGTGGCGGGGGATTCAGGCCGACCGCCTCGGTTCGAGCGAGGTGGCGCGCCTGACGATCGAGGAGGCGCTGGTCGCCTCGCATCGCCATGTCTTCGCGCCCCTGGTCCTGTTCGCCCTGTTCGGGCCGGCCGGCGCGGTCCTCTATCGGCTCGCGCGGCACTTCGCGCGGACCTGGAGCGCCGATGCCGGCGCCACCGCCGATGACTTCGGCGAATTCTCGCGCCGGATTTTCGCGGCGATCGACTGGCTGCCGGTGCGCATGACCGCCGCCTCGTTCGCCATCGTCGGCAACTTCGAGGACGCGGTGTTTTGCTGGCGGACGCAAGCGTCGCGCTGGCGGGAGGAAGCGAGCGGTATACTGCTCGCTTCCGGCGCCGGTGCGCTCGGCGTGCGCCTCGGCATGCCCGTTGGCGCCGACGACAAGCTTGGCGATCGCCCCGAACTCGGCGTGGGCGAGGACGCCGACGCCGATTTCATGCAAAGCGCCGTGGGCCTGGTGTGGCGAACACTGGTGATGGCGCTGCTGCTGCTCACCCTGCTGGGCATTGCCAGTTGGGCTGGCTGATTTTCTTATAGGAGTTGATGATGGCTGACAAGCGGGAAGTGGTGGTATTGAGCGCAGTGCGTAGCGCGGTGGGCGCATTCAATGGTTCGCTGAAGGACATGGAACCGGCCGAACTCGGCGGGCTGGTGGTGAAGGAGGCGATCGCCCGCGCGGGCGTCGATCCGAAACAGGTGACGTTCGCCACGGTGGGCAATTGCATTCCCACCGAATCGCGCTACGCCTATGTCGCCCGCGTGGCGACCATCCAGGGCGGCATGAGCATGGATTCCGTGGCCTTCGCCGTGAACCGGCTGTGCGGTTCGGCGCAACAGGCCATCGTCAGTTCGGCGCAGGCGATCATGATGGGTGACGCCGACTTCGCGCTGGGCGGCGGCGTCGAGGTCATGTCGCGCGGCGCCTATCTGCTGCCGGCGCTGCGCGCGGGCGCGCGCATGGGCGACGCCAAGGCCATCGACGCCATGGTGGCGGTGCTGACCGACCCGTTCGGCGTCGGCCACATGGGCATCACGGCCGAGAACCTGGCCGTCAAGCACGGCATCAGCCGCGAAGATCAGGACGCCTTCGCCGTCGAATCGCAGAAGCGCGCCGCCGCCGCCATCGCCGGCGGCCATTTCAAGTCGCAGATCGTGCCGATCACCTTCCAGACGCGCAAGGGCGACGTGGTGTTCGACACCGACGAGCATCCGAAAGCCGGCACCACCATGGAAACCCTGGCCAAGATGAAGCCGGCGTTCAAGAAGGACGGCACCGTCACCGCCGGCAACGCTTCGGGCATCAACGATGCCGCCGCCTTCCTGGTGCTCGCCGACGCCGCCAAGGCCGCGGCCGGCGGCCACAAGCCGATCGCCCGCCTGGTCGCCTACGCGATCGCCGGCGTGCCCAACGACGTGATGGGCGAGGGCCCGATCCCGTCGTCGAAAGTGGCGCTGCAGAAGGCCGGCCTCTCGCTCGACAAGATGGACGTCATCGAGTCGAACGAAGCGTTCGCGGCCCAGTCGATCACCGTCGCCAAGGGCCTCGGCCTCGATCCGGCCAAGACCAACCCGAACGGCGGCGCCATCGCGCTCGGCCACCCGGTCGGCGCCACGGGCGGCGTGATCGTCACCAAGCTGCTGCACGAGCTGATCCGCATCAATGGCCGCTACGGCATGGCCACCATGTGCATCGGCGGCGGCCAGGGCATCACGACGATCTGGGAACGCATCTAGAACCCGTCGGGTCGGGGCTCGGCCCCGCGGGAAACCGGCTCGCCGCAAGGGGGCCGGTTTTTTGTTGTCCGGGGCCGATGCGGGACCGATGCGGCGGCGTCCCGCCACGGCTGACTTTCACGCGGCCGGCGGGCGCGGCGGCAGCCACTTTTCGAGCATGGCGACGAGTTCGTCGACGATGACGGGCTTGGTCAGGAAATCGTCGAGGCCCGCCTCCATGCAGCGCCGGCGGTCGTCCTCGAACGCGCCGGCGGTCAGGGCGATGACGGGCAGGTGGGGGCGGCCGGCGTCCCCGTCGCGGCGACGAATTTCCCGGGTGGCGGTGATGCCGTCCATCACGGGCATCTGGATGTCCATCAGCACGATATCGGGCCGGTCGTCGGTGTCGAGCGCCGTCAAGGCTTCCTGGCCGTTTTCCACGCTGGCGACATCGAGCCCGAACTTCTTGAGCAAGGCCTCGACCAGCCTGCGATTGACGACGTTGTCCTCGACCACGAGCGCGCGCCCGGACAAGCGTGACGCCGGCCTCGGGGCGGCGCCGTCGGCCTGGGCCAGCGGCGACGGGCCTGGCGCGGCGGCGGTCGTGGCGGTCGCGCTCGCGGCGATCCGTTTGGCGTGGATGCGGAACCAGAAGCGCGATCCTTGTCCGGGCTGGCTGATCACGCCGACCTCGCCACCCATCATCCGGGCCAGGCTGCGGACGATGGAAAGCCCGAGGCCGGTGCCGCCAAACTGGCGCGTCACGGAATCGTCCACCTGCGAGAATGGCTTGAACAGGAGCGCCTGTTTTTCGGCCGGGACGCCGATGCCGCTGTCGATGACGGCAAACTGCAATATCGCCTGTCCGTCGTCGTCGTGCCCGATTTCGCCGGCCTCGATGCGCACGGCGCCCTCGGCGGTGAACTTGATGGCGTTGCTGATCAGGTTCGACAGCATCTGGCGCACGCGCGTCGCGTCGAGCCGGTATTGCCGGCCTTCGGGGCCTTGCCAGACGGCGGCGATGTCCAGCCCTTTCGCGCGCGCCGCGCCGGTGAACAGGCTGGCGGTCTCGGTGACGATGGACCGGGGATCGGCATCGACGGGAACCAGTTCCAGCTTGCCCGCCTCGATCTTGGAAAAATCGAGGATGTCGTTCAGGAGCGCCAGCAGCGTTTGCCCCGAGGCCAGGATCGTCCGGGCATAGTCCTGGCGTTCCTGCTCGGTCAGCGTTGGCATGAGCAGCATCTGGGCCATGCCGAGAATGCCGTTCATCGGCGTGCGGATCTCGTGGGACATGGTGGCGAGGAAGCGGCTCTTCGCGATGTTGGCGGCCTCGGCGGCTTCCTTGGCCTTGTACAGTTCCGTGATATCGATGCGGAAGCCCACGATGTAGCCTTCGGGAGTCTTGCGGTCGCGGATGCGCAGCCAGCGTCCGTCGTCGAGCGCCTGGATGAGATCCGAATCGCCGCTTTGGTGGGCGGCCAGCCGATTGGCCACCCATTGGTCGATCCGGCCGATGGCTTCCTTGTACTGGCCGCGTTCGGCGCCGGCGCGGATGATCTGCTCGAAGCTGTGTCCGGGCACCAGGAGATCGGTGGAGGTCCTGTAGTAATTGAGGTATTCCTCGTTGAAATAGGCCAGCCGGTCGTTCTCGTCGTAGATGACGAAGGCCTCGCCGATGGTGTCGATCGCCGACTTCAGCATCGCCTGGCTGCGCGCCGAGGCCGCCTCGGCGGCGGCCTTCGCGGCCAGCGAGCGGGCCAGCAGGCCGAGCAGCAGCGTCACGACCGCGCTGGCCAGGGCGGCCCCGGTGAGCACGGTCTGGCGATGCCCATGGTAGGGTTCGAGCGCGTCGGCGACCGGATGGCCGATGACGAAGGTCAGTCCGTACTGGGGCAGCCGGTGGAAACCGTGGATGCGCTCGATGCCGTCGAACTGCGAGGCGCGTGCATAGCTGCCTTGCAGCGGGGCATTGGCTCCCAGAAAAGGCCTGTCGGTGACGAGCTGGCCGAGGACACCGTCGGTGCCCGGATGATGGGCCTTGATATGGCCGCTGTCGGCGACCATGGTGCTGCTGGCTTTGTCGCTCAGGCCGAGCTTGGCCTGAAAGCCGGCGAAGATATCGGGGCTGGCCGAGACGACGATGACGCCGTTGAAGCGGTTGTCCGCCATGATCGGCCGGGTGAACTGGATCGACCACTTGTTCGAGACCTTGCCCTTGAGCGGCTTGCTGATGAACAGGTCGTCGGCCTGGCGGTCCCTGTGGATGCGGAAATGCTCGCGCTCGCCAAGATAGGTCCGGTCGTTGGGCGCCGCCAGGTTGGAGTAGACCAGATAACCGTCGGCGTCGATGATGGCCACCTGGAAGGCGACGTCCTTGAGATGTTGCTGGCGCCGCCGCACGAGTTCCGCGAAGCGCGCGATGTCGCCGGTCCAGTAATCGCGCAGGTCGAGCACGACTTCGTCGAGGCGCTTGATGGTGGCCAGGGTGTTCTCGGCGTAGGCCTGGGCCTGGAATATCGTCGCCTGCTCGACTTCGTGCTGATAGACGGTCCGGCTGTGATCGAGTTCGTAGGCCACCGATAGCCAGATGAGCAGCAGGCTGACCGCCAGCGCGATGAATATCTGCGAGTTGATCGAAAGAGAGGGACGAAACACGCTTGGACTCGATGAAAACTTGGCCGATATGGTAAACGATCCCCCATGCCTGTCTAGGGCACGCTCCCGATCATCAGGCGGGCGATGGAGAACACCTAGCCGTGGCGGTCGCGGGTCATGGCCCGGAAGTGCTCGTAGCGGCGGCGTGCCACCACGCCTGACTTTACCAGCGCCTTGACCGCGCAATCCGGCTCGGCGTCGTGGCGGCAGTCGCGGAAGCGGCATTGGCCGAGCGTCTGGCGGAATTCCGGAAAGGCGTGCTCGATTTCGCCGAAGCCGAGATGGGCGAGGCCGAATTCCTGGAGCCCCGGGCTGTCGATCAGCGCCGGGCCGCCGGGGATGCGATGCAGCGTGGCATGCGTGGTGGTGTGCTTGCCGGAATCGAGGGCGCTGGATATTTCGCGGGTTGCCGCGGCGGCGCCGGGCACCAGCGCGTTGATCAGCGTCGATTTTCCCATGCCCGACTGGCCGACCAGCACCGAGAGCGCGCCTTCGAGTCTGGGCAGCAGCGGCCCGACGTCGTGGCGGGCCGAAAGCTCGATGACCGGGTAGCCGACGGCGGCGAAGGGCGCAAGCTGCCGCCGGGCGGCGGGCACGAGATCGGCGAGGTCGCACTTGTTGAGGACGATGATCGCCCGCATGCCCTCGTGCTCGGCCGCGACCAGGGCGCGCGACACCAGTTCGTCGCTGAAGGCCGGCTCGGTGGCGGTGACGATGACGATCTGGCCGACATTGGCGGCGATCAGCTTCTGGCGGTGGGCATCGCTGCGATAGAGCAGCGACGAACGCGGCAATTGGTCGAGGATGCGCGCCTGATCGTTTCCGGCCGGCTGGATGCGCACGCGGTCGCCGCAGGCATGAAGGCTCTTCTTGCCCGCCGGCACGGCCTGCCAGCGACGACCGTCGTCGTCCTCGACTTCGTAATGGCGGCCGTGGGCCGCGACGATGGTGCCCGTGCGAATCAAGCGGCGGCGCGCCGCAGCCGCGCAATGCGCAGGCTGGCCGGCGGATGGGAATCGTAAAACAGCGAATGGAGCGGATCGGGCGTCAGCGTCGCGGCGTTGTCGCGGTACAGCGCGACCAGGGCCGCGACGAGATCGCCGGCGCCGGCGTGGCGCGCCGCGTAGGCATCCGCCTCGAATTCGTGGCGGCGGGAAAGCCCCGACGCCATCGGCGTCAGCGGGAACAGGAAGACCGGCAGGACCTGGACGAACAGCATCAGCGCCATCGCGGTGCTGGCGGTGGTCACGCCCAGCCCTTGATAAAACCACGGCGCGGCCATGAACTGGCCGAGCAGCCAGAGCAGGCCGAGGGTGACGGCGGCCATCACGCCGATGCGCTTCCAGATGTGCCGGCGCCTGAAGTGGCCGAGTTCGTGCGCCAGCACGGCCTCGACTTGCGGCGGCGTCAGCTTCTGGATCAAGGTGTCGAAGAAGACGATGCGCTTGGCGCGGCCCAGGCCGGTGAAGTAGGCGTTGCCGTGGGCGGAGCGTTTCGATCCGTCCATGACGAACAGGCCGGAGCTGGCGAAGCCGCAGCGTTCGAGCAGCGCTTCGATGCGCGTTTTCAGGTCGCCGTCCGCCAGCGGCGAGAACTTGTTGAAAAGCGGTGCGATGAGCGTCGGGTAGATCAGCATGACCAGCAGGTTGAAGACCAGCCAGAACAGCCAGACATAAAGCCACCAGCGCTCGCCCATCGCGGTCATCAGCCACAATACGGCCAGCAGCACGGGCGCGCCGATGACGGCGGCCAGGACGGCCTGCTTGGCAAAGTCAGCCATGGCGAGACGCCAGGTCATCTTGTTGAAACCGAAGCGCGCCTCGATGACGAACACCCGGTACAGGGTGAACGGCAGGTCGATGAGGAAGCCGATCACGGTGACGCTGGCGAACAAGGCCAGGCCGTGGACATGGCCTCGCTCCGCCAGCGGGCCGGCCCAGGCGCGATCCAGCCAGTCGAGCAGCCCGCCCAGCGTGAGGGCCAGCAGCAGGATGGTTTCCGCGGCGAGCAGCGCGGCGGACAGCCGGATCTTGGCGCGCGTGTAGTCGGCGGCCTTGCGATGATCGGCCAGCGGGACGCTGGCGGCGAAGTCGACGGGCACCCGTTCGCGATGCGCGCCGACGTGGCGGTAATGCCGCCAGGCCAGCCAGCCCCGGAGTACGGTGCCGAGGGTCAGGGCGGCCAGGAAAACCAGGGTCATCAGGGAAACGGCGCTCATCGGGCGGGGATAACTGTGAGAAGATCATGTTTTTGTTCGACGGAAAAATTATGGCACAAGACCCCAATGCCCTCGTCTGGCTGGACATGGAAATGACCGGCCTGAACCCCGATGCCGATCGCATCATCGAGCTGGCCGTGGTGATCACCAACGGCCAACTCGAAACCGTCGCCGAAAGCGCGGTCTGGGTGGTGCATCAGGAAGGCGGAGTGCTCGACGGCATGGATGACTGGAACAAGAAGACCCATGGCAAGTCCGGCCTGATCGACAAAGTGAAATCCTCGGCGCTGAACGAGGCGGACGTGGAGGCGCAGTGCCTGGAATTCCTGCGGCGGCACGTGCCCGCCGGCAAGTCGCCCATGTGCGGCAATTCGATCTGCCAGGACCGCCGCTTCATGGCGCGCTGGATGCCGAAACTGGAGGCCTACTTCCACTACCGCAATCTCGACGTGTCGACGCTCAAGGAACTGTGCAAGCGCTGGAAGCCGGAGGTGGCGAAGGGCTTCGCCAAGAAGTCGCGGCACCAGGCCCTGGCCGACATATACGAATCGATCGACGAACTGAAGTACTACCGGGACACTTTTCTGAAAATCTAGCCGGAAAGTCTAGTGCCGCCGGTAGAGCCGCCAGACTTCGTCGCGGTCTCCCGGACGGCGGTCTTCCCAGACCTTGGTCCAATTGGCGGGCGGCTTTTCGCGCGGGTGGCTTTGCACCAGCAGCCAATGGCACTTGCCGTCGGTCGCCCGGGTGCGGATGCCCGCGAAGTAGTCGAGGGAGGCGCGCTGCGAGGCCCCGAGACCGCGCCGGGCGATGCAGTCCGCGTCGGCCGGCAGCACTTTTTCGAGGCCGGCGACGACCGGACGATAGGTCTTGCCATGGTCGATCCATGGCATCAGCAGAAACACGACGGAAAGCCACAGGGCCGTCACGCCCGCCGCCCAGCGCAGTGCCGGGCGCCACGGCGAGCGCGGTAGCCCGACGAGCACCGCCAGCCATCCCAGCGTGGTGGCCACGGCCGCCAGCAGCGCCGGCGTCGACAGGGGGGTGGAAAATCCAGGGGCGATCCGCGCGGCGTTGGCGGCCACTTTCGGCGGCCAGCCCAGCGAAAGCGCCGACGCCCCCAGCCAGACCAGGCCGACCAGCAGCGAGAAGGTCATCATGCCGAACCAGTCCCAGGCGTTCGCTGCGCCCCGCCGCAGGTGCTCGCAGCCCGCCGTGGCCAGCAGCACGAGGGGCGGCAGCAGCGGCAGGGTAGCCTCGGCCTTGGGCTCGTGGGCCAGCAGCCAGCACAAGGCCGTGGCCGCGCCAAACGCCGGCACCGCCAGGGGCAGGGCGGCCAAGCGCCGTCGAGTGCGCCAGACCATCCAGGCTGCGATCAGCAGCACCGGCCAGGCAAACCAGCCGAGCCACTCGACATGGGCGAGGCTGAGAGGATCGCGCGGGGCGATGGTGGCGAGTTCGTAGGCCCACCAGCCCGCGAGGTGTCCGGGATGCGCCAGCGCCAGCGTCACCGGCCAGGCGAGGGCGATGGCGGCACCGACGCCGGCCGCGGCGGCCGCGGCCAGCCACTGGCGCCGCCAAAGCGGTATGGCGAGCAAAGTCAGTGCCGGCAGCACGCCGAGCAGGCCGCCGGATAGGAAGGTGGCGCCCAGGCCCGCGCCCATGAGCAGGCCGGCGGCCCTCGGATGCTCGGCGAGGCGTGCCGCGCCCCAATAGACGGCGGTGATGGACGCAAGGATGGTGGTGGCGGGCTGCGCTTCGTGCATGGGCACCAGCAGGCCGAGCGTGCCGATCGCCAGCAGGGGGGCCGCCCAGCCCGCCGCGCGGCCGAACATGCGCCGGGCCGCCGCGGCGAGGCCGACGAAGAACAACCCGCCCAGGAGCGCCGCCGCCATGCGGGCGCCTTCGTGGAACGGCAGGAACGCGCCAAGCGCGGTGCCGACCATGGCGGCCAGCCAGTGGTACAGGGGTTCCGCCTCGAACCATGGCTCGCCGGCAAGCATCGGCAGGCTCCAGTGGCCGGCCTGGGCGAAGCCGTGGGCGATGGCGATGTTGATGGCGTCCTCGGACTTCCACGGGTCGTGGCCGAGGATGCCGGCGAACAGGAACGCGCAGCTCAGGAGGAGCACCAGGGCGGGGGTCGGCCCCGGTGGCGGAGTATCCGGTTGCAGTGAAAACGCCATGTGCGATGCCGGCTGGGAACCCAAACGAAAAAGGCAGCCGAGGCTGCCTTATCGCCGAATGACGTTCAACTCAGGCTGCCGCGCGCTTGCCATACTTCTGGCGGAAACGCTCGACCCGGCCGGCGGTGTCCACGATCTTCTGCTTGCCGGTGTAGAACGGGTGGCAGGATGAGCAGACCTCGATGTGCAGCGGCTTGCTGTTGGTCGACTGGGTCTTGAACGTGGCGCCGCAACTGCAGGTCACTTCGATTTCCTGGTATTTCGGGTGGATGCCTTCTTTCATGGCCGTGTCCTTTGTTTGCAACCTACGTGGGGCCCGTGGATGTGGCGGGCCGGGAAAATGAGGCGCGCATTATCCCTGAAAAGCGCCGGCTGATCAACCTCTTCTCATGGCGTCGAAGAACTCGTTGTTGTTCTTGGTCGCCTTGACCTTGTCGAGCAGGAATTCGGTCGCCTCGAGGTCGTCCAGTCCATACATGAGCTTGCGCAGGATCCAGACCTTCTGCAACACCTCGGGCTTGAGCAACAGTTCTTCCCGGCGGGTGCCGGAGCGATTGACGTTGATCGAGGGATAAACGCGCTTCTCGGCCATGCGACGGTCCAGATGGATCTCCATGTTGCCGGTGCCCTTGAATTCCTCGTAGATCACGTCGTCCATGCGGCTG
>ERZ1645187.4621-NODE-4621-length-11020-cov-6.425171_pt1 | contig 11020 bp, 16 predicted proteins | sample MGYA00575352_ERZ1645187 | MGnify/ENA primary metagenome ERZ1645187 (study PRJEB40837, sample SAMN11349314) | freshwater sediment metagenome | isolation source: river sediment | host: Sediment | place: India: Wazaribad , New Delhi | collected 2017-02-21 ... | reverse complement strand
CGTGCGGCGGGCTGGGCCGCGGCAGCGGGGCGCGGCTCTTCGCGCGGCGCGGCGGGTGCTGCTGCGGGTGCAACCTCGGGCGCTGGGGCAGCGGCAACCTCGGGCGCGGCCTCTTCCTCGGCCGTGGTGCGGTTCGACAGGCCCAGACGATGCACCTTGCCGATCACCGCGTTGCGGGTCACACCGCCCAACTCCTTGGCGATCTGGCTGGCGCTCTGGCCTTCGGCCCACATTTTCTTGAGCGTTTCGACACGCTCGTCGGTCCAGGACATCGGCTACTCCGGATTGGCGCGGCCCGCGCAGAGGCAGCGGGCCGGATTGTCGGGCATTGTAACCGCGCAGGCGGGGGGGACACAAGACCAGCTTGCGCCGCCACGTCACGGCAGCAGGCGAAACACCTTGTCGCGCGCGGTCTGACCGCGCACCAGCTCCAACCGTGATTTCGCCACGCCCAGCGCGCGGGCCAGCAATTCGGCCACCGCGCGGTTGGCCTTGCCGTCCTCGGGTGCTGCCGCAACATGCACACGGATCACGCCATCCTCCAGCACCAAAGCGGTATGGCGGGCGCCGGGCGTGACGCGGCAGGCATATTCGGCCCCCGGCTGTGCGAGGTGCGCGAGGTCGGCGACCGGCGGCTTGGCCATCAGCTTTTCAGCCCGGTTTCCTTCAGCAATCCGCGGCGCTTGGCCTCGTAATAATAGCCGCTCGAATACCAGCGGATTGCGCGATCCTGACTGCCGTTCGAGACCAGCCAGGCGCCACGCAGGTATTTGCCGGCGTATTTGAGGTTGGTCTCGGCATCCAGCAAGCCCTCGGGCGGCCCCTTGTAGCCCATGGTGCGCGCGGTCTGCGGCTGGATCTGCATCAGCCCGTAATAAGGGCCATTGCGCGCGCCGGGGTTATACTTGCTTTCACGCTGGATCACCCGGTGCAAAAGGCTTTCGGGGATGTCGTGATGCGCGGCATATTTGCGGATCAGGGCGCGCAACTCGGCGGTCTCGCCCGCTTGCAGGCCAACGGTGGACGGGGAGTTTGCCACAAGATTGCGTTTGCTGCCGCAGGCAGCAAGGGCAAAGGGCGCAACCAACAGGGCAAGGGCACTGCGGCGGGAGATCTGGGTCATCGCGGGTCTCCGGATTTTCTCCATGGATTAGCGCCGGGGCAATGGGGCTGTCCAGTGGCAAGCCAGCCCTCAGGCGGGAAGCCGCGCGTCCGGGCCGGGCTTGACGTTGGTCGATTGGGGCTTGCGGTGGCGCACGCAGCAAGGCTTTTTGCGACAGACCCTATCCTTGAGGACGCCTGCCATGAACGACGCCGCGCTGGAGTTTCTGCTCAACCGTCAGTCCCACCCCGCCAAGATGCTGGAGGCGCCGGTGCCCGAGGGTGCGGCGCTGGAGCGTATCCTGACTGCGGGTCTGCGCGTGCCGGATCATGGCAAGCTGGAGCCGTGGCGGCTGATCGTTCTGGCGCGGCCCGCCCTGGCGCGGCTGGCCGATCTGGCCGAGGCCCGGGCACGGGCGCAAGGTCTGGAGGGCACCGCGCTGGACGAGCGGATCGCCAAGGGCCGCGGTCAGTTTGATGCAAGCCCGCTCTGCGTGGCGGTGGTGTCAGCCCCGGTCGAGATGCCCAAGGTGCCGCGGATCGAGCAAGTGCAATCGGCCGCCGCCGTCTGCCTCAGCCTTGTGAACGCGGCGCTGGCCTCGGGCTTTGGGGCCGCCTGGATCACCGGCTGGACGGCCTATGACCGTCCTTTCGTGACCGAGGGGTTGGGACTGGGCACGGGCGAGGATCTGGCGGGTTTTGTCCATATCGGCACCCGCCGGGGCTTGGCGCCGGCCCGGCCGCGACCCGATCTGGCCGCCAAGGTGACATGGGTCAAGTCATGATCCTGCGCGATTTTCTGCGCGCCCTGGGTCAGGTCGGCGATCCGCGTTTTCTGCGGGTGATGGTGCTGGGGGTGGTGCTGGCGCTGGGGCTGCTGGTCGGATTGTCGGTCGGCGTGGTCTGGCTGCTGGGCACCCTCTGGGGCGGACCGCTTGAATTGCCGTTCATCGGCCCGGTCGATGGCCTGGACACGGCCCTGGGCTGGGGAGCGGCCCTGCTGCTGATGGTGCTGTCGGTATTTCTGATGATGCCGGTGGCCGCGCTGTTCAGCGGGTTGTTTCTTGAAGATGTGGTGGCCGCGGTCGAGGCAAGGCACTATCCACACCTGCCGCCAGCCGCCCGGCTGCCACTTTCCGACAGCCTGATCGACGCGGTGAACTTCTTCGGCGTGCTGATCGTGGTCAACCTGATCGGCCTGTTCTTTTATTTCATGGTCGGGCCGTTTGCGCCGGTGGTGTTCTGGGCGGTGAACGGCTTTTTGCTGGGACGCGAATATTTCACGCTGGTCGCCATGCGCAGGCTGGGGCGGCAGGGCGCCAAGGTGCTGCGGGCGCGCCATGCCGGCAAGATCTGGCTGGCGGGCACACTGATGGCCGCACCGCTGAGCTTTCCGCTGCTGGGCTTGGTGGTGCCGGTGCTGGGGGTGGCCACCTTCACCCACCTGTTCCAGCGACTGAACGCTCAGCCGCCGGTCAGGGGATAACGCATCAGCACGTCATAACGGGGCCCCTTGCGGCGGGGGTTTGACGAGAACAGCGCGAACTCGGTCACCGCAAAGGGCGCTGTGGCAAAGCCCGCAGTGGCCTGCAACCCGGCGGACAGCGCCGCGGCCTCGTCGGCGGTCAGACGACCGCGGGCGCGCGCCAGCGTGACATGGGGCACAAAGCGCCCGCCTGCGACGGTGATCCCCATGCGGCGGGCACAATTGGCAACTTTGGCCTGCAGCGCCCCAAGCGCCGGTTCGGGCGACACGCCGGCCCAGACCGCGCGCGGCTTGTCACCGCCAAAGATGCCGGTGCCCAGCAGACGCAGGGCGAAGGGCGGGGCCTCGAGCGATTCGAGCGCGAAATGCAGATCCTCCAGCACAGGCTCGGGCTGTTCCCCCAGAAAAGCCAGCGTCAGGTGCAGATCGTCGATCTCGACCGCCAGCGGCAACGGCAGGCGCGGCTGGATGAGAGAGAGTTCAAACCGGACCTCTTCGGGCATCTCGAGGCCAAGGAAGGCACGGATCATCGGGACAGCAGCCTTTCGATGCGATGCGGGATTTCAGGCGGGATCGGGCCTTCGCGCGGCGGGTCGCGCAGCGTTGACAGCATATGCGGCGCGGGCGGCGGCCGTCCACCACCTTGCCAGGACAACGCCGCCAGAACCGCCGCGGCCTCGGGTGGCAGGCGGTCGGGGATCTCGGCCCCGGTCAGCCCCGCCCAGAGCAACGCCCAGGCCCGGCCCACCGACCACGGGTTATAACCGCCGCCGCCCGTCACCATCAGGCGCGGGGCCAGCACGCGCAGCCCTTGCATCACCGCCAGATGGGCATTGTTGGACAGCGCCAACCGCGACAGCGGGTCTTCGGCCAAGGCATCCGCCCCCGCCTGCAACACGATCGCCTGCGGGGCGTGCGCCGCCACCAAAGGCAGGATCAACCTGTCGCGGATCAGCGCCATCGCGCTGTCATTCAGCCCGCGCGGCACCGGCAGGTTGTAGACATTGCCGCGGCCTCGATCCTCAAGCCCGCTGGTAAAGGGCCAGCGCCCCTCCTCATGGACCGAGATCACCAGCACCTGCGGATCGTCGGCAAAGGCCAGCTCGACCCCATCCGCGGCATGGGCGTCGATATCGACATAGGCCAGCCGCGAAAGGCCCCTTCGCTGCAACCCCTTCAGCGCCAGCACCACGTCATTGAGGTAACAAAAGCCCGAAGCCCGATCCGGCAGGCCGTGATGGGTGCCGGCGCCCGGCACATGCACCGCGCCGCGATCACGCGTGGCCAGCCATTCCGCCGCCCACAGCGCGCCGCCCGCACCGGTGGCCGGCCGGCGGAACATCTCGGGATACAGCGGATTGGAGAGCGTGCCGAGGCCATGCGCATGCCGCAGGTGATCGACCTCGCCGGGCACGGCAGTGGCGCCGCGGGCGATCGCCTCAGCCCGCTCCAGCGCGGTGATGTAGGCGGGCGTGTGCCACAGGGCCAGGGCGGCCGGACGTGCGCGGGGGGCGGTGCGAAACTGCCCGGGCGGCAGCCAGCCCAGCGCGCGGCACAGATCGGTGACCACGGGCACGCGCGGTATGCGCAAAGGGTGGCCCGGCCCATAGGACGATCCGCGATAGACTTCAGAGCCCAGAAACAACGGGCCGGCGGTCAAGGCAGCAGGGCCTCGATGGCTGAGATCACCTTCTGCGATTCCGGCTTGACCGACGAGCCCCATATGGCGGCGGGCTGCCCCTCCGGCCCCAGAAGAACCTTGTTGAAGTTCCACCCCGGCGTAAAGCCATGGGCGTCCCGCATCCAGGCGTAGAAGGGATGCGCCTCGGGCCCCTTGACATGGCTGATCGCGGTCATCGGCAGGGTCAGGTCAAAATTGACCGCGCAGAAGTCCTTGACCTCGGCCCCGCTGGACAATTCTTGCGAAAAATCGTCCGAGGGCACGGCCAGCACGACCAGACCGCGGGGCCCATAGCGGCGATGCAGCGCCTCAAGCCCGTCATATTGTCGGGTGAACCCGCAGAGCGAGGCGGTGTTGACGACCAGCACAGGCCGTCCGCGCCAGTCTGCGGTGGACAGGGTGCCACCGTCGATACTGGAAAAGCTGAAGACCGGTGCCGGGCCTGAGGCCAGCGCCGGACTGAGGATAACCGAGCCGAACAAGGCCAATACCATGCGCCGCAACATCGAATCACCCTCTTGCTGACAGTCCATCGTCTGAAGGTGATTTCTAGGCCGGGGTCGCGCCCGATCAAGCGCCTGACCGCCCGGCAGGGGGGAAATTTCGCCAATTTGTAGCACAAACCCGTCTGAGCAGGAAATTTGGCCTTTCATCTTTACGATTTGGTTCCAATATCTTCAGCATAAACAGAACCGATCAACGGTCCTGAACAGGCAGGTAAAACGACAGGTCTCGACAGTGAACGCCTTTGCGCCGGACAGTTCGATCCAGCCCTCCGACAACGGCAGGGCGATCCGCTCCCAACTGGGTGCGCTGTGCTGGCGCTTGCGTAACGGCGAACCCGAGGTGCTGCTTGTCACCAGCCGCGATACAGGTCGCTGGGTCATCCCCAAGGGCTGGCCGATCGAAAACCTGACCGCACCTGCCGCCGCCGCGCGGGAAGCCTGGGAAGAGGCAGGGGTTGAGGGCCGCGTCGATCCGCTGTGCCTCGGCTATTACAGCTATGAAAAGATCCTTGGGCGGCAAAGCAAGGTGACACCCGATCCGCAAAGGTCGGTCACCTGTCTGGTGGCAGTCTATCCGGTGCGGGTTGAGCAGTTGCTGGATGTGTTTCCCGAGGTGCATCAGCGCCGCCGCAAGTGGTTCAGCCCGACCAAGGCCGCCCGCAAGGTCGACGAGCGGGAGTTGCAGGCGCTGTTGCGCGACACCGCGCCACTGCTTGTCAGCCACGGCCTGATTGATCCGCCCGGATCAGACAAGGCCGAACGCAAGGCTTGATTGCGGACACCCTGCGCCCATGTCATTGTCAGGGGTCCTCCGCCCCGGAACCGAGCTTCAGGATGATCCGCTACGCCCTCAGATGCCATCAGGACCATGCGTTCGACAGCTGGTTTGCCAGCGCCGCCGCTTATGATGATCTTGCGGCGCGACATTTGGTGGCCTGTCCGACCTGCGGCAGCACGCAGGTGGACAAGGCGCTGATGACGCCGGCGCTGCGCCCGGATGCGGTGCCGGAGGCCGAGCTGCCGGAACGCCCGCTCTCTGCCCCTGCCGACCCGATGGAAGCCGCGGTCGAGGCGCTGCGCCGTCAGATCGAGGAGAACACCGTCGATGTCGGACGCAATTTCGCGACCGAGGCGCGGCGCATCCATGAAGGGCTGGCGCCGGATCGCGCCATCCGCGGCGAGGCACGCCTGGACGAGGCGCGCAAGTTGCTGGAAGACGGGATTCCGGTCGCGCCGCTGCCCTTCATCCCGCGCAGCAAGGCCAATTGATCAGGGCGCAGGTGCCGGATTTTCCGGTATAGGCAGAGGCTGGGCCGCACATTTCTGATAGCGCGACAGGCTGCGAAACCCGGTCAGGCCGCCCAGATCGGTGGCGCTGATCCGCCCTTCGCCCTCCAGCCGCAGGGCTGCGGCCACCGCAAGGCCGGCGCGGGCCAGCACCAGTTCGGGACCGGTGCCGCAATCGCGCGCGCCCCCCCGCAACATGCCTGCCCCGAAGGCATGGTTGGTAAAGCCCGCGGCGCGGGCGATCTCGACCAGCCGGCCCTGTTCCAGCCGCAGGAAGACCGCGACCGGCGCCGCCCCGTGCGGATCGGCAACAAAGGCTATCTCGGCCCGACCGTCACTGTCGAAATCCTCTACCCCGGCAATGGTGGCCATCGGCGCGACCGGACCTGTGCTGGCCAGCCGCCCCGACATGCCCCAGACGGACACCGCCGCCCCGGAGGCCTCCTGCTCGACCAACAGCACTTCACGGGTGCCGTCGCCATCCAGATCGACCTTGCGCGCCATCGTGTCGGCAAAGCTGCGCCCGGGCGGCAGGTCATGCTGGACCGAGACCGTCTCACAGGCAGCGCAGTCGCGCCACAGGATCGTCAGGCCAGTATGATTGAAGCCACGGCCAAAGCCGTCCTCGGCCGGCACCGGTTGGCGCAACAGCGCCGCCACCACCTGCGGCTGGTCGATGCCCCAAGGCAGGTCACCCCCGGCCTGCACCGGCAGGGCGGGGGCCAGCAGCGCGGCAAGGGCAAGGCCGCGCCGGATCATCAGATCTGTTTTTCGGGCAGTTGCACCACCAACCCGTCCAGCGCCGGCGTGACCTTGATCTGGCAGGTCAGCCGCGAGCGGACCGGATCAGGCTGCCAGGCGAAATCCAGCATGTCGGCTTCCATCGCATCCTTGGCGGGAATGCGGTCCACCCATTCCGGGGCCACATAGACATGGCAGGTCGAGCAGGCGCAGGCACCGCCGCAATCGGCCTCGATCCCCGGCACGCCATTGTCGCGCGCGCCTTCCATCACGGTCAGGCCAGGGGCAACCTCGACGACATGTTCGGTGCCGTTATGTTCGATATAGGTGATTTTCGCCATGCCATTCCCCTTGGGTCGGGCCCTGCGGCCCCATCGTAGCGCACATAGGGCATTCGGCAGGATTTTGCCAGTGCCTGCCCGCAGCCGACGGCGCAGGCTTTGCCGGGCCGCGCATGTGTTCTATCTTTGTTCGTGCCGCCCGGAGATTGCCATGCCCCTGCCCCTGCCCCGTGACTGGCTCAGCCCAACGCCGCCGCCCGGCCGCTGGCCGCGTCCGCCTGCCGCCTGTCCCGCCGCCCGTCTGGACGAGCCGCCGGCGGGCGCGCGGATCACGGTGGCGGGGCTGGTGCTGGTGCGCCAGCGTCCCGGCACGGCCAAGGGCGTGATCTTCCTGACGCTGGAGGATGAGACCGGCACCTGCAACGTGGTGGTCTGGGCCAAGGTCTATGAACGGTTTCGCCGCGCGGTGATCGCCGGCCGGCTGCTGCGTGTCACCGGGCGGCTGCAACGCGAGGCGGCCGTGGTGCATGTGATGGCCGAAACGATCGAGGACATCTCGCCCATGCTGGACCGGCTGATGGAGCCAGGCGTCCTGCCTGCCGGCGCGTGACGCCCCTTCCCCCGCTGCGGCGCCGCGGCTATCCTGCCCGCAATCGGGCAAGGGGCGGACATGCAGGGCAGATGGATTTGGGCGCTGGTGGCGGGGCTGGCGATCACCGGGTGCGGCCCCCGCCTGCCTGACGCGCCGCGCGCCGGCGATCTGGCGTCAAGCCTGTGGCAGACCCCGCCCCCCGCCAATCGCCAAGGGCAGTGCTGGGCCGAGGATACCACACCCGCGGTGATCGAGACCGTGACCGAACAGGTGGTGGTGCGCGACGCAGTGCAGGACGCCGAGGGCCGCGTGGTCGAGCCCGCCAGTTTCCGCACCGAGACCCGTCAGCGCATCGTGCAGGACCGCCGCACCGTCTGGTTCCGCGCCCCCTGCCCCGAGGATTGGACCGTGGGCTTTACCGCCACATTGCAGCGGGCGCTGAAAGCCCGCGGCCTGTATCTGGCCCCGGTCAACGGCACGCTGGACGCCCCCACGCGCGAGGCCGTGCGCCGCTATCAAGAGCCGCTGGGCCTCGACAGCCCGGAACTCAGCCTCGCCGCGGCGCAAAGCCTGGGCATCATCGCCGTGCCCCTGAAATGAGCCGGGCCGCGATCTATGCCGCCGCCGTTGCGGACCTCTGGGCCGGGCAGCAGGACGGCGCCCATGATCTGGGCCATCTGCACCGCGTCTGGGCCAATGCCCAGACGATTGCCGCGGGCGAAGGCGGCGCCGATCTCGAGGTGCTGGAAGCCGCGGCCTATTTCCATGATGCGGTGAACCTGCCCAAGAACAGCCCGGATCGCGCCCGCGCCTCGACCCTGTCGGCCGATCTGGCGCGGCAGGTGCTGGCGGGGCTAGGCTTTCCGGTGGCCAAGCTGGAGGCGGTGTCCCATGCCATCGCCGCCCACAGCTTTTCCGCCAATATCCCGGCCGAAACGCTGGAGGCACGGATCCTGCAGGATGCCGACCGGCTGGAGGCTCTGGGCGCGATCGGACTGGCGCGGCTTTACCACATCGGCGGGCAGATGGGCGGCGGGCTGTTTCACCCCGACGATCCGCTGGCACTGAACCGCCCGCTGGACGACAAGGCCCATGCGCTGGACCATCTGGAGGTCAAGCTGTTTCCCTTGGTGGCGCGGATGCAGACCGCCACCGGACGGGCGATGGCTGAAACCCGGGCCGAGCGGCTGCGCCGCCACCGGGCCGACCTGCTGGAAGAGGCCGGGTTCACTGCCGACGGGCGTCGCAAAGGATAAGGGCGGCAGGTTTCCCCGCCGCCCTGTTCCGTCTGGTCAAAGGTTCAGTCTACCGGCTTCATTCGACTGGCAGCGCCACAAAGCGCGGGTCGCCGCCGCGGCGGATCAGCAACAGCACCGACTTGCGGCCACCGTCGCGCGCCTCTTTGATGCGCGCGTTCAGGTCGTCCAGCGTCGCCACGTCGGTCTGGCCCGCCTCGGTGATCACGTCACCCTCGCGCAGCCCCTTGGCATAGGCCTCGGAGGCGGGATCGACGGCAGTGATCGCCAGGCCCTTGGCGCCGGCATCCAGCCCCAGGCCCTGCGCCTCGTCGCCCGAAACCGGCTTCAACGCCAACCCCAGCACCTCACCGGCCTGCGACTCGGGTGCGGCCTGCGGATCCGCCGAGGCCTGCTCGCTGGCCTCGGCCTCTTCGCGGTGGCCCAGCGTCACATCCAGCGTCAGGGTCTTGCCCTCGCGCAGGATCACCACCTTGACCGCCTCGCCAACCGGGGCATCGCCCACGCGGCGGGTCAGATCGCGCACATCCTTGACCGGGCTGCCATTGAAGGCGGTGATCACGTCACCCATCTTGATACCGGCATCCTTGGCAGGCCCATCCGGCAGATCGGTAATCAGCGCGCCTTCGGCCTTTTCAAGCCCCATCGCCTCGGCCACATCGGGCGTCACGTCCTGGATACGCACACCCAGCCAGCCGCGCCGCGTCGTGCCGAACTCTTTCAACTGGTCCACGACCTTGGTCACGACATTGGAGGCCATCGAGAAACCGATCCCGATCGAGCCGCCGGTGGGCGACAGGATCGCGGTGTTCCCGCCAACCACCTGCCCGTCCATGTTGAACACCGGCCCGCCCGAGTTGCCCTTGTTGATGGCCGCATCGGTCTGGATGTAGTCGTCATAGGCACCGGACAGCGCCCGTCCGCGGGCCGAAACGATACCGGCCGATACCGAAAAGCCCTGACCCAGCGGGTTGCCCACCGCCATGACCCAATCGCCCACCCGCATCAGCTCGCTGTCGCCGAAGGTCACAAAAGGCAGCGGCTGCGGGCTTTCGACCTTCAGCACCGCGATGTCGGTCTTGGGGTCGGTGCCGATCAGCTTGGCCGGCAGTTTCGAGCCGCCGAAGAACTCCACCTCGATTTCATCGGCGCCTTCGATCACATGGTTGTTGGTGACGATAAAGCCGTCTTCCGAGATCACGAAGCCCGAGCCCAGCGCCTCGGATCGGCGCGGCTCGCCCTCGCCCTGCCGGTTCATGAATTCGTCGAAGAAATCCTGAAAGGGCGAGCCTTCGGGCAGGCGCGGCATGTCCTCGGTCGAGGTTGAGACAATGGCCGAGGTGGTGATGTTCACCACCGCCGGACTGACGCTCTGCGCCAGATCGGCAAAGGTGTCAGGCGCGCCGCGCGCCTCGGACATCACCGGCGCCAGCGCCAGCGCCGTGCCCAGCATCAGCGCGCCCATCAGCCGCGTGACGCGTTGGCGCAGGCCTGCATCGGGGGTAAGGGTCATAACCTGGGATTGCACTCTCTGCTCCTTTCCGGGAAGCCCGGCAAATCTCGCAGCACCGCCCGTCCGGGCCGCCGCGCATGGATCATATCCAACAGGTAAGTTGCGCCGCGCGCAATGCAAACCCACCTCGCAACCCGTCAATGCGATGTGATCTTTTGCAACAATCCGCGCAATCCCCACCGACCTCAGCCTGCGCGGCCGGATAGCCAGACCAGCGCCACGCCAATCGCCAGCGCGACAAGGCCGATGGCGCGCTGGCGGTCGCGCGACAGGCTGACCAGATAGGCCAGCGCCTCCTCGATGCGCGAAGGGGCCAGCGCCATGGCCAGCCCCTCCACAACCAGAACCAGCCCGAGGGCCAGAACCACAAAGCTCATGGCGCGGCAGACCCGGCCGCGTCCGCCCCCTGATCCGAGCGGAGATAGTTGAAGAAGTCGCTATCGGGTTGCAGGACGATCGACGAATTGCCCGATTGCAGCGCGCGTTCATAGGCGGTCAGCGACCGGGTGAAGTCGAAGAATTCCGGGTCCTTGCAAATGTACTCGGCATAGATGCCGTTGCGTTGGGCATCGGCCT
>ERZ1645187.4620-NODE-4620-length-11022-cov-5.414699_pt1 | contig 11022 bp, 10 predicted proteins | sample MGYA00575352_ERZ1645187 | MGnify/ENA primary metagenome ERZ1645187 (study PRJEB40837, sample SAMN11349314) | freshwater sediment metagenome | isolation source: river sediment | host: Sediment | place: India: Wazaribad , New Delhi | collected 2017-02-21 ... | reverse complement strand
CCCACCCGAACCAGATACTGCCCATCGTGCGCTACTGGATTCCCAGCGTGCGCGTCATCAGCCCCGAAGGCCTGCAATCCGAGCTGGAGGGCCAATTGCGTGCCTATCTGAACGACCCCTGAACGCCGTCTTACGCACGGGCCGTTATCGGCCACCCTGCCCTCCGCCTGGACCGGTGCGTTGACGCACCTGCTGGGTGGAGCTTTGCTCAAACAAACCTTCGACCACCCCTTGGCAACCATGAACCGTGCAGACACCCTGACGCAGCGTACCGCCAACGGCATGAGCGCCTGCCACGCCTGTGGCGATCCGGTGCATGAGCTGGCATACCTATGCCCCCGTTGCGGCGCCATGCAGGACTCACCTCGCGCCGACGACGGCAACAACCGCCTGACCGCCAGCGTGCTTGCGCTGCTGTTCGGCGGCCTGGGCTTGCATAAGTTCTACCTCGGCGCCTGGGGCTGGGGTCTGGTTTACCTCATGTTGTGCTGGACCCTGGTGCCGAGCCTTGTGGCGCTGGTCGAAGGCATCCGCTATCTCTTGCTCTCCGAGACCGATTTCCGCTGCAAAGCCGGACAGATGCGCGGTCCATTCGCGTTGCTGTGGTGAGCTGTCGAACCTGGCCCAAGCCGTCCGCCAAAGTTCCCAACATGAACATCTCGGTTCAGTCACATCCATGTCAAACCTACCGTCCACCAGACCAAGACAGCCGATGAAAGCCATCGCTCCATCGCCGACCACTGCAGCCGGTGCAAACCTGACAACCAATGGAGCCTCCGCCAGAAGACCCTTTGCTGGCTTGCAGGAGCAAGGTCCCGCCTTTTCAGCGCCGTTTAGCGTCGGTTCCGAATCTGGCATCTGCTCCGATCTGATCCACGCCACCGGCGACCAGAGGAATATCACCGTGGCCATGGCGACCGTCGCGTGGTCCATCGCTATGAAATCGCACACGCCACCGAAAACCGGAGGGTGTTGCATTGAGGCAAGCCATCGCAGTTGCAGCTTGCCTGCGGGAAATTCCTATGACTTGGATCAAAAACACACCGCAAACGGATGGTAAAAACATGCAACAAGAACGAACAAAAAAACGGGAGGACACCCCTTGAAACCCCATCCCCATGGGCGTCTCTTCATGAGCGCCCGCATTGCTCGTCCATTGCCATGGGCGTGCTGATTTTCATTGGTGTTGCGCTGCTGGCCGGTGCGTTGCTGCTGGGCATTGCGGCCAAGCTGGTGGTGGAGGTGGGCTTGATCGCCGTCGCCATGCTCGCCGGTGTTGCCATTGCCTCCTTCTGGTTCAGCGCCGCCGTGGGGGCTGCAGCCTTCTTTGGACTCTTTGAATTGCTCGGACAGAACCACACAGGCTGGGCGCTGGCTGGCGCGTTGCTGTTTGGGGCGGTCGTCTGGGTAGGAGTGATTCGGAGGATTTACCGCGAAGTAGCAAATGCACCGCAGCGGTGTCGTCGATCTTCCGTGGGGTCGAAATGACTGGTGAGATCAGTGATCTTTTCCGTGAAGTACGACGACGTTGAAGATGTTCGGTAATAGTGTCCTTTCGGGATTGGGCCTTTCTGGCTCTGCTGTCACCGCATTCTACTTTGTAATGACGGATTTTTTCGACAATTTGTAAGGGAGTTATAAATGGTGGACAATAATTTAAATACTGCCGAAAAGTTTAATCAACTATATACCGACATATCCAGCAGTATCGCCGCTGCTGCAGAGGAAATTTCGACCATCAATGTAGATCATAAAGATGGAAAAGAAGAACTCAGCAGCATAATGGAAAGATTGGGCATTATTCGCGCCCGATTTGATGACGAATTAAGTTTGCTAGAAAAGCACGCAGAGTGGGATAAATTCACCATCGCCTTTTTTGGTGAAACAAATGCAGGCAAAAGCACTATCCTTGAGTCTTTGCGAATTTTATTCAACGAAGATTCCCGTCAGCAACTGCTGCAAAAAAACGCTCGCAACCTGGATAAATTCGAGCAAGAATTAAATTACCACGTCAATCTTGTGCGCAACGGCTTAAATACAATCTACGCTGCCTATGCAAACGAAATCACTGCAATCAAAACGAGTATTGCAGCATTGACCTCGGTATTGAAAGACGAAGCAGCGGCTCGCAATCGAGTTTTGCAAGAAGAGTCTTCGTCCCGAATTACCCGAAAACTAAGGTTGTTCGCTATCGGCGGTTTCTCCATTGGAGGCATTGTGGTCGGTGGCCTAGCGATGCTGTTGGGGCGCGTGATATGAGTCTTGCTATTGATCTGGATGATCTTTACAGTGAGGCAACGCGTGAAACCGTTTCGGTAGCTCCGGATCTGCCTGCCAGGAATAAACTCCCTCCAATTCAGGCTGCGTCGCAAGAACTGAATGACCTACTGAATGTGCAGCTTCCGGCGTTATTGCAGTCAGCCATAGTTTTCGAGACTGGGAAGGTGAACGCCCGAAGGGTGGATGGTCAAATCATCGGAACCGGTGCAGCAGATTTCACCAAGGGCAATTCCGTCTACACCCTCGGCTACAAAGACAAGACCTTCCAGCTGATCGATGTACCAGGAATCGAGGGTGACGAAGGCAAGTATGAGCACATGGTGCGAGAGGCTGTCGCCAAAGCGCATTTGGTGTTCTATGTCAACGGCACCAACAAGAAGCCAGAAAAGGCTACGGCTGCGAAGATTCGCTCCTACCTGCGTCGAGGTACGCAGGTCTGTCCAATCGTGAACATAAGAGGAGATGCTGACGCGTACGAATTTGAGGAAGATCGTAAGTCGTTGGAAAACCACGGGCAAGCAGGCGCCGCATTACAGCAGACGTTGGGTGTGCTGGAGACGGAGCTTGGCAAAGAAGTTCTCCTTCCGGGACGCTGTGTACAAGGCTTGCTGGCGTTCTCATCTCTGGCGATCAGTTCAGAGAGTCGTAGTACGAGCATTCACCCCTCACGAGAGGGCAATCTTGTACTCCGGCAACGCAACTACCTGAAAAGCTTTAAGTCTTCGCCAAAAGCGATGTTCGAATTCAGCCAAATAAAGGCTGTCGCCCAGATTTTGCACGTCAAACTAACCACGTTCAGAGAAGATATTATAGAAAGTAACAAAATCAAGGTGCGCGAACTGCTCGCTGAGAATATTTCGGATCTGCAGCAGGCGCTCAAAAACCATCGGGAGTTCATCAGCAAGGTCAACCCGGAATTTGAGAAATGTCGAGAATCAATCAAGGGCGCGATCAAGTCTTTTGAGCGTCTAATGACCGCAGGGCGAAAGAATCTCTGGAACGACTTTTTCAATGGACTGACCGACGAGGTCGATCAGATTGTCGCCGAGAATTTTGGCGACAACGATCGCATCACATCGAGAATCAAGAAGGCATTCAAAACCAGACAAGATAATATTCAAGAAAAAATCCAGACTCAGTTCGAGGAACTGATGGCGGAATTGCAAAGTGGTATGAGTCAGGCCATAGTGCGACTGGTCCAAGATGTTCGCCGAGTCGAGTTCCAGCAGCAAATCAATATCGCCCAAGGCGGTCAACAGGCAGAATATCGAGCAATCGATCTGGACATGGCCTTGGGCCTAAAAGGATGGGGCTCGATAGCCTTCAGCATCGGGTCCTATACTGCAATGGGGGCGGGACTTGGGACTCCCGGCGGTCCCGTAGGTATTGCGATCGGTGCAGCCGTCGGTGCTGTGGTCGGGGTATTGGTCAGTGCCATGCACTTCTTTACAAGCAAGGAAAAGCGCATTCGAAAAGCCCAAGCTCAAGTCCAGGAGAAAATTGATGAAGCACGCAGCAGGGTCATGAATGGTTTATCCGATGAACTAAATAAAGTGCTGGTGCCTGTACGCAATGAAATAGGAGGCGCGACACTGCGGGAGGTTGATGCTATTTACGCAAACTTGACGCGTCCGCTCGATCTAATTCAGCAGCAAATTACACTGATGATTCGTATTAAAAATCAATTGGAGAAAATGCCCCATGGAACAATTCAAGCAATTCAATATTGAGAAAAAAAATGCTACCGACACTCTATGCAAATTGCGTGAGATCCTGCAGGAACTGGGCACTATAGGTATTGATGTATCTGGGGATTTGAACAAAATCGATTCAGCAATTAGTTCAATTGATTCTGATGTGCTCCGGATTGCAATGTTGGGAGCTTTTTCTGATGGCAAAACCAGCGTTGTCGCAGCATGGCTTGGCAGGATCGTTGCCGATATGAAAATCGACATGGACGAGTCATCCGACCGGTTAACAGTCTACAAGCCTGAAGGGCTACCAGACCAGTGCGAAATTGTGGATACGCCGGGCCTCTTTGGCGACAAGGAGAAAACTGTCGATGGTGAGGCGGTCATGTACGAAGACGTGACCAAGCGCTACATCTCTGAGGCGCACCTGATTCTCTATGTCGTCGATGCGACCAATCCGCTCAAAGAAAGCCACAGTGCTATCGCCAAATGGATTTTGCGTGATCTTAATAAGCTCTCTTCTACGGTCTTCGTGATCAATAAGATGGACGAGGTGACGGACCTTACGGAGAAGGTGTTGTTTGATGAGCAGGCCGCCATCAAAAAAGATAACCTAAAGTCCAAATTGCAACGTGCCGCAAACCTGACCAATGACGAAATCGCGCAACTGAACATTGTCTGCATCGCTTCCAATCCCAATGGTCGTGGACTAGAGTTCTGGTTCGGTAAACCGGAGCAATACGAGAGTCGATCGCGGATCAACGATCTCAAAGCCCTTACGGACCGCATCTTGCAGATGAACATCCCAGAGGTACTCATTGCAAAAACCGGGCTGGATGTTGTACGCGATGTCGTGGGCAAGAAGCTTGTATTGGCGCAAAATCAACTGAACGAGTTGACAATCTACGAGCAACATAACCGAGAAGAATACACTCGAACCCAAGAAGATATCAGGCAAGGCCGAGGCGAGGTGAAACGGCTTGCTGGAGAACTGTTCAATGAATTGCAGGCAATGGAGAACCAGACCCTGGGGCGTTTGCGGCCGCTTTCATTGGAAGACATCCGTGGATTCTTGGACGATGAGTTGGGTTACACCGAAGAGGGTGTTGGCTACAAGCTCAACCTGAAAATAAAGACCGCCATCGATCGACTTTTTAGTCAATCATCGTCAGTAACGAATCGAATATCTCTGGATATTGGCCGACAACTTGACTCCAGCGAGAGTTTTCTTGACTCGATGGGCGAGGCAGCTCTGAAGTCAATGGGCGGTGCTTTGAAGGGTGTTTCTGCGCTTAACCCGGCAGTGATCAAAGGAGCGATTTTCGCAGCACGTGATGCCTTGGGGACTGTGACGGGCGTGGCAGTGAAGTTCAAACCGTGGGAAGCGGCCAAGTTGGCAGGCTCGATTTCCAAATGGGCTGGTCCAGCTGGTGTCGTCTTCTCATTGGGCGCGGACGTTTATAGAGCCTACAAGGCGGATGAATTAGAACAGGAGCTCAAGCAGGTCAAAGATGCGATCGGTAAGGTAATTAAGAGCGCATTCAAAGATATCTATGACCTACTGAGCGACGACGAAAAAATGTTCAGTTTTTTTGCACCACAACTGCAGGAATTCGAAAAGATCATGAAAACCATGGCTGAACGCGCCGATCTGATTCAGTCCAAGCAGGAAAGGCTGGTTCATGCGCAACAAATGCTGGCGGGGCTTCCACTTCTTGGTGCAAGAGACGAGAAGCTGCAGTTGATCCCAACGACGTCCCGATAGTTATTTACAGCTCGGGAGTCTTGTACAAATGCCCACTGCACTGAAATCAGTCACCTACTCCTGCCCTTCCTGTCATTGGTCAAAGACCGTCACACCCCGAAGTGACGCGTTGATGCCTGGCCAATTCTTCTCCGTCTGCCCCAAATGCGGCCATTCGCCCTTGCAGCAAAGGCCCGCTGGCGCGGTCGAAGGGGCGCTGGGGCAGCTGGCCGACAAGGTTCGGCGCTGGGTGAAGTGACCCCGAACGACCGAACGGGCGTGGAATTTAGATGAGTCTTCGCTACTTCCTTAGTCCGCCCTTTGCCAAAGAGCACCGAACGTGACCTTGCCTCTTGCCGCCCTTAAGCTTCAAGAGGCGATTGTGGGTGCCCTCGTTTGTTGCTTCAGCGCTTAATCTTGCATCACTGCAAATTGCACAGGGTGCATCACTCGGAAATTTCAGATTGAGTAAGGATGCGCGGTTCAAGAATTGATCCTAGCCATGAGATGAAAATCAATGAGATCCCAGCCCATGCGATCGTGCTCGCACAGGCGGTTGAATCTGTCGACACGCAAGGAAAACTCCTGACCGACGTCGAGCGGGATCAGATCGATGCACGCGTTGCCAAACAACATCGAGTTGACTCAGTCGCTGACGCGAACATTGGTGAACTGTTGGCAGCGCGTGCCAATGTGTTGCTGGAGATCGTCCGCGGTCGAAATCAGGCGGTGGATTTGATCTTGGGCTCTGCCCACGTCCGCCGGGTGTCTTTGTGGTTGATCCCGATGGTCACTTTGATCGTCGGAATTGCCATAGATCGCGTTCTAAATCCGCAACGAGTCGATTTGTTGTCCGAAACATTCCTGGGCCTGCTGATATGGAACTTCGTGGTTTATTTGATGCTTGCCTGGTCAGCTTTTCGCGGCGATCGAAGGCAACCCAGCCCCTTTTTTGAGTTTGTTCGCCGGTGGTTTTCCACCGGCCCTGCCTGGCGACTCCGCCGAAGCCACCTGGCTGCAGAGATTTCTATTTCATTCATTCAACGCTGGAATGCAATGACCGATGCATTGGCTGGCCAACGCCTGCGCCTGGTGATGCATCTGGCTGCTGCCGCTTGGGGTTTAGGGATGGCTTTATCTCTCATCCTCCGTGGGATGTTCAAGTCGTACAAGGTCGGATGGGAGAGCACTTTGTGGGACATCCAAACCGTGCACCGCATACTCGGAGCTCTTTCTTGGCCACTGACAAAAATCCTCGGAACAACAGCTTTCTCAGTAGACGACATAGCGCGCTTGCAATTCGAAGTTGGCTCGGGAGCAAACACCACAGACGGTCGACGATGGATCTGGCTCTACGTTGGCATTCTGATACTTTTTGTTGTGTTGCCGAGATTGGGACTCGCCATGATCGCGGCCTGGCGTGGCAGACAACTTGCAATCAATATTCCGATTGACATCGGAGATGCCTATTTCCAACGACTCATTGGCAACCTGGTTCCTGCCACTGTGCGCCTTGGCTTGCTGGTTCACGAACCCGATGACAGAGCCGCGATCCGGAAAATTCTCATTCAGGAACAGACGGCTTCATCAAATGCCAAACGTTCGCCACAGGGTGAGCAACGGCTTATTTCCACCGACCGGGGTGACACGATGTGGATGGCGGAGTTGTCCGAAAGCAATGTCCGGACGATTTCAGGCTTTGACAGTCAAGAGTCTCAGGGGATTCTGAGAACCCGGCGACTGTTCAGTTTGCTTTCAGCGTCGAGTTTGTCGCCGGAGAACCAGGCTGATTCACTGGGCTCTGAACGGATTGATGTGGTTGGACATGTGGTGAGCCAGGCCAGCCATCTTGCCGACGCACTCCCGATGCTTCAGGCATTGCGTCGACCAGTGTTGATGCTGGTCCGTTCAGACCGAGCGACTAACGCGAATGTGGACAAATTGATTGATGAGTGTGAACGGCACAAACATAGCCATGACCTGACCATGGAAGTGCTCCAATTTGATGAATTCTCCAAATGCTGGGTTCTGGAACGTAGTCTGCTGAATCTCATCGCCCGTCATGTACCGCGATCCAAGTCCAGAGGTTGTGCCCGACTGATTGGAGCTTGGGAGCGACGCAACAGGCAACGCTTTCAAGACTCGATGAGCGAAATCTCAAGCGCATTGGAGTTTTCAGTTCGACAGTTTGTCGAGATTCCCAAGCTGTCACTCCTGGATCGGGCCAGTACTGACAAGCGGCGCGCTCATGACGACCGAAAGAAGGCGGCGATGGATGCCATCAGGGAGAAAGTCAAACAACGTGATGAAGAGTTGGTCGATCGATTGCGAGAGCTGCACGGTCTCGGTTCCGAGGTGCCCCTTGGTCTGCACACCGCTTTCGAGAGTGATCGATTCGCGACAACTGAAAAGGTCAGCGTGCCGGCGGCGGTTATGGGAGGTGCTGGCACTGGCGCAGCCATGGGTGCCTCCATTGACGCGATGACGGGCGGCATGACGCTGGGGGCTGCTGCTGCCTTAGGGGCGTTGACGGGCGGCAGCGTGGCCCTGGCCGGGATCGTTTGGAAAAATCGCGACGCGCCTGGAGGCGGGCTCAGGATTTCGTATAGCGACGAAATGCTGATGTCGCTCCTGGAAGCCTGTCTACACCGGTACCTCCTGGCCATCCACGATCACCGCGTTCCTGAGGGCGAACCGTTGGATGGTCACATTTCTATCTGGAACTCGGCTGTTCATGCCGAGTTGATCAAGGAAAAGAAGGAATTTCTTTTCGCGTTTGAGCGGGAAAGAAAGGGAGAAGACATTCGCGGCTTTCTCGAAGGCAAGATCGAAAGCATTGGCCGCCAGGTGTTGCTGCGCCTTTACCCCGGAGCTCGATTGGGTAACGTTTCAGAGCCGTCCTAGGTACCCTACCCTCGCCCACTGCCCATTCGACAAGCCACAACATCCCAAATCACCCGAGCGTCCAAAGACATGAAGTTCCTTTTATTCCTCTCGCCATCTTTTCGTTTCCTGGCACTGGCCGCGGCGATGGTTTTTTCAGCCGGGGCGGTCCATGCCACATCGGGTGGCGTTGACGAGAACGGGTGTCATGATTCGGCCAAGAAAGGATTCCATTGCCACCCGGAGCGCGCCAAAAAGTCTGGGGGCGGCTCTTGGGCGGGAACGTCATCGACGGACCGATCTCAGGCTGAGCGCGACAAGCGTTTGAAGCGGGAATGCAAAGGCCGTCCGAACGCGGGTGCGTGTTTGGGCTATGCGACGCCGTGAGCCTGCGTGGATTCCTCAGTGACGCGGTTTGATCGCGGCTGAGGATGCATAGCACCCGCCGGAACAACCCATGGCTCGATTTTTTCCTTCGCTTCCTTCTCACGTTGCATTGGGCGCTGGCGATCATGCGGAATTGGCCCTGCTCCGCACGTTGGAGCAGGGCCTCTCTGACGCCTATTCGCTTTTCCACAGCGTGGATTGGTCTCACGGAGCCGGAATGGCCGAGCAACATGGCGAAATCGACATCGTTGTTCTCAATCAGCAGGGTGACGTGCTGTTGATTGAGGTGAAGACCGGAAGCGTGGATTTCTTGCCGACCGGACTTTTCAAGACCTATGCCGGACAGACCAAGGACGTGACGGCTCAGATCGGCCTCCAGTATCGAGTCCTGAGAAACAGACTGACCGCTGCAAGCTTGTCTGTCCATGTCAGCCATTTGCTGGTGCTGCCTGATGTCAGGGTGAACACCGAGACCGTTCAATGGCCTCGGGAGCGCATCATTGACAGCCGGGATATCGATATGGTCGTCACACGCATTTCGAGCCTGCTGCCGCCAGGTCAGCCAGACGCCGATCGATCCGCTCGGGTACAAGCCTTCTTTCAGAATCAGTTCAAGGTGGAGATCGACGTCTCGGCCTTGACGGGCAGGCTTGAAACTGCCTCCAGGCGTTTGGCTTCCGGACTGGCAACCTGGGTGCCACGCCTGCAAACGCCAGCCGGTGTGATTCGGGTCCGAGGGACCGCCGGATCGGGAAAGACCCAGTTGGCGCTGCGCATGCTGCGGGAGGCCGATGATCGAGGTGAAAAGACCGCCTACATCTGCTTCAACCGCGCCTTGGCCGATCACATGTCCCGCTCGGTTCCGGTCCGAGCCGTGGCAGAGACTTTCCATGAGTTCGCGTTGCGCGTGTGCAGACAGGCGGGCCTGGCCATCGACTTTGGGCGACCAGATGCCTTTGAGCGCCTCGTAAGTCAGTGCATCGAGGTCCTGCAGGACCGCGAACCTGACCTGGATTTTCTGGTTCTCGACGAAATGCAGGACCTGCAAGCAGAATGGGTTGAGGCGCTTTTGTCACGCCTCAAGGCACGGGGCAAGGCGATCCTTTTGGAAGACCCAGAGCAGCAGCTCTACAAGGATCGCGATGCGTTTGAAATCCCCGATGCGGTGACGATCACTTCCCATGAAAACTTCCGCACGCCGCGCGCCTTGGTCAAACTCGTGAACCTGTTGCGCCTCACGCCCACGGAAGTTGAAGCGCTTTCGCCATTTGAAGGTGAAACACCCGATCCCATCGTCTACGAAAGTGATCGACGTGTTGCCGCGTGCACCACGTCGGCCGTAGAGCGCTGCCTTCGACGCGGATTTGGCCTGTCAGACATCGCGGTGATCAGCATGCGAGGACGTGAGCGGTCCGTGATCCAAGGGCTGGACCGACTCGGAGACTGGTCCGTCAACCGATTCACGGGTCGATTTGACCAAGGTAGCCTTCCAATCTGGTCGGGTGGAGAACTCCTGATCGAGTCGGTTCGACGCTTCAAGGGGCAAGCCGCACCGGCGGTTGTGCTGACGGAATGCGACCTTGTGGAAATGAATGCCTTGGAACGCCGCCTGTTGTTTGTGGGTCTGACCCGTTGCCGTGTCCATTTGGAGTGGGTGATGTCGGCGAAGACAGCGCATGCGTTGGAGCAGGTCGTGATGGGCTGACCCTTCCCGGGCCACGCGTACTCGGAAGCAACGACCGCTCAGGTTTCCTGGCAACCGTATGTCAGGGAACTCCCACTGAGTTTTCCGATTTGAATGCGACGCGTTTTGTCGCCTATCGTTGGAAAATTCGGTATTTTTCAATTCTCAGTTCTTAATTGAGGAATATTTTCGGCAAATCGATCTAACCAGCTGCGTGCCAATTTCGAACGGGAAGATTCAAGCATAGCGCCGATCATGACTAACTTAGAATAGTTAATTAAACAAATGATAGATCTTATTTCAAGAATTATTCGACTCGTTGTCAAATATTTCATTAGCTTTGTTGTCATTCT
>ERZ1645187.4617-NODE-4617-length-11026-cov-5.553368_pt1 | contig 11026 bp, 6 predicted proteins | sample MGYA00575352_ERZ1645187 | MGnify/ENA primary metagenome ERZ1645187 (study PRJEB40837, sample SAMN11349314) | freshwater sediment metagenome | isolation source: river sediment | host: Sediment | place: India: Wazaribad , New Delhi | collected 2017-02-21 ... | reverse complement strand
TGATCCCCGTCCTCAGCTTCGACATCGAGACCATCCCCGACATCGCGGGGCTGCGGCAGCTGCACGACCTGCCGGTGACGCTCGCCGATGCCGAAGTCGCCGAGTTCGCCTTCCAGAAGCAGCGCGCGAAGAACGGCTCGGACTTCCTGCCGCTGCACCTGCAGCGTGTCATCGTCATTTCCTGCGCGATGCGCAGCGATGAAGGTTTCCGCGTCTGGTCGCTGGCCGAGCCGAAGTCCGGCGAGGGCGAAATCATCCAGCGCTTCTTCGACGGCATCGCCAAATACACGCCGCAGATCGTGTCGTGGAACGGCGGCGGCTTCGACCTGCCGGTATTGCATTATCGCGGCCTGATCCACGGCGTTGCCGCGCCGCGCTACTGGGATCTCGGCGAGGACGACCGCGACTTCAAGTGGAACAATTACATCAGCCGCTACCATACGCGCCATCTCGACCTGATGGACCTGCTGGCGCTGTATCAGCCGCGTGCCAACGCACCGCTCGACGAACTGGCGAAGCTCATGGGTCTGCCCGGCAAACTGGGCATGGACGGCGGCGCGGTATGGGGTGCCTGGTTGAACGGCGAAATTGACGCGATCCGCGACTACTGCGAGACCGATGTCGTCAATACCTGGCTCGTTTATCTGCGCTTCCAGCAGATGCGCGGCCAGCTCTCGGCCAAGTCGCATGCGGAAGAGGTCGCGTACGTGCGCAAGGAACTGGCAAAAAGCGACGCAGCGCACTGGCGGGAATTTCTCGCCGCCTGGCCAGAAGCTTAGCGTTCCGCGGCCAGCGCGTTGATGCAGCGCTGAAATCCTTCCGTTTTGTCCCAGTCCTCGATCGGCAGCGGCAGCTTGCGCTGCCAGTTGGGGTGCTGATCCTCGAGGGTGCCGGGAACGTTGATCTGCTCCGTCAGGCCGAAACAGTCTTCCGGCTGGACGACCAGCAGCATGGCCGGGCTGCGCGCGAGGAATGCGTGTATGGCGGCAATGACTGAGATGGGCAGTTCCGGCAAAGCAGCGGGATCCTTGCTCACGCCCGTTGGCAGCAGGCCTTCACGTTCCAGCGCCCAGAGCAGGCGGCCGCGGTCCCAGCCGCGCTCGGTGATCAGGCGCTGGCGCAGCTCGTCGCTGGGGAACAGCATCAAGCGCGTGCGCACATCGAGGTCGATGCCGCGCCAGAAGCCGGCCAGCGTCGGCAGGTCGTGCGTGCTCGCGGCGACGAGCGCCTGCCGCGCCATGTCAGCGGGCAGGCGAAACTGGCCGTCGGGGTAGCGCTCGAAAATCAGCGGATGGTAGGACAGTACGCCGGCGTCGAACAGCCGTTCGCGGAAGCCTTCCGGCACGGTGCCGAGGTCTTCGCCGATCACGAGACAGGCATTGCGCAAGCTTTCACGCGCGACGAGGCCAAGCATGTCATCGAAGGGGTAATGCACGTAGGCGCCTTCGCTGGCAGGTGTGTCCGGCGGTACCCAGAACAGGCGCATCAAGCCCATGACATGGTCGATGCGCAGCGCGCCGGCGTGCTTCATGTTGGCGCGCAGGATATCGACGAACGGGGCGTAGCCGACGGCCTGCAGGCGATGCGGCACGAAGGGCGGCAGACCCCAGTCCTGGCCGAGGAGGTTCAGTTCGTCCGGCGGCGCACCGGTGCTCGCACCTCCATTTCCAATGGCAAAGACGTTCTGCCAGCTCCAGACCTCGGAACCGCCCGAGTTGGCGCCCACGGCGAGATCCTGATAGAGGCCGATGCCCATGCCGCATGCCCTGGCGCGCGCGGCGACGGCGGCCAGTTGCGTGTCCGCCAGCCACTGCAGCCAGGCGTAATAACTTACCGAATCGGCATGCTTCGTCGCGAAGGCGGCAACGGCGGGTGATCCGGGGTCATGGTATTCCGCCGGCCAGGCCGGCCAGCCCCAGGCATCCTGCGTCTTGCGAAAGTGCGCCTGCAAGGCTTCGTAGCGGGCATGATTCTCCAAAGCCGTGCCGCGTTCCTTCCGCCACGCCGCGAAAGCTTTTTTATCTCCGGTCTGCTTGAACTGCTCGAACAGCAGCGGCAGCATCTCGAATTTCGCCTGCGCGACACCGACGTAGTCGACGACCTCGGCGGCACGCAAGGCAGCCAGCCGGGCCTGAAAGTCGGTGCTGGCGAGACGGCTCCGCGCGGCATTGCAGGCAGCAAATTCGGGAACCGCCGCCACGTCGATGTACAGCACGTTCAGGAAGGCGCGGTGCGAGGGGCTGTAGGGACTGATGTGGGCGGGATTGTCGGGAAACAGCGCATGCAGCGGGTTGAGGCCGATGAAAGCGCCGCCGGCAGCGGCGACGAAGTCGACCAGCGCGGCGAGATCGGTAAAGTCGCCGCTGCCCCAGTTGCGCCGCGAACGCAGGCTGTAGAGTTGGAGGCTCAAGCCCCAGATGCGGCCGTCGTCATCCAGCACCGCCGGCTGGAAGCAGCGGTGGGCAATTTCGGGGGGGGCTGCGTTCGGCAGGGCCTGCAATGCGGCAAGCAGCTCGGCGGGATCGCGCGCCATGTCGAAGTGCATCGCCGCGAGCAGGTCGCGCCGCGCACTGTCGCTGGTCGGGTGATGGCCGCCCCAGATGTCGTGGTACTCGCGGGCGATGCCGCAGGCGTCAGCAAGTTCGCGCAGTGAGTCCAATGCGTCGTTCATCGTCTGTTTTCGTCGGGTGCTTCGATGACACACTGTTTGAGCAGCGTCAGCGTGCGGCCTTCCAGCGGGTAGCTTTCGCCACCCGCATAGACGCCGTCGGTATCGAGTCCGGCATGGTAATGCGTGTCGAGCACGACCTGCCAGGCGCAACCGACGCAGAGGATCGGCAGTACGAAGTCGATACGCTCGTGGTGCGCGTTGAACAGCAGGATGAAGTTGTCGTCGTGGATGCCGCGCCCGTAGCGATCGACTTCGCCGAGCGCCTCGCCGGAGAGGTAGACGCCAAGGCTGCGGGCGTAATCGCGCGACCACTCCTCGTCACTCATGTCGCCGCCATCGGGCTTGATCCAGTGGATGTCCTTGATGCCCGAGCCGCGAATCGGACGGCCCTGGAAGAAGTTGCGGCGGCGGAAGACCGGATGCTCGCGGCGCAGATGGACGAGCCGGGCGACGAAATCGAGCAGTTCCCTGTCTTCCGCCGAAAGCTTCCAGTTCACCCAGCTGATCGGGTTGTCCTGGCAGTAGGCGTTGTTGTTGCCGCGCTGGCTGCGTCCGATCTCGTCACCGGCCAGCAGCATCGGCACGCCTTGCGAGAGCAGCAGGGTGGCCAGCAGGTTGCGCTTCTGGCGGGCGCGCAGGGCGACGATTTTCTCGTCACTTGAGGCACCTTCGATGCCGCTGTTCCAGGACAGATTGTTGTCGGTGCCGTCGCGGTTGTCCTCGCCATTGCTCTCGTTGTGCTTGCGGTCATAGCTGACCAGGTCGTGCAGCGTGAAGCCGTCGTGGGCGGTGATGAAATTGACGCTGGCGTAGGGGCGCCGGCCGTTGCGCGCATAGAGGTCGCTCGACCCGGTGATGCGCGTCGCGAACTCGCCGATCTTGCCGCCGTCGCCGCGCCAGAAGGCACGCATGCAGTCGCGGTAGCGGTCGTTCCATTCCGCCCAGCCGAGCGGGAAATTGCCGACCTGGTAGCCGCCCTCGCCGAGATCCCAGGGTTCGGCGATCAGTTTCACCCGCGACAGGACCGGATCCTGGTGGAGGATGTCGAAGAAGGCGCCGAAATGGTTGACCGCGTGCTGCTCGCGGCCGAGCGAGGCGGCGAGATCGAAGCGGAAGCCATCGACGTGCATCTCCTGCACCCAGTAGCGCAGTGAATCCATCACCAGTTGCAGCACGCGCGGATGCTCGAGGTTGAGCGTGTTGCCGCAACCGGTGTAGTCGCGGTAGAAGCGCGGGTCTTCGGCCATCAGGCGGTAATACACGGCATTGTCGATGCCCTTGAAGCTCAGGGTCGGTCCGAGATGGTTGCCTTCGGCGGTGTGGTTGTAGACCACGTCGAGAATGACCTCGATGCCCGCTGAATGCAGCGTCTTGACCATCGTCTTGAATTCCTTCGGCGAGCGGCTCGCCGAATAGCGCTGGTCGGGCGCGAAGAAGCCGATCGAGTTGTAGCCCCAGTAATTGCGCTTGCCCTGGTCGACCAAGTGACGATCATCGACGAAGCTGTGCGTCGGCATCAGCTCCACCGAGGTGACGCCGAGCCGCTTGAGATGGGCGATCACCGGCGCGGTGGCGAGACCGGCATAGGTGCCGCGCAAGGCGGGCGGGACGTCCGGATGCTCGATGGTGAAACCGCGCACGTGCAGTTCGTAGATCACCATCTCGTGAAACGGTATGTTGGGCGAGCGGTCGTCGCCCCACGAAAACGCCGGGTCGGTGACGCGGCACTTGGGCAGGTACGTGGCGTTGTCGCGGGTATCCGGCACTCCATCAGCCGGATCGCCCGCGCCGACCCGGTAGCCGAAATGGGCGTCGGTCCATTCGAGCGGTCCGACGATATCGCGCGCGTAGGGATCGATCAGCAGCTTGTTCGGGTTGAAGCGGTGGCCGCGCGCCGGATCGTACGGGCCATGCACGCGGTAGCCGTAAAGCAGGCCGGGACGGGCTTCCGGCAGGTAGCAGTGCCAGACCTGATCGGTCTGCTCGCGCAGGACGATGCGCTGGACTTCATGCTGGCCGGTCGGGTCGAACAGGCACAGCTCGACCTTCTCGGCATGCTCGGAAAACAGGGCGAAGTTGACGCCTTCGCCATCCCAGGTGGCGCCGCGGGGATAGGGCGCGCCGGGCCAGACGGCAGTGATCGGGAAATGGTGGACTTGTTGCATGGTCAGAGCGGCAGGAACAGATGTTGCGGGTGATCCGCCATGCGTTCGAAGCCGTAGCGGGCGTAGAAATGCACCGCGGCAGGTTTCGCATCGACCACCAGGCCGATGCCGCCCACCTCGCCGGCAATGCGCATCACGCGGTCGATGGCGTCGAAAAGCATGAACTCCCCGATGCCTTTCCCCTGTTGCGGTCTGGCGGTCGCCAGCCGCCCAAGCCGAAACGCGGGAAGCCGCGCCGGCAAGCGCTTCCGGTACTGCTCCGGCAGGTCGGCGTTAACCAGCTCGGCGAGGCTGAGCGCGTAATAGCCAAGCACCGCCGCGCTCATTTCATCGGCAACGGCGACAAAGGTCGAGGAAACCCCCTTGTCCTTGTGTTGCCGGGCTGTCCGGTTCAGCCAGGCATTCAGTTCCGCGTCGCCGCAATCGAACCCCCTCCTGTCATGCCTGTCGTTGAGTGGCAGAACCAGCATCGTTCTTCACCCTCCGATAACGGGCCTGCGCCTGAAGAAAGTTCTCGTTGCGCGTTGGCGGGTTCTCGATCAGCTCCAGCAGCCGCAACGATTCCCGGCGTGTCAGGAGCAGCGTCGCTTCGCTTTCGATGATCTTCTCCGCTTTCTCGAGGGCCGCCTGGACGACAAACTGATTCAGCGTCGCACCGAGGATATCGGCCGCCGCCTGCAGCTTTTCCTGAACATGGTCCGTGATTCTCGTGGTGAGCCGTTTCCCTGCATGCGTCAGCATGGCGCCCTCCTGAATGGGTGACTAACAGTAATTAAGTATAGTCCTGTGGCGTCATTCTGTCACCGATGGCTTGCCGTTGATCGGCAGCCAGACACGGATCGCGGTACCCTGGCCAACAGCGCTTTTCACATCGATACTGCCGTCGTGCTTCTTGACGATGTCCCAGGTCAGCGACATGCCGAGGCCGGTCCCGGTGCCGACCGGCTTGGTCGTGAAGAAGGGCTCGAAGATGCGGTGCTGTGTGGCTTCATCCATGCCGCAGCCGGTGTCGGCAATCTCGATCCAGACGCGATCCGCCTCGGTGCCGCTGCGCAGGGTGATCGTGCCGTGCTCCGGAATCGCTTGCGCCGCATTGACCAGCAGATTCAGGAAGACCTGGTTGAGCTGTGCCGGTGCGCAACGGATTGGCGGCAGGGGTTGCAGCTCGCGCACGATGTCCGCCTTGTATCTGATTTCGTGCATGGCGATGCTGAGGGTGCTGTCGAGGCCGGCGAGCAGGTCGGCCTCCTGCCATTCGTTCTGGTCGACGCGCGAGAAATCCTTGAGACTGGCGACAATCCGGCGCACGCGCTCCAGTCCCTCGTGGGATTCGTGCAGCAACTCGGGTACGTCATTTTTCAGAAAATCGAAATCGATCTCGCCCTGCAGGGTGGCACCTTCCGGCGTCTTGCCGGCCAGCCCGGCGAGTTGTACCAGGTCATGGACATAGCGCTCCAGCGTGCCGAGATTGGAGTTGACGAAGCCGATCGGATTATTGATCTCGTGAGCGACGCCGGCGGCGAGCTGACCGACCGAGGCCATCTTCTCCGTTTGCAGCAGTTCGCGGGTACGCTCCTCGACCTTGCGTTCGAGTACCGCGTTGACGGCGGCGAGATCCCGGTTCATGCGCATCAGCTCGCGATAGAGGATATGCAGCGCCTGCTGGAGGATATCGGTGGCGGCATTGCTGTAGCGCGCGATCTGCCCGGCGCTTGCTGAATCGCCGCGCGCCAGGTGAATCTGCCGCGCCATTTCCTGGTCATCGCCGAGAATGTGCGAACTGAGCCACGCGGCGAGAAAGCCGTGGATCGTCTCGGCGGGCGCGCTCATGATCCTGCGCTGTCCCCACATCAGCTTGACCTGGGTGATGAAATCGCGGTGCACTGCGGCGTGCACGGTGAAATAAGCATCCGGCACGCCCGCGGCGCGCATCAGCTGCTCCTCTTCCTTGAAATGCAGTGCCGCATAGGCCGCCAGCGCGCGGAACACCTCTTCCAGCAAGGCGGGATCGTCGGCTTCATCCTTCTGCAGCAGCTCGCCGATCTGGTTGATGAGGTCGAAGAGCCTCTGGTGCTGGGCATCGACCGTCGGGAAGCCGGTGCGGAAGCTGTCGTTCCAGGAAAAGGCTTGCATCAGTGGTTCTCCGGCTGGATGAACAGCGTCAGGCGATGGCCTTCCAGCGATTCGATCTTCAGCAACTGCTCGATGACGGTCTGATCGACGACCTGCCCCTTCGCGAGCAGCAGGTAGCCATCCGGGTGGAGCAGGTCGCGCGTAAGGGCCATGCCGGGACGCAGGGTACCCGGCCGCATCGGCAGTTCCTTGATTTCCTCGGGAATCTGGTCGGCCACCTGGCTCATGAAGACATCGACGACATGCGGGTCGTAGCGTTTGCCGCGATTTTCGAGGATGAAGGCGCGCGCTTCGGCCGGCTTCAGCGGCCGGCTCACCAGCGTGCCCATCTGCAGGGAATCGAAATCATTGGCGACGGCGAGAATGCGCGCGCCGGGCGGAATCGCGATCCCGGCCAGATGATCGGGATAGCCGCTGCCGTCATAGCATTCGTGGTGATGGCGCACCAGATGGGCGGCCTTCTTGAGCTGCTCGACCGCCATCAGCACCATTTCGCCCCGCTGCGGATGGGTCATCATCTGGGTGCGTTCGCTGGCGGACATCGTGTTGAACGGTTTTTCCATGAGGTGGTCGGGCAGGCCGATCTTGCCAATGTCGTGGAGCAGGGCGGCGAGCAGGATATCCTGCGCAGCGCTGTCTTCGACCCCGAGTCCCTTGGCGAGCTGGCGCGCGATATCGGCGACACGCCGCGAATGGCCGGCCAGCCGGCCGCCACGCAGCTCGAACAGGCTCGACAACACCTTCACCGTCGTCATGAAGCCCTTCTTCAGCTCGTTGTGGGTGGTCTCGAGCATGGCGAACGTTTGCTGCAGTTCGGCGGTGCGCGCGGCGACCTTCTGTTCGAGATTGGCATTCAGATGCCTGAGCTCCTCGTTCTGCCGTTGCGTGAGTTCCGTCAGCGCCGCATGCTCGCGGGCGAGCTGGCTGTGCGTCAGTGCCTGCTGCACCGTCATCAGCAGTTCGCCATCGTTCCAGGGCTTGGAGATGTAGCTCCAGATCTTGCCCTGATTGACGGCGGCGATCGTCGAGGCCGCATCGGCATAGCCGGTCAGCAGGATGCGTTTGGTCTCGGGCCAGTGCTGGAACACCTGTTCGAGGAACTGCGCGCCGTCCATCTGCGGCATGCGCATGTCGCTGATGACCAGGTCGACCGGTTCCCGCGCCAGCAAGCCCAGGGCTTCCTGTCCCGATTCGGCGGTCAGGATCGCATAGCCATGTGACCGGAAGAGCCGCCTGAGCGCCGAGAGGATCGAGGGCTCGTCATCGACACAGAGAATGCGTGCGGGCGGCGCGATCGTATTCGTATTCATGGTTGCTCCAAAGTCGGCGCTGGCGGGACGGCATCAGCCGGATCCGCCTCGTGCATGGGGACGGCACTACTGTTGTTTTCTCGTGGCTTGATCGGCAGCCAGACGGTGAAGGTGGTGCCCTTGCCGATCTCGCTCTGCACCTCGATGCGGCCGCGATGCTTCTGGACGATGCCATAGGCGAGTGACAGTCCCAGGCCGGTGCCCTGGCCGACCGGCTTGGTGGTGAAGAAGGGATCGAAGATGCGGCTGAGGTTTTCCGGGGCGATGCCGGCACCGGTATCGGCGATGGCGACGAACACCTCGTCACCCTGTTGTCCCGTGGAAATGGTGATCTCGCCCTTGTCGGGAATGGCATGGCCGGCATTTACCAGCAGGTTCATGAACACCTGGTTGAGCTGGGAAGCCTCGCACCAGACCTGGGGCAGGTCGCCGTAATGCTTGGTCACCGTGCACTTGTACTTGAGTTCGTTGGCGACGATGTTGAGGGTCGAATCGAGGCCCCGGTGCAGGTTGGCCCATTGCATGGCCGAGTCGCCCGCGCGGGAGAAGTCCTTGAGGTCGCGGACGATCTTGGCGACGCGCGCCAGGCCGTCCCTCGATTCGGCCACCAGTTCGAAAATATCGGTGCGCAGGAAGTCGTAATCCATTTCCTGCTTGAGCGCATGGGCCTGATCGAGCAGCGGGGAATGCAGGCCATAGGCAACCTCGGCCACCGTGTAGGCGTCGGCGATGGCGAAAAGGTCCTTGAGATAGCCCTCAAGGGTATTGAGGTTGCTGTGGACGAAGCCGATCGGGTTGTTGAGTTCGTGCGCCACACCGGCGGCGAGCTGGCCGATCGATGCCATCTTCTCCGATTGCAGCAGCTGGTTCTGCGCCGCCTCGAGCTGCCGGTTCAGCGCCTGCTGTTCCGTCTCGGCCTGGCGGCGGAGCGTAATGTCCTGCTTGATCGCCAGGTAATGCGTGATGCGTCCGTCGGGCTGGCGGATCGGCGAGATGCGTGCCCACTCGACATACTCGGAGCCATCCTTGCGTTTGTTGAACAGTTCGCCTTCCCAGGGCCGGCCGTGGGTCAGCGTCTCCCACATGGACTGGTAGGTGGCCGGCGGCGTTTTGCCGGACTGGAGCAGGCGGGGGTTCTGGCCCATGAGCTCCGCGCGACTGTAACCCGTATTCTGGACGAAGGCGTCATTGACATACTGGAGCCTGGCATCCAGATCCGTGATGGCGATGCTTTCCGGACTTTGTTCGACGGCCTGAGCCAGCTGGCGCACGGATTGCTCGAGCTTCAGGCGCTCGGTGATGTCCTTGGCCACGGCGACGAACACCGGACTGCTGTCATCGGTCAGTTCCAGATGGAGCTCGGTGTCGTATTCGCTGCCATCCTTGCGGCGATGTATCGTCCTGAACTCGATGGCCTTTTCACGTCGCGAGCGCAACGGCTCAAGCAGTTGTGCAAAGTTCTCCGGCGCCATCTGCGGGTTGATGTCGAGTGGCGTCAACGAGCGCAGTTCATCGAGCGTGTAGCCGATATTGGCGCACGCGCCAAGGTTGGCATCGACGAAGCGCAGGGTCGTGGCATCAAAGGAGTAAATCTCGTTGAGCGAGCGCTCGAGCATGCGATTGAAGCGCGCCAGCTTCTCGTTGTTGCGACCCCGCTGTACCAGCCGCCAGATGTCGTTGGCGAGGAGCTGCAGGGTTTCGGTATCGCGCGCGGTGTACCCCGTCGCCTTGTTGCCGACGCCCGCCAGCATCACCACCTTGCCCGCCTCGATGACCGGCAGCGAAATCAGCCGGTCAAGCCCGGCGTGGCCGTCAGGCAGGCCGCGCTTGCCTGCCGCCGTCGCGTAATCGTTGAAGACCACCGGCTCCCTGCGCCGCAGGGCCTCCGCCCAGATGCCGGCCTGGCTGACCGGGTAATGCCGGTCGAAAGCCGCCCGGCAATACGTCTCGAGCGTGCGGCGCGACCAGCTTACCAACTCGATCGTTTCTTCGTCATCATTGACGAAATGGATGAAGGAAATCTGGCTGGCAGTCAGATCCTCGGCAAGTTCAAGACCGCGTTGCATGAATGTCGCTTCATCCAGGCTGTCGGCAAGCCGCGGCAATTCGAGCAGTTTCTGGCTGCGCTGGTGCAGGAACGACAGCTTGTCCTCAAGTTCCTTGTGTGCCGTGATGTCGGTGGAAATGCCGCTGATGCCCCAGACTTCTTCCCGGTTGTCACCGACATAGATGGGAGATTCGACTTCCCAGTAAACCCGATGGCTGCCATCCGGGGAATCGACCACGATTTCTTCGGCCGTGCTTTCGCCCGCCAGGACGCGCAAGTCGATGGCGCGCATGCGCTTGACGGTTTCCGCCGGGAAATAGCGCTCATCCGGAGAACCGATCAGTTCCAGGGCAGAACAGCCGAACAGTTCGAGTGTCAGCCGGTTCGCATAGACGTAGCGTGATTCGCGATCCTTGATATAGACATAGGCATTGACGTTGTCGAGCGCATCACGCAGATGCCGGGCGGCGGCAAGCGCATCCTGGAGCGCCGATTCCTCCTGTTTCTGCGCCGTGACGTCGAGCATGACGCCCTGCAAGTACAGCGGGCGGCCTTCGTCGTCATGCAGGATCCGGCCGATATCCCGATAGTTGCGCCAGCTGCCGTCGCGATGGCGCAGGCGGTATTCGAGCTCGAGCCTGCCACACGTGCGATGAAACTCCGACAAGCTGCCGAGTACCTGCTCGGACTCGTCAGGGTG
>ERZ1645187.4616-NODE-4616-length-11028-cov-8.655518_pt1 | contig 11028 bp, 2 predicted proteins | sample MGYA00575352_ERZ1645187 | MGnify/ENA primary metagenome ERZ1645187 (study PRJEB40837, sample SAMN11349314) | freshwater sediment metagenome | isolation source: river sediment | host: Sediment | place: India: Wazaribad , New Delhi | collected 2017-02-21 ... | reverse complement strand
AAAGCGGCGCGCTGCTCATCACTGAGAGATGGTTGCGGTGGTGGATGACGAGGTAAACCTGATTTACCACGGAAGAGGAAAGTAATCCCGGTGCATTGCCTGAGACTTCCACAATGCTTCCATCCACTTTGAGGAGCATTGCTTTTGGCCACCCTGCCATGATGGTGGCTTGGGTAGCTGATTCAGCAGAGCTTGCATCCCGCAGTTCAACCAGTACCCAATCAACTGTATTGGATGGAAATGATGACAGGGATTCAGTACCCGCATAATTCCATGTACCGGTATTGAATGGCTGGGTCAAGGGCAACAGGCCGCTATTGAGTAAATTACTACTCATTTGAGAGGATTGATAGGCTCCTTCGACGAAAACCTTCAGGCTGATTTGTGATAGCGCAGAAATTTCCACATTGCCACTGTTTGTGGCCCAAAGGATATTTTGGGAGGACTGATCGCCCATGATGGCGTTTTCCATTGCAACAGTGTAAAGTCCGGGTGACAAATTATTATCAGTTAAAATTCCGAGCGAAACAACTTCTCCCGAGTTGCCGATAAAAGTTTGCTGAGCCGGTGAAAACGCCAGAAGTCTTATAATACGTTCGGATAATTCGGAAACGAACAACACATGATCCTGTTTACGTGAAGCGTTTAAAGCTGCACTTCCAGTAACATAGTTAATTCCCTCAGGCAGAACAATATCCATCTGAAAACCAACAAACGAACTGTAATTTTCTGCTGTGATCGAAAGTGACTCAGTAGTATTACTGCTTGTTGTAAGATCGGAAATACTGAAATAATTCGGGCTATATGCAAATGCGGATAACTGAACATTCATCGGGCTTTCGTCTGGGTCATTCGAAAAAATCTTTAAAACTCCGTTTGCATTCCCGGTGATATTTGGATTAAACACGAGATTCAAATTTGCATTGCTCGATGGAGCAATAACAATCGGAAAGGTGTTCTGATGGTTAAACACAGGATTGGTTAATAAAACAGAGTTGATTGTTAAAGGTTCCTGCCCATAATTGTAGATCGCAATGGACTGACTTCCGTTTGCATTTATCGCCACATTACCAAATGAAACGGATTGTTCGCATTGGATATCGGGTGAAGTAATCGTGAGCCATCCACTGAATCCTGCAGAAAGGATGTTAGTGCCGTTGCCATCACCAATGATTATCTGGCTGATGTTGAGTGGATAACCGCCACCAGTTCCATTAATCTGAAAATCAAGATAAGCGATTGCCCCGTTATTGCCATTGAAAGTGGCATTGGTGGCAGAAAAGGCAATCACCCTGAGTGTTTCTTCATTGATTGTGCTGACGGTGATGAGATGATTACCGGCTCTTGCAGGATCAAGCGAGCCACTGCCGGACACATAGGTCAAAGGTGCAGGAAGCTGCAAATCGAATTGAAAGCCGGTGAAGCTTTCCATATTGTTGATTGAGACAGCCAGTTCAACAGTTGTTCCCGATGCCCCTTGAAGGTTTCCGCAATGTAACTCATTTACAGCAAAGGCATTAGCAGTAAGAATAACTTGTGAATTAACCTCGTCAGGATCATTCGTCACGACCGTCATTCTTTCATTGTAATCTCCTTTAAAAGAAGCAGTGAATCTAACCTGAACATTGGCCGTATTGCCAGGTTCAACCGCAAAACCTGCTGCTGACAGGATGGTAAAGCTGGGGTTGCTAAAACCTACTGAGCTGATTTGCAATGTTTGATTCCCCGTATTCTGAATTTCGAAAGTTCTGTCTGAAGTCTGGCCAAGAGGTACTTCCCCGAAATCCTGGCTTAATGGAGTAATCTGAATATCTGGGGCTAGCACAGTCAGCGTGCCATCAACAGTAGCGGTAAGGATGTTTGTTGCATTTGTACCTGAGATAACAGCATTCAAGATTTGTAGTGGATAATCGCCGGGCACGGCTGATGTAAGCAAGCTAAATGAAGCGACAGCACCCGAAGAACCGTTGAACTGAGCATTAGAAAACGAAAAAGCGATGATTCTTAATGTAGAACCACCTACAATGGCGGCGCTAAGAATATGTCCGTTGCTTCTGGATGGATTTATCGCAGCCGTGTTGGCAACATAGCTGATACCAGCAGGAAGGGGAATATCCAATTGAAAACCGGTAAAAGCATTTGCATTGGTGATGTTAACAGCCACAATCGCCTGTGAAGCGGCACCGGTGCTGACATTTGGAATTGAAATTGAGTTTTGAGCCATTGCAGAAAACCTCATCAATACCATGAAGATTATTGTTCCAATTGCAAATGGTTTGTATAATTTTCTAAGCATCTGAATGTATTTTTTGTTTGAGCCTTTGAAGAGAGATTTCTCACCGAATGATGAGTAGTTTTTCCACCTTGCGGTATTTCAAACCACTTTCGCTCTGTTTGCCATACTGAAAGATCAGAAAATGCAAACCTTCGGAAGAAATAGAATTTCGCAGGTCAAGGGGAATATTTGTCAATCCTTTAAGCACAGATTGCCTTTCAGTGTTAAAGACCTGCCTCCCTAATTTATCAAAAAGCAGGATTTGCACTGCGGCTGTTTCAGGGCTTTCGATTTCGATGGTGAATAGGCCGTTTCCTGGATTTGGATACACCTTAAAGTCGTAGCGATAATCCTCAGGCAATGAAGTGATACTCTTGTTCACCGGGACATAATCGCCTTGTGCATTGCCTGCAAAAAGAATACCCCAGTCAGGCATTTGGTTTTGGCTCGACAGGTTGAATAATTTCAGTCTTCCTGCGGGTATCAGTTGGTTGTTCAGGCTGAAGAGGATGCAATTGAGTGTGTCGCCTTCGAGGAATTTCACAAACTCGAAACCAGCTATTGCCGGACTGATGGAGAGTTGTTCCACATCTGTCCCGATGAGTTGAAATTGAAAGCCGGTGAGTGTTCCATCGCTTTCAAACAGGATTTGACCCGGTTCAAGGTAAGCAAGTGCAGGATTACTTTTGACCCCCGGAGCCTTTCCACCCATCACCAGGTTTACCACACCAATAATGTCCAACAGATTGATGCTTCCGTCATCGTTCACATCGGCTGCTTCCAGTAAGAATGGCTGAGGGTTTTGGTTGAGAATATATCCAACAATCGTTGTGATATCGAGTATATTCACTGACTGATCGCCATTGGCATCACCTGGAGAGGCTGAAAACGGAGTTGCAGTCACTTTTTTTGAATAATCCGTCTCTGACATATTTGTACCCAATGTGCTGTATAAATAGTTATATGTTTTACCCGGTTCAACATTATAATCAGTGTAAATTGTATCCAAAATCAGTTGGTCATGAATTCTCAATGTATCACCATTGGTTGAATCGTTGATAGCAACGAAACGATATAAATTATATCCCAATATATCAACCGAAGCCGTAGAAGGCCATCCTAAATCAACTTTCCCTATTCCAGCAGTAGCATAAAAATTAACACTTGCTGCTGATGCTGCCTGAATAACAAACTCAAATCTTTTATTTTCAGTGGGAATCAAAAAATGTTTGTTGTCTTTTGCACCTGAAACCCTGATTCTCTGCATTCCATCACCTGTAGTCATATTGGTTGTAAAGTATGCAGTATAAACGGTTGAATCTTCGCTCCAGGCAGGTGTATCTGCAACGATATGCTGTGTGTAAGGCTCCCTAACCCCAAAAGTGAGTAGGGGAGGAAATGAAATATCCATTGCCCTGTTAAAAAATACGTCAAATTTTAACGTTTCCGCACCAACTATTCCAAGTCCATCCGGAGAATTATAAGGAAAGTCAAACTTATTAACAGGCACATCATTGATATTGACTTTCCAAACCATACCATGTGATTCGGAAGCAGGTTTTTCCAAAACTGGATTAAAAATGCATGATGGTGCACCAACATTATTGTCAAAATCGTAAATTGTTTTGTTAATTTCAAGTGAATCAGTCCTTCCCCAGTAATAATTTGGAATATGAGCGACCGAGTTTTGCCCTACAACATATGCATTCTCCTCATTGGAAATAACACCAGTAAATCGATTAAATAAGAAGTTGCCTGTAAATGTATTGCCTTCATTACCAATATCAATGTATTCATTTGAATATGTATAATATGTGAAGGATCTTGGACTTTGATTAATTTCTAATAAATTATTAATAAAAACATTATTCCTAAAAGTTGTATTTGATGCTAAATTTGTAATATTTGGAAAATTTAGTGTAATGAAATTTTCTGTAATTAGATTTCTTTTGAAATCCACGCTATTATTGGCAGTTATTGTTGTTGAACCATTATAACTTGGAGTTTTAATTTTACAACCATATATTTTATTGTCATAAAATTTGGCAAATCTTCCGTTTGATAAAAATGAAAGTGAAATTGGATAATTTAGTTGGTAAAACTCACAAAATTGAATTTCACTTGTATCAGAAGCACCATAATTATTTATTATTATTCCATCCCCAAAGTGGTTTTCATCCGCACTTTCAAAGACGATCAGGCTATCAGGTTTCCCTATAGCTATTATTTTTCCTCTCACATCCATTGCTTTCCCTGGATAGAACTTAATGGTGGTGCCCGGGAGAATTGTCAGGCAGGCTTCTTCCGAAACCCTGAGGTTACTCGATAATAAGTAGAGATTATTAGGTGTTAAAGTCATATTTGAAGTAATAACACCTCCAATTTCAACGCCTTTTTGAATAGTGACAGTAAACTCACCTACACCTACAGAAATTGACCCATAACCCAATTCATACTCAAAAATTATTTCACGGTTGTTAACTGCATTTTGGTTAATTAACGCTTCAAACGGTGATAATTCACCGGTCAGGATTGAATACGCTGAAATATCTCCTATAGTGGAAGTGCTGTCATTAATAGTTGCTATGGACGGATCTTCAAATTCGCCTAATCTCAGCTTCACCCAAACACTGTCTGCATGACCTCCGGCATTCATTATTGTCAGATATAAGTGAACAGTCTCACCTGCATCAGCAATGCCATCATTGTCACAACCGGGTTGATTATCCAAGATTGTTGAACTAACAAAAATCAATTGTGGACTTAATACTTTTGTAATACTGTTTAAGATATCAAGATTTCCATTAGTAGAACCTTGGATAAGCTTAGCAAAAATAGTCTCACCGCTCATTTCGGGCTGGTATTGGCGCATAAGTGCAACTGCCCCAGCAACAATTGGTGCAGCCATCGAAGTGCCGCTCTTATGCCAATATTCTCCATTGAGCTTGCAGCTCAGAATGTTTGTTCCGTAAGTAATTAATTCGTAATTTGCGCCATTATATGCAACCGGCCCGTCAAAATCCCAATTTGAGAACCCGTTGCAAGGGCCTGCGTCTCCTGCCATTACGCCAAGCACCCAGGGGTATGCTGCAGGATAAAATGGCATAGGGTAGCTTCCATAATTGCCGCAAAGATCGAACGCAGAAACTTTCAAATGATCGTTTCCTGCAGCAGCAACCAACATGCTGCCTAACCCGTCACCAGTACCGGCATAGGCATTTTCAAGTGCATTCCTCACTGTCAATGACTCACCATAGCTTCCCAGACTCATATTTATCACGGTTGCGCCCTGATTAGCTGCATACTCTATTGCCTCTGCCAGATTACTGGAGCTGCCTGTACCCGTAGATTGTAAAACTTTCAAGGGTAGAATTTTTGAATGCCAGGCAACACCGCAAATTCCTGTTCCATTGTTGCCCTCAGCAGCAGCAATGCCAGCAACATGCGTCCCGTGACTATTGTCGTCACCCGGATTGGCATCCATGTTTACGAAATCCCATCCAATGTAGTCATCAATATACCCATTGTTGTCATCATCAATTCCATTCGTCGGCAATTCATTTTTGTTTATCCAAATATTGTCATTAAGGTCAGGGTGATCCCAGTCCACTCCGGTGTCAATAATTGCGATAATTTGATTTGTATCTCCGGTTACCAGATCCCATGCTAATGGTGCATTGATTTGATTTAGATATTCCTGTGATCCGTTCGCATAATAAGGGTCATTGGGATGAGTGCCGATAGGCCCTTTTTTTTCATTTAATGAGCTTGTTTTCGACTCTGGCCAATTGTTAATTTCTAGATCATTGCCAACAGTATATACGAGGTAATTTGGTTCTGCATACACAATGTTTGAATCACTTTTAAGCTTTTCGAGGACTTCCTTCGTATCCACCCAATCATTGAACTTCAATTTGTAGATGTTAAACAAGGCAGGGCTCGAAATTTTATTGCCCTTCAAATCGAATGTGTTTTTAGCAGGTTTCTTTTCATGAATTTCTTTGGTTTCTTTAAAAACCTTGGACATTTCGCCAGGGTTGTAAGAATGGAACAGATTGTCTAAAGAGCTTAATCCTGTGGTGAAATATCCCTTTGACTTATCAACATTTATAGTGATATTATCCTTAATTTTGATAATTATCTCACCTTTTACTGATGCTGGATTATAGGGATCCAACGTGTGAACAGGGATATTACTTACCTGGCTAAAGAGCGTGAATGGGAATACAATTGCTAAAACTTTTAATAAATGTTTCATAATATTTTGGTTTTAATTTGAATCAAAAGATATATCATTAGCCATATTCTTATAAAAGAATGATTTTCAGTACTTTGTAATAATATTGCTTGTGTGAATCAGTAGAATATTTTATTGAAAGTACATGAATTCCTTTCGGTATATTTTTGGATATGAGATTTATAGGTAAATTATTTAAGCCCTTTTGAATCTTGTAATTGTTCATTAGACAGACCGAATTCCCATAGATGTCATGCATTGAAATTTCAACATCTGAGTTTTCGGGACTCAAAATTTCAAGGTAGATTGATTCCGTCGTTGGGTTAGGAAAAACCTTAAAGCCATAGCGATAATCCTCAGGCAATGAAGTGATACTCTTGTTCACCGGGACATAATCGCCTTGTGCATTGCCTGCAAAAAGAATACCCCAGTCAGGCATTTGGTTTTGGCTCGACAGGTTGAATAATTTCAGTCTTCCTGCGGGTATCAGTTGGTTGTTCAGGCTGAAGAGGATGCAATTGAGTGTGTCGCCTTCGAGGAATTTCACAAACTCGAAACCAGCTATTGCCGGACTGATGGAGAGTTGTTCCACATCTGTCCCGATGAGTTGAAATTGAAAGCCGGTGAGTGTTCCATCGCTTTCAAACAGGATTTGACCCGGTTCAAGGTAAGCAAGTGCAGGATTACTTTTGACCCCCGGAGCCTTTCCACCCATCACCAGGTTTACCACACCAATAATGTCCAACAGATTGATGCTTCCGTCATCGTTCACATCGGCTGCTTCCAGTAAGAATGGCTGAGGGTTTTGGTTGAGAATATAACCAACAATCGTGGTGATGTCGAGTATATTCACTGACTGATCGCCATTGGCATCACCAGGAGAGGCGGTGAGCACGGTGGCATTCACCACCTTTGAGAAATCGGATTCTGTAAAGTCGGTCCGAACGATTTTGTACATATAGTAATACTTCTGAAGCGGATTTACATTAAAATCAGTGAAGAGGGTGTCGTTAACAAGACTGCTGTTTACCATCGTTGTATCGCTGAATGTGGTATCAGTCAGGTGATGAAAGCGGTACATATTATACCCAAGCAGGGTAGGCAGATCATCGGGTTCAAACCATTCAAGATTAACCTTCCCTATACCCGGAGTTGCAGTGAAATCGGTAGATGCGCTACCGGCGGCATCAATCAGAAACTCAAAACGCATATCCTCAACAGGAATGTCCCATTGCCATCCGTTGGCTTCCCTGGCACCGGCCACTCTGATTCTGTTAATGCCATCACCGGTGTAAAGCTGTATGGTTTTAAATGCTGTGAAAATCCTGTGGCTGCTGTCCCAGCGGGCAGAGTCTGTCACGGATTGTTGTGTGTAGGGATATCTGACGCCAAAGGTTAGCTGAGGTGTAAAGGTCGTATCCATTTCGCGGTTAAAATACACATCAAACCGCTGAGTACCCACACCAACTGGTTCAACATATTCATCCTGTGCATCTTTGCCGTTGACGAGAACTTTCCAGACATGTGCATGACAATGTTCCGAAGGAATATTGAGTTTCGGCTCAACCATGAGAAACGGGAGCGTTGCATCATTCCAGAAATCATAATATTTAGTCTTGATTTTTTCGGAATCAATTGTACCCCAATAATTATTCGGAAAGTTTTGGTAGTCTGATCCACCCTGGGATTGAACAAAATATATCCGGTCATTACTTCCAAGAAATGAGTTAGAATCAATGCTTTCAGAAGCTTTTAGAAAGATGGTTTTTCCGTTATTTGTGGAAATATTTATCAATTTATTTAAGATTGTTTGATTTACACTACCACTTTCAAAAGAATTATACAGAGCATAATTGGCTGTCGACCGCATCTCAATGTTATCAATCAAAGAATTGGAAATGCTTGGATTATATGAGAAAGAAAAGTTAGAAATAAAGGAATTTCTAATAATGCAATTATTCAAAGTTTGGTTTTGAACTAAAAAGAAAGGGTAGTAGTAAAAATATGCATTTTCAAAAATACAATTTGTAGCAGACGGAAAAGTGAATGGTTTGTAATTAGAGATATGACTGTATGCATTAAGTATAATACAATTAGAAATTAGATTATTGGTTTCAAACCCTCCTTGTTTCGTGTCAATTATACAATGTGAATAAAAGCTGTTTCCTGTTATATTCCCATATACATTTATCAAGCTGTCAGCTGTCCCATTAAAAATTGCAGTTCCCCGGTTATCAACACTTGCATTAATTTCAATGCTTGTTCCCGGCAGTACGGTTAAAGTTACACCGGTACCTATTCTTAAGCTATTTTCAATCAGCCAGAATCTATCTGGTGTCAAAGTGGTATCCTGAAGTAAAATTCCACTTAATTCTGCACCACTGGAAACTGTTATTACAAAATTACTGGTGATGGTATCAGCTGAATTTGGATAAAAAAGCAAGGCTTTTAATCGAATTTCCCTATTGTGTGAAACGTCTTCCTTAAATTGAAGTTTGATAGTATTGTTTTCATTAGAATTGATTGAATAGGTACTTGTGCTACCGATTAAAATATTATTGTCAATAAAATCAACAAGGGTTGTATCCTCAAATTCACCCATTTGCATCATTACCGTTACGCTATCACATTGCCCCCAAGTGTTACGAATGTTAAACCAAAATTCAACAAGTTCGCCTGCATCTACTTTTCCATCATTATCTCCTATACCTAATGTGTCAACCAATGTGCGGTTTACAAACATCAACTTGGGTACAGGTATGACGTGTAATGCCTCAAAGCCATTGATGTAACCATTGGATGTATATATATAATTCGCCCAAAGCAATTCCTGAGAATCCAGTGGTTTTAATGATTTGTATATCCCTGATAAGCCAGCGACGATTGGTGTAGCCATAGAAGTTCCCTGATAGGCTCTGTATCCTCCTCCTGGAATTGTACTTAAGATATTGCTTCCTGGTGCTTTGATTTCATAATTCAAAAGATCATAATAATCGCTTTGAATGGGGTCAGGATCGTAATTTGAAAAGCCAAGTCTACAAGTCGCGTTGTCTTGAACACCGAGTACAAATGAAAAAGCAGCCGGATAAAACGGTAGTCCTGCTTGTCTTGAGCAATCAAGTTCCGGCCCTATGTAGGTGTTGTCGTTCCCTGCAGCAGCCACAAGAACAGCCAACGAATAAGCATTTACTAAAGCAGCCTCCATTGTAAAAGATCTTGCATAGGTTCCAAAACTCATATTGATAACAGTTGCTCCTTTTTGTGTGGCGTAGATGATGCTTTCGGTGATGTCAGCTGTATTTCCTCTTCCACTGCTTTGAAAGACTTTCAGAGCCATAATTTTCGCTCCCGGACTTACACCGCTAATACCGATACTGTTGTTTTGCTGAGCGGCAGCAATTCCTGCGACATGCGTCCCATGGCTGTTGTCGTCGGTCGGGTTGTTGTCGTTGTTAATCCAGTCCCAGCCTCTGACATCATCCACCTTTCCGTTGCCATCATCATCCACGCCATTATCTGGGATTTCTTCGGCATTCTGCCAGATTTTGTTCTGTAAATCCGGATGCAGCCAGTCAACGCCCGTGTCCAGAATAGCGATTACCTGTGTGGTATCTTTGCCATTTATGCTGTCCCAAACCAGATCGGCTTTCACCGCAGGTATATACCATTGCTGACCGTACAATGGATCGTTTGGAACAAAAGCATCCGTTTGCTTTGTATGCTTACCATCTTTTTCAAAGTATGCCTCTACTTCGTCTGCAGTCATCGCCTGACCTGCGGGAACAATGCTTGTTAGACTTTGAATATAATTGGGTTCTGCATACACAACTTCTTTTTGGAGTTTTAGCTGTTCAATCAGTTGAAAAAGCTCATAAGTTTGCTCACCCGTTTTGATGCGGTAGATATGATGGAGGTTAGGAATCTCGATCTCCTGTCCGGCGAAGGTTTTAATATACTCCTTGTTGAATTTTCTTTTTGCTCCATTAAATAATGGTGCGATGTGGATGATGTTCGCGTTTTTCAGTATTTCATCCACAGCATCAAGGCCAGTTTTATAAACATCATTTGTTTTCGTGATATTGAGCAAAACGTCATCTCCGAATCTTATCAGAATTTCCCCCTCTTCAATCAGCGTTGTTGAACTTCGGGGGTCTTGTCTCAACACTGAATCCGGATGAAACATTTGATCGAGAGCCAATGAATCATTGGCAAGGAGTGATACTATCAAAAGGATAATCCATGAATTTCTTTTCATATTCTTGTCTTTTGGCTTTGGTTACATTAAAAAGCTGTCTTTGGTTCAGCATGGTGTCTTCAAATTTAAGGTGGTATTTGCAAAGGGGGATGGCTCAAATGCCTTATTTCACGAACGGTACGAAATCAAGTATGAATAGTAAGTTTTAACTGATAAATGGAAAAATTAACGCTTACAGTTTCTGATTAAATCCGGTTTTTTCTTATCTTGCGCTCCTAATTTCAATCAATCATGCACCGGTTTTTGCTCGCAGTTTTACTT
>ERZ1645187.4615-NODE-4615-length-11029-cov-6.381903_pt1 | contig 11029 bp, 9 predicted proteins | sample MGYA00575352_ERZ1645187 | MGnify/ENA primary metagenome ERZ1645187 (study PRJEB40837, sample SAMN11349314) | freshwater sediment metagenome | isolation source: river sediment | host: Sediment | place: India: Wazaribad , New Delhi | collected 2017-02-21 ... | reverse complement strand
TTGTCCCATTGGTTCAGGCGTTCAATGGCAATGCCGCGGTAGTAGTGGACACTCCACAGGTCGCGGGCTTCGGCCTTGGCGAGATCAACCGCGGTATCATAGGCTTTGGCGGACTCAGTGTAGTTCTCGGTATTCCGCAGAAGATTGCCGAGAGTCGTCCATGCATCGATGTTCTTGGGTTCACGTCCCAGGATGGCGCGCATGCGGGTTTCGGCATCCGTCGCGCGCTCAAGGCGTTGCAGGTTGATGGCGATTTCGGTGTCCGCGTTGGTCCGCAGTTCGGATGTCACGGAGACCTGCTCGAACGTGTCGATCGCCTGCTCGTAACGCTGGCCCGTGGCCAGGATATCCCCCAGCAGGGTGAGGACAACCGGCCTGTCGGCGTTCAGGGAAAGTGACAGCTGTGCATAAACCAGCGCCACATCCATGCTCTGGTCATCGTTCATCGCCGCCGCGAGCGAAAACAATGCTTCTGCCGCCCCGGACGAAGGTGACTGGATGAACGGCGGTGGGATATCGTTGCTCCGGGCCTGCTGCAGGGCCGCGCTCACGAGAACATTGTTCTCACCCCCCGCAAGGAAGGCCGCATAGATTTTCTCGGCCTCTGCCTTCTTGCCGTTGCGCAGCAGGTAATTTCCGAACGCCTGGGTCACCCGCAGGCTCGTTCCCGCATCGGTATAGGCCTTGCGATAGGCAGATTCGGCCCGCAACGTATTAACCAGAAAGTCGGAGATCAGTGCGCTGTGGAATGACTTGAAGTTGGCGAAGGATTCGTTCCGGTCCAGCTTGTCCAGTTCGGTCATGGCCGCCTGGTAGGAACCCTCACCGGCATAGGACCATGCGGTGAGCAGGGCCGAAGTCAGTTCCCCCACCGGCGTGTAGGCGGCTTCGGCAAAATGCTTGCGCGCTTCATCATAGCGGCGGAGCTTGAACTGCTTCAGACCAAGCACAAGGCGCGCCATGCGCTGCTGGCTGTTGAAGGCCAGCACCTTGTCGGCCAGCGTCTCTGCTTCGGCGATATCGCCATTGGCCAGTTCAAGCTGGAACAGCCGTTCGGTCAGAACCGGGTTCGCGGCATCCTGTTTGAGGGCGGCATGAAGAAAATCGGCCGCTTCGGCGGTGTCCCTGTTCCGGCCCGCCGTGCGGCTGGCAAGATAGTTGCCGGAGAGTGACGTCTGTGAGGAGGTGGAAGCTGTTGCGATGTCCCAGGACAGGACGAAGGACAGCACCGTGGCCGAAAGCAGAAGGGTCCGAGTCATTCGGCTAAAATGGGGGTTTTCACCCGTCACCGCAACCCCAAAGAAATGGGGCGGCCCGACTGGGACCGCCCCGCTGATGTTCAAGCCTGCCGGAAGCTTTACTTCGACACGTAGATCGACTTGTTGATCACGTCCTGGCCGATGTGGTTGAAGAACGCGGCAAGGTCGCTCGGCGCGTTGGCATGCTGGTAGTAGCCGGTACCCGAGGAACAGGTCTGAAGGCGGCTGCGGGTCGAAGTGGAGACGCCGCTGCCGAAGGACGCGACATAGAGCGTGATGCCTGCAGACTTGACGCTATTGCAGATGGTCAGCATGTCAGCGTCGAGCACGCTTTCCGACGAGGATGCCGAGGTGGTGCCGAAGCGGTTGTAGGTCATGCTCTCGCCGGAATATCCGTAGGCGGAATAGGCCGTTCCGTTCATGGTCTTCCATGAGCCACCATAGGCGAGGTCATTGTCGCCGTCAGTCATCAACACAATGATCTTCTGCCAGCGCGCGTCACCGTAAGGCGCAATTGTTGTTGCGGCAAGGCTGCCCGAACCTTCAACCTTGGTGAAGGGGGCGCCTGGCGAAATGGCGCGCCACCCCCACGACAGTCCCTCGCCGATCATGGTCGGCCCATAGGCGTTCATGGCGGTGATGCCAGCTTACACATTGGCACGGTCATAGGTCATGGGAACGACCTTGCTGACCGCACACATGCTCCATGGACCATAGTTCGTTTCCGACTCGGAGCCGATATTGGTGTTCTCATACTTGCGGTAGTTCTCCTGCTTGATCCGCGCATATGTGAGGTTGGTATTGTTCAAACAGGTGCCGCCCGAGCCACTCGTCAGACCGGTTCCGTAGCATTCGCTGTAAAGGGTCGTATTGCTGCCCTGGGTGATGTAGCTGAAACCAAAGGGACCATTCACGTCACCAGTGGAACTGGCGCCAGGAGCATCGGGATGGAAAAAGGCCGGGAACAGCGTATCCGGATTTGAAGAGACCGGTGCCGCATCGTTCACATTGTAGGCCTGGCTGCCGGTGCCGCGCTTGCGCGTTTCAACACAGCCGTTCCATGTATGGTACGCGCTAGAAGACTTCTTGAGACGGCTCCAGGCGTAGTAGTTGTTCCAGACCGCAGGCGCGGCAGGGTCATCAAAATGGACACGCGACAGGGGGTTGTCGCCATCCGTGTCGATCCAGCCCAGGTCAAAATCATGGGCGGCGCTATCAAGCTTCACGGCACCTGCGAATGGCACCAGCGCTGTACGAAGGAATTCACTGCGCGGTTCGGAGGCAAGGCTGCCGCCATAGAGCGTGGTCATCAGATTGCGGGCCGCCGTCTTGGCACCATCCATCTTGCCATCGGTATCCATGGAACCCGTCGTATCCATGACCATGACCAGTTCGATGGGGCGCATGGCCTTTTTCACGGTGGAACTGGCTTGCATGTCCACTTCGGAAATGCCGACCAGCGACATGATGGTCGTCGGGAACACGAAATCGGCATCCAGCTTCACGGTCTGGCCACTGATTTCGAGGTTGACGGAGATGTCACCGCTCGCATCGTAATTCTTGTCGATATAGTCGGCTGCAATGTTCTCCAGCTCAGCCATGCGCGCTTCCAGCTGCGAGCCGCTGAGGCTCTGGACAGCGGCACGGTCGTCGGAGGCGACGGCAATCACCGCCGCATCGACGGCGGCGAGGAACTTGGTTTGCTCGTCATGGATGCGGGCGCCATCGATGGCGGCACCGGCGGCAAGGAAGATCGGAATGGCGGAAAGGCCGAAGATCTGTGTGACCGTCGCACTTGAATCCTTCAAGAACCGGCCGAAGACCCGGCGCGTGTTCTTGCCCAGCAGTGAGTGACGAAGTGACATGACTTCTCCCCTTTGAATGCATCAGGGTTAGATCAGAGACTTCAACAACTCCTTGCACCAGTCGGTTGATTTTTAGTGTTTACCAGTCTGGCGGAACTGCATCGAATACATGGTAAATGCCGCATGACCGCCAGGTTGCGGCCGCCAACCCACTACATGTTGGGGTAGTTCGGCCCCTCACCCCCCTGCGGTACCTGCCAGTTGATGTTCTGGGCCGGGTCCTTGATGTCGCAGGTTTTGCAATGCACGCAATTCTGGTGGTTGATCTGGAAGCGGGGCTCCTTGCCTTCCTCCTGCACCACTTCATAGACGCCGGCCGGACAGTAGCGCTGGGCGGGCTCATCATAGAGAGGCAGGTTCTGCGCCACGGGCACGGACGGATCACGCAGGCGCAGATGCACCAGCTGGTCTTCCTCATGATTGGTGGCGGAGAAGGCGACGTTGGTCAGGCGGTCGAAGGACAGGACGCCATCCGGCTTGGGATAGTCGATCTTCTTCGCCTGGGCGGCGGGTTTCAGCGTGGCATAATCCGCCTTGCCGTGCTTCCAGGTGCCGAGGCCAAAGCCGAAGAGCGTGCGCAGCCACATGTCCACCGCTCCCAGCGCCACACCACCGGCGAGGCCGAGCTTCGACCACATGGGCTTGACGTTCTTCACCTTGTCGAGGTCGCTGTAGATCCATGAGGCGCGGAAGGCGTCTTCATAGTCCGTTAACGAATCCGCCTCGCGGCCCGCCTGCAGGGCCGCCACGACGGACTCTGCCGCCAGCATGCCGCTCTTCATGGCATTGTGGCTTCCCTTGATGCGCGGCACGTTGACCATGCCGGCCGAGCAGCCGATGAGGGCACCGCCCGGGAAGAATAGTTTCGGCAGGGACTGCAACCCGCCTTCGGTGATGGCGCGCGCGCCATAGGCCACGCGGCGGCCACCTTCCAGAACCGGGGCAATCAGCGGGTGATGCTTGAAGCGCTGGAATTCCATGTAGGGGAAGAGGTGTGGATTGTCATAGTTGAGATGCACGACGAACCCGATGGACACCAGATTGTCCTCCAGGTGGTACATGAAGCTGCCGCCACCGACTTTCATGCCGAGCGGCCAGCCCATGGTGTGCGTGACCTGGCCCTGCTTGTGGTTCTCCGGTTTCACCTCCCAGAGTTCCTTCATGCCGATGCCGAACTTCGGCGGCTCCTTGCCCTCGGAGAGATTGAACCTGGCGATGATCTCCTTGGCCAGCGATCCGCGCACCCCTTCGGCGATCAGCACATATTTGCCCGTCAGTTCCATGCCCGGCTGGTAGTCGGCCTTGTGGCTGCCATCCTTGGCGATGCCCATGACACCCGCCACCACACCGCGCACCGAACCGTCCTCGCGGTACAGCACTTCCGATGCGGCAAAGCCCGGATAGATTTCAACGCCCAGCCCTTCGGCCTGGGTGGCGAGCCAGCGGCAGACATTGCCCAGCGACACGGCATAGTTGCCATGGTTGTTCATGAGCGGCGGCATGAGCGCGTTGGGCATGCGCAGTGCCCCGCCCTTGCCCAGCACATAGAAACGGTCTTCGATCACCGGCGTGTTGAGGGGGGCACCCTTCTCTTTCCAGTCGGGGATCAGTTCGTTAAGCGCGATCGGATCGACCACGGCGCCGGACAGGATGTGTGCTCCGACTTCCGACCCCTTTTCCAGCAGGCAGACGGAGGTGTCCGGCGACAACTGCTTGATGCGGATGGCGGCGGAAAGTCCCGCCGGGCCTGCGCCCACGATGACAACGTCATATTCCATTGCTTCACGTTGAATATCGCTCACCATGGGCCTCGCGGTTTGAGTTCGGATCGAGGCCTGTTATAGGATTTGGACCATGGCAAACAAGCGCCCAATTGCGACATGAGCGAAAGTCCAAACGCCGCAGGCCTGTCTGCTGCCGATGCAGCCGCCATGCTGCTGTGGCTGCGCGACATGGGAGCCGATGAAGCGCTCGCCTCCGCGCCCGTGAACCGCTTCGCCGAAGCGCCGGCACTCCCTGCTCCGGACGCCAATGCCCCGGCTGTGGTCAAGGCGGCACCACCAAAGCCCGCCACAGCACCGCCCTCAGCCACCATGCGCCCCGCGCCGGAGCCTGATGTCTCCATTGAACAGGTCCATGCGTCTGCCCGCGCCGCCACCTCGCTGGCGGAACTGGCGGACCTGCTGGAGCGTTTCGATGCCCACCCCTTGCGCCGCTCCGCCTCGAAGCTGTGTTTTGCCGAAGAGGCGCCCGGAGCCCGCGTGCTGGTGATCGCCGACCGCCCGCGCAGCGAAGAGGACCGCAGCGGCAAGGTCTTCGCCGACAAGCACGAGGTGCTGTGCCAGCGTATGCTGGCGGCCATCGGCCTTGGCGCGGACAAGGGCGAAGCCGTGTCCTTCCTCAGCTTCTTGCCCTGGCGCCCGCCGGGCAACCGCCCGCCCATTGAAATCGAATGCCGGTTGGTGCTGCCTTTTGCCGAACGCGCGGTGGCGCTCATGCGCCCGACCGTCATCCTCGCCTTTGGCGGCTTGCCCGGCCAGTGGCTGGCGGGCGGCACGGAATCCATCCAGCGCCAGCGCGGCACCTGGCTCAGCGCGGGCGGCATTCCCCTCATCTCCACCTTCCACCCCGAGGCCCTGCTGAAATCACCCGCGCTCAAGCGCCTCGCCTGGCATGATCTTCTCGCCTTCCGTGACAGACTGGATTCCCTTGCATGAACAAGATCAATGACGACCCCCGCGATTTCCTCCCCGCCAACATCGCGGTCATCACCGTCTCCGACACACGCACCCCGGAGACCGACAAGTCCGGCCAGACGCTGGCCGACCGTGTGACGGCTGCGGGTCACCGGCTCGTTCACCGCGCCATCGTCAGGGACGAGATCGATGACATACGCAATTTGGTCCGCACACTGACGAAACGCGCCGATGTCGATGTGGTGATCTCGACCGGCGGCACCGGACTCACCGGCCGCGACGTGACGGTGGAAGCGCTCCGCCCGCTTTTCGACAAGGAAATCGAGGGCTTCGGCGTGGTCTTTCACATGATCTCGTTCCAGAAGATCCACACCTCCACGGTACAGTCGCGCGCCACGGCGGGCGTGATGGACGGCAAATATGTCTTCTGCTTGCCGGGATCGCCCGGCGCCTGCAAGGATGCCTGGGACGAAATCCTTGTCCACCAGCTCGACTACCGCCACCACCCCTGCAACTTCATCGAAATCATGCCGCGGCTGGATGAGCATTTGAAGCGCACGAAGGGGTGAGCCTGCCGTGAGGCAGGTATCGGCTGCATCACGCCCCGGCCACCAACATGGCAGGTGGGCGGCCCGCATGAAGCGGGCCGTGACGGCAAAGGAGGAGCACCAGCGCACCAAGCTTCGTCATGGCCCGCTTCATGCGGGCCATCCTGCCCTCGGGTCAGAGGCTGCCTGCAAAGTTGGGTCATTCCACTGCGCGCAGATCCCGTCTCAGTTCCGGCGCAATCCCGGCACTTTCACCAGCCCGCTGACCACGGCAAGGCCGAGGAGCAGGATGGCGCCACCCACGACTTGCGGCAACTGCAGCTGTTCGCCAAGCCAGATCACCGCCGTCAATACGCCAATCGGTGTCATCAGCAGCACGAAGGGTGTGGCCTCGTCCACCCGCACCCGTTTGAGCAGCGTGAACCACGCGACATAGGCCACGTAGAATCCGATCATGCCGACAAAAGCCAGATAGAACCATTCCCGCGCTCCGGCGGTGACCAGCGATTGCCATTGTCCGCGTTCGATCAGCAGCGTGGCAAGGAGAAGTTGCGGCACGCCGAACAACGCGTTGGCCTTGAGCACCATCAATCCGGTATCGACAGACCATAGCCGCGTGAGCACCTGCCCCAGCGCCCACACCGCCCCTGCCCCGATGATGGCAAGCACCGGCAGAAAGGGGGGCTTTTGCTCCGGCAGGCCGATGACGATGGCAACACCAGTGAGTGCAATTGCCGTGCCGATGATCTTGCGGGCATTCAGGGCCTCCCCCAGGAGCAACCAACCGAGGACAATGGCAATGGGCACCTGAGTCTGCAGCACGAGACTGGCCGTGGTGACGTCCACATGCGCAATGGCGGTGAACAGAAGCGCACCCTGGATGGTGACCGAACAGGCCGCAATCAGAAACAGTTTGTACCAAGGCGTGCGCGGCCATGCGCGCAACGTGACCACCATCACGGCAGCAATGGCGGCATAGACCAGAAACATCAGGAACAGGGGCTGGAAGTGGCTCACGGCCGGCTTGGTGAGGGTGAAGCCCGTGCCCCAGCAGAGGGGCGGCACAAGGGCCAGCAGAAGGTTTCTCGGTTGCATCATGATTGCTCTGCGCCTTGCCCGGATTCCCGTACGGCGGCAAGAATGTTCTTGCTTTGTTCACAGCATCAGTTTATCTTGGCTGTCATGCCAACACTGATGGACATGCGGGCTTCACCAGGCCTTTCGCCGGATGTTCTAGGAACGGGAAAGCTCTCCCGCCTGCCCCAGCTGGAACGCGGGCGCGGGGCTGCCATCAACCCGGCGGGCCGCTTCGAGGCCTTCAGTGAATCCTATGTCGATGACGGCTGGGAGTCACTTTCGGACATCCCGCGCCTGCGCACGGAGATTTTCACCGAAACCCCGAAGACGATCATCACCCGCAACCAGTCGCCCGACATTTCCTTCGACCGCTCGATCAACCCTTATCGTGGCTGCGAACATGGCTGTGTCTATTGCTATGCGCGACCGGCGCATGCCTACATGGGGCTCTCGCCGGGACTGGATTTCGAAAGCAAGCTCTTCATCAAGCCGAACGCGGCGGCGCTCCTCCGGGAGGAACTATCCGCGACCAATTATGTGCCAGCGACCATCGCGCTGGGGGCCAATACCGACCCCTACCAGCCCATCGAGCGCGGCTACCGCATCACCCGCTCCGTGATCGAGGTGCTGGCGGAGTTCCGCCACCCCTTTGGCATCGTCACCAAATCAGCGGCCGTGACCCGCGATCTCGACCTGCTGAAGCCGCTGGCCGAACTCGACCTGGTGAAGGTGGCACTGTCGGTCACCACGCTGGACCCCACGCTGGCGCGCTCCATGGAGCCGCGCGCCTCGACGCCCGCCAAGCGGCTGGCGGCAATCGAAATGCTGGCGAAGGCAGGCGTGCGCACCGTTGTCATGATGGGGCCGATCATTCCCGGCCTCAACGACCACGAGATCGAGAACATCCTGAAGGCGGCGCGCAATGCCGGTGCGGCGGAAGCAGGCTACACCATGCTGCGCCTGCCCTTCGAGGTGAAGGACATCTTCAAGGACTGGCTGGCCCGCGAACATCCGGACCGCGCCGCGAAGGTGATGGCCCACGTGAAGGAGGTGCGCGGCGGGCGCGAGAATGATCCCAACTTCGGCACCCGCCAGACCGGCACAGGCCCCATGGCCTGGATGACCGGACGCCGCTTCCAGATGGCGGCCCAGCGCCTGGGCCTCAACGCCAGCCGCCTCAAGCTCCGCACCGACCTGTTCCAGCGCCCGCTGCAGAAGGGCGAACAGATGATGCTGTTCTGAAGGTTGGGAACTGTCCGCGTGCAGCGTGCAGGGTGGGCGAACGGGCGACAATGACCACCACCAGACACTTTTGTCCGTCACCCCGGCGGAGGCCGGAGCAGGACTTGATTGCGACACATGCTTTTGCAGCAAAGCCTGGTCCCGGCCTCCGCCGGGATGACAGTGAGTATTGGGTTCGATTGAACGAGACCTGGGGCATGCCCATCAAGGATTGGATGGGGCACCAGTATGCTGTAGCTCTCCCTCAATGATCTCCCCCATGCCCACCCCCACCTTCTCCCGCGAATCCGAACTCATCGCCCAGGGCTTCACCGTCTGCGGCGTGGATGAGGCGGGGCGCGGGCCTTGGGCGGGGCCGGTGGTGGCGGCGGCGGTCATTCTCGATCCCGGCAGTATCCCGGCAGGCCTCAACGATTCCAAGAAGCTCACCGAGGCGAAGCGCGAGGCGCTGTTCACACCGATCATGCAGGCGGCCAGCGTGGGCGTGGGCATCATCAGCGCCGCGCGCATTGACGACCTGAACATTCTCAAGGCCACCTACGCCGCCATGGCCGGGGCCGTCGCCGCTTTGCCGCGCCCCGCCACAATCGCCCTCATCGACGGCAACCGGGCGCCGCCGCTCACCTGCCGCTGCGAAACCATCGTCGGCGGCGACGCCAAATCGCTCTCCATCGCCGCCGCCTCGATCATTGCCAAGGTGACGCGCGACCGCCTGCTGCACGATCTCGATCGTCAGTACCCGGACTATGGCTTTGCCGCCCACAAGGGCTATGGCACCGCTGCCCATGCCGCCGCGTTACAGCGCCTCGGCCCCTGCCCCGAGCACCGCAAGTCCTTCGCCCCGATCCGCGCCCTGCTTGGAAATTAACCATAGTTAACGGTTTCGATTCACGCGCCGACTCCGAGGACTCATAACACCCCCGACAACAGTGATTTGCGTATGGGGTGAGTGCGATGGGCGTGATTGTGAAACCGGATGTGAGGTTCCTGCAGAACCAGATTCTGCAAGGCGACTGCCTGACCGAACTGAAAAAGATTCCCACCGGCTCCGTCGATCTCGTCTTCGCCGACCCGCCCTACAATCTCCAGCTCAACGGCGATCTCACCCGCCCCGACCAGAGCAAGGTCGATGCCGTCGATGATGCCTGGGACAAGTTCGCCTCCTTCGCCGACTATGACAGCTTCACCCGCGCCTGGCTCGCCGAATGCCGCCGCGTGCTCAAGCCCAATGGCGCCATATGGGTGATCGGCTCCTATCACAACATCTTCCGCGTCGGCACCATCCTGCAGGACCTCGGCTACTGGATCCTCAACGATGTGGTCTGGCGCAAGACCAACCCCATGCCCAACTTCCGTGGCCGCCGCTTCACCAATGCGCACGAGACCCTGATCTGGGCCTCGCGTGACGAGTCGTCCAAGTACTGTTTCCACTATGATGCCATGAAGGTCTTCAACGACGATCAGCAGATGCGCTCCGACTGGACTCTCCCCCTCTGCACCGGGGGAGAGCGCCTGAAGGATGCCGCAGGTGACAAGCTGCATCCCACACAGAAGCCGGAGGCCCTTTTGCAGCGCGTGATGCTGGCCACGACCAACCCCGGCGACATCGTGCTGGATCCCTTCTTCGGCACCGGCACCACGGGCGCTGTGGCGAAGCAGCTTGGCCGCAACTTCATCGGCATCGAACGTGAGGAAAACTACGCCCGCGGCGCCCGCGCGCGCATCGCCAACACCGAAGTTCTGCCGGAAGACGCCCTCAAGACCACCACGGGCAAGCGCGCCGAACCGCGCGTGCCCTTCGGCACGCTGATCGAGCGCGGCCTCGTGAAGGTGGGCGAGACGATCTATGACCCGAGCTACCGCATCGCGGCGCGCGTCCGTGTGGACGGTTCGGTCGCCTGCAAGGACAACTCCGGCTCCATCCACAAGATCGGCGCACACGTTCAGGGCGCGGAAGCCTGCAACGGCTGGACCTTCTGGCATGTGAAGCGCGGCCCCAACATGGTGCCCATCGACATCCTGCGCCAGCAGGTGCGCGCCGAAATGGCGGCGGTGGCGTAAGGCGCCACCAGCACTGCGTTTTCCGCATTTGTCAGCGGGCGTGAATGACTTTACAAAGTCACGCCATGACACAGCGCCCCTCCGCCCGCACCCAGACCTCCTTCCTCTTCGACCTCGATGGCACGCTGGTGGACAGCGTCTATGACCATGTCATCGCCTGGCACCGGGCCTTGCAGGACAAGGGCATCGAAGTGGCGATCTGGCGCATCCACCGCCGCATCGGCATGTCGGGCGATCTCTTCACTGCCGCCCTGTCGCGCGAACTGGGCCACGACATCACC
>ERZ1645187.4614-NODE-4614-length-11030-cov-5.663964_pt1 | contig 11030 bp, 10 predicted proteins | sample MGYA00575352_ERZ1645187 | MGnify/ENA primary metagenome ERZ1645187 (study PRJEB40837, sample SAMN11349314) | freshwater sediment metagenome | isolation source: river sediment | host: Sediment | place: India: Wazaribad , New Delhi | collected 2017-02-21 ... | reverse complement strand
GGCGCTGAAGGCGGTGGTTTCTGTCTGCTCGACCACCGACCGCTTTGCCGACGATATCCACTTCAAGGGCGGCTGCCTGCTGGGAGAGAACTTCGGCTGGGGCGCGGTGATGCTGTCCTATTCCAGCCGCCCCGCCGACCCGCTGTTGCGCAACGACTGGCGCGACGACTGGCTGAAGCGGCTGGAGGCGCAGCCCTGGATGGCGCCGGTCTGGGCCGGGCACCAGACGCGGGATGCCTACTGGAAGCACGGCTCGGTCGGCGAGGACTGGGCGCGCAACCGTGTTCCGGCGATGGTCTGGGGCGGCTGGGCCGACAACTACATGAACACCGTGGCGGCGATGGTGGAACATGCGCCCGCCAAGGTCTGCGGCGTGGTGGGCCCTTGGGTTCACCAGTATCCCCACACCGCCGTGCCGGGGCCGCAGGTCGGCTTTCTGCAAATGGCGATCCGCTGGTGGGACCGCTGGCTGAAGGGCATCGCCAACGGGGCCGAGGATGACCCGGCCTATCGCGCCTATGTGCTGCACTCGGCCCTGCCCGATGCCAGCGCGAAGGTGCGGCCGGGGCATTGGGTGGAAGAGGCGGCCTGGCCCAGCCCTCGCGTGACGCCGGTCACCCTGCATCTGGCCGGGGCGGGGGGCTTCGCGCCCCCCCAGTCCATCGGTTTCTCGAACCGATGGCGAAACCAATGGACTACCCCCGCGGGATATTTGAGGACAGATGATGGGGGGGCGTTTTCCCTGTCTGTCTGCACGCCGCAGCATCTGGGGATGAACGCGGGCGAGTTCTTTCCCATGGGCCTGAACGCCGAGATGCCGGGTGATCAGGCGGGCGATGACGCGCTGTCGCTGTGCTTCGACGGCGAGGTGCTGGCGGCGGACCTTCAACTGCTGGGCGCGGCGCGGCTGACGCTGCGGCTGTCGTCGGACCAGCCGCTGGCCTTCGTGGTGGCGCGGCTGTGCGACGTGGCGCCCGACGGGTCTTCGGTGCGGATCGCGCATGGCTTCCTGAACCTCTGCCATCGTGACAGCCGCGAGGACCCCCGGCCGATGGTGCCGGGGCAGGGGGTGGAGGTGGCCTTTGCGCTGGACCAGATGGGCTATCGGCTGGCCGCCGGGCACCGTCTGCGGCTGGCGCTGTCGACGACCTACTGGCCCTTCGTCTGGCCTTCGCCGGCCCCCGCCACGCTGACGGTGACGGCGGGCAGCCTGACGCTGCCCGTCCACCAGGGCGCCGACGCCCCGGAATGGTCTCCGCCGCCCGCCGAACATGCCGCGCCCTGGAAGCACAGGGTGGTGCGTGCGGGCCAGACACGCCGGTTCATCGAGCAGGACCTGATCAGGGGCACCCGTGCGCTGGTGGTCGAGGACGACCTGGGCGACCACGAGAACCTGGCTCATGGCCTGGTGACAGGCGAAACCATGTCGGAACGCTGGGAAATCCGGCCCGACGACCCGCTGTCAGCCCGCGCCCATCACACCTGGGAACAGCGCCTGTCGCGCGGCGGCTGGTCGGTGCGCACGCGGGCCGAGGCCTCGATGACCGCCACCGCCACGCATCTGCGGATGCAGGCGCGGCTGACGGCCTGGGAGGGCGGGACGAAGGTCTTCGAGCGCCAGTGGGACGACGAGGTGCCCCGGCGTTTCGTCTGAGGGTGCGCCGGGGCCGCGGAAAAGCGTTGCCCCGGTGAAGGGTTCGCGGTTTATTGAGTATCAAGTCAACAAAAGAATCCCCGGACAACGATCCGGGACGCATCAGGGAGATACGGAATGACCGACGCCAAGCAGCAGCTTGACAGCATGATCGCGGTTGTCCGCCGCGGTCGCATGACCCGGCGCGAATTCGTCGGCCGCAGCACGGCACTGGGCGTGTCGGCGGGCCTCGCCACCGCGCTGTTTTCCAAGGCCGCCCCGGCGCAAGAGGCCAAGAAGGGCGGCGTCCTCAAGGTGGGGATGCAGGGTGGCGAATCCACCAACAGCCTGGACCCGGCGGTGGCGGCCTCGGAGGTGCCGTTCCAGGTGAACATGACCTGGGGCGAGATGCTGGTCGACGTGAAGCCCGACGGTTCGCTGGACATGCGGATCGCCGAAGAGGTCTCGTCCAGCCCCGACGCGACGGAGTGGAAGTTCAAGATCCGCGCCGGAGTCGAATATCACAACGGCCAGACCGTCACCGCCGAGGACGTGGTGGCGACGCTGAAGCGGCACACCGATGAAAAGGCCCAGTCGGGCGCGCTGGGCATCGTCCAGGGCATCACCGAGATGAAGGCCGAAGGCGACATGGTCACGCTGAAGCTGAGTGCGGCCAACGCCGACCTGCCCTATCTGATGGGCGACTATCACCTGATGATCCAGCCCGGCGGCGGCGTCGACAACCCGGCCGCGGGCATCGGCGCCGGCCCCTATCAGGTGGTCGTCAACGAACCCGGCGTGCGCCACACCTTCAAGAAGTTCGCCAACTACTTCGACAGCAGCATCGGCCATGCCGACGAGGTCGAGATCCTGGTGATCAACGACAACACCGCCCGCACCGCGGCGCTGCAGTCGGGCCAGGTCCACATGATCAACCGGGTCGATCCCAAGATCGTCGAGCTGCTGAAAGGCGTGCCGGGCGTGCAGATCAAGTCGGTCGCGGGCCGCGGCCACTATGTCTTCATCATGCATGTCGACAAGGCGCCCTTCGACAACAACGACATGCGGATGGCGCTGAAATACGCGATCAACCGGCAGGAGATGGTCGACAAGATCCTCGGCGGGCTGGGCAGCCGCGGCAACGATTTCCCGATCAACGCGGCCTATCCGCTGTTCGACAACTCGATCGAGCAGCGCGACTATGACGCGGCCAAGGCGGCGGAATACTATGCCAAGACCGGCCACGACGGCAGCCCGATCATCCTGCGCGCGGCGCCGGGCGCCTTCCCCGGCGCGGTCGATGCGGCAAACCTGTTCGCCGCCAGCGCCAAGGCCGCCGGCATCCCGCTGGAAGTGAAGCTGGAACCCGATGACGGCTACTGGTCGAACGTCTGGAACGTCGAACCCTTCTGCGCCAGCTACTGGGGCGGCCGCCCGGTGCAGGACCAGATGTATACCACCGCCTATCTGTCGACCGCCGACTGGAACGACACCAAGTTCAAGAACGCCAAGTTCGACGAGCTGCTGCTGGCCGCCCGCGGCGAGTTGGACGAGGCCAAGCGCCGCGGCATGTATTCGGAAATGGCCCACATCCTGCGCGACGAAGGCGGCCTGATCCTGCCGATGTTCAACGACTTCGTGTCGGGCGTCAGCGATGCCGTCGGCGGCTGGGAAGACGACCCGAACGGCGAGCTGATGAACGGCCGCGCCCAGGTCCGCTGCTGGCTGGCCTGAGGGGCACGCGGTGCATCCGCTTCTGAGACTGGTGGTCCAGCGCATTGCGCTGGGCCTCCTCCTGCTCCTCGCCGTCTCGGCCGTGATCTTCCTGGGCGTCGAGGCGCTGCCGGGCGACACGGCGCAAGCGATCCTGGGGCAGTCCGCCACGCCCGAGGCGCTGGCGAACCTGCGCGAATCGCTGGGCCTGAACCAGCCGCCGCTGACGCGGTATTTCCAATGGCTGGGCGGGGTGCTGACCGGCGATCTGGGCAAGGCGCTGACCAACGGCGTCGATATCGCCGAAGCCATCGGACAGCGCCTTGGCAACACGCTGTTCCTTGCGGGCTGCGCGGCCGCCATCTCGGTGCCGCTGGCGATCCTCCTGGGCCTGATCGCGGCGCGCCATGCCGGGAAATGGCCCGACAAGCTGATCTCGGGCGTCACGCTGACCACGATCAGCCTGCCCGAATTCGTCGCGGCCTACTTCGTCATCTATGTCCTGACCCAGCTGTTCCCCGTCTTCCAGCCCGTCGCCATGGTGTTTCCCGGCATGGGGTTCTGGGAGAAGCTGCACGCCGTCGCCCTGCCGGTGATCGTGCTGGTGCTGGTGGTGCTGGCGCACATGATGCGGATGACGCGCGCGGCCATCCTGAACGTCATGCAATCGGCTTATATCGAAACGGCGGAACTCAAGGGCCTGTCGCCGATGACGGTGATCTGGCGCCACGCCTTCCCCAATGCCATCGCGCCCGTCGTGTCGGTCGTCATGCTGAACCTGGCCTACCTGGTCGTCGGCGTCGTCGTGGTCGAGGTGGTCTTCGGCTACAACGCCCTTGGCCAGTACCTGGTCGATCACGTCACCAAGCGTGACCTGCCGGTGGTGCAGGCGGTGGGGCTGATCTTCGCCGCCGTCTACATCTTCCTCAACATGCTGGCCGACATCATCGGCATCATGGCCAACCCGCGCCTGAGGCACCCGAAATGAGGCTCCCGCTCTCGGCCCTCATCGGCCTGACCCTGACCGGAGGTTTCCTCTTCGTCGCCCTCTTCGCGCAGCTGATCGCGCCCTATCCCATCGACGCCGCCGTCGGCGGGGTGTGGGAAGGCCCCTCGGCGCAATACTGGCTGGGCACCGACACCATCGGGCGCGACATCCTTTCGCGGCTGATCTACGGCGCGCAGGTCACCATCTTCGTGGCACTGGCCTCGTCGGTCCTGGCCTTTTCGCTGGGGGCCTTCCTGGGCTTCCTGGCGGCCGTCAAGGGCGGGCTGATCGATCAGCTTCTGTCGCGCATGGTCGATCTGGTCATGGCGATCCCCTCGCTGATCGTGGCGCTGGTGATGCTCTCGGTGCTGCCGCTGAACCTGACCGTGCTGATCCTGGTCATGGGCATCCTCGACAGCACCCGCGTCTTCCGCCTGTCGCGCGCCGTCGCCGCCGACATCGCCGTGATGGATTATGTCGAGGCCGCAAAGCTGCGCGGCGAGAAAGGGGCCTGGGTGATCTTCCGCGAGATCCTGCCCAACGCGCTCTCGCCGCTGGTCGCCGAATTCGGCCTGCGCTTCATCTTCGCGGTCCTCTTCATCTCGACGCTGTCGTTCCTCGGCCTCGGCGTGCAGCCGCCGCTGGCCGATTGGGGCGGGATGGTCAAGGAAAACAAGGACGGCCTGATCTACGGCAAGTCGGCGGCCCTTCTGCCCGCCGCCGCCATCGCCGCGCTGGCGATCAGCGTGAACCTGGTGGCCGACTGGATCCTGACCCGCACCTCCAGCCTGAAAGGGGGCCGCGGTGGCTGACGACCCGCTTCTGAAGATCCGCGGCCTGGTGATCGAGGCCACCAGCTATCCACCCGGCGAGCCGCCGAAGAACGTCACCCTTGTCCACGGCGTCGACCTGACGCTTGCCCGCGGGCGCGTCCTCGGCCTGATCGGCGAATCCGGGGCCGGCAAATCCACCATCGGCCTTTCGGCCATGTCCTACGGCCGCGGCGGGGTGCGGCTGACCGGGGGCACGATCCACCTGAACGGGCGCGAGATCCGCCTGGCCGACCCGCGCGCCCTGCGCGGATTGCGCGGCAAAGAGGTCACCTACGTCTCGCAATCCGCCGCCGCCAGCTTCAACCCGGCGAAACGGCTGATGGAGCAGGTGATCGAAACCAGCCTCTCGCACGGCCTCTGCACGAAAGCCGAGGCCGAGGCCCGCGCCGTCACGCTTTTCCGCAAGCTGGGCCTGCCCAACCCCGAAACCTTCGGGCAGCGCTATCCGCACCAGGTTTCCGGCGGGCAGTTGCAGCGCGCCATGACCGCCATGGCCCTGTGCCCGCGCCCCGATCTGGTGATCTTCGACGAACCCACCACCGCGCTTGACGTGACGACCCAGATCGACGTGCTGGCGGCCATCAAGGAGGCGATCCGCGACACCCACGTCGCCGCCCTCTACATCACCCACGACCTGGCCGTCGTGGCCCAGGTCGCCGACGAGATCATGGTGCTGCGCCATGGCCGCATGGTCGAACTGGGCGAAACCTCGCAGATCATCCACCGGCCGACGCAGGACTACACCAAGGCGCTTGTCTCGGTCCGGTCGCTGGAACATGCCGAAAAGCCGCCCGCGCCCCCCGTCCTGTCGGTGCAGGGGGTGACGGCGCGCTATCGCGGCACCAACTTCGACGTGCTCAAGAACGTGACCATCGACCTGCCGCCGGGCCAGACCCTTGCCGTCGTGGGCGAAAGCGGCTCGGGCAAGTCCACGCTCGCGCGCGCCATCACCGGCCTTCTGCCCCCCACCGGCGGGCGCATCGCCTTTGCCGGGCGCACCCTGTCGAACGACCTGCGCGGCCGCACCAAGGATGACCTGCGCGAAATCCAGATGATCTACCAGATGGCCGACACCGCGATGAACCCGCGCCAGACCGTCGGCACCATCATCGGCCGCCCGCTGGAGTTCTACTTCGGCCTGAAGGGCGCTGCCCGCGACGCCCGCGTGCAGGAGCTGCTGGACCAGATCGAGATGGGCAAGGGTTTCGCCGAACGCTACCCGGCCGAGCTTTCGGGCGGCCAGAAACAGCGCGTCTGCATCGCCCGCGCGCTGGCCGCCAAGCCGCGCCTGATCATCTGCGACGAGGTGACCTCGGCTCTGGACCCACTGGTGGCCGACGGCATCCTGAAGCTGCTGCTGAACCTGCAGGCCGAAAACCAGGTGGCCTACCTGTTCATCACCCATGACCTGGCGACGGTGCGCGCCATCGCCGACAAGATCGCCGTGATGTTCAAGGGCGCGGTCGTGCGCTACGGACAGAAATCCGACGTGCTGGCGCCGCCCTTCGACGATTACACCGACCTTCTGTTGTCCTCGGTCCCCGAGATGGAGGTGGGCTGGCTGGAACAGGTGATCGCGCATCGCCGCATGGAAAGCGCGGGGAACTAGCCGCCTGCAGCGGAAGGCCTTGGGAACTCGCCGGGAAAACATGACCAAACTTCTTCTGATCATCCTTGACGGCGTGCCCTGGCGCAACTGGCGCCGGCTGTTCGGCAACCTCGAAGGCTGGGTCGAAACGGGCGAGGCGCGAGTGCGCCGGATGCGATCGGTCCTGCCCTCAACCTCCGCCTCGTGCTATGCGTCGATCCATACCGGCCTGCCGCCGCAGGTGCATGGCATCTGGGACAACGCGGGCATCCATCGTCTTGATTTCCCGGATGTCTTTTCCGAATTGTCCCGGGCGGGGCGCGTCACCGGGGCCGTGACGCATTCCTACTGGTCCGAGTTCTTCAACCGCGCCCCCTTCGACGTGGTGCGCGACATCGAATACGACGAACCCGGCGGCCCGATCACGCATGGCCGGTTTCATACCATGCATGGCTATGGCCACGACAACCAGATGACCCCCGCCGACTACGACCTGTTCGGCACGCTGACCCGCCTGTGCGAAGTGAAGGCCATCGACTATGGCATCCTGCACACCTGCACGCTGGACAGCATGGGGCACCGCTTCTTTCACGATTGCGTGGCCATGGACCACGCCTGCTATGCCATGGACGCCACCTTGGCGCCCTTCGTCAAGCGTTGGAGATCAAGGGGTTACGAGGTGATCGTGACGGCCGACCACGGCCAGGACGCGCGCGGCCATCACGGCGGAACCGGCGAAGAGCAGCGTGAGTTCGCCCTTTATTATTTCGGGGCCTCGCCGCTTCCTTCCCAGGATGAGGTTCTGGACCAACTGGCGCTGGCCCCGTCCATTCTGACCCGGATGGGCGTTCCGGTGCCCGCCACGATGAAGGCGCGGCCCTTCCTGACTGCCTGATGCTCCTCGTTCGACTTCGTCTCCTCGTCGCGAGGAGTGACGAAGTCATCGACGAGCCTCAGGTGGCGTAGTCCGGTGCATCCCTGTCCAGCATCGCCTTGATTTCCCGCAGGAAGTTGTCCGCGTAGCCCGGATAGTCCTCCCATTCCCGCGCGGTCTTCTCGGCCACGTCGTCCGGCAGCACCCGAAGCGGTCGCCCGGTCTGCAAGGCGCGGACATAGGTTTCGGCGGCGCGCTCGAAGAAATACAGCCGGTTGAACGCCTCGGCCACCGTCCGCCCCACCACCAGCACGCCATGGTTGCCCATGATCATCGTCGTCACCCTGGGGTCCGCCAGCAGGGCGGCACAGCGGGCGCCCTCGTCGCCAAAGGCCATCCCGCCGTAGTGGTCGTCGACCACATGACGCCCGAAGAACATCGCCGAGTTCTGGTCGATCGGCGGCAGCCGGCTGTCCGCCAGCGAGGCCAGCACCGTGGCGTGGGCCGAATGCACATGCATCAGCACGCGGGCCTGCGGGCAGGCCCGGTGGATGCTGCCGTGCAGCCCCCAGGCCGTCGGGTCCGGCGCATCGGGCCGGTCCATCGTGGACGTGTCCATTGCGTCCAGCTCCAGCAGGCTGGAGGCCGTGATCCGGGCGAAATGCCGCCCGTTCGGATTGATCAGGAACCGTGTCCCTTCGGGGTTCACGGCGCAGGAAAAGTGATTGGAAACAGCCTCGTGCATCCCTTCGCGCACGGTCCAGCGGAAGGCTGCCGCCATGTCGACCCGCTCGGCCCAATGCGTCAGGTTGGCGTGTTTCATCAAGGTTCTCCGAATGGCCAGCGGCCTTCCGCAAAGGCCGCGATTGTGGATGTGATCAGGGCAAAGCTTTCGGCCGCCCGCGGCACCGTGGCGCGGGCGCGCAGATAGCCATGCACCAGCCCCCGCGCCGTCACCGCCCGCGCCCGCCCGCCGGCGGCCCGGATCGCGGCGGCATAGGCGGCCGCGTCGTCGTGCAGCGGATCGCATTCCGCCCCGATCGCCAGCGTCATCGGCAGGCGCGAGAAATCCCTGTCCTGCAAGGGGGATACGGTCGGGTCCCCCGGCGGAGGCCGGGTTCCGCCGTGGCGGATGCCGGCATAGAAATCCAGATCGGCGGCGGTCAGCATCGGCGCCTGGGCATGGTCCACATGGCTGCCGTGGCCGCGGTCGCCGCCCAGGCCAGGATAGATCAGCACCTGGCCCAGCAGGCGCGGATCACGCAGCGCATGGGCCGCCGCTGCCGCCAGATTGCCGCCCGCGCTGTCTCCGGCCAGCACAAGGGCGCCCGGAGCCGCCCGCACCACGGCGCAGGCGTCGTCGAAGGCGGCGGGGTGGGGATGCTCTGGCGACAGCCGGTAATCGACGGCAATCACGGTCAGGCCGGTGGTGCCCCGGATCTCGGCGCAGACGTCGTCGTGGCTGTGCAGCCCGCCCACCACAAAGCCGCCGCCGTGCAGGTAGATCACCGTGGCCGCCCCTGCGCCCGGATAGACCCGGCACGGGACGCCGCCGATGGCGCGGTCTTCGGCCGTGACCCCAGGCGGATAGCCGCGAAAGAAGGCGCGGCACATTCCGTCATAGATCCGGCGCTGATCGGCAACGGTCAGCGTGGCGGTGTCGGGCGGATAGGCGGCCTCGGTTCGGCGGATGAAGTCCCAGGTGGGGGCGTCGATAAGGCTTTGGTAATCGGGGGCGGGCATGATGGTCCTGCGGGGGCCTGTCGCAGCCAGTCTGCGCCAGTTCCCGGCGCGGGGCAACCGGGACGGAAATGTGGCGCAAGTGTCCGAAAATTCCCGGAAATCCCCATAGTTTTAACCAATCCGGCACGCAGCATGTGTGCATCCCCGGTTCAGAAGGGCCAAGGAGGCAGAACCATGCATGTCACGCACGATTTCGATCCGGGAACCGCCTTGCCGGTAGGCTGGGGCGTCAGGGTCATGCTGCTTTGCGCCGATGAGACGAATGCGCTGGTCCGGCGCATCGCCGGCCTTGGCGGCGCGGTCGAGATCGAGACAGAGGTCTATTCGGCGCTGTCGGCGATGATCGACGACCCGATGGGCTATGGGCTGTTCGTGATGGATTGCGATGCCTTCGGCGGGCCCGAGGCCGGCAGACGCGCTGCCGCCACGCTGGCCGCGGTCAAGTCGCGCATCCCGGTGATCCTGGTGTCGAACGACCACGCCGCGCAGGTCTTTCCGCAAGAGCGCGAGGCGCCGGTCTGCCTGCGCGCGCCGATCTCGGCGGTCAGCCTGCGGGTCGGATTCGAACACGCGCTGCGCGACCGGCTGATGTGGCGCGCGGCCTGAGCCCGCGGGGCAAAATGGAAAAGGGCGGGCCGCCGGGCCCGCCCTTTCCGATTCTGTCGGTCGGCTTACGCCAGCGACAGGTTCGTCGCCGACTCGCGGCCATCGCGGCCCGACTCGATGTCGAAGGTCACCGGCTGGCCGTCCTTGAGGCTGGTCAGCCCGGCGCGCTGCAGCGCGGTGATGTGCACGAACACGTCCTTCTTGCCGCCTTCCGGGGCGATGAAGCCGTAGCCCTTGGTTTCGTTGAACCACTTCACGGTGCCCTTGGCCATCGTGATGTCTCCTGTCAGTTTGCCGCCCGCGGGAGTGCGGCGGCCCGGCGCAGTCAGCTGTAGTCGAGGCTGTGCCGATGGTCGGAGACAGGTCGAGAAGATAACGTCGCGCTTGTTATATGCCCCGTTTCGGCCCGGAAATCAAGGTCAGGCGCGGGCAGGGGCGCGGGTCGGGATCAGCGACCAGATCAGCCCGAGGAGCGTTGCGGCAAGGCCGGTCGCGGTCCAGAGGAGGAGGGCAGTCAGCCAGGAGCCGCCGAGGGCAAGCGAGACGAGGGCCACGATCAGGCCAAGGGCTCCGGCGAAGAGGGTAAGGATGGCGGCCATTCTGGTGCTCCCTGAGTGGGGCCATCAGGGGGGTGGAATGGGGCGGAAATGCGGCGGGATCGCGGAAAGGTTGTGGGCTACCCGCACCGGTTCCGCAAGCATCATGGCGGCGATGCTGCCAGGTCGCGGCGCATGACCGACACCGCCGCAGCAATCCGGCAAGGCACACGCTGGAGGCACGGCCCGGGGACGGGGGTCTTCATCGACCCCTTGTCGGCAGGGTGCGCCCTTGGACGCACCCTCCGGGAAACGGTGACGGTTACCGCGTGAACTTCTTGTACTTCACCCGTTTCGGTTCGATCGAATCCGGGCCCAGGCGGCGGACCTTGTCTTCCTCGTAGGCTTCGAAGTTGCCTTCGAACCATTCCACATGGGCGTCGCCTTCAAACGCCAGGATATGGGTGCAGAGGCGGTCGAGGAAGAAGCGGTCGTGGCTGATGATCACGGCGCAGC
>ERZ1645187.4611-NODE-4611-length-11033-cov-7.300510_pt1 | contig 11033 bp, 6 predicted proteins | sample MGYA00575352_ERZ1645187 | MGnify/ENA primary metagenome ERZ1645187 (study PRJEB40837, sample SAMN11349314) | freshwater sediment metagenome | isolation source: river sediment | host: Sediment | place: India: Wazaribad , New Delhi | collected 2017-02-21 ... | reverse complement strand
TCTCACCGGCGGCGCCGCCAACGCGCCGGGAGGAATGGTCAGCGCGCCGAGCGGATCAAGCGTCGCGCTGTCCGCCGGGAGCTGCCAGCTCTATGCGATCGGCGGCGTCGGTGGGTTCCTCGGAATTGGCGAACGCAAGGTGGCGACGCCGCTACCGAGCCTGCGCCGCGTAGATGGACGTTGTGTGACGTCGGGGATCACCAAGCGGACGCTGTCAGAACGGCCCGAATATCGCGACGTCGGTGTTCCGCCGCCGGCCGCGTCGGAACGGGCGCAAGCGTCCCTCCGAGCCGGGCGCGCCCTTCGTGGTCGTCATGGCGTTCCAAACAACCGCCGCGCGACATCGGCCATGCGGACGGGTTTCCCGCAGCGTGCGACGCCATTGTAACGCTCGGGAATAAACGACTGGTCGTAACCTGTCGCAAACACGAAGGGCACGCCGCGCTCGGTCAATGCGTCGGCGACCGGATAAGCAAGCTCGCCTTGCAGGTTCAAATCCAGAACTGCGGCGTCGATTCTCGCGGTTGCGCCGATCAGATCAAGCGCGTCGCAGACCGCGCCGACTGGCCCAACCACTTCCGCCCCCTCGGCGCGCAAGCCCTGCATCATCTCCTGCGCGAGAAAGTATTCGTCCTCCACGATCAGAATCCTGCGCTTATCGAGCCGGCCGTTCTGCTCCATCGTCGCCTCCGGCGTCGTTCCATCGTGTCAAGAGGGCCGATCATAGGCCTGATTGTAGGAATCGTCGAACGGCTGGTCTGGCGATCGCGCGCGGGTTACATGTGCGCCGCGCCATTTTACGAACGCATGCGCCCATCGAGTGCACATGCCAGTCGCGACTAACCGAAGTTCTGCCGGGACTCTAACCTCCGCATCGCCTTGGGGTCGAGTCGCGATGTCCGTGAATGGAGTTCCCCGAGCCGACTCGCCTGCGCATGATCGTCGTCTCAAGGGCAAGACGCGCGCTGAACGGCGTTTGAGCGCGCGTTACTTTGTCGCCGTCATGACGGTTGGTCGCCACGCGCGCCCATCCTTGCATTTGAGAGCGCGATGGAGCACGTCGTGTTGTATGTTGGCGGATAAGGCGTCGGTCCGGTCGTTCGGTCGACGGCGGCGAGGATGCAGGATGCAGGACGACGACGCAGAAAGGATCGCGCAACTCGAAGCGGACAATCGTCGCCTGCGCATGTTGCTCGATCGCAGCGGCGCCGCCGCCGAGTTGCGCCACGGGCTGCGCAACACGGTCGCGTTGTTGCGCATCGTGATCCGGCGATCCGCCCAGACGCCGCGCGACATCGAGTCTTTCGTCGCGCATGTCGAAGACCGGCTTGACGTCATCGCGCGCACGCATGGCAAGCTGGACGAAGCTGACGCCGTCGATCTCCATCTTCTCGTGGCGGAGGAGATGCTGCTTTACGGCGAGTCGGAAGGCGAGCGTTTGCGCATCGACGGCCCCGCTTTCGAGCTGGATCGCGGCCCGGCGCTGGCGCTGGCGCTGGCCCTTCACGAGCTTGCGGCGAACGCCATCGAGCATGGCCCCCTCGGCGCCGGCGCGGGCAAGGTGGATGTGAGTTGGGAGGTCAAGTCGGGCGAACCGCCGCGTCTTCATTTTGTCTGGACCGAGGTCGGCCCCTTCGTCGGGGCGCCGTCGAGCCATGTCGGGTTCGGCTGGGAAGTGCTGACGAAGATGGTGCGCTATGAACTCGACGCGACCGTTTCGTTTCAACTGCGCGACGATGAGGTGCGCTGGTCAATGGAAGCGCCGGTGTCGAAGCTGCGCCGAAACGATCCGCGCCGAAGCGATTGAACAGGCGAGGCAGGGTTCGGATTCAGGTTATTGCGGTGGGGCGCAGATAGGCGGGATCGAAATAGGACACGTCGCGCAACGTCGCCAGATCGTGAATGCGCAGCCGACGGCCGGATAACGAAATCAGTTGCGAGCGGCGCAGCTCCTGCAACGAGCGATTGACATGAACGGCCGACAGCCCGAGCAGATCGCTGAGATCCGCCTGACTGACCGGAAGCTCGAACCCCGTCGCGTCGGCCAGACCCACCATCGTGAGCCGGCAATGCAGCTCGCAAAACAGGTGCCCCATGCGCTCAGAGGCCGATCGCCGTCCTAGACTGACAAGATGCTCCCGCTCGATTTCCGTCGCCATCATTAGGTCCCACCACAGCGCTGTCTCGATGCGGATGTTATCCTTCGTCAGCTTGCGGATCGCTGCGATCTGGGCGGGGGCGTAACGCACGGCGGTGAGGGCGGCGAGCGAGCGATCAAGAAAATTCGGAAGCACGCCGAAAGGCTCGCAAAGATCGCCGGGCAGAAGAAGCGTGACGATCTGCCGTTTTCCGTTCTCAAGCAGCCTGTAGCGACAGGCCCACCCCTCCAGAATGATCGGGATGGAATGCATCGCATCCGACTCGGCGCCGAAATCCGACCTCGGTTCGACGTTCCGGACCGAAAAGGGCAGAGCGGCCAGCGAGGCCTCATCGTCGGGCGTCAGCGCGGCGCCGTGCCTTAATTTTTTGATGAAGAGAGGTTCCATCGTCATATATCGAGCGCGAACATCAAGTTCCCACGCTCGGGCTGCGCATGGCAAGATGTTTGTCTTGCGCAAGGATCGCGCGGCGCATCCAACACGTGCTTCGATCGCAAGTCGTAGAACGCGCCTCCTCACGCAGGACTCGACATGGCTTCAGCCGCGGCGATGTCGGACGAGCGATCCGGCCGCCCCTGCGGGCCCTCGACGCCTGCGTAACGTGCGAGCCTCGCGGCGTCGAGAATGATCAGGCAACGACGGCGCGAGGCGATCGCGCCGTCGCTTTCGATCAGATGCAGCGCGTCGGTGACGCTCGAGCGCCGCAGACCCATCGCTTGCGCAATGTCGTGGTGGGTCACGTCGGGCTCGTTCGTCCCAAGCATGCGCGCGCAGTCGGCGATCCATTGCGCAGGACTTCGACGCCAAAAATTGCGCCGGAGCCGAGAAAGCCGAGATCAAAGCTCGGTCTCCCCTCCCAGCGGACCGACAAGCCCAGGCCGTCGAGGACGCCGACGCCGCGCGCCGCAGAGATGAAGTCGCCGCGTTTGAACTAGACAGGCGATCCACGGCGGCGAGATGCGAATAGAATCATCGTTCTTGAGCTTGAACATCGTCCAAAGCGGCCGCCGCGGCGTTACCGCGGTGCATCACCCGGGGAAGTTAACGCAAGTTAGAGTGCTGCAGGAGTGTTCGACCTACCAATGGACTGCGTGTAGGGAGCAGAAGCACATGCGACCGCGTTCTGACTCTCAAAGTACGCTCCGTGCATAAATGCTGGCTGATGTGTCGCTCTTAGCGGAGCGCAGTCGCGGACCAAAGCATCAAAGGTCGCGCGGGGGAAAATGCGAAGCAGCTTGGCGCCTATGCAGCGCGGCCACGAAACGGCGTGTTTGCGAAGCGCAGTCGTTCTCGCGTCGTGCGGCTTGGCCTAATCACAGGGATGCATCGTCTTATGAGCGACACTGTCGCGGACTTCATTTGCCAGCGTCTTTATGCGTGGGGCGCGCGCCGCGTCTACGGTTATCCTGGCGACGGCATCGGCGGCATCATTGGCGCATTGAGCCGCATGGCGAAGGCCGCCGCCGATGACGTGAGTGCGCCCAACATCGCGTTCGTTCAAGTACGCCACGAGGAAATGGCGGGACTGTGCGCCACGGCGCACGCCAAATTCACTGGCGAGGTCGGCTTGTGTCTGGCTACGTCAGGCCCAGGCGCGATTCATCTGCTCAACGGTCTTTATGACGCTAAAGGCGATCACGTCCCTGTAGTGGCGTTGGTCGGCCAACAGGCGCGGGCCGCCGGCGGTTCGCACTATCAGCAGGATCTTGATCTCCAGTCGTTGTTTAAGGATGTCGCCGCATTTGTCGCGACCGCGAGCTTACCGCAGCAGACGCCCCATCTCATCGACCGGGCCTGGCGGATCGCAGCGACGCAGCGCCGAGTTTGTTGCGTCATCTTACCGAATGATCTTCAGGTCGCTCCCATGGAGATGCCGGCGCGGGTGCACGGCGTCACCTTTTCCGGCGTCGGCGTCGAGGCGACGTCACCGGTGCCGACCCACGAGGCGCTTCAGCGTGCCGCCGACATTCTCAACGCCGGCGAGCGCGTCGCGTTGCTCATCGGCGCGGGCGCGCTGGGGGCGCGGCGCGAAGTGTTGGACATCGCAGAAAAGCTCGGCGCTGGCGCGGCCAAGGCCCTTCTCGGCAAGGCCGTGTTGCCCGACGATCTGCCATGGGTGACGGGGTCCATCGGGCTTCTTGGAACTCCGGCGAGCGACGCCTTGATGAAGGGCTGCGATACCCTTTTGATGATCGGCTCGGGTTTTCCCTATGTCGAATTCCTTCCCAGGCCTGGCGACGCTCGCGGCGTGCAGATCGACATCGATCCCGGGATGCTCGGCCTACGCTACCCGATGGAGTGCAATCTCATCGGCGACGCCGCCGCGACGCTGCGTGCGCTGTCGCCGCTGATCAAGGCAAAAGCCGACCGTAGCTGGCGCGAAGAGGTGGAGAAACAGACCCGCGAGTCGCGCGAGGCGCTTGAAGGAGCGGCGCGGACCGAGGCTGATCCAATCAATCCGCAACGTCTGGCGCGCGAGCTTTCGCGCCGCTTGCCCGACAACGCCATGGTCATGACCGACAGCGGCACAGGCACTGTCTGGTGGGCGCGAGATCTCGATTTTCGCGGGACGATGATGGGCTCCTGCTCCGGCACACTGGCGACGATGGGCTGCGCTGTCCCCTACGCCATCGCCGCGAAATTCGCATTTCCACACCGTCCGGCCTTCGCGCTGGTCGGAGACGGCGCGATGCAAATGAACGGGCTCGCCGAACTTATCACGGTCGCGCAGCGATGGCGTGAGTGGAGCGATCCGCGTTTTGTCGTCGTCGTCCTCAACAATCGCGAACTCGCGTTCGTGACCTGGGAGGAGCGCGTCCAGATCGGCGATCCGAAATGGCCCGCGAGCCAGACGCTGCTGGATTTGCCTTACGCCGACGTCGCGCGCAACTTCGGGCTGGAGGGCCGGCGCGTCGAACACCCCCAATCTATGGGCGCGGCGTTAGACGAAGCGCTCGCGGCCGATCGTCCCTTTGTGCTCGACATTCGAGTCGATCCCAACGTCGCGCCCTTGCCTCCTCACCTTTCTCTGGCTCAGGCGAAGGCTTTCGCGCAGGCTTTATGGCGGGGTGAACCTTCTCCAGCGGCTACGATCGCTGGGGCCGCGAAACAGATTCTCGGGCGGCTTGTCCCTGACTGAAGGAGCAGGGCCTGTCCGCAAGCATGCGAGCAGACGGCCTCCGCGCGCCATTTTGTCCTCACGATAAGCCCGGCCAGGAACGTCGCGGCGCGAAAGAGGTTGCTCAAATGCGCGGCGCGGCCTGAAAGAAGCAACGTGGCGCGCGCGTGAGCAACCCGAAGGCGGAGGCGGCGATGAAGGAACGGCGGCTTCAGTCGATGACGGTCATGGTGGTGGAGGACGAGTACTTCATCGCCGATGAATTGCGCCGACAGCTGACAGACCTCGGCGCAAATGTGCTTGGGCCTGTCGGCGGCATAGACGAAGCTCTCGAAACGCTCGCAGGCGCCGCTCGACTCGACGCCGCTGTGCTTGACGTCAACCTGAACGAAAGGATGGCTTACCCGCTCGCCGACGCGTTGCGGGCGCGCGGCGTGCCGCTCGTCTTCGCCACAGGTTATGACGCTGCTTCGCTTCCACAGCAATATGGCGACATACCGACCTGCTGCAAGCCGGTCGAGCCAAAGCTGCTCTGCGACTTGCTCTTGCGAGCGCAAACGTCGGTCACAGCAAGACCGAAGCCCGGCCGGCCACCCGCCCGCTGCGTTGCGGTCGCGCCGCCCCTCGGGGCCATTACCGGACCTCAGCTCGAAGCGATCCGAGGGAGCGGCCGCTATCGTGCAACGCAGAGCGAAGACGTCGCTGCCCCGCTCGAAGTCCCCGTTCGCATTTGAGGTATTGGATCGTCCGCGTCTGTTGGTAATCTGGGCGTCCCATCTCCCGATGACCGAGCTGAGCCAAATGGACCCTCTGAGCGAAAAGGGACCGAATTCGAAGTTCGTGCCGGTCTGCGCCATCGGCGCGTCGGCGGGCGGCGTCACCGCCGTGCAAAGTTTACTCCGTCACCTTCCCGGCGATCTCGGCCTTGCCTACGTGGTGATCTTACACCTTAACCCCGACGAGCCGAGCGCGCTGAGCGACATCCTGTCGGTATGCACGCGGATGCCAGTCCATCAGGTCGAGGATGGGCCACGGCTGAAGCCGAACTGCGTCTACGTCATCCCGCCAGACCGGGAATTGGTGATTGAGGGCGACAACGTCACGGCGCGCCCGTTTACCGAGCCACGCGGCCACCGAGCGCCCATCGACATGTTTTTTCGCTCGGTCGCCGCCGGTCGTGGCGACGGCGTCGCCATCGTGCTGTCTGGCGCGGGCTCCGACGGCGCGCTCGGCGTGTCGGCGATGAAAGAGGCGGGCGGCATCATCATGGTGCAGGAGCCCGCCGAAGCCGGCTTCGCGTCGATGCCGCAGAACGCCATCGCGACCGGCATGGCCGATTTCGTTGGCCCGATCGCGCGATTGGCGGAGCGGCTGGGCGAAGTCGCGCGCAGCAAGGAGGCAGTGCGCTCGCTCGACATGGACGGCGCAGCCAACGATCTGCGCCGCATCATCGCCCTGCTGCGGGCGCGCACCGGGCACGACTTCTCGGCCTATAAGCGCGCCACCGTGATGCGGCGCGTGGTGCGGCGGATGCAGGTGTGCCGGGTCGCGACGCTGGCGGCCTACACCGACCACCTGCTGACGAGGCCGGAGGAAGCCCAAAGCCTGTTTTCCGATCTCCTGATTTCGGTGACGATGTTCTTCCGCGACGAACAAGCGTTTGAGGCCCTGGCGCGCCAGGCGATCCGGCCGCTGATCGAGGCGGCGACGGCCGAGGGCGAGGAGAGCATCCGCGTCTGGGTGGTGGGCTGCGCCACTGGCGAGGAGGCCTATAGCGTCGCCATCCTGCTGCACGAAGAGCTTTCCCGGCAGAAAGCGGCCGTCCCCTTCCAGATCTTCGCCACCGACCTCGACGACGGGGCGCTCGCCACCGCCCGCGAGGGACGCTATCCGCGCACCATTGCGACGGATGTGTCGGAAGAGCGCCTTTTCCGCTTCTTCGTCGACGAAGGGTCGCACTTCCGCGTCCGAAAAGAGCTGCGCGAAAGCGTGCTGTTCGCCAAACACAGCATTCTCAAAGAGCCGCCGTTCATGCGGCTCGACCTCATCACCTGCCGCAATCTGCTGATCTACCTTGAGCGGGCGCTTCAGGCGCAGGTCTGCACGATCTTCCATTACGGTTTGCGTCCGGGGCGTTACCTGTTCCTCGGCTCGGCGGAGACGGTCGACGCCGCCGCCGATCTCTTCGCACCGGTCGACCGGCAGGCGCGCATCTACAGTTCGCGTCCAGGGGCAGGTCAACTGCTGCCCTTGCTGCCGCAATTCGCCGCGCCGGAGCAGATCGCCAGCCCCGGGCGGCCCGCGCCGGCGGGAACCGAGCGCGCGTCGCTGCCGGCGGCGCTTCATATCGAGGCGCTGGAGCGCAACGCCCCGGCGAGCGCGCTGGTGGACGACGCCCAGAACATCCTGCATCTCTCGCCCACCGCCGGGCGCTTTCTCCTTCATTCGGCCGGACCGTTATCGAAAGTCCTGCCGGAGGTGGTGCGCCCGGAACTGCGACTCGACCTTCGGCTCGCGTTGACCCGCGCGCTGGAACACCGTCAGCCGACGATCACCTTGCCGACGGCCGTCGCCTTCGATCGCGAGAAACGGCGCGTCGCGATGCAGATCGTCCCGGTCGTCAACGAGGGGCAAAATGCGGGTCAGGCGCTGGTGCTGTTCCTCGATGGCGGAAAGGTCGAGGGTGAAGTCGCCGAAACCCCGCGCGAGACCAGCGCCGACGACGTTCACCGCCTGTATGCCGAACTGAAGGCGGCGCAGGAAGCCTTGCTCGTCAGCCGCACCGGACATGACGCCTCGGTGCAGGAGTTGCGCGCGGCGAACGAGGAGCTGCAATCGATCAACGAGGAGTATCGTTCGACAGCCGAAGAGCTGGAGACGTCGAAGGAAGAGCTGCAATCGATCAACGAAGAGCTTCACACCGTCAACGGCGAGCTGAAAGGCAAGCTCGAAGCGATCTCGAATGCGCACAGCGACTTGCAGAACCTCACCGCCGCTACGGAGATCGGCACGCTGTTTCTCGATCCGGATCTACGCATCCGGATGTTCACGCGGCCCGTGGCCGACCTGTTCAACGTCACGCAGCGCGACATCGGCCGCGTCATCACCGATTTCACACACCGTCTCGATTACGAGGGAATCGAGGCGGACGCCGCTGCGGTGCTTCGTGATTTGACGCCGATCGAGCGCGAGGTGACCACCCGTCAGGGTCGGCGCTATTCGATGCGGCTTCGTCCCTATCGCACCGTCGAAGACCGGATCGACGGCACGGTCGTCACCTACGTCGACATTACCGAGCGCGCCTCCATGGAGGCGGCGCTACGTCGCAGCGAGGAAAAATACCGGCTTCTCTTCGACACGATCGACGAAGGCTATGCGATCGTTCAGGTGCTTCGTGACGAGACGGGGCGCGTGGTCGACCTGCTTGGGGTGGAGATCAACCGGGCATATACGGCGAAAAGCGGCATTCCCGAGTTTGTGGTTGGTCGGCGTTTCAGCGAATTCTCCGGGATCGAGGACCGCTGGCTGCGCATCTATGACGAAGTGGCCCGAACCGGCGTGCCGGTTCGCGAGGAAAATTTCTGGGCGGCGGCGGATCGCTGGCTCAGCGCCCATTTCTCTCGTGTCGGCGACCAAGGCAGCGACCTCGTCGCGATGGTCTTCGACGACATCACGGTTCGCAAGCGCGCCGAACAAGCCATGCGCGACAACGAAGCACGGCTGCGCATCGCCACGGACGCAGCCCAAATGGGAGTTTTTGAATGGTCTCTGTCTGACGACTCCGCTTCATGGGAGAATGATCGGATGTTCGAGATTTTCGGCCGCACCCGTGAGCAGGGCGAGTTCACCGGAGCGACGTTCCTGGCCGAGATCGTCCATCCCGAGGACGCTGAACGGTTCACAGCGGCGCGTGAGGCTTGTCTGGAGTCTGGCCGCTTCGATTTCCTCGGGCGCTTCCGTCGTGGCGACGGAGCGTTGCGCTGGATCATGGTCGCGGGAACGGTCGATCATGCGGAAGGCGAAGCGTCGGCGCGCGTCACTGGCGTCGTGGCCGACGTCACCGAGCGGAAGGTCGCCGAAACGGGCTTGAACGAAGAGCTCGCCATGACGAGAACTCTGCAGGAGCTCGGCGCGAAACTCGTAACGGAGGGCAACGTCCGGACGATTTACGAGGAGGCGCTTTCCGCGGCCATCGAGATCGCCAAGGCCAAAGCCGGAACCATCCAGATGCTGGATGACGACACCGGAGAGCTCGTCATGCTCGCGGCGCGCGGGTTCAGCGCCGAGACGCAGGCGTATTTCCGCCGCGTCGATGCAAGCTCTAACAGCCCGTGCAGTTTGTCGCTTCGAACTGGTGGTCGCGTCTATGTCGACTTCGATGCCGGGAGCGCCGACATGTCGGAGCGCCTGCACGTCGCCGACGGCGTTCTGAGCGCGCAATCGACGCCGCTGATATCGCGGTCGGGCAAGCCGATCGGCATGGTGTCAACCCATTGGGGCGATGCGGGCCATCGGCTTTCTGAGCGGGAGCTGCGCTTTCTCGATTTGATAGCGCGTCAGACGGCCGACCTCATCGAACAGTGGCGGGCCGGCGAAGCGTTGCGCGCCAGCGAGGAGCGGCTTCGCGAATTTGGCGAGGCCTCGCAGGACGTTTTGTGGACGCGCGACGCCGAGACGCTGCAATGGCGGTATCTCACCCCTGCTTTCGAGACGATCTACGGTCTATCTCGCGCCGAAGCCTTGCAAGGCGACAATTATCACAGTTGGGTCGATCTCATCCTGCCGGAGGATCGCGAGCACGCCACGCAGATGATCGCGCGCGCCCGCGCCGGCGAACAGGTCACCTTCGCGTATCGGGTCCGCCGTCCGCAGGACGGCGCCATTCGATGGCTGCGCAATACCGATTTCCCGATCCGGGGGCAGAACGGCGAGGTCATGCTGATCGGCGGCATTGGCCACGATTTCACCGCTGTGCGCGAGACGGAGAAAAAGCTGCAAACCCTCATGGAGGGCATTCCCCAACTCGTGTGGCGCTCGGGCGATGCGGGTCGCTGGGCCTGGTCAAGCCCGCAGTGGCGGGCCTTCACTGGCCAGAGTGAGGAGCAAAGCCTCGACCTGGGATGGCTCAACGCGCTCCACCCCGATGACCGGTCCAGGGCGATGCTGACATGGGACGCGGCGTCGCGAGACGGCGTTTTCGACGTCCACGTCCGGCTGCGCCGCGCCGGGGACGGCGCCTATCTCTGGCATCATATCCGCTCTTTGCCAGTCCGCGACGAAAGGGGGCGCGTGGTCGAGTGGCTAGGCGCGGCCACCGATGTCCAGCAGCTGAAAGAATTGCAGGAACGCCAGACCGTGCTGGTCGCCGAGTTGCAGCATCGCACGCGCAACCTGATCGGCTTGGTCCGCTCCGTCTCAGACAACACGGCGCGCTCAAGCGTCGACTTGACCCACTTCACCGCGCAATTCCATGACCGTCTGGACGCGCTGGCGCGGGTTCAGGGCATGCTGTCGCGCCTCAAGGATGCGGATCGGGCGACCTTCGACGAGTTGATCCGCATGGAATTGTCAGCTCTGGGCGAAAGCGTCGAACGGGTCACTTTGGACGGACCGGACGGCGTGCGTCTGCGCTCGTTCACCGTGCAGACCTTGGCGATGGCGCTGCATGAACTGGCGACGAACGCGACCAAGTACGGCGCGCTAGGTCACCGACTCATAACGCGCATCCAGATTTTGGCTGAGGCGAGTTTGACGAG
>ERZ1645187.4609-NODE-4609-length-11037-cov-6.263704_pt1 | contig 11037 bp, 2 predicted proteins | sample MGYA00575352_ERZ1645187 | MGnify/ENA primary metagenome ERZ1645187 (study PRJEB40837, sample SAMN11349314) | freshwater sediment metagenome | isolation source: river sediment | host: Sediment | place: India: Wazaribad , New Delhi | collected 2017-02-21 ... | reverse complement strand
CCTTTAGGAAACAGGGTGAATAGGTCTCCAGAGCAGATTTGAGAAAAGAATCGTTGCCCAAATCTAGCACCTTTTCCATCTAGCTCGTTGCTGATTGCGCAAGAGAGCACACCGGGAACTTCATTGGACGGCAGCGCGACTGAGTCGCCCTGTAACCACGGATGGCTAGTCGGCGAATAGACCACGATGCCAGAAGTCAGTCCTCCCCACCTCGGTCCACACCGTGCGCACTCAACATCGTTGGTGGCCCATGACGAATGGGTTCCATCTGATCGCTTGACCGTTGCCAGGCATAAGCCTTCCCTTTTCAAAGCTGGAGCAACGCCCACAATAAGGCTGACCGAACCCAAGGCTTCAAGCCCCCGAATCACAGCCGCGTTCTCATGGGAAAGTCGACTTAGATCGGCTGTTGGTGTAACAAGGCATAGAGAAACATCTTCCCTGACTGAAAGGCGGTGCATCAAACGTCTCATCGGCGACGACGGCAGGTCCCATTCCAATGGTTCCCCGTTCAGGTAGACGAATAGGCGCGTGGCATCTCCGCGATTCAACTCCCTCGAAATAGCCTCATCAACCGCCTGAAACTCCGCCTTCGTGACAGGTCCGAACAATTGGTGACGTTCATCCAATGACAAAGAATTCAACCAATCGTCTGTCAGGAAGTCCAGCGCGGCTTGGCGGTTCAATTCATCTGTTCGGAACCGCGTGTCATATGTGAGCAGACACATCTGACAAGCACCTTCACAACCCGATTCACACTGCAACCTGATTTGAGCCATGCGCAGCAACGCGGGAAGCTCGGGCGCCACAAGACTGGAGTAGCCTGCTGAACGATTATCAAAGACCTGAATGGCACGGGCTTTGCGGTTAAGGTCATCGCGCAACATCTTGGTATCGCAGCCCAGTTCCGTTTCCTCAACGCCGAGGCTTTCTGCAATCGCTCGCCGCAATGCGACGGCCAAAGTAAAAGCCACCGTTGAGTCCACCAAGGGCTGTCCTTCCTTGTCATGCAACAGCAGTTCCAGAACATCCGTCGTGTATTCACGGCCAAATCGGATGCCTGTCTTGATCTTGAAGGCGTTTTCACTTCCTCCACACATCCAGCTTCCATCCGTCTTCCCACCCCTTAGTCGCGGGTGTGGTCGTTGAAAGACTTTTGGCAATCCGTGTGTTGGATCTTCTTCATTGCCCATCGGGGCGGAACGGCCGCACTCTAGACACAATGCGTAGCCTGAACGTGCCGCACCGGACGAATAGTGAAAGACAGAACCCTGCGTCGTCGCGCGAAAGCGCCCCAACTCGGGATTGGGAAGCGGAATCCAGCTGCCACTGGCTGTTATCCACGGCTGCTCAACCGGAACATATTCCTGCAGCGTGATGTCGTTGTGCGTTTCCGCGGAGATGTCGACGCTGAAGCCTGCTGGTTCGAGGTATTGCAGGTTATGCTGAACCCCTGCTTCCAGTTCGGAACCGCATTCGGGACAATTCTCCAGCTTTTGTGCGAGCACAAAGGTTCCGCTGGCACCGCAGTGCCCACATCGCCAAGCTTGACGGATATTCTGAAGTTCATGGACTTGATCCAAAGTTGCAGGCGCGTGCCAGTTCAACGTGATACCGGCTGACTGATACACGAGACCGTCGATCACCACACTCGCCCCTGGTGCGTATTCCCGGAGCGCAGTTACAGTGTCTCGACTCGGAAGTTCCCGCCGCTGGAATTTATTGTCCTCACGACTGCCCTCGGACTTCTCCCGTTGCCGCTGAATCTCCCTTGAGTCCTTGTTGAGCGTCTCGAATGTCGTGATATCTGTCGGGAATCCGTACCCAGGCAAGACACCTGTTGCCGCCAACTCCCGCAACAAATATTCCCCTTTCAATCGTTTGAGCTGTATTTCCAAAGCACGCATGGGGACCCTGTCCTCGGCGTCCTTGGCACTTAGTTCGGACACCTGCGCGTTGATCGCATTCAATTCTTCCAGCCATTCTTTTGCGTGCCGCGCCACCGTCCGTCCGGCCTCATCCACCAAGATGGGCACGCTGCGTCCCTCGAAAACCGTCCGCGCTGTCAGTGATCGCACGCCTTCTCGCAAGTCCGCTTGCTTGGATTCATCGAAGCATTCGCACCATGCCACGAAGTGCTCTTGCCGACTTTCACCTCGTGGAAGCATCCACCATTCCAAGGTGAGTTTGTTCAGCCGACCTTCTTTGTTCTGGATCCGCAGGAAACTGGACAACAACATGGAATTGATATGTCGCTGAACGATCAGGGGGCTGGACAGAGAAATTCCAGGGGTCTTCAGTCTCGTGATGAACGGCCATAGCGTGTTATGGAACACGTGTTGGTCGTGCGGGTTATTCTTGCAAACGGTTAGCGCAATTGATCGGGTTTCTGAGCGACGACCCGCCCGACCAGCGCGCTGCAAGTAATTGGCTGGATGCGGCGGTACGTTGTTCATCGCGACCATGTTGATGCCACCGATGTCCACCCCCATTTCCATCGTGGTCGAGCAACTCATCAAATTGATCAGTCCTTTCTTGAACATGGCTTCGTATTGCTCAAGTCGACTTCCACTTTGTTGGGCAGAGTGCTCCACGGCCCGATAAAAGCCGGCTCCTTCAACAATTCGTTCATTCAAGTCCGACCAGACCCCTTCGACCCGGGCATCCTGCAACGACGGGTGCGCCTTCACCCAAGCTCGTGCAGCTTCAACTCGCTCGTCATCGCTGGAGTAATCCCTCGCAATGACGTCGCAGACAGGGACCGTGATCGGACGGCATTGAACCAACCCTTCATGAACGACGGATTCAGGCAAATATGGCGTAACCCCGCGCAACGTTGTGTCTAATACCCGTCGGGTGACCGGACAGACCCAAGCCTGCGTGATGGTCTGGTAAGAGACGTCGGCGAGATCCAGATATCGACCCTGATCGGCCCCGATCTGTAGCAGCCCGCAACTGAGCGTTAAGTCCTCCCAAGCTGCGACCATCAGTGAATCGATTCGATCGCGGCCCATTTCTGACAAGGGGTCAAGCTTCAACACATGGGCGAGGATTCTGATCAAACGGCTATTGCGCTTCTTCAATGAAACCTTGGGCCATTTGATTAATTTGCTTGTCTGCTTTTCGATCGAGCTCGGTGGCAAGATCTGCTTTGGAAAAACGCGCTCGGCGCCCCAACGTTCCCAGTTTGATGGCAACTGAATAGCCCAGTGTTGTCGAACAAAGAAATCGAGCGAAATCTTTAGGAACGACCGCCACTCATCCAGAGCAAACCCTGCTTGTTCGACCGCCAATCGGCGCTTTGCTAGCAATGCCAACTTCGGATATTGAACCGATACCAGACCCAAGGTCTCCAGGCTGTTTTGACGCTTTGGACGACGACCGAATTCACGGCACAAAAGGATGCGCGCCAACATTTCAGGCCCTTTGTTACCTCTGAAGGCTTCGTCCGAATCGGCGTAGGTGGCGTGCATCCATCGGCTGATGTCTGCTGACTGAGATGACAACCAGCCGACCAGGTTGTCATGACCGACCGCCTTCCCTGTACTCAGTTGCTCCAACCTTTTCTCTTTCTCTTGTATCTCCCTCAATATCAGCTGGTAAAGCGGACTCTCCGGATCCGGTAGGTTCGCGCGAAACTGTGCTACCTCAGCCTGCAACTTTCCTCTCTCTCCGCCCGCCGAGGCGGTATCCGAAACCAGCTTACGGTAGACAGCCGCGCGCAATGCATTGCGCTCGGCGTCCTGCTGCAACTTCGCGGCAATACGAGCGGTACCTTGCCGGCTGTCTGTGAACGTAATCAAACGCCGGCCGCGACGCGGCCTGTCCAGGGGCGAATCTCCATCCGGACAATATTCCAACAGCGTTGGGATCACGTTGCCTAGATAAAACGGCGCCCCCAACCGCGGCTTTCTAAATTGGCGAACCGGGAGCTTATTTCCCCCGCACTGCGGACATCGCAAGGTCAGCCCTTCGTCTTCGTCGACTGAGACGTCCTCGATCCAGACTGGTCTTGCATCTTCGGACGGCTCTTGGGTCAGTTCCAGCGAACGTTGCCTTAAGTACAAGGGGAGTCGGTTGGTTTGTCCGCCAACGATCAAAGCTTGGGTGCGTCCAGCAACGTTTGGCGATTCGTCCGCCTCCGTATCTGTCTTCGTTACATCTTCTTCCTCTTCGGGATCACGATCCAGTGCAAATTCGTCTGGTTCGTCCTCCACCGGCGGAACCAGCCTTTGAACGAGCCCCGTACTGACCAGTTCGGCACTCAGATAGGTTTGGTTGCAGTCGTTGCACGATATCAACGGATAGACTGGCGAACCACATACGCACTGCCGTCGCTCCTCGGTATAGACGGCTCCAAATGCCCATTCCGGGTCATCCAGCGCCGTACCTTTCTTAGCGCCGCATTCGGAATTCGAACAGGCCCACATCCCATTCAAAGTGCTATGGAACACATGCATTCGAAGGGGCAGGAAGGCCTGAACTTCGCGTCCCTTTTCATTCAACGCCTGGGTCAGAACGTCGAGCCAACGGAGGGATTCCGCATCGCCAACATCTAACCCGCTTGACCGGATTTCAGCGGAAATCGCAGATAGTGGTTGAAACCCCTGCCCGCTGTGTGCTGGCAAGAAAAGTGACCGTAGCCGCCTGGCTACAGGATGCATGGTCAAGCGCTTGTACAGTCCAGCTGAATCACCGCATTGCCGCTCCAGGTCCGTCAGTTTCAGATCCGCGGTATCTCCAGCCGAAAGTGATTCGAGCGCGGGTATGGCTCTTTCTCCATGGACCACGGTGACACGATCCGAAGCGACCCCCGCCAAACTCGCCAGGAACTCCTGCAATTGAAGGCGAGCGTTTTCATCGCCGGCACCAATCGTGGCGGATGTCGCCACAAAGTGCACTTGTTCCGCCGACGTTCCAAAGGCGTGCAGCACCCGCCTAAGCAAAAGTGCGAGTTCAGCCGCTTGCGATCCAATGTAATTGTGCGCCTCGTCAAGGACTATCCAGCGCAGCTTTCCTTTGGATTTCGAAATTATTGGAGCATCCTGGGCTCTGACCAGCATGTACTCCAACATGGTCGGGTTGGTCACCAGTATTTCTGGGGGGCTGCTTCGAAGGACCAAGCGGTCATGCACTTCGTTCGGCGCTTCCCGGTATCGTTGAGCTCTTGCTTCCTCAGGTGTCATTCCGTTGTAGAGACAAAAGCGGATGTCTCCACCGAATGGCCCTGTCCAGGCTCGCAAACGCTCACGCTGGGACTGAATCAAGGCGTTGAGTGGATACAAAAAGATGGCCTGAACGCCTTCGCCCTTTCCGGTGGCGTCCATGCGGTTGGCAATGCTGCTGAGAACAGGAACCATGAAGCACTCTGTCTTGCCCGATCCGGTGCCGCTGGTAACGACCACAGACTGAACTCCCGGCCCAAGCAATGCCTTCCAAGCGGACAACTGGTGCGTGTACGGTTTGGCATCGCAAGGAAATCGGTATTCCCCAGCAGACTCTCCCCAGGGTTTGTCCATGGCTTTCACCACCGAGGGGTGTAACAAACTACCCGCCAGTTGCGACATCTTCTCTTCAGCGGTCTTCCATCCAAAGGTAGCCTCAAAAACCGGATCGGCCAAAAAGCATCCGGCCGCGCCAAAGCCCTGGGAAAACAAGGAAAGCAAGTGCCGTCGCAATGGCTCGTTTGAGAACCCCAAAATGCCCACAGTCGCGCGCGATGCCCGCGTACTGAGTTCGGGCAGGAGAGACGAAAAGAACTCTGGTTTCATGGGTTACCGTGGGTATGAGTTGAAATCAAAAAGGGATCCGCATTTGATCGACTAAGTGCTGCTTCGGCGTACAAGTTCGTTCTGTCGCAAAGTCATGACCGCAAGAAGGTTTCCGGACTGAAGGCCAATCTCAAACCAGATCGGGTCAAAACTCTTGATTTGCCGCAGTGCGCCCATGTGATCGCCCGTTTGCAACCAATTGTTAGCGTCACAAATCTGGGTGAGGTACCCAATCAGAAGCGGAGCATTTGCCACGTCAAGCCGCACGTCGATCGATGTTCCACCTGCCAGGTGAGGTGGAATCCAAAGCAGCTTCGAACCCAGAGATGTCAAGAACTTGCGCTGTTGGTCATCGCATTTCGCATTGATCTCTTTTACCAATTCCTCCCAGAGTTTGAAAAACGGCCAGACCTTCTCTTCGGTGTGATTGCGCAAGAGGACCCTCTGAAGGTGCGAGTCCTGAGCCGTCCATAACTGATCCAACAAAGCGACAGCAGGAAGCCGATACTCCTGAATCCACCGTTCAAAACGCGGGCTACGAACGCCCGATTTTTCAAACACGATGCGATCGATCTGAGTTGCCAATGCTTCAGAGGCTGATCCGATCTTGGTATAGACATCACAAGCCAGCTGCTTCATCAGTTCCGGTGGAACATTCGGTCCTAATTGCCGAACGAAGCTCTCGTGCAATGCGTCGTAACCGCGTGTCAGACTGTTTCGGGAAGTAAGCTCCCATACCACGCCGAGTTCGTCCGTCATGCGCAACATCAGTTCTTGCAGAATTGATGGGAACTTCAGAACCGCGGCCAAGGAGGCTTCCTGGATTCGACCAATCACCCTCCAATAGTCCAAGGTGTTCAACGGAAGATGCATGAGATGCTTGAAATGGTGGCTAACCAAGTTCCAAGATGGGTGATCCAGGTCCGTCGCCATCGAAGAAACCACCTTGAGCAGCGCGCGATCCCGGTCTACCGGGTCTGCCAAACTCATGGCTTTCGCCAAATGACAGGAACTGTCCCCTAGCGCGTAGAGGGTACCCAGCCGATCGAACGCAGTGGCGGACCACAATGTTGGCCTGACCAACACCGTTGAAGTCGGCCCAGGGTAGATCAACCAGGGACTGTGCCCGTCCGGCAAAGTTGCCAGGCTCCAGCGGCCGACAGGCTCGTCAGCCGAAGTTACCTGCTCAAGCACGCGGGGTTCGGCTTTTCGCTCAAGCAAAGGAATGGCGCAGAGATTGATTCCTTGCAACTGCTCAACCGACAAATCCACAAGGCGTTTGCCTGGAATAGCCAACGAATGGGACTCTCGTTCCAGCGCCAAGTCATAGCGATTGATTCTCAGGGTCCGGATTGACGTAGTACCCGCCACCAGACTGATCTCCAAGCACGCATCCAGATGATCACTTTGGGCCAATAGACCATTCAAATTCGATTCGATTTCAAAGAACCTAAGCTCCCCAATGCCGTTGACGTCCAGGGGCAAGGCAATTTCTGCACGTCGCATCCGGCTACCTTGGCTATCGCCAAGCAGTTGCAACCTAAGGCGATATCGTTTAGGCGTGCTTGGGTTTCGATCAAAGACCTGAACTCGAACATCGTGCGCACGTTTGAGAGTCAAAGACATGCCATTCGCCAAAACGCAACCGTCGGACAAGGCAAAACGGCCGCCCGACGCTGGGAATGGCACATCAATGCGCAGAACCGGCAATGCCGGTGACCATTCAGCGGTCACCGAAACGGTGGCGGGAGGTTGGCTTTGCGCATGCATTTCCAGTCTCGCGGCAACATCGGAACAGGTGGATTTAGGTACCAAAGAAGGGCTGGTATGAAGGGTGGAAATACCCCAGCCATGAAACTCGACCGCACCCTCGCATTCGTCGCCGCCGGACCGAAACGAGAGTCTGGCGTCCGGCGCCGCAAGCACCATTCGGAACCGTCTTTGACGCTGCCCGTCGACCAACCACCAGGCATCCACCGGCCCCCGGTGTGTCTTGACTCCCAATAAGCGTTGGCCCTTTCGACCTACAGGCGACCATTCAAGGTCCTTGTCTGCCACTGGGAGCGGATGCCCATCGCCATCGATTCGGTACAGCCGCGGAACACCCAGGTAAACAGGAAATGGTCTCGTTGGATACCAGATTCGCATGCCCCGCCAGACCAGTTGCGCCTCTGGCCCCGACCCTGTGCGCGTACGAAGGGTATAGATGTCGTCCTCTGACTCGATTGAGACTTCGCCCGCTACCTTGTACATCCAACGAGGGGCAGGTAGTTCCTCAACAAGCCCCACCAACTCCATCGATGCGCCTTCGAGCGGACGGACCTTCAGTTGATCCGTAACCAAGACATAGGCGGTGTTGTTGGCAACCTTGCACGAACCGACGCCCGCCAGCGTGAGGGTCCCATCTATTTCCTCAAAAACCCATGGCTGGGAATCGTCCAATGCGTCCCCGCCAGGTGCCGATACAGGTGAAACCACGTCGGCCCCGACACTTCGCAACGCAAGCAACACTTCCTGGCAGGCCGCCTTTCCAAGAAAGCGTCTTGGACGCCCCGACAGCAAGACCGTACTGGAATTGGCACCGAGCAATTGCCGGCCACTGCCCAAAGGCAATCGTTGTTCACCGACCAGTTCCAACACGAAAGTCTGAGGGACCTGAGTGGGAGCCAGCTGCATGGCTGAGGCGAGCGCTTCAACCGAAATGGAACTCGGCATACTGATTGCCATTGACAAGGCATAGCTGTCCGCTTCAGCCAGTTTCACGAGGCTACGGACAACCGATACTGGAAAAGAAGTCGCCATCTTGATTTGGCGAGACACCTCCCGAACCAAGCCAACGAGCAACGCATCGACCGACTGATCGTCCACGGCAATCGGAAAGCGTTCGCGCCATGTCGGCTCGAACTGCTCCAATACAGACACTGGGTCACCATGGCCCGCGAGCTTGTATTCGCCCCGCAGTGACAAGACCGTCATGACCATCTCGGAAAGGAGCCGGTAGATTTCTGCAGCCCTGACATGCTGGACGAGGTCATCCCCGTGACTCTCAAAAAAGGCCACCAGTTGAGTCTCGCCCCAACCTAGCAACTGCGCCTTGCGGCTAGCACTTAACAGGAGGCGCGATATCACGCCGTCCCCACGAGCCAACAGCTTCAGCGGCAATCCGCCTTGTGCAACGATGGCTCCAAGATACTTCTTGCCATCTTCACTCGGCCGGTGACCCCAGGCGCGCAGACCAAGCTCAACGATGACGGATCGCTCCAAGGGGTCAACGCGGTACGGCTCGGAGGTGAGTGAATCAAGAATGCTGGTCCAACGCCAAGCGCCACCCTCATATTCGCGACGCCACCACTCTGATGCATACAACACAAAGAGAGCGGATTCGGCGTTTGAATCATGCCTCCAAGGGGATCCCCGCAACGACGCGAAGCGTTCAGAAAATATTTCCCTTAATTCCCGGTATTCCGCCTTTGTGGCTCTGTACCGGAAAAGCATCTGGCCATTGGCTTTCTCCATGCCTCGCGCCCGCAAAAAAGCATGGAACCATTCTTTGACTGCTAGCAAGGTTTGCCTCCCTGGTTCTCTTGATCTTCCAAGTAACCGTTTATTTCGACAGTGTAAGCAGATGTTCGACTACCGCTCTACCGCGTTGTCACTCTTGCTGTGGACACCTTTTCCGATCTTCGAATGAGTTCCATAACCGAGTTCACGATGTCCTCATTGGTCGCGCCTGGATCACCCAGGCATTGGAGTTCTGCTGCCCCATCAAGGCCGGGAAGGTACTTCTCCGGATCGTTGATAGCCCGGTTCCAGATCGCCTCGGCCACATGCCCACTCACACCGACCGGTATCACAGGTTTGCGAAGTTCAAGAGCAATCCGTACTTCTTCCTCCACGCCCCCCGAAATCACAGAGCCACCATTGCCGTCCAGCTTATTGCCAGCGATGACCACCACCGCCCCAACTCGGGCGATCAAGTCCTCGCGGTGCCGCCTAAAGACCCCCTTACGCTTCGATTCCGGCGTCGAGCCTGGAAAGGGTCGAATGCTCACCCGCTCACTTGGCTCGATGTGTTCGGACTCATAGACCGCGCGAAACGCCCCCAGAATGCTCTGCTCCGCAATGCCCACCCCAAAACCCGACACCAGGTTGAAGCCTTTCCGAATGATCTCGGCACCGAGCTGCTGGCTCAGATCACTCAAGCGCTCTTGCCCCAACGGGGCCGGATCGTGGGCAGCACCGGAAATGAAAACACCGCGGCGGGTGACATAGGCCTCCAACGCCCGGAGCAGGTCAGGAATCTGGTGGTACTCGTCCACCCAGATCGTCTGGATGCCGTAACGCAAGAGATCCCGACTTTGGAGCTCTGCCTTGCGCAGGTCATAGGCCAGATCGGCCTGGCTGCGCTCGCCATTCGGACAGGTAGCGGCGGGTCGGCGGGTGATCCAGTAGTGGGTCCGCTGGTTCTGTCCGAGCTGGCCACGGACCTTCGCCAAGATGCGTTCAACGTTGGGATCCGTGAAGCTGAAACCCAGAAACAGCAGCGTCTTCTCGATGAAGTCACCCTTCAGACTGTCGGTGAACAAGCGCCGCGTGGCGTCATAGTCCTCGTAGTCCTGTTTGGTCAGCACCGCATGGTGAGCCTGCGTGACGCAGCCGTGCATCTTGTAGATCGTGACGTCGCGGCCCCTACGGGCCTGCGCCAGGTTCTCAATCGTCAGCTTCACTTCCACGTGACGACCAGCCGCTCTGTAAGCATCTTCCAGCAACTGCTCGTAGTTGGTTGTCCAGACCGTTTCGATCGGCAACCGGGGCAGGATGTCGTGCACCGCTGTTGGCCGGGCATCTCGTAGGAATGCATCCAGAAGCTGCTGATTGAAATCGCCCCTGCCGCCTCTAGCATTGACCTGAAACTGCGCAAGTGCCAACAGGTCGTGCTCCTTGTCGATGTCGAGATCCAGCTCATCAGCCGTGTCCCGCAACAAGCCCTTCCAGTCAACGAAGCCTGCTTGGCGCGACACGCCAGCCCCCACGAACAGGCCGGCCTCGCCGTTGAGCACCTTTTCGCCAAACTTGCGAACAAAGCCAAGCTGCTCCCGGCTTGGCTGCCATGCTGGTGCCGCGTCGCTCATTGCTTGGCCCGGATCGCGATGGCTTCCTCGACCCACTTCTCAAGGTTGTCCTTGATGTGCTTGTAAACCGCCGTGCTGTCGCTGCCCGGCGGGTCATAGGTTTTGACCACGCTGGACAATTTCGTGGTGCCGCT
>ERZ1645187.4608-NODE-4608-length-11039-cov-142.609432_pt1 | contig 11039 bp, 9 predicted proteins | sample MGYA00575352_ERZ1645187 | MGnify/ENA primary metagenome ERZ1645187 (study PRJEB40837, sample SAMN11349314) | freshwater sediment metagenome | isolation source: river sediment | host: Sediment | place: India: Wazaribad , New Delhi | collected 2017-02-21 ... | reverse complement strand
CCATGCCGATCGTCGTCAACCTCGACGTCATGCTCGCCCGCCGCAAGATGCGCTCGCGCGAACTCGCCGAGCGCATCGGCATCACCGAGCCGAACGTCTCGCTGCTGAAATCCGGCAAGGTGAAGGGCATCCGCTTCGACACGCTCGAGGCGATCTGTCGCGTCCTCGACTGCCAGCCCGGAGATCTTCTGGAATTCCGACCGGAATCGAACGAAAACTCTTGAATTTCAGGAGCTTCATCGAAAATTCGCAAGACCGTGTCATGACTGTCATCCGGCTGTCATGGTATCGTGTCGTCGAGCGTGCTATCGGCCGGTGACCGTTCCCGATCTCTGCGAGACGACGTCGATGCCCCGCCTCCTGTTGCTGCGCCATGCCAAATCTTCCTGGGACGAGGTCTCCACCGACGACTTCGACCGGCCGCTGGCCCGCCGTGGCCGCGATGCCGCCCCGGTGATGGGCAGCCACATCGCGGTCCACGACTTCGCGCCGGAAAAGATCCTCTGCTCGTCGGCCCGCCGCACCCGCGAGACGCTCGCCGCGCTGCTGCCCTATCTCGACGACGACGCCGACATCCACCTCACCCGCGATCTCTATCTCGCCGGCGAGGACCGCATGATCGACCAGATCCGCGCCCACGGCGGCAATGCCGTGACCCTCCTGGTGATCGGCCACAATCCCGGCCTGCAGGAGACCGCCCTCGCCCTGATCGGCGAGGAGGCCGGGCCGATCCGCGACGCCATCGCCGAGAAGTTCCCGACCGCCGGTCTGGTGGTGATCGACTTCCCCGCCACCAAATGGGTCGACATCGAGCCGAGGACCGGCAAGGCCGTCGCCTTCCTCAAGCCGCGCGGCCGGCAGTTGATCGACATCCCGGCGGAGAACGGCGAGGCCTGATCGCCACGCCCCTTTGCGGGACGGCGCGGCGATGCCTACATGGGGGAGGTCCCGCCGCCGAAGGCCCGTCATGTCCTCGCTCTCCCCGCCGTCCCTGCCCTTCCTCGATCAGGCCCGCACCGCCCTCGCCAACGCCGGCGACTTCGCCATGGGTCTGGCGACGCCGACCCTGCGCCTCGGCGTCACCGGCCTCAGCCGGGCCGGCAAGACGGTGTTCATCACCGCCCTCGTCCACAACCTGCTGCACGGCGGCCGCCTGCCCCTGTTCGAGGCCGCCGCCCGCGGCCGCCTCTCCGGCGCGCGGCTGGAACCGCAGCCCGACGACGCGGTGCCGCGCTTCGACTACGAGACCCATGTGAAGACCCTGGTCGAGGAGCGGCTGTGGCCCTCCTCCACCCGCCGGGTGTCGGAACTGCGTCTGACGCTCGAGTTCGAGAGCGCCTCGCTCTTCGCCCGCGCCTTCGGCCGTGGTCGCCTGCATCTCGACATCGTCGACTATCCCGGCGAATGGCTGCTCGACCTGCCGCTGCTCGCCAAGTCCTACGCCGAATGGTCGGCCGAGACGCTCGCCCGCGCCCGTCGGCCCGCCCATGCCGCGATCGCCGGCCCCTGGCTCGCCGCGACGCGAGCCGTCGACCCCGCCGCCGCCGAGGACGAGACCCGGGCGCGCGATCTCGCCGCCCTCTTCACCGACTACCTGCGCGCCGCCCGCGCCGACGAGCACGCCCTCTCGGCCCTGCCGCCCGGCCGCTTCCTCATGCCCGGCGATCTCGAGGGCTCGCCGGCGCTGACCTTCGCGCCGCTGCCGCCCGGCGGCGAGAGCACGTCGAAGTCGCTCGCCGCGATGATGGAGCGCCGCTACGAGGCCTACAAGGACGTGGTGGTGCGCCCCTTCTTCCGCGATCACTTCGCCCGGCTCGATCGCCAGATCGTCCTCGTCGACGCCCTCCAGGCACTCAACGCCGGCCCCGGCGCGGTCGCCGATCTCGCCGAAGCGCTCGCCGAGATCCTCGCCTGCTTCCGCCCCGGCAAGGCCTCCTGGCTCGCCTCGATCCTCACCCGCCGCATCGACCGCATCGTCTTCGCCGCCACCAAGGCCGACCACCTCCACCGCACCTCGCACGACCGGCTGGAGAAGATCCTCCGCCGTCTCGTCGCCGACGCCATGGCGCGCGCCACCTTCGCCGGCGCCGAGGTCGACGTGGTGGCGCTCGCCGCCGTCCGCGCCACCCGCGAGGCGATGATCGACCACGACGGCGAGCGTCTGCCCGCCATTCTCGGCCAACCCCTCCCCGGCGAGACGCTGGGCGGCGAAGCGCTCGATCCGAACGGCGAATTCGCCTTGTTTCCCGGTGACTTGCCGGAAGATCCGGAATCGATCTTCGCCGCCCGCGACGCGGCGCGTGAAGCGGCGGATTCGGCACGTGAAGTCGGCGCCGATTCCGATTCCGCCTCGAGCACTTCCCCCCGCCGCGCGGATTCTCCCGTCGAACTTCGGCGAGCCGATTCTGAATCTGAACCTGAAGAGCCCACGGTCGAGTTCGTCCGCTTCCGGCCGCCGCGATTGGAGAAGACGGCCGAGGGCTTCACCCTGTCGCTGCCGCACATCCGGCTCGACCGCACCCTCGAATTCCTCCTCGGAGACCGGCTGACATGACCGACGCTCCCCGCCGGCCCCGCGCCTTCCGCCTCGACGCCCCCGGCGTCCATCTGGCGAGCGAAGAGACCCGCACGCCGCTCGGCACCCACACCCTCGTCACTCCCGCCGAGGAACCGGCCGACCTCGTCGAGATCGCCCCGCCCGCGCCCGAGCGCCGCTTTCCCTGGAAGACGATCTTCCTCGGCGCGGTCGGCGGTCTGATCTCGCTCGCTCTCGGCCTCGCCCTCGATCGGCTGATCGGCGAGTTGTGGACCCGCGCCGCCTGGCTCGGTTGGCTCGGCGTCGCCCTCGTCGGCCTCGCCGGTCTCGCTCTCGCCGGCCTGTTGATCCGCGAGGTGATCGGCACGCTGCGCCTCGCCCGGGTCGAGCACCTGCGCGCCCGCGTCGCCGAGGCCCTCCTCACCGACGATCGCCGCGCCGCCCCCGCCCTCGCCGACGACCTCGACCGTCTCGCCGCCGCCCGCCCGGAGAACGCCCGCGCCCGCGCCGCCCTCGCCGCCCACCGGGTCGAGGTCATCGAGGGCCGCGACCTGCTCGCCCTCGCCGAGCGCGAGCTGATGGGCCCGCTCGACGCCGCCGCGCGGACGCTGATCCTCGAGGCCGCCAAGCGCGTCTCGGTGGTGACGGCGATCAGCCCGCGGGCGATCGTCGACATCGCCTACGTCGCCTGGGAGAACCTGCGGCTGACCCGCATGCTGGCCGATCTCTACGGCGGCCGCCCCGGCACCGTCGGCTTCGTCCGCCTGCTCGGACGCGTCCTGACCCACCTCGGCATCACCGGCGGCATGGCACTGGGCGACACCCTGGTCCAGCAACTGGTCGGCCAGGGGCTGGCCGCCCGCCTCTCCGCTCGGCTCGGCGAGGGGGTCGTCAACGGCCTGCTGACCGCTCGCCTCGGCCTCGCCGCGCAGGAGATCGTCCGGCCGATGCCATGGCACGCCCTGCCCCGCCCCTCGCTCGGCGACATGATGGGCGAACTCGCCCGCCCGACCGCCACGAAGGCCGACTGACGTCCTCGATGCGGCCTCGATACGCCGATCCCACCCGCCCGAGCCACGCCCGGACGGGGGACGACCTTTCGAAACGATGTCCGGTGGGCCCGTCCGGAAAGCCGGCACGTCGAAGCCCGGGCGTACCGCGGCTGCCCCTACGGCGCGATCACGTGAATCAGCTCGACCTTGGGCGACGGCAACGTGAGTTTGACGCCCTTCAGGCGATAGCCGCCGTATTCGACCTGCCGGCCGGCGAGGAGCATCTTCGCCATGGCGTGGCAGGATCCGGCAATGGTCGAGGGAACCGCGACACCGGCCGGGGCGCCACCGTCGCGGAAATAGAGTTCGATCTTCGGCGTCAGATCGATCTCGGTGCGGATCTCGTCGAAGTAGAATCCGATGTCCGCCATCTGTTTGGCGCACTTCTGCGCGTCGCCGACCAGCGCCATCGCCTTCGCCTTGAAGAACCCCACATCGAAGGCCGCCGCCTCGGCGACCGGAAACGCGACCACTCCCACGACCACTGCGACCGACACCCACTTCATGACGCCCCCCACGCCTCACCTGACGAGTGTATAGTAGATTGATACTACCTTTGATTTATATACGCACTCTCCCCGACCGTCGATCGCGCGGCTGTTGATCGAGGTCATGGCGGGTAGCGACGAAAGTTCAATCTTGCTGTAGGTTCGCCGAAGCGCTCGAGCGCAACGAAGAGGAGGAGGGCCGACGTGTTCAAGAAGATCCTGGTTCCGGTGGACCCCAACGAAATGGAGTTCGCCAAGCCCGCCGTCGCCGCCGCCGCCGATCTCGCCGCCCAGGGCGACGGCGAGGTGCTGCTCGTCGGGGTCATGCCGGTGATGAACGGCTACGTCTCCGAGTTCCTGCCCACCGACTTCGAGGCCGGCTTCGAGAAGGAGACCGAGGCGCGCATCCGAGCCATCGGCACCGAAGCGGGCCTGAAGGACGGCCGCTTTTCGGTGAAGCTGCGCAGCGGTTCGGTCTACCACGAGGTGATCGACGAGGCGAAGGAGAGCGCCGTCGACGTCATCGTCGTCACCTCGCACCGCCCCCAGATGTCGACCTACCTGCTCGGCTCGAACGCCGCCAAGATCGTCCGCCACGCCACCTGTTCAGTGCTGGTGTTGCGCGACTGACCGGAAGGCCGAAGCACGCCCGCCGTCCCCGGAGCCTCCGTCGAGGGTGAGCCAGCCGGCCCTTCGAGCGGAGGCTTCGACGTCTCCGAGTGCGCGTGAGACCGCGCGGCCGCGACCGGCTTGCGCATCACCGCGCGACCCGTCATCCTCTGCGCCCCGACGAGCATCCGGCGTCCGCGCCGAAGGATCGCGACCGAAGGCGTGATGATCGATTTCTCCAAGTTGACCGCACTGGTCGGCACCGATCGGAAGCGTTGGCGCATCACGCGCCAGGAGAGACCCAAGCCTCCGGAGGAGGTCGTCTCGCCGATCGGCCGACGCCCCGTCCTCGGCGATCTCCACTACCACGCCGTGAACATCCGCTGGCCCTACTTCTTCGCTGCCGGCGGCTTGGTGTTCGTCCTGTTCAACGTCCTGTTCGCGCTGATCTACATGATCGGCCACGACCCGATCGCCAACGTCGCCCCCGGCGATTTCCTCGGGCTGTTCTATTTCTCGATCGAGACGCTTTCCACCGTCGGCTACGGCGACATGCATCCGCAGACGCAATACGCCCACGCCGTCGCCACGGTCGAGATCTTCACCGGCATGTCGCTGCTGGCGATCATGACCGGCCTGATCTTCTCCCGCTTCTCGCGTCCGATCCCGCGCATCACCTTCGCCCACCACCCGGTCGTCGCCACGGTGGACGACCTGCCGACCCTGATGATCCGCATGACCAATGCGCGCATCAACACCATCACCGGCGCCAAGGCGAAGCTCTGGCTGATCTACTCCGACCGGACCCGCGACGGCACGACGCTGCGCCACCACGAGGAACTCCGGCTCCGCAACGGCGAGATCCCGATCTTCTCGAGCCATTGGATGGTGTTGCACACCATCGACCAGACGAGCCCGCTGTTCTCCTTCTCCGAAGCAGATCTCCTGCGCCGCGCCAGCCAGTTCGTGTTGACCGTCGAAGGCGTCGACGACACCACGTCGCAATATCTCCATGCGCGCCGCATCTACGCCGCCAGCGCCCTGCGTTGGCGCCATCGTTACGTCGACATCCTGTCGACCGGACCGCGCGGCATCCTCCAGGTCGACCTGAGCCGCTTCCACGAAGTCGAGAAGGACGAGCCGCGACCGGCGACGCCCGCCTGATCGCGCGACCGGCTCACGCCACGACGTCGGCCGTCCGCACCACCCGGCAGAAGTCGGCCGCGAGCGTCGCCACGTGGACCCGGTGGACCTCGCGCGCCGGAATGACGCCCTCACCGAGCGCGTCGGGAAGCTCGGAACAGTCGCAAGCGTCCTCGACCATCACCATCGGCCAGCCCATGTTGGCGCCGGTGCGGATCGTCGTCGACACGCACATGTCGCTCGCCCAACCGAGGCACCACACCTCGCGCGCCCCGAGCCGGCGCAGGCGCAGGTCGAGATCGGTGCCGATGAAAGCCGAGTTGACCGACTTCACGACGAGCCCCTCCCCCGGCCCCGGCTCGAACCCGGGGCGCAGCGCATTGCCGGGATGATCCGGCCGGAACCACGAACCCTCGTCGACCGAATCGTGCCGCACGTGGATCACCGGCCGCCCCGCCGCGCGGAAGGCGGCGATCACCGCAGCCGCGTTGTCGTCGAGCCGCGGATTGCCCCGCGCCGGCCGCCCGGGAAGATCGATCGCCCGTTGCATGTCGATCACCACCAGCACCGCCCCGTCCGTCATCGCCATCGTCGCCTCCTCCGCGCGGCATCCCCCGCGCCGCCCGCCGATGCCTCGATCGATCCCACGCCCCCGCCCGCGCGTCTACCGCCTCGACGCACATCCGCCGGGCTCACCACGCAGAGCGCCACGACGGGGCTTCATCTCCGGCGCGATCCGGCGCACCATCGCTCCTCCACGATCGGAGCCCGCCATGATCTCGACCGCGACGCGCCTCCTCGCCCTCGTTCTCTCGCTCGTCTCGGTGAGTGCCGAGGCCGCCACCCGTCCGGCGCTAGAAGGCGGCCGCGGCATGGTGGTCTCCGCCAACGCCCGGGCGAGCGAGGTCGGGGTGAAGATCCTCGAGGCCGGCGGCAACGCGATCGACGCAGCGGTGGCGGTCGGCTGGGCGCTGGCCGTCGTCGACCCGTGCTGCGGCAACATCGGCGGCGGCGGCTTCATGACGCTGCGTCTCGCCGACGGCCGCGAGATCTTCATCGACTTCCGCGAGACCGCCCCGGCCGCCGCGAGCCGCGACATGTATCTCGACGACGCCGGCAACGTGCTGAAGGACGAGAGCCTCACCGGCTGGCGCGCCTCCGGCGTCCCCGGCACCGTCGCCGGCCTCGATCATGCGCTCGCCCGCTTCGGCACCCTGCCCCGCGAAAAGGTGATGGCTCCGGCGATCGCGCTCGCCCGCGACGGCTTCCCCCTCGCCCGCGCCGACACCGACATCCTGGAGCGCGGCACGTCTCGCCTCTCCAGGGACCCGGAAGCCGCGCGGATCTTCCTCTCGCCCGACGGCCGCGCCTTGAGGCCCGGCGATCGTCTGACCCAGCCGGACCTCGCCGCCACCCTCGCGACCGTCGCGGCGAAAGGCCCCGACGCCTTCTATCGCGGCGAGATCGCGGCCAAGGTCGAGGCCGCGATGAAGGCCCGGCGCGGCACGCTGACCGCCGCCGACTTCGCCGCCTATTCGGTCGACGAGACCGCGCCGGTCTCCTGCAGCTATCGCGGCCACCGGCTGATCTCCGCCCCGCCGCCCTCCTCCGGCGGCGTCACCGTCTGCCTGATCCTGAACATCCTCGAGGGCTTCGAGGTGAAGGCCATGGGCTGGCACTCCGCCGCCTTCGTCCGCACCTGGGTCGAGGCGATGCGCCACGCCTATCTCGACCGCAACACCCTGCTCGGCGACCCCGCCTTCGTGAAGGTCCCGGTGGAGAAGCTCGTCTCGAAGGATTACGCCACGGCGCTCGCCGCCCGCATCCGCGCCGAGGGCCGCATCGCCTCCAAGGACCTCGCCCCCGGCTCGCCGCCGCACGAGAAGCCGGAGACGACGCATTATTCGGTGGTCGACGCGGCCGGCAACGCCGTCGCCGTCACCTACACCATCAACGGCCTCTTCGGCGCCGCCGTGGTGGCGCCCGGCACCGGCTTCCTGCTCAACGACGAGATGGACGACTTCACGGTGAAGCCGGGCGTCCCCAACCTCTTCGGCCTCGTGCAGGGCGAGGCGAACGCGATTCAGCCGGGAAAGCGCCCGCTTTCCTCGATGTCGCCGACCATCGTGACGAAGGACGGTCGGCTCTTCCTGGTGCTCGGCTCGCCGGGCGGCAGCCGCATCATCTCGATCGTCGCCGAGACCATCGTGAACATCGTCGATTTCGCCATGCGGCCGCAGGAGGCGGTCGACGCCCCGCGCGTCCATCACCAATGGCTGCCCGACGAGGTCTACACCGAGCCCTTCGGCCTCTCCCCCGACACGCTGGCGCTCCTGAAGACCGACGGCTACGTGGTGAAGGAGCAATCCCCCTGGGGCGCCGCCGAACTGATCGAGGTCGCCCCGCCGACCGCCGCCACCGCCGGCCCGGCGAGTTCCGGCAACGACAGCGCCTCCTCCGGTGCCGTCCTCTCCGGCCGCTTCTACGGCGCCAACGACGCCCGCCGCCCCGCCGGCGCCGCGGCCGCGCCGCAGTGAGGCGGGAGGGGGCACCGCCGAGACGCCCCCTTCTCCCGGCGAGGAGATGAAGGGAAGGGCTGAGGTCCGGCCCTCCGTCGCTTTCGCCATCATCGCGCGAGGCGGTCCACGATGCCGCCTTGACACCGCGTTGGTCGACCGTCCAACCTTGACCCGACGGGGCCCCGACCGGCCCTGCGGTCAAGGAGATCTCCCCATGACGGCGAGGAAGACCATCACCCGCATCGCGGCCGCCGCTCTCGGCGTCGCCACTCTCGTCGGCGCGACCTTCGCGACGGCGCAGCAGATGTCCTTCTTCCGCATCGGCACCGGCGGCACCGCCGGCACCTATTTCCCGATCGGCGGCCTCCTCGCCAACGCCATCTCCAACCCGCCCGGCTCGCGCGAATGCGACAAGGGCGGCTCCTGCGGCGTGCCCGGCCTGATCGCCACCGCGGTCGCCTCCAACGGCTCGGTCGCCAACATCAACGGCATCGTCGCCGGCTCGCTGGAGAGCGGCCTGACCCAGTCCGACGTCGCCTTCTGGGCCCATTCCGGCACCGGCGTCTTCGACGGCAAGCCCAAGGTCGAGGAACTGCGCGCCATCGCCAACCTCTATCCCGAGACCATCCATCTCGTCGCCCGCAAGGGCTCCGGCATCAAGTCGCCGGCCGATCTCAAGGGCAAGCGCGTCTCGCTCGACGAGCCGGGCTCCGGCACGCTGATCGACGCCCGCATCGTCATGGGCGCCTACGGCGTCACCGAGAAGGACGTGAAGGCCGAGTATCTGAAGCCCAACGCCGCCGGCGACCGGCTGCGCGACGGCGCGCTCGACGCCTTCTTCTTCGTCGGCGGCTATCCGACCGGCGCCATCTCCGAACTCGCCACCTCGGCCGGCATCGAGCTGGTGCCGATCGGCGGGCCGGAAGCCAAGAAGATCCTCGCCGACTACAAGTTCTTCGGCCCCGACAAGGTCCCGGCCGGCACCTACAAGGACGTCGGCGAGGTCGAGACCGTCTCGGTCAACGCCCTGTGGGTGACCTCGGCCAAGCAGCCGGAGGAGCTGATCTACGGCATCACCAAGGCGATCTGGAACGACAACTCGCGCAAGCTCCTCGACGCCGGCCATGCCAAGGGCAAGGTCATCCGCAAGGAGACCGCCCTCGACGGCGTCGGCATCCCGCTGCATCCGGGCGCCGAGAAGTTCTACCGCGAGATCGGCCTGTTGAAGTGAGGCTCGTGCCGGTGTGGCCACCGCCGCACCGGCCGTCACTGCGCCGGCCTCCGGCGCCACCCGCGCCCCTGCGATCGGATCTCCCATGCCCCAATTCGAACTCGACGAAGCGAAGGCCCGCGAACTTGAGGAGAAGTTCGATCCGGAGATCCGTTTTCGCCCGCTCGCTCCCCTCGGCGGCGCCATCGTCGGTACCGCCCTGGTGGCGCTGTCGATCTTCCACTATTGGACCGCCGGCTTCGGCCTGCTGCCGGAATTGATCCATCGCGGCGTCCATCTCTCCTTCGTGCTCGGGCTGGTCTTCCTGGTCTTTCCGGCCTTCCGCATGCGCGAGGTGGTGGCGACCGATTGGATCCATCCGCTCGGCATTCCCCTGTGGGATTGGGCGCTGTTCATCCTCGCCGTCGTCTCGGTGCTGCACGTCCCGCTGATCCCGCTCGACGACCTCGCCTTCCGGGTCGGCAATCCCTCGGTCACCGACGTCTGGCTCGGCGGCATCCTGGTCGCCCTCCTGCTCGAGGCGACGCGGCGCACCGTCGGCTGGCCGCTGCCGGTGATCGCGCTCGCCTTCATCGCCTATGCGCTGTTCGGCCGCTCGATCCCGGGCATCTTCATCCATCCCGGCGCCACCCCGTCGCAGTTGATCAACCACCTCTATCTCACCACCCAGGGCATCTACGGCGTGCCGCTCGGCGTCGTGGCGACCTACGTCTTCCACTTCGTGCTGTTCGGCGTCTTCGCCACCCGCATCGGCCTCGGCCAGCTGTTCCTCGATTGCGCCGCCTGGGTCGCCGGGCGTTACGCCGGCGGACCGGCGAAGGTGTCGATCTTCGGCTCGGCGCTGTTCGGCATGATCTCCGGCTCGTCGGTCGCCAACGCGGTCACGGTGGGATCGCTGACCATCCCGATGATGGTGCGGCTCGGCTACAAGAAGCACTTCGCCGCGGCGGTGGAATCGACCGCCTCGACCGGCGGCCAGATCACCCCGCCGATCATGGGCGCCGCCGCCTTCCTGATGATCGAATTCCTCGATCTGCCCTACACGACGATCATCCTGGCGGCGATCGTCCCGGCCTTCATGCACTTCCTCGGCGTCTTCGCCCAGGTGCATTTCGAGGCCAAGCGCGACGGGCTGCGCGGCCTCACGCCCGAAGAGATGCCCGACATCAAGGCCGCCTTCGCCCGCGACTGGCCGACGGTGATCCCGCTGATCGGGCTCATCTACATGCTGTTCTCGGGCTACACGCCCTATCTCGCCGCCTTCACCGGCATCACGCTCGCCGTCCTCGTCGGTCTCGTCAATCCGAAGCGGCGGTTGAAGCCGATCGAGATCTTCGAGGGCCTGCGCGACGGCGCCAAATACGCCCTCGCCGTCGGCGTCGCCTCCGCCACCGTCGGCATCGTCGTCGGCGTGGTGACCCTGACCGGCGTCGGCTTCAAGATCTCCTTCATCGTCACCTC
>ERZ1645187.4607-NODE-4607-length-11041-cov-172.904697_pt1 | contig 11041 bp, 5 predicted proteins | sample MGYA00575352_ERZ1645187 | MGnify/ENA primary metagenome ERZ1645187 (study PRJEB40837, sample SAMN11349314) | freshwater sediment metagenome | isolation source: river sediment | host: Sediment | place: India: Wazaribad , New Delhi | collected 2017-02-21 ... | reverse complement strand
TGGAAGAGCCAGGGCGGCAAGGAGGCGGCGCAGCGGGTCAACCGCGAGATCGCCCATCACGTCGACGTCATGCTCGGCAACGAGGAGGACTTCACCGCCTGTCTCGGCTTCGAGGTCGAGGGCCTCGACGAGCACATCTCGGCGATCGATCCCGCCAACTTCAAGAAGATGATGGTCAAGGCGGTCGAGGCCTACCCGAACTTCAAGGTGGCGGCGACGACACTGCGCAATGCCAAGACCGCCACCTTCAACGACTGGGGTGCGATCCTGTGGGCCGGCGGCCAGTTCTACGAAGCGCCGATGCGCGAGAACCTGGAGATCTACGACCGCGTCGGTGGCGGTGACGGTTTCGCCTCGGGCGTCGCCTACGCCTTCCTGGAGGGCAAGGGTCCGCAGGCCGCGGTCGAATACGGCGCCGCTCACGGGGCGCTGGCCATGACCACCCCCGGCGACACCTCGATGGTCAACGTCAAGGAGGTCGAGGCGATCATGAAGGGCAAGGGTGCCCGCGTCATCCGGTGACGCGGCAGTCTCTCTGCGCCCTCTCCGCCGGCCGCCACGCCGCGCATTCCGGTTCGGAAGAGGCGGGGTGCGCGGCGTTCTCGTCTCGGGTTCGGTCGGACGACGGCATCGAGCGATGTCGTCAGATCGGCAGGGCGTCGGTCGTCTTGACTTCTTCCATCACCGCATAGGTGCGGGTCTCGCGCACGCCGGGCAAGGGCAGGATGACCTCGGCGAGGAAGCGGCGATAGGCGGCCATGTCCTTGACCCGCGACTTGATCAGGTAGTCGAAGCCGCCGGCCACCAGATGGCATTCGAGCACCTCGCCGGCGCGTCGCACCTGGGCGGCGAAGGCATCGAAAACGTCGGGTGAGGTGCGGTCGAGCAGCACCTCGACGAAGACCAGCAGGCCGCGGCCGAGCTTCACCGGGTCGAGCTCGGCACGATAGCCGAGGATGAAGCCGTCGCGGGTGAGGCGGCGCACCCGATCGGCGGTGGCTGTGGCGGAGAGGCCGATGCGCTCGGCGAGATCGGCGTGGGTGATGCGACCGTCGAGCTGGAGGACGGCGAGGATCTTGCGATCGAGACGGTCGAGGCCGTCGATGTCGGCGTCGGACAATCGTTTTACCTTTGATTTCACTGTTTCATGACACGATAACGCCGAACACTGCGGCATAAAAGCGATTATCCTCGCGTATCGACGGTCGGATGGTTCCGGCCCCGGTTTTCCCCGCTTCCCGGCCTCCGCGCCGTTCCGAGGATGAGCCCCATGACCGCCTCCCAGGCCCTCGTGCCCTTCGCACCGATCGTGCCGCCGTTCCGCGCGCCCTACGCTCCCGACGACGCACAACTCGTTCGCCGGCTGATCGCCGAGGCACGGTTCACACCGGAACAGGAGGCGCGGATCGACGCCGCCGCGACCCGGCTGATCGAGAAGATCCGCGCCGAGACCGGCAGTTTCGGGGTCGAAGAGTTCCTGCGCGAATATTCGCTGTCGACGCCGGAGGGGTTGGCGCTGATGGTGCTGGCCGAAGCGTTGCTGCGGGTGCCCGACGCCGAGACCGCCGACAAGCTGATCGAGGACAAGCTCGCCGAGGCACAGTTCGAAAAGCACGCGCGGGTGTCGGACGCCTGGCTGGTCTCGGCTTCGGCCTGGGCAATGGGCATCACCGCCCGGATCCTGCGACCCGGCGAGACGCCGATGGGGGTACTCTCGGGGCTGGTCAAGCGGGTCGGAATGCCGACGGTCCGGACCGCGGCGCGGCAGGCGATGCGGGTGATGGGCTGGCAGTTCGTGCTCGGCGAGACGATCGAGTCGGCGCTGTCGCGGGCTTCGTCGATGGAAGGCAAGGGCTATCGCCATTCCTACGACATGCTCGGCGAAGGGGCACGCACCGCCGCCGACGCGGAGAAGTACTTCGCTGCTTACGCCCACGCCATCGAGCGCATCGGCAAGGCGGCGACGGGCACGTTGCCGAACCGGGCCGGCATCTCGGTGAAGCTCTCGGCGCTGCATCCGCGCTACGAGGCGGTCAACCACGCGGCGGTGATGCGGGAGCTGACGCCGCGGCTCCTCGATCTCGCCCGCCGCGCCAAGGCGCACGACCTCTCCTTCACCGTCGACGCGGAAGAGGCCGACCGGCTGGAGCTGTCGCTCGACGTCTTCGCCGCGGTTCTCGCCGATCCCTCGCTCGCCGGCTGGGACGGTTTCGGTCTGGCGGTGCAGGCCTATCAGAAGCGGGCGATCGAGGTGATCGACTGGATCGGCCGGCTCGCCGAGGCGCACGACCGCAAGCTCATGGTGCGTCTGGTCAAGGGCGCCTATTGGGACACCGAGATCAAACGCGCTCAGGAACGCGGTCTCGCCGATTATCCGCTGTTCACCCGCAAGGCGGCGACCGATCTCTCCTATCTCGCCTGCGCCCGCCGGCTGTTGCAGCTCCGGCCGCTGATCTATCCGCAGTTCGCCGGCCACAACGCCTTCTCGCTGGCGCAGGTGCGCGAGATGGCACGCGAGAACTGGACCTCGGCCGATCCGGGCTTCGAGTTCCAGAAGCTGCACGGCATGGGCGACGCGCTGCATCGCACCCTGGTCGAGGAGGACGGTTACCCCTGCCGCATCTACGCCCCGGTCGGCGGCCATCGCGACCTGCTCGCCTATCTCGTCCGCCGGCTGCTCGAAAACGGCGCCAACTCCTCCTTCGTCGCCAAGGTCGGTGACACCGGCGTGCCGGTCGCGGCCCTCATCGTGCCGCCCGAGGTGGAACTCGGTCACGGGGCGAAACCGCGCCACGGCCGCATTCCCCTGCCGTGTGCCCTCTACGGGGCGGCGCGCAAGAATTCCGCCGGGCTCGAGTTCGGCTGGAGCCACGAACGCGACGCTCTCCTTTCCGCGATCGCCGAGCACCGCGGCACGACCTACGAGGCGGCGCCGATCCTCGACGGCAAGGGCCGGCCGGGGACGGCGCGGCCGGTGATCTCGCCGGTCGACGGCCGGACCGTGGTCGGCACCGTCACCGAGGCGACGCCGACGCAGGCGACGGAGGCGATCGACCGCGCCGCCGCCGCCTTTCCGGCCTGGGATCGCACCCCGATCGAGGTGCGGGCCGCCGCACTCGAGGCCACCGCCGACGCGCTCGAGGCGAACCGCGAACGGCTGATGGCGCTGCTCGCGGCGGAGGCCGGCAAGACGCTGCCAGACGGATTGGCGGAGGTGCGCGAGGCGGCCGATTTCTGCCGCTACTACGCGGCCGAGGTGCGCGAGCATTTCGGCGAGGGCCGCATCCTCACCGGCCCGACCGGCGAGGAGAACCGTTTCGTGCTACGCGGCCGCGGCGTCTTCGTCTGCATTTCACCGTGGAACTTCCCGCTCGCCATCTTCCTCGGTCAGGTGGCGGCGGCACTGGTCGCCGGCAATGCGGTGGTGGCCAAGCCGGCCGAACAGACGCCGCTCGTCGCCGCCTTCGCCGTCACCCTGCTGCACGCCGCCGGGATCCCGAAGGGGGTGCTGCAGTTCGTACCCGGCGACGGAGCGATCGGCGCGGTGCTCACCGGCGACGCCCGCGTCGGCGGCGTCGCCTTCACCGGATCGACCGAGGTGGCGCGGATCATCAACCGGACACTCGCCGCCAAGGACGGGCCGATCGTGCCGCTGATCGCCGAGACCGGCGGCATCAACGCCATGGTGGTCGACGCCACGGCGCTGCCCGAACAGGTCGCCGACGACGTGGTGATGTCGGCCTTCCGCTCGGCCGGCCAGCGGTGTTCGGCGCTCCGCCTGCTGTTCGTCCAGGAGGACGTGGCGGAGCGGATGAGCGAGATGATCGCCGGGGCGGCATCGACGCTGCGGCTCGGCGACCCCCATCTCGCCGTGACCGACGTCGGGCCGGTGATCGACCTCGAGGCCAAGGACAAGCTCGACGCCCATGTCGCGGCGGCGCGGAGCGCGAAGCGGGTGATCTGGGAAGGCGCGGTGCCGGGCGGCGACTTCGCCGGCGGCACCTGGGTCGCCCCGACGATCATCCGCCTCGACCGGCCCGAAAGCCTCGACCGGGAGGTGTTCGGCCCGGTGCTGCACGTCGTCACCTGGAAGGCGGAGAAGCTCGACGAGGTGATCGCCGCGATCCGGGCGACCGGCTACGGCCTCACCCTCGGCATCCACAGCCGTATCGACGCCACCATCCGCCGCATCATCGAAAGGCTTCCGGTCGGCAACGTCTACGTCAACCGCAACATGATCGGCGCGGTGGTGGGCGTGCAGCCCTTCGGCGGCTCGGGACTCTCGGGCACCGGCCCGAAGGCCGGCGGACCCGACTACCTCGCCCGCTTCGCGCTCGAACAGACGGTCTCCACCAACACGGCGGCGGCCGGCGGAAACGCCTCGCTGATCGCCATGGGCGATGAATAGGCGGGAAGCGTCACAGAAGGGCGTCACAGATCCCGGATGCGGGGGGACTGCCTACGCGATTCTCTGGATGTAAGATTGCGGGAGCCGTGGTGCAGTCCCGGCTGCGAGGACCGACAGGAACTCGTGATTTCGATGCACCTTTTTACCGGTTCCTTCTTCCCCGGGATGCGGCGACACCGCGTCCCGGGGACTTTCTTTTCGGGATCGCGGCGCACGAGCCGCTGGCGGGCGGCGCGCTCCCGCGTTACCAACACCGCATGATCGTCCTCCCCCCGTCCGATCTGCCGATCGATGCGGCCCTGCCCGCGCTCCTCGACGCGCTCGCGACACGGCCGAACGCGGTTCTCGTCGCCCCGCCGGGCGCCGGCAAGACGACGCGGGTGCCGTTGGCACTGCTCGCGGCGCCGTGGCGTGGCGACGGGCGCATCGTCATGCTGGAGCCGCGGCGCCTCGCCGCCCGCGCCTCGGCGGCGCGAATGGCGAAGACGCTCGGCGAGGAGGTCGGCGCCACCGTCGGTCATCGCGTCCGCATGGATGCCCGGGTGACGCGGGCGACCCGGATCGAGGTGGTGACCGAGGGGGTCTTCACCCGGATGATCCTCGACGACCCGGAACTGATCGGCATCGCCGCGGTGATCTTCGACGAGTTCCACGAGCGCAGTCTCGACGGCGACCTCGGCCTCGCTCTCGCCCTCGATGCCCAGGGTGCGCTCAGGCCGGACCTGCGCATCCTGGTGATGTCGGCGACGCTCGACGGGGCGCGGGTCCGCGACCTTCTCGGCGAGGCGGCCCTCGTCACCTCCGAGGGCCGCGCCTTTCCGGTCGAGACCCGCCATGCCCCGCGCCGGCCGGAAGCCCGGCTCGAGACGGAGGTGACCGCCGCGGTGCTGCGCGCCCTCGATACCGACCCCGGCTCGATCCTGGTGTTCCTGCCGGGACAGGCGGAGATTCGCCGGGTGGCGGAGGGACTGGACGATCGGGTCGGGCCCGACGTCGAGGTGGCGCCGCTCTACGGCGCTCTGACCCCGGCGGAGCAGGACCGCGCCATCCGACCGGCAGAGCCGGGGCGACGCAAGGTGGTGCTCGCCACCTCGATCGCCGAGACCTCGCTCACCATCGAGGGCGTGCGGATCGTCGTCGACACCGGCCTCGCCCGGGTGCCGCGCTACGAGCCGGACACCGGGCTGACGCGGCTCGAGACGGTGCGGGTGTCACGGGCGAGCGCCGACCAGCGGCGCGGTCGCGCCGGGCGTACCGAGCCGGGCGTGTGCTGGCGCCTGTGGGCCGAACCGCAGACGGCGGCGCTCGCCCCGTTCGATCGGCCGGAGATGCTCGAGGCCGATCTCGCCTCCCTCGTCCTCGACCTCGCCGACTGGGGGGTGAGCGACCCTGCCGGCCTCGCCTTTTTCGATCCGCCGCCGAAACCGGCATGGGACGAAGCGGTGGCGCTGCTCACCGAGCTCGACGCGCTCGACGCCATGGGACGGCTCACCGCCGAGGGGCGGGCCCTGCGCCGCCTGCCGCTCCATCCGCGGCTCGCCCACATGGTGCATCGCGCCGCGGCGGGGGGTGGGGGGCGGCTCGCCGCCGAGATCGCCGCGATCGTCTCTGAACGCGGCCTCGGCGGCACGAGTGTCGAGCTCGAGGAGCGGGTCCGCCGGTTCCGCGCCGATCGCGGCACACGGGCGGAGGAGGCGCGCCGAATGGCGGCGAGATGGGCCGGTCTCGCCGGCGGGGCGACGTCGTCCGACTTCGCGAACGGGCTCGTCGACTGCGGCCGGCTCCTGGCTCTCGCCTATCCCGACCGCATCGCTCAGGCGCGCGGTGCGGCGGGATCGTTCCGCACCGCGAGCGGACGCGGCGCCCGGCTCGAGCCGCACGAAGCGCTGGCGCGCGAACCGTTCCTCGCCATCGCCGAGATGCAGGGCGCGGCACGCGAGGCGCGCATCCTCCTGGCCGCCCCGCTCGCCGCCGCCGACATCGAGGCCGACTTCGGCGCCCACGTGGTCGAGGCGGACGAGGTCGCCTTCGACGAGGCGGCCGAACGGGTGAAGGCGCGGCGGGTGCGGCGCTACGGCCGCGTCGTGCTCTGCGAGAAACCGATCGAGAAACCCGATGCCGAGCTCGTCGCCGGGGCGCTGATGGGGGCGGTCAGGGCGAAGGGGCTCGCGTCGCTGCCGTGGAGCAGATCGGCGGAGCGGCTGCGCCATCGAGCGGCATACGTGCGCCGTGCCGGTTTCGCCGGGATGCCCGACCTCTCCGAGGCGGCGTTGCTCGCCGGCCTCGAGGACTGGCTCGCCCCGCATGTCGGCGGGCGTACCTCGCCGGCCGACATCCGCGAGAGCGACCTCGCGGAAGCCGTCGCCGGCCTGCTCGACCATGCGGCGAAACGACTCCTCGACGCCGAGGCGCCGACCCATTTCGCCGCACCGACCGGCTCGAACGTCGCCATCGACTACGAGGCGGAGAGCGGTCCGACGATCTCGATCCGGGTGCAGGAGCTCTTCGGTCTCGATCGCCACCCGTCGATCTGCGACGGGCGGGTGCCGCTCACGGTCGAGCTCCTGTCACCGGCGCATCGACCGATCCAGGTGACACGCGATCTCCCCGGCTTCTGGCGCGGCTCGTGGCGCGAGGTGAAGGTGGAGATGAAGGGCCGCTATCCGCGCCACGTGTGGCCGGACGATCCGGCCGCCGCATCGCCGACGACGCGAGCCAAGCCGCGCGGCACGTGATACCGGGCTCGTGAAATTCGGACTCGTCCGAATTTCACGAGCGTTACGGCCGGACCGGCCGACGCCCGTTCGGGCTCGCCTTCGTTCACGACGTATCGAACAGGTCGAAACGTCGTGAACTCGGTATGAGTCGTGGCCGCCGCGGCAACTCCGCTCACCCGTGCCAGCGCCGTCCGTCGAGATCGACGGCGTAGAGGTCCGGCCGCGCGGCGAAGGCGGCGAGGCCGAGGAAGGCGGGGACCGGATGGACCACCACCCGCGTCGCCAGACCGGCGATGGTACCGTGGTGCGGCTCCTTGTCCTCGAAAGCGGCGCGGAAGCGGCCGTCGGTGAGGAAGGACAGGACACGCGGCGGGATGCCGCCGCCGATGTGGACGCCGCCGTGCGGTAGGCAGACCAGCGCCATGTCGCCGGCGAAGCGGCCGAGAGCGGTGGCGAAGAACTCCATCGCCTCGACCGCGGTCGGCTCGCCGGCGAGAGCGGCGGCGGTGACGCCGGCCGGGGAGACCGTCTCGACCGGTCCGCCTTCGATGAGCCGCAGCGCCCGATGGACGCGGACGAGGCCGGCGCCGCTGAGCACGTGCTCGGCGCTGACCCGGCCGAGATCCTGGGCGAGGAGGCCGACGATCGCCGTCTCGCGGGCTCCGCGCGGGGCGAAGGTGACATGGCCGCCCTCCCCCGGGACCGGGACCCACGTCCCGCGGGAGTGGACCAGGACGCCGACACCGAGGCCGGTTCCCGGACCGACCACCAGCTTGGTGGCGTTCGGGTGCGCGGTGCCACCGCCGATGCGGACGACGTCGGCGTCGCCCAGGCTGGGCAACGCGAGACCCTGCGCCTCGAAGTCGTTGACCACCACCACGTCGGTGAAGCCGAGTTCGACGATGAGCCGCTTCGGTTCGAACACCCAGGGGCAATTGGTGAAGCGGACGTGATCTCCCTCGATCGGTGCGGCGATGGCGAAGATCGCGGTACGCGGCGACGTCTCCAGCCCGGCCAGGGCGATCTCTCGGATCGCGGTGATCGGATCGACGTGTGCCCCGGTCGGGGTGGTGCCGAGATCGCGGTGAGGCGCGCCGGGGCGCTCCACCAGAGCGAAGCGGGCGTTGGTGCCGCCGATGTCGGCGATCAGGACGGGAAAGCCGAAGGTGACGGGCGCGGACGAAGCGGGCATCGGTGACGACCCTCGAAGCGGTCGGGCTCGGGACGTCCGAGCTATAGCGCGGGCCGCGGGGATTGGCGATGGCGAGGTGCCGCGGTGACATCGAGACGCGGCGAAGATCTTTCGCGCTGCGCCGACGTGACGGAATTTCCTTTCGGTGGACTGCGGGCGATGGCGCGAAAAACCTGATGCACACGGCGAGCCGACGTGCCAATCTCGCCAGCCGGAGCGAGGGGTCACCGTGGCGGCGGCCGGTCTTTCGCGCGCTCCTTCATCTGGTTCCGGCGAGAGGACTCTTCGATGCGTAAGACCATTTTCGGGCTCGCGGTATTGGCCGTGACGATCGCTGCGCCGGTTCGCGCCGCCGACATCCAGCCGGCGATCCTCTACGACCTCGGCGGCAAATTCGACAAGTCGTTCAACGAAGCGGCCTATGTCGGAGCCGAGAAGTTCAAGAAGGAGACCGGGGTCGACTATCGCGACTTCGAGATCCAGAACGACGCCCAGCGCGAGCAGGCCCTGCGCAACTTCGCCCGCCGCGGCAACTCGCCGATCGTCGCCATCGGCTTCACCCAGGCCTCCTCGGTGGAGAAGGTCGCCAAGGAGTTCCCTGACCTGAAGTTCGCCATCGTCGACATGGTGGTCGACCTGCCGAACGTGCGTTCGATCGTCTTCAAGGAGCAGGAAGGCTCCTATCTCGTCGGCGTCCTCGCGGCGATGGCGTCGAAGAGCCACAAGGTCGGCTTCGTCGGCGGCATGGACATCCCGCTGATCCGCAAGTTCGCCTGCGGCTACGTCGGCGGCGTCAAGGCGGTCGATGCCAAGGCCGAGGTGTTCCAGAACATGACCGGTACCACCGGTGCGGCGTGGAACGATCCGGTGAAGGGCGGTGAACTGGCCAAGTCGCAGATCGATCGCGGCGCCGACGTCGTCTATCACGCTGCCGGCGGCACCGGTCTCGGCGTGCTGCAGGCCGCGGCGGATGCCGGCAAGCTCGGTATCGGCGTCGATTCCAACCAGAACCACCTGCACCCCGGCAAGGTGCTGACCTCGATGACCAAGCGCGTCGACGTCGCCATCTACGACGCCTTCAAGGATGCCAAAGACGGCAAGTGGACGGCCGGCGTGCGGGTGCTCGGCCTCAAGGAAGGCGGCGTCGGCTGGGCGCTCGACGACCACAACAAGGGGCTGATCACCGCCGAGATGAAGTCGGCGGTCGACAAGGCGGAGAAGGGGATCGTCGACGGATCGATCAAGGTCCACGACTACATGGCCGACAAGACCTGCCCCTACTGACCGGCCGGCGTTCCGCGGCGCGGCGAAACGTCGTTTCGCGGTCTCCATCGGGGAGGACGAGCCTTCCGCCCTCCCCGGCCAACGGCACCCCGGGTGCCCCCGAAGCGATGGCCGCCGTCCCATGCAGGCTTCCGACCAGCCGCCACCCCGACCGCAGGCGCCCGCGACGCCGGACGATCGTCGTGCCCCGGCGATCGAATTCGTCGGCATCGACAAGTGGTTCGGATCGAACCATGCCAACCGCAACATCGATCTCGCCGTCGCGGCCGGGTCGATCCACGGTCTGGTCGGCGAGAACGGCGCCGGCAAGTCGACCCTGATGTCGATCCTCTACGGCTTCTACCAGGCCGATCGCGGTGAGATCCGGGTGAACGGCCGCAAAGTGACGATCCGTTCCTCGGCACAGGCGATCGCCGCCGGCATCGGCATGGTGCATCAGCAGTTCATGCTGGTCGACACGATGACGGTGCTGGAGAACGTGCTGCTCGGCGCCGAAGGCTCGCTCACCCTCGCCCCGGCGGAGAAGCGTGCCCGCGCCGTGCTCGCCCGACTGGCGAGCGACTATGAGCTCGAGGTCGATCCCGACGCGGTGGTCGGTGACCTGTCGGTGGGTGAGCAGCAGCGGGTGGAGATCCTCAAGACGCTCTATCGCGGCGCCGAGATCCTGATCCTCGACGAACCGACGGCGGTGCTGACGCCCTCAGAGGTCGAACATCTCTTCCGTATCCTCCGCCGCCTCCAGGGCGAGGGCAAGACGGTCGTCGTCATCACCCACAAGCTCAAGGAGATCAAGGCGGTGACCGACGCGGTATCGGTCATGCGCAAGGGCGAGATCGTCGCCACCTGGCCGACCGCCGACACTTCGGTGGAGGCGCTCGCCGAGGCGATGGTCGGACGGCGGGTGCTGCTCGAGGTGGAGAAGGGACCGTCGGTGCCGGGGGCGGTGGAGCTGTCGGTCGAGCATCTGACGCTCCGCGACAAGCGCGGCGTGGTGCTGGTCGACGACGTCTCCTTCCAAGTCCGGGCGGGTGAGATCGTCGGTATCGCCGGAGTGGCGGGCAACGGCCAGTCGGAGCTGATGGAGGCGATCGCCGGCATCCGCCGCGCCGCCACCGGTACCATTCGTCTCGGCGAGCGCGAGATCACCGATCTCGACCCGGCCGAGATCCGCGATCTCGGCCTCGCCCACATCCCCGAGGATCGCCATCGCATGGGGCTGGTGCTCGGGTTCACCGCGGAGGAGAACCTGATGCTCGGACATCAGGGCGATCCACGCTGGGCCTCGGGCCTACTCCTCGACATGGGTGCGCTGCGTGCGGCGGCGGAGGCGGACTTCGCCGAGTTCGACGTCCGCCCGCCCGATCCGACGCAACGCACGGCGCTGTTCTCCGGCGGCAACCAGCAGAAGATCATCATCGCCCGCGAGATCGGCCGCGAACC
>ERZ1645187.4605-NODE-4605-length-11044-cov-8.917372_pt1 | contig 11044 bp, 6 predicted proteins | sample MGYA00575352_ERZ1645187 | MGnify/ENA primary metagenome ERZ1645187 (study PRJEB40837, sample SAMN11349314) | freshwater sediment metagenome | isolation source: river sediment | host: Sediment | place: India: Wazaribad , New Delhi | collected 2017-02-21 ... | reverse complement strand
CGCATGTTCCCCCAAGAGCTCCGTTCGGGCGGTGCCCGTTAGGGTCGTATCCGCGGCAGTCTAGCCCTGGCCGCAGGGAGGTCTTCGTGAGAGTCGGAGTGATCGGCGGCGGGCCGCTCGCCCGACTGATGGTGCCGCCCGCGGTCGCGCTGGGCATCGAGCTCCGCGTACTCGCCGAGACGGAAGGCTCCTCCGCGAGCATCGCCGCGACCGCCGTCGGCGACTACCGCGACGCGGAGACCGTGCTCGCCTTCGCGCGTGAGGTGGATGTCGTCACCACTGGTACCTTCGGCGCCATGTGCTCTTCCGGGGTTTTTCTCAATTTGGGCCATAGCGATCCTCCCATAAAGATCGCCCGCGCCTATCTGAACAGGGTGGAGGCCTATGGGGGCATCGCCGCCGTCGACCTCTTCTTAGGAGCGACCCAGCCCTCTGAGGACCGGGGGATCGAGTATGGCGGGGCGCATGTTATGGAGGACCTGGTAATTGGAAAGCAGATTGAGGTCGAGGCTCATGGATCTCCCTCGGACTGCTACCCTCAGATGGATCTGGAGACCAGCCTCAGGCTGGAGGACTTCAACCAGGCCACAGTGGTCAATCCCCGCAATGCCTATCAGCGTTACAATGCCGCTACCAACTCCTCCGACCGGACAATGCACACCTACATGGGCACCCTCCTTCCGGGTCTTGGCAATGTCCATTACAGCGGTGCAGGGGTGCTCTCTCCCCTCTCCAACGATCCGGGCTTCGAATACATCGGGGTAGGTACGCGCATCTTCCTGGCGGGGGCTCAGGGCTATGTCATAGGCGCGGGAACCCAGCATAATCCTGAGAATGGCTTCTCCACTCTGATGGTCACCGGCGACCTTAAGAGGATGAACAACAGCTTCCTGCGGGCAGCAACATTTCATAAATATGGCCCCAGCCTTTACCTGGGGATAGGAATTCCCATACCGATGTTAAATGAGAGGCTCGCCAAGAGCACTGCCGTGCGGGACAGCGATATCACCGTCCCGGTGCAGGACTATGGCATCCAGCGCAGGGATAAGCCCTCGGTGAGGATGGTCAGCTATGAGGAGCTGAAGTCGGGCACGATCGACCTGGGGGGCAAAGAGGTCTCCTGCTCTCCTCTATCCAGCTTCCAGATGGCAAGAGAGGTTGCCCGGACATTAAAGGAGCAGGTGGAGCGGGGCGAGTTCCTGCTCAGCCAGGCAGCAGAACCCCTATCCCGGGTGGGAAGCAGCCGGCCCATGAAGCAGACCAAGGAGTCGCCCAATGTGGGAGATGTCATGAGCAGGGATGTGGTTACCGTCTTTGAGGATATCCCGGTGGAGAAGGCGGCAAAGCTGATCATCAGCGGCAGCTTCGACCATCTGCCGGTGGTCTCCCGGGATGGAAGGCTGATCGGCATTATAACTGCCTGGGATATATCCAAAGCGGTGGCCAGCGGAAAACCATCCCGCATAGCGGAGATCATGACCCGTCGGGTCCATTCGGTCCGCTTGGATGAGCCAATTGAGCTCGCTGCCCGCACCCTGGATACTCATAGCATCTCTGCCCTGCCGGTGGTGGACAGAGAGCATAAGGTGATAGGAATGATTACCAGCAATCATCTCTCTCGCCTCTTGGCCCGGAGGCGATAGCCTTGAAGCTGATGCTTCATGTGGCTCCGGGCATTGTCCGCCATCCCCTCATCGCCTCAGTGATTCTGGAGACTGAGGCTCTGGTTAACATCGAGAGGGCGAGCATCAATGCAGTGAGCGGCGAGATAGTCCTGGAGGTTCCGCCTGAGAAGGTCCAGGAGGTAATGGAGGCCTTTGAGAGGCGGGGAGTAAGGGTGGTTCCTCTGGAGATCCCGGTGATCAGGGATGAGTCCGAATGCGTGAACTGCGGGGCATGCGTATCCATATGTCCCACCGGAACGTTTCGCTTTGAGGATTGGCGGGTGGTCGCCGACTCGGGAAAGTGCATTCAATGCGGAGCCTGCGTTGTGGGCTGTCCGCAGAGGGCCCTAAAGCTGGTCTTGAAGTAGCTCCCCCAACGGGAGCCGAGCTTTTTTGTCTTTTGTTTTATATGTTAATTTCAATATTAATATTAAGGTGCACACATTTTTTGATTAACATTATGAAGAAATAGAAGAATTTATATGGTCGAACAGTATATAGTGGTGTGGTATGTCGGCCGAAGAATTTTAAAACGATTGTGGGGATGATATAATATGTTATTTGATGCCGATCTCATGGCAGGTGATAATGCAGCCTTCCTTAAGCATAAAGGGGTATTCAGACATGCTGCAGTCCTCAAATCGAATAAATATCCTTCAATTTCCCATCCTATCTTGGGGGGCGAATATGGACTCGAGCTCTGAGAGCGTCGTCTCCTCCCTCGGCTCCTTCGCCGAGATGCTCTCCGATCCCGAGGGCTACGATCCCGAGAGGCTGAAGAGCCTATCCGTTGGCGTTCCATCGTTATTATCCTCTTTCATTGAGGCCATGCTCTCCTCCGATGAGGAGGTTATGAAAAGGCGCCTCACCGACCTGGAGGATTATGCCTCTGTGGTCAACAGCGTTCAGGCATGGTTCAATCTGGGAAGGCTTGCTCACCATCTCTTCTTTCATCAGGCGGCAATTGAATACTACAGCAATGCTTCGGATCTGGCCCAGATTCTCTCTGATGATGATTCATTAGCCAGTATCCTCCTATGCTTGGGGGCCCTCTACGGTGAGGAGGAGGACTGGGCCCGGGCCTGCCAGTGTTATGAGAAGGCTCTCGTTGCTATCGATATGGCTAAAAGGCCACGCCTTCTGCCTCAGGTCCTGGAGAGACTGGGCCGCGCCCGCCGCCTGCAGGGTGAGTACCATCAGGCCCAGATCTGCTATTCCCGCATCCTGGAGGTGCTCGATCCAAGGGACAAAAAAGGGCGGATGGAGGCTACCAGCAACCTGGCAGAGCTCTGCCAGATTCAAGGCGATATGGAAAAGGCGGAGAAGCTGTATCAGACCATTCTGAAGGAGAGGGAGCTGTCGGATGATCCCGTGGGGGCAGCTCGGGCTCTTGCCTCCCTCGCTAGCATCTACTCTCAGACCGGCAACGGCAAGAGGGCCCAGATCAGTCTGCAATCAGCCAGCCATCTGCTGGCCGATCTGAGAGATCAATCCGGAGCGGCAGAGATGCAGTGCCGTCTTGCTGATATCTATTTTCATGAGGGAAGGCTAAAGGAAGCTCTGGAGCTCTATGGCCGGAGCTTGGCGGCATTGCAGAAGGGCCATCCCTCTCTCGCCTCCAAGGCCCTCTGCCGGATGGGTCAATGCTTCCTGGAGGACGGGAATTGGACCCTGGCAGAAGACCACCTTCAAAGGGCAATAGCGATCATGAAAGAGCATAAAGATTCCTCCTCCCTTGCCCGGGCTCTGGTTATTCTGGCGGGCGTTCACCATAAGCAGGGGCAGTTGGAAATGGCACTGCAATGCTCCCGGGAGAGCCTGAAGATCAGGGAGAGATCCAAAGATCAGAGCGGATCTGCAGAGGCTCTGAATTGCGTTGCCAGGATCTGCTGCGACTGCTCTGATTGGCCGGAGGCGATCGAGTGCTACCAGAGGGCGGCGGATCTCTTCATGGAAATGGGCGAGGTGACAGCAGCGGCTGAGGCCCTATCCAATCTGGGCGGCGTATATCATCTGAAAGGAGATCTGGATGTTGCCCTGCAGATGTATTCTCATGCCTATAATTCATTCTGCCAGCAGGGAGACAGACAGGGTGCATCGATGGTCCAGTCTAACATCGGCCTTGTCTATCAGAGCAGGGGCGATCTTCACCTTGCGGGGGAGTTCTTGGAAAAGAGCATTGCCACAAAGGAGGATCTGGGGGATCAAATTGGTGCTGCCGGCAACAGGCTGAGCCTGGGGCTGATCTATCAGCTCGGAGGGGAGTGGGATCAGGCCCAGTCCTGTTTTGAAGGGGCGGCCAGGGCATTTGAGGATAATGGGGACCTGCGGGGTCTGGCTGCAGCGGAGAACAACCTGGGAAACCTCTACTCCGATCGAGGGGATCTCATGCATGCCATCTTATGCTACCGTCAGGGCCTGGAGGCGAGGCGTGTTCTGAACGATGGGCACGGCATGGCAGTTACCCTGGGAAATCTGGCAGGCGTCTATCTTCAGTCTGGGGAGGAGGAGCGAGCAGAGGAACTGTACCAGCAGAGCATAGATGGCTTCAGGGAACTGGGTGACGCTCGAGGGGAGGCTAGATCGCTCTATGGCCTGGCAAGGAGCATGGCCGAGAGAGGCGATCTGGAGGGAGCACTGGAGTGCTACCGAAAATGTCTCGATCTGCAGATTGTGGGAGGGGACTCTAGGTCGATGATCGAGGCGCTCGAGTCCATGGTAAATCTGCTCCTGAGAAGGGGTAGATGGCAGGAGGCTCTGACCAGGTATGCTCAGGTTCTGGAGGCCCTCCGTTCCAGAGATGATCTTTCGGCAGTGGCGGCAGTCCAGTGCGCTCTGGGAAATCTCCATGCCGATCTTGGCCAGTGGGATGAGGCCCTGGAGGACTACAATGAGAGCCTGGCGATTATGGAGGGGCTGGGGGACGAGTACTCCGTTTCGGTAGCCAGGAACAACCTGGGCAATATGTGCTACCGGCAGGGTGACTGGGCCGCTGCCTTAGAGAACTATCGCTTGAGCCTGGAGGGCTTCGGGAAGGCGGGGGATATGGAGAGCGAGGCCTCGGTCCTGAGCAATGTCGCAGGCCTCTGCTATAAGAGAGGTCAGTGGGCGGATGCTCTGGATAGCTATAGCAAGAGCCTGAGCCTCTTTGAAAAGCTGGAGGACTCAGCCGGCATTGCCCAGGTGCTGGGAAACATGGGAAACCTCTACCACCGCCAAGGAGAGCGCGATCTAGCAGCAGAGCACTTTCAGAGGGCTCTGGAGATATACCGGCGCCTCAAGGATCAAGCGGGCGCGGCGGAGATGCAGGCCAGCATCGATATGATCCGGGCAGGACGGGGCGAGATATCCCCTGATATCGAGGAGTACAAGAGACAGCTGGTGGAGCTGGAGGAGACAGGCGACCTCTCCGGCCAGGGTGAGGTTCTTTCAGCCCTCGCCGGCAGCTACACAGATAGCGGCCAGTGGGCAGAAGCCATTGCCTGCTATAAGAGGAGCGTGGAGAGGTTTGACCAGACTGGAGAGGTCTACAACCGTGGCCAGGTTCTCTTCAATATGGCCCTGGTCTACAAGGATATGGGAGACCTCAACCGGGCCAGAACGCTATTTGATGTGGCTTTGGACATCTTCCAGGATCTAGATGCCCTGCCCTGTGTAGCTTCAGCCAAATTGAACCTGGGAATCATCTCCGGCCAGATGGGCAGATCGGATGAAGCAATTGAGCTTTTCTCCCAGTCAATAGGCATTCTGGAGGGCCTGGGGGCATTGCCCGATCTATGTGAGGGCTACATCGCCGCCGCTCTGTTCAATATTCAAGAGGGGCATTCGATGCAATCCCGCTTCTATCTCTCCCAGGCAGAGACTCAGGTCTCTCGCACTGACTATCCGCCTTTGAAAATCCAGCTTTATAGAGCTCAGGGAGAGCGCTTTCTTAAGGATATGCTCTATCCGGAGGCAAAGAGCTGCTTTGAGAAGGCCCTGGCTTTATCTCGGAAGCTGTCTCTCTCCTATGAGGAGGCAAAAGCCATCTCATCTCTTGGTCGGCTAGCCCTGGCCAGCGGGGATTATGAGGATGCTCTAAGAAGGATGAAACAGGCTCTTGTGATCTTCGGCCGGCTGGGTGCATCGCTGGATCTCATAGAGGTCTACCGCGATATGACCCTCCTCTTCTTGGCTCAGGATGATTATCAGCGAGCAGAAGAGATGGCCATGTTGAGACAGCGCCAGGCCAGGATTCTGGGACATGCTGATCTCAGTCTCCTGGCTACCGTCGATCTGGCGGAGTGCGAAGCCCGCACCGGAAAGAAGGAGGAGGCACGGGCGGACTATGCCGGTGCATTGCGGCTGGCCGGGAAGGAGGGGGATCGGATTCCTTCATCCACCATCCGCCAGATCTCAGAAAAGGCGATAGAGTTCCTGGAGGCTGAAGCGTCTCAGCCGGAGGAAGGCCGTCAGGCCAGCCTACTGCGAGAGAGGCTTGGAGAAGAGGATTATGAGAAGCTTCTGGAGGAGCTTCCCCATAAGCTGGAATGCAGAAGAATTGGCTAGAGGCCCGAATCCATCATGGAGGGGAGAAGGCTGAGCTGGAGGTCGACCTTGGCCAGATCCTGCCTGATATGGGGATCTTTTAAGAGCAGCTCCAGCTCAGTCAGCCTGCCGATCACATCGCCCAGCCGGGCTCCCTTGTGCTCGCTCATATTGCGTATCGGTGCATAATATATCTGTCCGCCATTGCCGTCAGCCTCTACTCCGAAGAAGTCCTTGCCATAGAATCCCTTGAACCTTTCGATTATGGGCTTGTAGACGTTCTTTATCGCCGGGACGAAGAACTCCTCCAGCATCACCTGAACCATCCTGTTCTTTGTATCGGCCACCCTGAAGCGTATGTATCCCTGGCCGTGAATATAATTTCCGTAGTTGATTGAATACTTTATGCGAGAAGTGAGGTCAGTCTTCAGGCTCAGGATGAACTCACAGGTATCATCGGTCTGAGAGGGATCGAGGTTTAGGAAGTACCTGATGAAGAGCATAAAATTATTATTAAATATGATTAGAATGTGATTTTCATCTTCCTTCGAGCTGTTGACCAGTATCTCTGCGACATCCCAGCCGAAGAGCTTTTTAGCCTCTTCTTTGCCAAAATCATGAAAGGCAAACTCTTGAACTTTCTCCAGGAGATCTTGCATGGTTTCCATTCTCATTTACTCCATCCTCGAATTGGATAAACATTATGGTTATAGGAGCAGGCAGATGAACGCCGCTGCCAGTGTGAGGGCGATGGCCGACTGGACGAGGCCTGTGGCCCGGAATATATCCCTTGTCTCTGGATCCGGATTCTCTCCCAGCAGGATATACTGGCCAGGCTTCTCTAAGCGGATTTTCAGGCTCCCGGCAGCTGCGGCCATGGGCCAGCCGGAGTTGGGGCTGGGGGTGGCGCTGTGATATTTAAAGGCTTCTCTAATGGCCGAGCGGGCGCCTCTCGGTCGGGCCAGGGCGATCAGGATTATGCTTAATCGAGCGGGAATCCAGTTCGCCAGGTCGTCCAGCCTCGCTCCAGCATATCCCAGCTCCTTCAATCCAGGCTTCTTGTAGCCGATCATCGAGTCCATGGTGCTGATGGCCTTGAAGGCAATGGCCGCCTCCAGGCCCAGGCCTATGGGTGCGAAGAGAATATAGTAGAATATGGGGGAGAGAATGGAGTCCACATAGTTTTCAGATAGCGACTCTATCACCGCTGAGCTGGCCTGGGCAGTTGTTAGGGTGGAGGTGTCCCTTCCCACCAGGGCGGGCAGCATCTTCTTTGCTTCTTCCATATCCTGGTCTATCATCCTGCCGATATTGCTGGAGGTCTCCAACAAGCATCTGATGGCAAATGTGGACTTCAAGAGATATGCTCCTACCAAGAGAGGCAGCACGGGCATAACATGCGCCGCCCTGACCAGCAGATGAGCCGCCAGAACGGATGCTGCAATCACGGTTATGGCCAGCAGGATGCCCTGCACCTTAGTGGGCCCCGCCCGGGCGCGCAGGAAGGAGATCAGTCTGCCGATCCAGACCACGGGGTGAACTCGAACCGGAGGCTCGCCGATCAGTATGTCAAAGGCCACCGCTAAAAGAAATACAGTTAAAGCCTCCTCAATGGCCAGGGTCATAGCCGCTCCTTGAGGCTCTTCCAGACCTGGGAGATGGGCAGGCCCTGCAAGAGCCCATCCAGCACCATCTCAGCCACATCTTTTTGGTGAACGATCTGGCAATTCTCACAGCACCAGGAGCCATCTCGCTCAAAGCCTCCCGTTCTCACATCCCGGCAGGGGTAAAATGGGCAGAAGCATAATGAGCAGTCCTGCTCGGGGTGGTGGCAGGGAAACCTCTCGCAGCTCAGTCTTTGCATCTTAATGCCCTCTCCAGGACATCGATTAGCCGCTCGTTATCCTCGTGGCCTCTCACTGCCACCCGGATGTAGCTCTTCTCCAGGCCGAAGGACTGGCAGTCCCGCACCAGAACGCCACGGGCCATGGTGCGCTCTGCCAGGACGTCCGAGCCAAGGCCCGCCGATTCGATATTCACCAGGATGAAGTTGACCTGACTTGGCAGCGGATCCAGGCCCAGATTCTTCAGGGAGGGGATCAGATAATTCAGCTCCTCGGCTATCAGCTCTCTAGACCTGGTCAGGTGATCCTCACATCCCAGGAGATATTCTGCTGCAGCGGCGGCAATGGAGCCGATGGACCAGGGGATCTTTGCCCGGTTCATGATTCCAGCTAAAAGGGGATTGGTCACGCCGAAGCCCAATCTCATCCCCGGCACTCCAAAGGACTTGGTCAGGGATCTCATCACAAAGAGATACTCCCTGCTGGGAGCAAGCTGAGCTACGCTCTCCTCCGGGCGGCTGAGCTCTATGAAGGCCTCATCCACCAATAAGAATACCTCTGCCTCCTCGCATCTGTCCGCCAGATCGTGAACCTGATTTTGGGAGAGCAGCCGTCCGGTGGGATTATTGGGATTGCAGAGGAAGAGGGCTTTGGCCCGGTGCAGGTCGGAGTCGCGAAGGAGGGGGGTGCCATCCTTACCAATCGCCAGCCTTTCCGTCCTGCCTCCGGCGAGCTGTGATTGATTCTCATACTCTCCAAAGGTGGGGGTGGGGATTATTGCCAGGTCCCCCTCTTCCAGCACAGCCTCCGCGAATATCCTGATCAGCTCAGATGAGCCATTGCCTGGAACGATGCATCCCGGATCGACCTGGACGAAGCGGCTCGCTGCGCGACAGAATCCCTGGTAGCTGCTGTCAGGATAGTGGCCGACCTGCTTGAGCTCTCGGCTGACCAACTCCTTCAGGGGGGGCGATCCCAGGGGATTGATATTGGCGGAGAAGTCCAGCGGCTCAGCCCCCAATCTTCTCTTCGCTTCCTGCACCTTGCCCCCATGCTTGCATTCGGCAGCATTGACAAAGCTCTTCCGCAATCGATTTTTCATAGGTCGTTGTGGCCTTCAATGTATTGGCATTTCAAGCTTGTGGGCAGAGTACACTTCATTAACAATAGTGATCTTATTGAGTCGCTGTTAACTGAAAATTTATTTATAAAATTAATACTATGATGTTTAATCAAAATTAATAAAATTCTATATTAACTGGTATCCGAAAGTGTTTTATCTACTCTATGCGAACTCAAGCGGCGTATATCAAAGGAAGAGGAGGCTAAGATTCCGATGGCAACAAGAGAAGGCAGCTTTTCGGTTGAGGACATGAAGAACGTCCAGATCAACATAGGAGCTGTCGTAAAAGAAGAGGATGAATGGGACCAGGAGATGGGCCCCTTCCCCAAGCCAGGTGTGGCAACGCTTCGTGACTGGGACTTCAAGATTTGTAACCGGTACAAGATCATGTATTCACCGGCAGATGATACATGCACCCTCTGTACCTATGGACCATGCGACCTGACCGGCAACAAGAAGGGGGCCTGTGGCATTGACATGGCCGCTGCCTGCGGTAAGATCGTTCTGGTTGCGGTTTTAATGGGAACCTGCGCCCATACTGCTCACGGCAGGCACCTTTACCACTGGTGTCTGGACAAGTTCGGAGATATGCCCTTCGATATGGGCAGCGAGATCCTGGTGGATGCGCCCCTCACTCGCACCATCCTGGGGATCAAGCCCAAGTCGCTCAAGGACTTCGGCGAGGCCCTGGAGTATTGCGAAGAGGAGATCGTGCAGCTCCTGGCAGCCACTCACACCGGTCAGGAAGGCTATTTTATGGACTTCGAGTCCAAGTCGCTGCACGGCGGCATGATCGACTCCCTGGGCAAGGAGATCTGCGACATGCTGCAGACGGTGGCTTACGATATGCCCCGCGGCGCAGCCGATGCACCCCTGGTGGAGATCGGCATGGGCACCCTGGATCAGAACAAGGGCGTTCTCATCGCCTACGGCCACAACCTGGCAGCAGGCGCAGAGGCCATGATCTATGCCGAGAACAATAATCTCTGGGACAAGGTTGACATAGGCGGCGTATGCTGCACCGCCATTGACCTCACCAGGATCACTGAGACCGGCAGGGAATCCAGGATCCCCCCCAACCTGGGACCCAAGGCCAAGGTGGCTGGTGCCATGGGCTGGTGGAGAAAGATGGTTCGCGCCGGAATCATGGATACAGTGATTGTGGACGAGCAGTGCGTATTCTGCGATGTGCTGGAGGACTGCCAGCAAAGGCACATCCCCGTCATCGCCAGCAACGACAAGATCATGCTCGGCCTGCCCGACAGGACCAATGACTCAGCCGATGCCATTGTGGAGGATCTGGTCAGCTTCAAGATGCCCGGTGTGGCAATCCTCGATCCAGTAAAGGCCGGAGAGGTGGCCATCAGGACCGCGGTTGCAGTCAAGCCCAAGCGCGAGCAGTACAAGAAGGAGAGCCTCTTTACCGAGCAGCAGTTCAAGGATACCCTGGCAACATGCACAGAGTGCAATCAGTGTGCCTTCGTCTGTCCGCCCCACATCAGGATCAGCGAGATGATAAGCGAGGCACTGAAGGGCAATCTGGAACCATTCTCCTCTACCTATGAGGTATGTGTGGGCTGCCAGAGATGCGAGCAGACCTGCCCCCAGGAGATTCCCATACTGAAGCTCTATGAGTATGCCAACCGCGAGTATATCAGGAACCAGAAGTTCAAGATGAGAGCGGGCAGGGGACCTGTGCTCGATACCGAGATCAGAAAAGTTGGTGCACCCCTGGTTCTTGGCCAGATTCCGGGAGTTATAGCGCTGGTAGGATGCTCGAATTACCCCAACGGCACCAAGGAGTGCTACGACATCGCCAAGGAGTTCGTGGACAGAGGCTACATCGTCGTTGCCACGGGCTGCATGGCCATGGACATGTCCCTGTA
>ERZ1645187.4604-NODE-4604-length-11045-cov-19.494722_pt1 | contig 11045 bp, 7 predicted proteins | sample MGYA00575352_ERZ1645187 | MGnify/ENA primary metagenome ERZ1645187 (study PRJEB40837, sample SAMN11349314) | freshwater sediment metagenome | isolation source: river sediment | host: Sediment | place: India: Wazaribad , New Delhi | collected 2017-02-21 ... | reverse complement strand
AAAACCGGAAAAGATACCCTCGAAAATCTGTTTGGAGGAAAAGTTACATTACTTGATCTCGATACAGTGGCTGATTATATCAGTATAAGGACAACATCTGTTTCGCGATTTGAGATGATGCTGTTCCAACGCGAAGATAAATCTTCTTTCATCGCCGTAATCAACACCGTTTGCGCACCTGTATGCAGTTCCTACATTCATTTTTTTGATACTGAATGGAAAGAAATCAGGATGGAATTTCCGAAGTTTGACAACCGGCAGTGGCTGAAATCAACCGATGAAACGATTGACGGAGTAAAATTGCAGGATATGATTAAAGGTATATTTCTGGAATTCAATTTTAATCCACACGAAAAATCGGTGGAAGTGAGGAGTAATAGTGTACAAATGCTTGGAAAAACAGAACAGGGACAGATAAGACCATTTTTCATGGAAGATAAAATTATCAGTGTAAAGTGGAAAGAAGGAAAATGGAGATAATGAAACACAAGAATAAAAAACGTAAAAAACTGAACTATATGATTGACAACTTTCCTTTGGTTTCCATCATTTCACCTACTTATAATCATGAAAAATACATTGCTGATTGCATTGAGTCGGTGCTGAACCAAACATACTCTAACTGGGAAATGATAATCATTGACGACGGTAGCACAGATGCAACATTTACCATAGCAGAGAAATATGCAGGTAAGGATAACCGCATTCAGGCATATACTCAAAAAAATATCGGAATCTTCAGACTCGGTGAATCTTATAATTTTGCCTTATCAAAATGTAGGGGAAAATATATTGCCATTCTTGAATGTGACGATGTGTGGCTGCCCGAAAAACTATCAATTCAGGTGGATGTATTGGAAAAAAGACCTGAATGTGTTCTTTCGTGGGGTAAGGCATATTTGTCGTCTGTCGATCTTTCGGAAAATTATTACCTGGCTCCGCAAAACATGGATGATGAAAAACTTTTCAACAATAAACCGGTCGGCGTTTTCTTAAAAAGATTTATTTATTCCACGCTTATTCCTGCACTTACTATAGTTATACGAAAAGAAAAGCTGGATGAAATAGGAGGATTTATTCAGAAACACGGACTTCCGCTGGTGGATATACCCACTACTCTCGAACTGCTTCTGAGAGGCGAGTTTGCTTTCGTCGGACAGCCGCTCGGACACTGGCGTATTTACCCCAATCAGGTGACCAAAACGTATACCGGACAAATGACAGCAAGCTATTATCTGCTCATTCAGGAATTGATGGCCAGGCATCCCGGATTATTTGAAAGCCAGGGTCTTACTAAAAAGGAAATCGATAATCATTTTGCCGACAGGCTTGTTGTAAGTTATTCCAGATCAGGCCGATACAAACTTATTCGAAAAGATTTCAAAGGTGCACGTAAAGATTATATTTACTCCATTACACATTACGGTTTTCACGAACCGGTTTGGAAACTGAGATCGCTCGTTGGTTTGGTCATGAGTTGGTTCCACGGCGATGTTGAGTGGATTGCAAAATTAATCGGAAATGCCAGCTACAAATAACTAATTGTAATTGAAAAATGAAATCTCTAAAGCTTATCTGGCAAAAGTCAGCACCACTTTTTATTCAAAATTTCTTAAATATATTCACAGATTCTCTTGAAAATAAAGCGAAAAGAAAGAAAATTCTGAATTATTACAGAAACAAAGCCAAAAACAAACTTACCTGGGAAGAAAGTGAACTCATCCGGTTTCTGAAACATCATCGTTATAGCCCGTTCCCTTTTCAATGGGCGCTGAAATACGATAATCTGATACCTGAGGTGCTATTCGATGAGTCGGTTTCTTTCCACTATGTGCTGTTTGAAGGTAAAAAACTTTACTTTCCCCGAAACTTTACTCGAAATCAGGTAATGTGGACCATGCGAAGTATCAGCAAAGAACAGGATAAAAAATCGGCGCATCTTTATCTTACCGATGCTTTTCAGGTCGAAAACGGAAGTATCATGGTTGATGGTGGAGTTGCCGAAGGAAGTCTGTCGCTTTCGCTCATCGAAAAACTGAAGAAACTGTATCTGATAGAATGTGAACCAAACTGGAATGAAGCTTTGAAACTGACCTTCGCCCCCTGGAAAGAAAAAGTGGAAATCGTCACCAAATATCTTTCTGATATAACTGATGAACAACACGTATCAATTGACAACCTGGTGGAAGTAAAGGAGGAAGAGAAATATTTTATAAAACTCGATGTGGAAGGCTATGAGAAACAGACGCTGAAAGGGATGAACAGATTCTTCTCACAGGTCAAAAACCTGAAAATGTGTGTCTGTACGTATCATTTTGAGAACGATGCAGTAGAAATCAGTAAGATGTTGGAAAACAGAGAGATGTCTTACGAGTTTTCAGAAGGTTGGCTGCTTTTTTCGATGGAAAACAAAATGCCGTCTTTTCGGAAAGCTTTAATCAGAGCCTGGAAAGAATAGACTGTTATAAATCTTTGTAAATATCCTCAATTTTCCGCCCAACAGCCCGGTAGCTGAATTTATCCCTAACTGTTTGAGCTATTTTTTGGTTATCAAACGTAGTTATTACAGCTTTTTCAATACCATCTACCCAACTTTCGACAAAATTTTCGCACAATACTCCGTTTGATTGATTAACCAGTTCCGGAAGTGCAGCTACCCGGGAGCAAATTACCGGAGTTCCGGTCATCAGTGCTTCTGCAACCACCACTCCAAAGGTTTCAATGGTACTCGCATGAACAAAAAAGTCGGCTTTTTGCATTTGTAGTGCTATGTCAGGTTTTGGAATAGAACCTGCGAATTCAATCGGATAGCTTTGCTTTGAAGCCAGCGCTTTCAGCTCATCAAGGCGGTCGCCGCCACCTAACATTGTCAGTCTGACTTTTTTCCCGGTTTTTAGATGAAAATTATTTAATGCTTCGATAAATAGTTCCGGAAGTTTGTCGGGCTTACGTTTGGTAGCCCATGTTGCCAGTGCACAAAACCGGAGTTCATCCGAAACTTCTTTTTCAACGTATGCGAATGTTTCGCTGTCGATAATATTCGGAACAACCCGGAGTTTCGTCGGTGGTAAATCCGGAAGTAAATCGAGCAGGTGATTTCTCAGAAATTCAGATACAGGAAGTATTGCGCGGGCTTTCGTGTAGGCTTTGCGGGCTGATGCTGAAAAAACGGGTTTTCGTAATAAATCGCCAATTTTGCTCCAGTGTTCGGTGATGATATGAGGCTTGTTAATCTTTCGGGCAATAAAATCGCCGGTAATTCCGGCCGGAAATATGACATTGGAATGAATAATATCGGGCTGGAAGTTTTTTAAAATCAATTTTCTGAAATAATGATATACAATTTGCTTCTGAAACCAAACCAAATGATGGATAATATCCCGAAACCTTGAGCGGATAATGATTTCAATTGTCCGAATACCACTTTCATCTTTGTAATCTTTCACATGAATTTTCAATAAATCACCAGAACGAAAAACCAGCACTGCCAGTACCACAATTTCAGCAGAAGTAGTATGTATGGCTTTAGCATGCTCTTTTACAAATACACCAAAAGCCGGATTTTCAGCCGACGGATACCACGAACTTAGAAAAAGTACTTTCATGCGTTTATTTTCTATTTTTATATTAAGGACACATACAACACACCATTAATCCAAATTGTGTGTCAAGAATAGTTTTAGATGACTGTTTCATCTGTTGTTTTTTTTGAGTTTTGTTTTCTCAAAAACGAAATGCAGGGCTTGGGAAAATAACTCATTGTAAAATAGCCGTACGAAGATAAGATAGATTATTGCTGAAGCTGTAAGTTGCAGTGCGATCAGGAGGTAATTATTTTCAATCAAAAATGAAATACCTGTGTTACTCAATGCCAAAACAAGTCCGACGCCGATACAACCCACGAAATCAGCTATTTGATGGCTCAGTTTATGTTTCAGGTTTAATTTTAAGTAAATCATTGAAATGAAATATGCTATGTAACATGCCGCAATGTAGCCAGTCAGCATAGCCATAATTCCCCACCGGAAACATATCAGTACCGAAATCAGAATGAGCGTTTTTTTGATTATTTCCACTCTGAATGTAATATTTGATTTACCTCTCGCATTGAGGGCATTTACATTCAATCCATACAAGGGTGCAAAAAGGGCTGAAAGAGTAAGCAACTGGAAATAAGGCACCGCTTTCACCCAAATCTCAGAGTACAGGACGAAAATCAGTGGAAAAGCGACACTCACCAGCACAAACATGAAAGGGAAAGTTACAATCGAAATTTTTGAGGCAATGCCTCTGTAAACCCTGCGAAAACGTTCTTCATCATCCTGAATTTTTACCAGAAGCGAATATGTACTGCCAACCAGTATTGTCTGAAAAGTGGAATTGGTCGTTTCGTTGAGTTTGTTGGCCTGTGTGTAAAGCCCTGTTTCGTATTTTGAATAAAACTTACCCAGAATAACGATGTAAATCTGATTAAATACAGCGTTTAATACGTTTGTGCCAAGTAGATGCAGGCTGAAAGCTCCCATATCCCGAATGACGCGAAAAGAAAACATGAATTTCGGCTTCCACTTTACATAGTACTGAAAAATGATCAGCCGGAAAAAATGAAATAAAACCTGCTGTAAAACCAGTGCCCATACCTGAAATCCGCTGAATGCAAGTATTACGCTTATGATTCCGCTGCAAAGAATGGAAAAAATATTGACTTTTGCACTTCCCCTAAAGTCAAGATTTCGCTGCATTTTAGCTATCGGAATGAGATACAATGAATTGATTAAGATAATCAGAAACAAAACCCTGGATATGTTGACAAGCTGGGGCTCATTGAAAAATGCAGCAATCAAAGGTGCGGCTAAGAACAAGAAAAGGTAAAGAATGACGGATACAAAGATATTGAACAGGAAAACGGTATTGAAATCCATCTCATCAGCATTCTGTTTGCGTACCAATGCCAGACCGAAACCTCCATCGACCAGCAATGTGGAAACAGGCAAAAAAATCATCACCATGCCTATCAAACCGTAATTTTCGGGTGAAATCAATCGGGCTAAAATAAGCCCCACAACAAACTGAACTGCCTGCATCCCGATCCGGTCAATCGAGGTCCAGGCAACAGCACCAATCATTTTTTCCTTCAGATTATCTCCCATATTAGTTGCAAAAAAAACAGATTACAAAGATAGCCAATGTAATCTGTTTTTTTTAAAGAATGCTCTGATAAATTATTTTATAGTCAGTTCTTTGATCAACCGGTCGGCTCCGCCCACTTTTTCCATCACGAAAAGTACGTAACGGATATCCACGCTGATAGTTCGTTGCAAATTGGGCTCGAAAATGATGTCGCCGCTCATGGCTTCCCAGTTACCATCGAATGCCAGCCCGATGACTTCACCTGCTGCATTAAATACGGGACTGCCCGAATTACCACCCGTGATATCGTTTGTGCTGATAAATGCCACATGCATTTTTCCGGTTTTGGTGTCGATGTATCGCCCATAATCGCCTTTTTCAATGGCTTCTTTCAGTTTCTCGGGCACAACAAATTCCGGATTTTCAGGATCTTCCTTTTCAAGAACGCCTTTGGTAGTGGTGTAAAATTCGTAATCAACCCCATCTGCCGGTTTGTATCCCAGTATCTGACCGTATGTAAGCCGCATGGTGAAATTGGCGTCCGGGTACATCGGTTTGTCTTTGGCAGCATACCATTCTTTCAGAGCGGCTTCGTAGAGTCGTTTGTTGTTATCAATGTTTGCCAATGCCTCGTCATATTCCTTTGTGCGCAGTTCGGTCATTTTCTTTTGAACATCTTTACCGAAAACTGCTACCGGATCTTTTGTTAAATCATACTTGCTCTTTTTCAACGCTTTCACAAGTTTATCCTGCGAAGTGAACACCGATTTGCTGAATAAATAGTCGGTGTATTTTGAATAGTTGCCTTTGAATTTTTTATCAATGGTTTTGTAGATTTCGGGCAGAGCATCCGGTGTTACCGATTTGCGGTAAGCCTCCAGCAATGCAGTGAAAGCATTCTTGTCCACTTCGGGGTAATAATCCTTGTAGATATTGCTTATAAAAGCCATATTGGAGTCCAGAGGCAGTTTTTTGTCCATTCTGTCCACTCCACTTGCCATTCGCGGCAATTCCACACCGGCAAGCAGTGATTCACGAAGATATTCAATAGCCTTCTGGTTTTTGTCAATCAACTCGTAGTCTCTTTTCAGTTCGGGGAGTATGTTGCCGTATTTTTGTTTCAGCGAAACGTTACTGTTTATCCATTCTGTGAATTCAGCTTCCTGTTTTTCCTTTTCGGCAATGACGTTCAGGTTTTTTATGGCGTTATTCATACCTATGCTGTTTTTCCAGTAGTTGGAGCTTCCGGCAAATTTATTGGCGTAGGCTATGTTGATGGCTTCGTCGGCCCGCATGAATTTTTTCCATACCTCCTGTTTTACGCCGCGCATTTCAATGCGGGCGCTGTTGCCGTTTTTCACCCGGTTTTTTATGGCAAAAGAGGTAGCATAGCGGTCGGTCGAACCCGGATTGCCCAGTATCATGGCGTAATCGCCTTCGCTCATACCTTTGTTGGATACTGCAGCAAAACGTTTAGGTATGTAAGGAATGTTTTTATCGGAATATTCTGCCGGTTTTCCATCCTTATCGGCATATACGCGGAATACCGAGAAATCGCCCGTATGGCGCGGATACATCCAGTTGTCGGTTTCACCGCCGAATTTTCCAATCGATGATGGAGGTGTGTAGGCGAGCCTTACATCGTTAAACCTTTCATATACAAAAAGATAATACTCGTTTCCGGAATAGAAAGATCGCACCTGTGCCGTGTAGTTTGTCTCGCCTTTGGCTTCTTTCCGGATGGTTTCGATGATTTCATTCAGCGCTTTTTCGCGTTCTTTTCCGGTCAGATTGCCAGTTTTTTCAAGTACACGCGGTGTCACATCTTCCACTTTTACCAGAAAAGTGACCGCCAATCCTTTACACGGCAGTTCATCGGTAAGTTCGGCAGCTGTAAATCCGTCTTTCAGGTAATTGTGTTCCACGCTGCTCAGTTGCTGAATGGCGCTATAGCCGCAATGGTGGTTGGTAAAGAGTAGTCCAGCAGGCGATACCATTACTCCGGTGCATCCTCCGCCAAAAATTACTACGGCATCTTTCAGGCTCGTGTTGTTGTTACTGTAGATTTGTTCTGCGGTCATTGTCAGACCTAAACCCTGCATTTTTTGGATGTTGAGTTTTTCCACCAGAGGCAGCATCCACATTCCTTCATCGGCTTTCACGCCAACGGTCAGTAAAATTCCAAGCAAAAATAAAGTTATTTTTTTCATAAATGAGTAAGTTCATCTCCACCGGGAGTGGATCTGGATAATTAAATGTTTTTTTTTGTATGAAAGTATGTTGTTTTTTAAAATAAACTAATGACAATTGAGTCTGCTCCGAAAACCTTGTTTTTGCCACAAAGACACTAAAACACCAAGTTACACAAAGAAACTAATTTTATATCTAATTGATTATCAACACATCTAATTTCGACACAAAGGATAAAAATCTTAGATTTTTATAAATTATGACTTTTCGGAGTGGACTCACAGTTATAATATATACTGTCAGAGTTTCTTTTTAATTCTATCGGAAATTTTTCATACCGGCTTATTCGAGTACTGTAACCCATCCGTGTGTGTCGGGTTCGTCGCCGTACTGAATGGCCCTCAGTTTGTTGTAGAGCTTAGTGCACCACGGTCCTGGTTTTCCGTCGTTGGAGAATATGTACGATTTATTTTCCAACAGGTCGTCGATGCGTTCGATGGGGCTGATAACGGCTGCAGTGCCGCAAGCGCCGGCTTCTTCGAATGTGGCGAGTTCTTCTTCGGGCACTTCGCGCTGTTCAACTTTCATCCCCATTTCAGCAGCCAGCACCATCAGACTTTTGTTGGTGATGGATGGCAGTATCGAAGAGGATTTCGGTGTGATGTAAGTGTCGTTTTTGATTCCGAAAAAATTAGCTGCACCGCATTCGTCGATGTATTTTTTTTCTTTGGCGTCGAGGTAGAATACTGCAGAATAGCCCATATCATGAGCTTTCATGCCTGCTACCATGCTGGCAGCATAATTGCCCCCGATTTTGAAAGTGCCGGTTCCGAGCGGGGCTGCACGGTCGTATTCGCGCATAATAACGTAGGGTGTGGTGGCAAAACCTCCTTTGAAATAGGGTCCTACGGGTGTTACAAATATCAGAAATTCGTATTCTTTGGCAGGTCTTACACCCACCTGGGCGCTTGTGCCTATGAGTAACGGACGGATATAGAGAGCTGCACCGCTTTCGTAGGGTGGTATGAAACGTTCGTTGAGTTTCACCACTTTCAGTACGGCTTCTTCGAATTTTTCGACAGGAAGTTTTGCCATCATTATTCCGTCGCATGATGATTGCAGACGTTTGGCGTTCTCGTTCATCCTGAAAATTCGTATTTTTCCGTCTTTTCCTCTGAAGGCTTTGAGTCCTTCAAATGCTTCCTGACCGTAGTGCAGACTTGTAGCAGCCATGTGCATGGTTATTGTCTCTTCTGTACAGGTCCTGATTTCGCCCCAGGCACCATCTTTGTAGGTACAGCGAACGTTGTAATCGGTTTTCATATAACCGAAACCCAAATTGCTCCAATCTATGTTTTCCATAATAGAATAAGTAATTAGCCCCCTAACCCCCTGAAGGGGGAATATAAGAGCGTTTATAAAGTTAGTTTTATATATTTTTTTATTTAATTTGTATCTCAATGTTTCAGAATCCTCTGACTTTTACCACAAGTTCCCCCTTCAGGGGGTTAGGGGGCAGGCCTTTTAAAGCATCATCACTGCCTCATTCCCCATATTGAACAATAAATCAATGATACTCAAATCGGGTAAAAAACCGAATTTATTTTCAAATACCTGATAATAAGGCTTAATATGAGATATTGTCTCTTTCTTGGGATGAATTTTATCTCGAAAATCGATGTTATCTTCTGTCGGTTCCTTGTATTTTTCTGTTAGTATAATTTTCGGATTTTCATTCAATAATTGAAGTATCAAAGTTAGCAATTCAAGATTATAATCCCAAAGAAAAGTCCATTTATTTTCGTAGAAAGGTCGGAAATCATCCTGGTAATACTCAAAGAACGGGCTGTTCATGTATGCCGAGGAGATAGCTCTCCAGTGAGTCTGCTGCCAGTTGCCATGTGATGAAATTCTCACATCGCGTATGGGATTTTTCCTGCCGCTGTTGCTCTCCACCGGTATGCTCAGTGTTTCCACTCCGTTAGCTGTGGCTATTCTGCACCGGTTTCGGTACGATTGTTTTACGTAATTTTCACACGCTTCCAGCCAAACATTTTCAGCATTCAGCAAAGCAGCAAAGTACGAAACGGGTGGGAGATAGGCAGTGGAAAACCTACCCCCTAACCCCCTAAAGGGGGAATTTGTTAAAGTAATGATTATTTTTTCTGCGCTTGATGATATGCAATCACTTGCTCCCCCTTCAGGGGGATGGGGGGCAGATTGTAGTGGGCTATTTTCTTGCATTCTTAAAGAATCTTTCGAACCTGATTTTGCCGTTGAAGAGCGATTTGTCCTTATTCAACGATAACCAAACGAACATCGGGCGTCCCACCACATGATCTTCCGGAACAAAACCCCAGTAGCGCGAGTCGGATGATTTGTGTCGGTTGTCGCCCATCATCCAGTAATAATCCATTTGGAATGTGTAGCTTGTTGCCGGTTTATCGTTGATGAAAAATTGTCCGTTTTTCACTTCGGTTTTATTACCCTCGTAATTTTTTATGCAACGTTCGTAAATGGCATAAGTTTCTTTGTTGAGAGGAATTGTACTGCCTTTTTTTGGTATATAAACAGGGCCGTAGTTGTCGCGTGTCCATTTCAGGCCTCCGCCGAGCGGATATACATCATCGTCGTTTCGGTGGTAAACAAAGGCTGAATCGGGCTCAATCACCATTTTGATAACTCCTCGTGTGTTGAGCATCATTTTGTAAGTTTCTTCGGTGAGCGGGAAATGATATACCGGAAAATTTGTATTCAATCCAAGTGTTTTCAGCAGTTCAAAGCGCTCGGCATTGTCAATTTCCCAGAAGTCTTCGTTGCTGATGTTCATTTTATCAAGTGCTTCGCGGGTAAGTCGGGTGCCGTCTGTCTGTACAAAATAGTTGAATTGTATCCCGGGAAATTTTGGTTGAGGAGTTCCGTTCACCACTATTTGATTGTTGATTATTTGCAACGTGTCACCGGGTATTCCTACGCATCGTTTTACGTAGTTTTCGCGCCTGTCAACCGGTCGGTACATGATTTCGCCATACTGAGCGGCTTTGGATTTCACAATTTCGCGTCCGTACCGGTAGCAGAGTTCGGCCGTAGGCTCCACCTGCAGATAGTTAATCACATACGCCAGCCCTTCGCGATAGCAAAGTGTGTAATAATCAGGGTTTTGTGCTTTCACGGCAATGGTGTCACCGGCAGGAAAATTGAAAACTACGATGTCGTTTCTTTCAATGGAATCATGTCCTTTCAGTCTTCGGTATTTCACCTGCGGTTTTTCCAGATACGATTTCGAATTCAGAATTGGAAATGTATTCTGTACCAGTGGGAATGAAAACGGTGTCATTGGTACCCGTGGCCCGTAGCTGGCTTTACTTACAGCCAGAAAATCGCCTACCAGCAGGGTTTTCTCCAGTGAAGAAGTGGGAATCTGATAATTCTGGAACAGATAGTTATTGATCAGATATACAGCTATCAACGCAAATCCGATTGCATCTACCCAGCTCATTACCGATCTCACGGTCTTGCTTTTGGAATTTTTCCACCACGTCCATGGAATGAATTTAGTGATAAACGCATCAAAAATGAGCGGCAGCACCAGCATCCACCAGTAATTGCCCAGCCAGATAACGAAAAGTATGTAAACAATGCACCAAATGATAGCTTTAATCCATTGACTGGTTGGCTTGTCGAAACGTGATGCCGGTTGAGGGTTAGTTTGAGTTGTCATGTGT
>ERZ1645187.4603-NODE-4603-length-11049-cov-9.188194_pt1 | contig 11049 bp, 9 predicted proteins | sample MGYA00575352_ERZ1645187 | MGnify/ENA primary metagenome ERZ1645187 (study PRJEB40837, sample SAMN11349314) | freshwater sediment metagenome | isolation source: river sediment | host: Sediment | place: India: Wazaribad , New Delhi | collected 2017-02-21 ... | reverse complement strand
GGGGTGGTCGAGGTGCGCGGGGATTTCGAGCGCGGCGCGGTGGTGGCCTGCCGCAGCCTGGGCGGCGACGAGGTTGCGCGCGGGCTGGTGAATTACTCGGCATCCGAGTGCCGACGCATCGCGCGCAAACCGACCGCGGAGATCGCGAACCTGATCGGCTACCTCGACGAGCCCGAGCTCGTGCACCGGAACAACATGATGGCCTGCTGATTTCCCTGTCGAATTCGGGCGAAAGTGTCGGTTTTTTTACAAAACCGATTTGCATATATCGCAAATATCTGTTTTTTATTGAGTTTTTTGCCTGGCACGTTAAATGCGTGATTCTCTTGAGACCTTCTGCTGAAGGCCTGCTCAAACGGAGGACATCATGAACATCAAACGTGCAATGGCACTTGCAGGCCTGCTGGGTACCGGCATGCTTGCGTCCGCCCCGGCTGCAGCACTCGACCTGACGTGTGGCGGCGCGTGCCCGTGGGTCACCTACGGCGACGGCAATTCCTTCCTGCTCCAGTACAACGCCTACATCTACGACAAGCTCAACGGCGGCGGCGTCGGGCCGGGCAACCCGTATTACATCGACTCCACGCCCGGCGCGATCAAGGATCTGACCGTGATCGGCACCGGCACGAGCAGCAACCCAGCCACGACCAATACGTCGGGCATGGACGATGCCTACCCCACGCCGAACTCGGACGGCATCCCCTATTTCAGCACCGGCACCACCGCCGATCCGAACGGCGCAGGCGAATTCACCGGTGACGGCGCCGGCACCTGGGACGTGTCGCTGGGCGCGCTGAAGAGCTTCATGGGCACCGACAGCAGCCTGATCTTCTTCTTCAACAACAACCAGATCAAGAGCGGCGGAGCGGTCAACGAAGGCCTCGCGGGCTGGGCCCAGATCACGCTGCGCGATGCCGCCGGCAACGTGATCGGCGTCTTCGATCTCACCAACCAGGGCGGCAAGTTCGCCACGATCGCCGACGGCGGCGGCGGCACGCTCCTGGGCGATCCGACCGCGTACACCCACGCGGGTGCGCTCGACAATCCGCTGATCGGCACCAACGCGGCAACCGACTACATCCTGTCCGGTGGCAAGCAGTGCCTGAATGCGGGCGGTGCGCTCGTCTCCTGCAGCGACCCGACCGCGACCCAGTCCTTCGACGCGAACCTCGGCGCCAACCAGGCCGCGTACGCGATCGTGTTCCCCGAGCTCGACGCGCAGCTGATGAGCTTGTTCGCGGGCGACATCACCAACTACAGCATGAACGTCAACCTGCGCATGGGCTGCGATCCGGGTATCGGCGACCAAGCAGACTGCGTCGGTCGCTCGCTCAACAACGGCTACGAGCAGGTCTTCCTGTCGACCGCCAGCAACCTCAAGCAGGTGCCGGAACCCGGCGTGCTCGCGCTGCTGGGGATCGGCATGATCGGCCTGTGGGGCGGGACGCTTCGCCGTCGCGGGTGAGTCGCGAACACCCCGGGCCTGTTCGATCGCCCCCCGCACCGGGGCGCGGACACACCCGGCCGGGTGAACGAGATGGCGGCGCCCTCGGGGATCGAGGCGCCGCCATCTCGTTCGGGCAGGCCGGACCTTGCGCTATCCTCGGGGCTCCGAAACATCCGCGGAGGAGCCGAGTGCCCGATACGCGACTCAAGATCCTGTTCCTCGCCGAAGGCGCCACCCTCGCCCATGTCGCACGCCCGGCGCTCCTGGCCGCGAGCCTCGATCCGGCACGCTTCGAGGTAACGCTGGCCCGGCCGGCTTCCCATGCCTGGGTGAGCGAGGGCTGCTGCGCGGATATCCGCACGCTCGCATGCCAGGACTCGGCGGTGTTCGCACACCGCCTCGCACGCGGCCTGCCGCTCTACGACACCGCGACGCTCGAGCGCTACGTCGCCGACGACCTGGCGCTGATCGACGCCGTCAAGCCCGACGTGGTGGTGGGTGATTTCCGCCTGTCGCTGTCGGTCAGCGCCCGTCTGGGCGGCGTCCCCTACGCCACCGTCTGCGACGCCTACTGGAGCCCCGAGCGCCCCCTGCGCGCGACGCTGCCGGTACTGCCCTTCACCCGCTTCACACCGATCCCGCTCGCCCGCCTGCTGTTCGATGCGGTCTCGCCGCTCGCGATGCGCCTGCACACCCTGCCGCTCGAGCGCCTGCGCGCCCGTCACGGCCTGCCCAGCCTCGGTCACGACCTGCGGCGCTGCTACACCGACGCCGACCTGCGCCTGTTCGCGAACTTCCCCGCCCTGTTTCCGGACCTCGTCCCACGCGACGACGCCGCCTTCCTCGGTCCGCTCGCATGGTCGCCGCCCGCACCGCCCCCCTTCGATGCCACCGCCTCCACCGGCAAGCCACTGGTCTACGTGAGCATGGGCAGCTCGGGCGCGGTGGAAGCCCTCTCCGCCATCGTCGCGGCGCTCGAAGCCTGCGGCTGCGACGCGCTCGTGTCCACGGCCGGCAAGCCGGTGCCGGCGGCGCTCGCCACCTCGTCGGCGCGCGTGTTCGAGTTCCTCCCGGGGGAGGCCGCGTGCGCACAGGCGCGGCTGGTGATCTGCAACGGCGGCAGCCCCACGACCAACCAGGCGCTCGTCCAAGGCACGCCGGTGCTGGGCGTGGCGGTAAACATGGACCAGTTCCTCAACATGCAGGCCATCGAAGCCTTCGGCGCCGGCCTGCTGGTGCGCGGCGACAGGGTGTCGCCGGCGCTCATCGCACGCGCAGTCACCCGCCTGCTCGGCGAGGACGGCTTCACACAACGTGCACACCTGCTGCAGGCGACCCACCGCGAGCGCAAGGGCGAGTCCCCTCTCGGCGATCACCTGGTCCGCCTGGCCACAAAAAACCGCCGCCACCGGGCACCGCCCCCCTCCTGACGCCCCCGAAGAGCAAGGAGGAGTGTCGGTTTTTTTTACACCCACCCCGGCCGGATTACCCACAATCGCCAGGGATCATCCGCAAAGTATTGTTTGAATGCTATTTTTTATTTCAGGCACGGTATGTGCTTTAAGGAAGCTAGAGCTTCGAAAGCGAGGCTTGAATTCAACACTACCGATCTACGAGGGTTTCCATCATGAAAACCAAATTCAAGCCGCTGATCCTGGCAACGAGCCTGGTGGCGCTTGGCCTCGGCGCAGCGGCCAACGCCCACGCCGCCGCCTACGCCGTTTCGACCCACAACCTCCAGGCCGGCTTCATCAACCCGCTGGTCAATGGTTCGACGAACTTCAGTTCGCCCTTGCTGACGGTTAATTTCCCGTCCGCCACCTCGACCGCGTCGTACAGCCTGAACGGCTCCGGCACCAACAACTCGGCCACCGGCCCGACGCCCGATGCAATTGCGCAGAGCGGTGGAATCGCACGCGCAAACGAGGACGTGACCGGCATCTACTACGACCTCGTCGGCGCCGGCGCCGGCAACTACGCCTGGGGCGATGCGATCGTGCTGTCCGAGCAGACCTCGCCGACCACCACCATCTCGGGGCGCAGTGGCGTCGAGGCCAACATCGGCTCCACGGGCTATGGCCAAGCCAGCGCGGACAACTCGTCGTCCGCAGTGTTCACGATGAGCCTGACCGCCTCCGGTTCTTGCGGCGACGGCACCAACACTTGTGCGCTGGGCTTCTCCTTCGAAGCGGACCCCTACCTGAGGGCGCTCCTTGATCCCCTGGCCCTCGCCAACCCGAACTCCTTCGCCAAGGCGTCCCTCGACTTCAGCATCACGCTGACGAAAGTCGGCGATCTCGTGCCGACGTTTGCCTGGACGCCGAACGGCGCAGCGGGCGGGATTTTCGGTGGTACCGAATCGCTCGACGAAGAAAGCCTGAACGTCAGTGCCACCGCACTCTCGCCCGGCGACGACGTTCCCGTTTCGAGCCCGTACGCCAGCAGCCCGTTCTCCAAGTTCGCCGCTCAGACGGCCAATCTCGGCGCCGGCGAATACAACCTGACCATCCGTGCCGGTAACCGCGTGGAAGTGAAGCGCACCGTTCCGGAACCGGGCAGCCTGGCACTGCTGGGCCTGGGCATGGCCGGTCTGGCTGCGCTGCGTCGCCGCAAGGCGGCTTGACCCGACCGAAGCGGGGTTGGATGAAAGGGGGAAGGCGAAAGGCTTCCCCCTTTTGCATTCCGGTCGCCGGCGCGCGCCTCGATTGCCGGCAGGCGCGCGAGATCCTCAGCCCGCCGCGGGCGCCACGCGGCCCACGCCGAAGACGAAGTCGCCTCCCCCACGCTCGGTGTAGTCGCTGCCGACGATCATCCCCTGGCGCTCGACCTCGCGGATGAACTCGGCCGCGGTGAAGCGGTTCTCGGTGGGATGCTCCATGAAGAAGCGGTAGGACCACTTGTCGAGCGCGTGACGGGTGACCTCCTCGAAGTAGAAGCGCCCGCCCGGCTTGAGCACGCGGCGGATCTCGGCCACGGCGGCCTGCCAGTCGGGCACGTGGTGGATGATCGCGAAGTCGAACACGGCGTCGAAGCTCGCGTCCTCGGCGTCGATCGCCGTCACGTCGCCGACCTCGACGCGCAGACGATCGGGGGGGAAGCCCTGCAGCCGGGTGCGCGCGCGCGCCACCATGTCATCGTCGATGTCCATCGCAAACACCGAGGCGGCGCCGAAACGGCGAAAGATCTGCTCCGTCCCCACCCCTCGCCCGCAGCCCACCTCGAGCACACGCAGCCCCTCGGTGCGCCCGCCGAGGCGCTCGAGGAGCGGCGCCTCGACATGGACGTGGAACGCTGCGCGGATCGGATTGTTCATGAGGAACTTCTCGACCCAGTTCATCTTCATGCTTGCGACTCCTCAGTGGTTTCGATGGCGGCCACGGCGCCAGGCGGCCGACGCAGCAGCACCGCGGGCTCATACGCAGAAGGGCTTAGATAGCCCAGGAAGGCATACAGCCACAGGCGCGGCCGGCGGAACATCACCCGCGACGCGGAAGGGTGGAACGAGCGTTCGAGGACGTGGCCGAGCGCGCGGCTGAATTCGTCCAGGAAACGATAGTTGGCGAAGGGCATCGGGGTGTCCATGTACGAGCGCCGCCAGTGCGCCACCATGGCGTAGCCGGTCTCGGCCGCGAGGCGGTGCAGCGAGCGCTCGGTGACGATCACGCGGTGGAAGGGCTGATGCAGCCGCATGAGATGCGGCTCGAGGTCGTCCATGCGCACCGGCTCCGAGTCCGCCGTGCCGATGTAGAGCATCCCTCCCGGGCGCACCAGCGCGGCGAAGTCGGCGATCGTGGCGCGCGGGTCGGCGACGTGCTCGATGACGTCGTTGGCGACCACGCAGTCGAACCGCCCTTCGGGGTGACGCGCGAACGCAGGGACATGAGGGTCGTAGCCGTGGACGTCGGTGTAGCCGCGCTGCCTGAGGTAGTCGATGAATACCCCGTTGCCGCAGCCGTAGTCGAGGATGGACGCGTCCTTGGCGAGCCCGGCGCGTTCGAGCCGACGCAGCAGGTTGCGCAGGGTGCCGCGCGCGAAGACATCGAGGCGACGCTGGTTGAGCGGATAGTCGCGATAGAGGTCGGCGAAGTCCACCGGATCGATGTTGTGGATGCTCGCGCAGCGCGGACATTTCCAAAGGTGGTGCGAGACGCCGGCGAAGCGCTCGGTGTTGCCGCGGCAGGCGCCGAGTTCGCCCGCGGCGGGGGTGGCGCAGTGGTAGCCGCAGATTCTGCATTCGAGTTCGGTGCTCACGGCGAGACGGGCTCCTGGGCCATGGCCCGGCCGATCGCTTCCGCGACCCGCAGGGCATTGGCGGCGATGGTCAGGCTGGGGTTGATGCCCGCGCTCGACGGGAAGAACGAGGCGTCGACCACGTAGAGGTTATCGATATCGTGCGCCCGGTTGTCCGGCCGCAGCACGCTCGTGCCCGCATCCTCGCCGAAGCGGCAGGTGCCGCAGGCGTGGGCGAGGCGCTCGTTGCTCTCGGCCTGCTTGATCAGCATCGGACGGAACGGTGCGAGCAAGTCTTTCATCGTGCTGCGCATGCGCGCGATGCGCCGGCGCTCGGTCGCATGCAGCCGGTAGTGGAGCTGGACACCACCATCGCCGGCAAGTTCGATGCGGTTGTCTGCATAGGGCAGGTCCTCCATGAGCGCGGCAAGGATTCGGCTGCCCGCAAGCCGGTGCTCGAGGTAACGTCCCACCAGGGGAGCAAGCGGGCGGAACAGCATCCCCGCGAGCGCCGTGTAGCGCTGCGCGATGTCGTCGGCAAGCACATCGAGCACCTGGCGCACCGGCGGCAGCATGCCGAAGTCCTGTACCGAGCCGAGCTTGCCCCCGCCCGCGTCGTGATAGAAGTCGTTGAAGGCGATCTCCTTCCAGGCTGCCTGCGCGCCCGGCGGTGTTTGCGGCCGGATCACGTAGAGATCGACGTAGTGGCGCATCAGGTTGCGCCCGACCAGACCGCTACGGTTTGCGAGCCCTCGCGGCCAATCGGCATTGGCCGAGGCCAGCAGCAGGCGCGGGGTGTGCAGCGCGCCGGCGGCCAGCACCACCGTACGCGCGCGCAGGGTGAAACTGCGCCCCTCGTGCCGGCACACCACCCCCTCCACACGCTGCGCCGACGCCTCGAGACGGACGACCTCGCACGCGTCGATCAGGCTGGCGCCATGCTCGCGCACGGCCGGCTCGACGCAGATGCGCCCGGCATCGTTCTTGCATCCGCGCGCGCACAGGTAGCTCTGGCAGCAGGCGCATTCGGGCACGAACTCGCAGGCGAGCGGCAGCCGGTAGGGATGCATCCCCGCCCCTCGCAGCCAGCGCACGAGCTCCTCCGCACTGGGCGACAGCATCCCGGGGTCGAGATAGGCCGGCGCGAAGTCGGCACCACGCAGGGGATCGCGGCTCCCGCGCACGCGATAAAGCGCCTCGGCCTGCGTGTAGTAAGGCGACAGGTCTTCATAGGCGATCGGCCAGCGCCGCGGCAGGGTGCTCTCCGCCGCCCCCTCCGGGAAACACTCGGCAGGCGCGAAATCCGCGGGAAAGAAGCGCTCCATCGCCATGCCGTACAGCGCGCTCGAGCCGCCGATCCCCGAGCCGATGAAGGGGATGTGGCTCGTTCGCCGGGGTGCGCTGGCGTCGACGATCCGCTCCCACTCGCGGCCGCCCCTGCGCAGGCCGTCGAGCCTGGCGGGCGTGGGCGGGAAGGGACTGCCGACCTCGTCCTCGGGATAGCCACCGAGGATGCTGCCCGGCGCCGCGGGCGAACGCCCCTTGTCGACGAAAAGCACCTTCAGGCCCTGGCGCGCGAGCGCATGCCCCGCGGTCGCACCGCCCATGCCGGTGCCGACGATGATGACGTCCCACAGGCAGGCCTCGATCCCTGCGCTCATGCGCTGGGGCCCCCGCACCGGCCGCCCACGCCGGCGCGCGCGCGCGCAGGACGCGGGCGCACCCCACACCCGGTTGCACGAGGCTTCATCGCGGACCCACCATCAGTTCATCCAGATCCTTTCGCAGCGAGCGCGAACGCGGCGCAGCCGAATGGCCGACCCGGCAGAAGAACGCGAAGGGCTCTTCTTCGCCGGCCCCCATCAGGCGCTCGAAGCGCGCCGCCAAGCGGCGTGCGCCCTCGTCGATCGATGCTCGCGCCGAGATGGGGGTGCCGCTGCGCGCGTACCAGCGGAAGATCACCGGCGTCATCTCCGGCTGCAGCAGCAGACCGCGCGCGCTCGCGGCAAGCCACAGGCGCTGCAGGGCCATTCCCGCCTCGACATGGTCGGGCAGGCCATCCATCGGCCGCCGCGGCCGCATGAGTACATGCGCCGCGCACTCCAGCGCAGGCACCACGTCGAGCTGGATGCGTGGCGCAACCGTGCCGAGCAGGTAGCGGTTGAAGAACTCGACGCGCGACCAGTTCTGCATGACCCACTCCATCAGCCGGGCCGTGACCGCATCCACGCCGACCGCCTCCTCGGGGATCCTGTCCTTGCTATAGCGGGTGCGCCACTCGATGATCGACCGGTGCACCCGGTAGGCCTCGGGGCAGGTGAGCCTCAGGTAGGCGTTGTCCCACAGCAGCCGCGCCACCGCGAGGCGATCGCCAAGGCTCTCCAGGAAGGAGAGGGTGTACTCGGACCCCACCGCAGCCTCCAGCGCCCTGCGATCGGCGTCGTCGAGCGGCGTGGTGCGCATCGCCCGGCGCTGCACGGTGCGACTCTCGATGCAGGCCTGCAGCGGGTCGTCGCCCACCGCCATCGTGGCGGGCGCGAACACGAGCTCGTAGACCGGTGCGTGCTCGACCAGCGGCTCACGCAAGGACCAGCGCATGGACAGCCCGAAGCGCCCGGCAGCCAGACGCAGCGTCTCGAGGAGCGCCCCGTGGGAGAGCTGGCTGGCACGGCCGGCGAAGTCGTAGACGCAGTCCGCGCGGGTGTCGTGGCCATACACCGCGATGCGCTCGTCGTCCACGATCTCGAAACGCCAAGGCTGGGTGTTGTCTCCGCTCGGCGCCCAACGACCAAGCTCGAGAATCCGCGTCAGGGTTTCACGATCGGCCATCGGCCCTCTCCGCTTGCTTCATCTTCATCAATTGCCGCCGAGCGATCCAGATCAGGAAGCGCTGGAAGGGGTTGCGATTGCCCCCCGGCCGCCAGGTCCTCGCAAGGCGGTTGCGGTAGGCATCGAACTGATAGCCCCGCGGCGCACTGCGGACCCCGCCACGTCCGAGCAGGATCTTGAGCGACTCGGTCGCCACCAGTCCGGCGCACAGCTGGCAGGCCGCGACGCAGGACGGTCCGCGCTGCTCGCCCAGGTTCACCCGCGAGGGGTCGGCGAGATAGCCGAACTGCAACATCGCCGGCGTGAGCCCGATCAGGAAGCGCACCGCCATCTCCTCGTCGTCGCAGCCTTCGAGCTGGAAATACTGCTCGAACGACATCCCGTCGGGCTGGAAGACGAGCACCGCGGCCCCCAGCCCGAGCGGCGCGGCGGTGACCGCGGGAATGCCCATGCGATGACAGGCCGCGAACACGGCACGCCGGATGTCGAACGCGAAGAAGTCCAGCGCGTCGACATAGAGGTCGGCGCCGCGCAGGAAATCCTCGAGGTTGTCCCCGGAGACGCCCTCCGGGAACACGCGCAGTTCGCACTCCGGATTGATGTCCGCAGCCAGGTCCGCGAGGACCTCGACCTTGGGCCGGCCAAGCGATGACATGAACGCCCCCGCCTGGCGGTTGAAGTTCGCAAGGTCGAATGTGTCGAAGTCGGAAATCGAGAAGGACCCGATCCCGAGGCGGGCGAGCGCGAGCAGATGCCCTCCCCCGACGCCCCCCATGCCGGCGATCGCGATCCGCTTCCCCCGCAGGGCCATCTGTTCGGCCTGCGTGACCCAACCGAGGTTGCGCGAGAAAGCGGTTTCATATGCGAAGAGACCGCTCATCAATGAGTTCCTTCATCAGTATGGGCCCAAGAGCTATGATATCAACCCGAACCTGATACGCGCATGCACATGTGGCAAGCATCGACCGCAAGAGCCGGACAGCCGGCCCGTATCGCCGCTCGCAACCTGCTGCGGCATCACCGCAGGACCTTGCTCGCGCTGGCGATCATCTGCGGCGGGGTGGTGTCCTACCTGCTTGCAGGGGGCTTCATCAACTGGGTGCTGTGGGCGATGCGCGAGGCCGCCATCCAGTCCCAGCTCGGCCACGTGCAGATCACGCGCCCCGGCTATTTCCGCGAGGGCGTCAGCGACCCCTACAGTTTCCTGCTCGACAGGGATACATCGGTCGTCGCGTCCGCAGCGGGCTTCGAGGTGCGCACCATCGCACCGCGGCTCGCCTTCACCGGACTGTTGAGCAAGGACGAGACCACCATCTCCTTCATCGGCGAGGGCGTCGACCCGGAGGCGGAGGCGCCCCTGAGCTGGGCGATCACCGTCATGGAGGGCACCGACCTGCGTGCCGGCGGCCCCGACTCGGTCGTGCTCGGCGAAGGCCTCGCGGCGAACCTGGGGGTGCACCCCGGAGACCTTGTCGTCCTGCTGGGCAACACGCCGGGGGGGGGAGTCAACGCGGTCGAGCTGACCGTCGCCGGCACGTTCCAGACGACCTCGAAGGCCTACGACGACACTGCCCTGCGTGCACCGATCGAGGTCGCGCGCCGGCTGATGCGGGTCGATGGTGCGACGAGCTGGGTGGTACTGCTCGGTGAAACCGGACAGACCGACGCCGCCGTGCATGCGCTGAGAAGCAGGCTGCCCGCGGATCGGTTCGAGGTCACGCCTTGGATCGAGCTCGCGGACTTCTATACCAAGACAGTCGAACTCTTCGACACCCAGGTCAACGTGGTCCGCATCATGATCGCCCTCATCGTGGTGCTGAGCATCTCCAATACGCTGTCCATGGCCGTCATCGAACGCACGACCGAAATCGGCACCTCGATGGCCCTGGGCGTCCGGCGGCGCGGCATCCTCGCACTGTTCATCTGGGAGGGGGCCTTGCTCGGACTGGCTGCGGGGGTCCTGGGCGTGGCCCTCGCACTGGCACTCGGCCAATTGATCTCCGCGATCGGCATCCCGATGCCGCCGCCGCCGGGGATGTCGCGCGGCTACGTCGCTGAAATCGCGATCTCCCCCGCGCTCGCCGTCGACGGCTTCCTCCTCGCCTTCATCACCACCCAGCTCGCCGGACTTCCCTCGGCGTGGAGGGCATCGCGCATGAACATCGTCGACGCGCTGCGTCATCAGGCCTGAGACCATGCTCCACAAGCTCGCCCTGCGTAATGTCTTTCGCCAGCGTGTCCGCAGCGCGATCACCCTGGCCGCGATCGTCTTCGGCGTGACGGGGCTGATCCTGTCCGGCGGCTTCGTGCAGGACATCTTCGTGCAGCTCGGCGAAGCGATCATCCAGTCCGAGACCGGGCATGTGCAGGTGTTTCGCGAGGACTTTCGCGAGAAGGGCAATCGCCAGCCGGACCGCTACCTCATCGAAGACCCCGCGCCGATCGCGGCACGCATCGCGAGCTCGCCCCAGATCCGCGACGTATCCAGTCGCCTGAGCTTCTCGGGGCTGCTCAACAACGGCAAGCGCGACCTCGCGATCATC
>ERZ1645187.4602-NODE-4602-length-11049-cov-232.826360_pt1 | contig 11049 bp, 12 predicted proteins | sample MGYA00575352_ERZ1645187 | MGnify/ENA primary metagenome ERZ1645187 (study PRJEB40837, sample SAMN11349314) | freshwater sediment metagenome | isolation source: river sediment | host: Sediment | place: India: Wazaribad , New Delhi | collected 2017-02-21 ... | reverse complement strand
GGGGCATGAGATAGCGGGCGTCATTGTTGACCAGCGTGTAGGGAATGATCAGATGCGGCGGCAAGCCAGGGAGCCAGTAGGGCAGATCGTCGTTGTAGGCATCCGAACTATAAAGGAAACCCCCTTCCTCCCGCACCAGCCGGCGCGTATTGGCGCTGACCCGTCCGGTATACCAGCCCAGCGGGCGCCGGCCGCACAGGCGCGTGATGACCGCCACGGTCTGGTGGATGTGGCGGCGTTCCTCCTCCTCCGGGACCCCACGGTAGTCCAGCCACCGGTAGCCATGGCCGGCGACCTCGTGACCGGCCGCGGCCAGGGCCTGGGCGATGCCGGGGTTCAGTTCCAGGGCCAGGCCGACGGCGAAGGCGGTCAGGGGCAAGCCCCGGGCGGCGAAGAGGTCCAGCAGGCGCCAGACGCCAGCGCGGGCGCCGTATTCGTACATCCCCTCGACGCTCAGGTCCCGCTCCCCTTCCCGCGCCGGACGGCCGGGTAATTCATGCAGGTAGGACTCGGAGCGGGCATCGCCGTTGAGGATGCAGGACTCGGACCCGGCCTCGATATTGAGCACGAACTGCACCGCCACCCGCGCCCCGCCGGGCCAACGGGGATGGGGTGGCCGGCCCGCGTAGCCGATCAGGTCCCGGGCGGGAGTCCTGCCATGTCCCACCATGCTGGGGGACAAGTTGTCTCCCTTCGTGCGTGGAGGGAGGCCATCTCCCTCCTTGTGGTGGATCATGCCATCTGCCTCCTCGCGGAAGGTGATGCCGTCTCCCCTACGCAGGAGATAATCCCGTCTTCCTCAATGCGGCGAGTAATACCTGCTTCCTCAATGTGGATTGAACCGACCTGATCGGTCATTCCCACATCCACCTCAACCCAATTCAAAGGTGGTGACGCCAAAGATCCGCTCCTGGGCCAACTCGGGCGCCGGGCCCAGATACATGCGGGCGCAGCCGAAGACCTCGACCATGGCGTGCCGCCGCGCAAGTTCCAGACCCCGTGGGTTGTTCTCGGGGACATCGAGGAAGACCGGCCCGCCCGCGGCATAGCCGGTCAGACCGGCGAAGAGGGCCTCGGCGACCTGGGCATCGTCGGCGAACAGGGGCCCGATCTTGCACCCTTCCCGACAGCGCCGCACCACGCCGAAGCCCGCCAGCCGGCCCTCACGCCGGCACCCCAGGGCCAGGCCCGTGGGCTGGTCGATCCAGCCGGTCAGAAAGCTGGTCCTGGGGGCGGGGAAACAGGTCCGATCATAGGCAAGCACCTCGGCGAAAGGGAAATCCGCCAGGGGCACGACCACCTCGCCACCCCCCGCCGGCACCGCCGTCGGGCGGGTCGAGATCTCGGCGCGAAAGCGGATGTCGCGGTGGGAAAAGACGAAGCCACCCTTGGCGTAGTAGGCCTGCATGGCGAAGACCCCGTCCATGCCGATGGTCGCCCCCGGGCGCAGCCGGCCGATCAGCCGCTCCCGACGGGCGTGCCAGAGGGCGTTGCCCAGCCCCTGGCCGCGAAAGGGCGGGCGCACGATGAAGAAGCCCATGAAGCCGAAGGTGTCGCCATAGGCGGTGATGGCCCCGCCGCCGATCAGTTCGCCGTCCAGGTCCGCGGCGATGAAGGCCTCCGGGTCCGTGGCCCAAAACAGCTCGGCATCCTGACGCCCGGGGTTCCACCCCTCCTGGGCGGCCCAGTCGACGAGCAGATCCACCTCGGGGCGGGTCATGGGGCGGATGGCAAGGGGGAAGGTTGCGTTCATGACAAATCCGATGCGCCCCGCCACGGGGCACTGTTTCTGGCCAGGGCGGCAAGCTGGCGGCCCAGCGCCGCCAGATCCGCCTCAAGATCCGCCGAACCGTCCATCATCGGCTCCCCGGCGTTGTCCGTCCCGCCCCGCCGGAGGGCAGCTTCCAGCCCTCCCGCCGTCGCCATCAGCTCCAGCGCGCCAAACGAGCCCGCGAGGCCGCGTAGGGTGTGGATGCGTCGGGCGGCGGTCTCACGATCGCCGGCAGCGAGATCGCGGTGGGTCTGTTCGACCACGTCAGCGTATTCAGCCAGGAAGCGGTCCAGCAGGCGCAAGAAGAAGGCCCGGTCGCCGCCCAGGGCCCGTTTGGCGCTGACCCGATCAATGCCGGGTATGGCCGGCAAGTCGTCAGGCGCCTCTTCACTCTCGCTCACAGCGGGTGGGGACTGGGGGGAGGGCGCGGACGTGGCCGGATCTGCCAACCTCACCCCCGCCCCTTCGTCGGCTCCCACGGCAGCCCCTTCTTGCGTACCTTCACCCCCGGACGGGCGAGAGGCAGGTGCCCACCGCAACAGCACCGCCGTCATCCGCTCCAGATCCACCGGCTTGGCCAGCACATCGTTGGCCCCCGCGGCCCGTGCCGCTTGCTGTTCCGCCGTCATCACCCCGGCGGTGAAGGCGATGATCGGTAAGTCCGTGAGGCCCAGTTCATGGCGGATCAGGCGTGTGGCGATCAGGCCATCCATCACCGGCATCCGCACGTCCATCAGCAACGCGTCGAAGGCGGTGGGCCGACTGGTGAGGAGTTCCACGGCCTGCCGCCCGTCGGCGGCCAAGGTCACGATTGCGCCCTCCAGCATCAGCGCCCGCTCCGCCACGTCCCGGTTCATGGCGCTATCATCCACCACCAGCACCCGCAGCCCGGTCAGGCGCGGCCCGGTGGGTGGCGGCGCGGGCAGCGCGGGCGCGGCCACCTCCGCGCCCTCTGCCGCCCGGGGGAACGGCAGTTCGAACCAGAAGGTGCTGCCCTCCCCCACCTGACTTTCGGCCCCGATCGTGCCGCCCATCAATTCCACCAGCCGCTTGCAGATCGCCAACCCCAGCCCGGTGCCGCCAAAGCGGCGACTGGTGCCCGCCTCGGCTTGGGTGAAGGGGGTGAACAGCCGGGCTAGCGCCTCGGGGGCGATGCCGATGCCCTGGTCGCGCACGGTAAAGCGCAGCCGCACCGCCGAAGTGCTGGATGCCAGTACCTGGAGGCTGAGCTTCACCTCCCCCCGTGCGGTGAACTTGACGGCGTTGCCCAACAGATTGACCAGCACCTGCTCCAGCCGCAGCCCGTCGCCCAGCAACGGCGCCACGGGTTCGTCGGGGATGGTGATGGAGAGCTTGAGCCCCTTGGCCTGGGCGGTTTGCTCCATCAGCTCCATCACCCGGACCAGCGCTCCCACCAGGTCAAAGGGCCGGGACTCGATGTGCAACTGGCCGGCCTCGATCTTGGAGAAATCCAGAATGTCGTTGAGGATCGCCAGCAGGGAGCGGCCCGCTACCTGAATGCGCCCGACCATGTCGTGCTGGTTAGGAGTCAGCGACTCACGATCCAGCACCTGGGCCAGTCCCAGCACTGCGTTCATTGGCGTGCGGATTTCATGGCTCATGTGGGCCAGGAACTCGCTCTTGGCCCGGTTGGCGCGCTCGGCGGCGTCACGCGCCCGTTGCAACTCATGCTCGTAGCGCTTCCGTTCGCGGATGTCACGGGTGATGCCGAGGATACCCACGCAGGCGCCCTCGGCATCATAGATGCCGTTGGTGGTCACCTCGGTCCAGACGGTCGAGCCGTCCTTGCAGGGTTGCTCCAGTTCCCCCCGGAAGGGCTCGATCGGCCGTCCGGCCTGTATCGCGGCCATCACGCCTTTGAACTGCTCCAGGACGATGTCCCGCGATGCCGGGGTCAAGGCCTCGTCCATCGGTTGGCGCATGACTTCCGCCGGCGTGTAGCCCCGCAGCTTCTCCACCGACGGGCTGACATAGGTAAAACGGCCGGCGAGATCCAGAGTCCAGATGACATCGGAGGCCGTGTTGTCGGCGATCAGCCGGTAGCGTTCCTCGCTCTGGCGCAAGCTCTCCTGGGCTTGCGCGTTGAGCGCCATCTGGACTTCCAGCAGGTTGGCGCGGAGGCGTTCGGTATGGGAGAAGGCGTTGATCAGCAGTTTACTGATCAGCAGGAACAGGATGGCGTAGATGGGGACAAAGAGGGTGATGAAGTCGACGCTGTGGCCGCTGGCGCCGCCAGGCGCATGGGGAACGAGCGCGAAATAATCGGCGGCATAGCGGCCCACCCCGACCGCCAGTTGGGCGGCCAGCGCGCCCGTCAGGTCACCCAGCGGGATGGACGGCGTCTGCTTGCGGGCAACGAGGGCGATCTCGATGATGGCCCAGATCGATAGGGACCCGTCCAGCAGGGCGATCAGGACCAGCCGCGCTTCATGCAAACCGTGAGCGACAAACATCTCGAAGGTGTATCTGATCAGAAAGATCAGTACCGACAGGATGCCCGCCATCTGAAGCGACAGATAAACCGGAGGGTCGCTCCGGGACAAGAATAGACGTAGGCCCACGGTTGTTTAAGTCTTCATCGGGGTGGATGGCACGGCCCGGCCGCGGGCTGGGGTCGGGGGCGGCGAGGGCGCTTCGGGCGCGACGGGCGTGTGCAAGGTGGAGATCCCCGCCTCGCTCATGTCTGAAGTCGGCGCTGCCATGGACGGGTCAGCCTTGCGGAGTCTCCTGATAGATCAGGGTGATATCCACCCGGCGGTTCAGGCGCCGGCCTTCGGGATAGTCGTTGGATGCGATGGGATAGTCGGGGCCGTAACCGCGGGTCTGCATGCGGGGCGGGTAGACGCCAGAGGCGAGGAAATAGTTCTGGACGGAGTCCGCCCGGCGATCCGAGAGCTGCATGTTGTGGGCGCGGGAGCCGGTACTATCCGTATGGCCGGCGATGTCCAGCCGGGTCTTGCCGTAGCGATTGACGATGCTCGCGATCTTGTCCATGGTCGAGTAGAAGCCGGGCTTGATGACATCGGAATCGACCTCGAAGGCCGTCTCGCCGGTCATGCCCACCAACAGTTCGCCTTCGCTGATACGCTCCACCCGGATCTGGCCGAGGGCGATCTCGGTGGCCAGGGCCTTCTGGAAGTCGCGTTGCTGCTGTTCCATGTAATTGCCGATCAGCCCCCCGACCAGGGCCCCGCCGATGGCGCCGATGACCGCACCCTGGGCGGAGTTGCGGGTCGCCAGGGCGCCGATGGCCGCGCCGGAGAGGGTGCCGATGCCGACGCCCTTCTCGGTCTCCGTCATGGGCCGGCGGTTGCCATATTCATCGGTGGCGCAACCAACGGTAAGCACGGCGGCCATGAGGGCGGCACCGATCTTCAGGGGATGGGGCATGCTAGGAATCTCCAGGTGGACGAAAGGGGTACGGGTCATTGCGTTAAGTCAATGGTAGCAGACCAGCCTCCCGTCCTGGTCAGGGCCCTCGGGGAGCCCGCCCCGCGCGCGGAGGCCCTCAGTCCAGGGATCCGTGTTACATACCGATACATTTTGTGACTTGCTTAATCAGGAAACGCTAATATACTAATCATCAATCTGAACCAACACCCCATCGGGAGACGAAAAATGTTAGGTGCTATCGCTGCTGTCGCGCTTGTGGTTGGTGGAATCTCCGCCGGTGTCTCGGTCTCGCAGGATGACCAGCAGGCGCTCAACCAGCCCCAAGAGGCCGTAATCGAAGTCCAGGTCAGCAACGCCGATCAGATTCACGGCAACTGATGCCTGACCCCCACCAGCCCCGCCCGGGAGTCCCGGGCGGGGCTTTTTTTATGGCACCGATTTTTGGCCCCTTGAATTTTGCTCCGTGACGAGCGAGGAAGACCTCAGCCGCGTCTTTCCTTCTCAGGGGCGTGACGGAGCCCCTCCCAATCGTTCTCACCGACGAGATGAGCCTATCCCGCCCCCGCGGGCAAGGCTAAAATGCGCCCCTTTCTTTCCCAACCGGACCTGGACGACCTATGGAGCGCTATCACGTTTACGGCATCGGCAATGCCTTGGTGGACATGGAATACGAGGTCGAACTCGAGGACCTAGAGGCCCTGGGCATCGACAAGGGCGTCATGACCCTGGTGGACGAGGCCCAGCAACTCGCCATCATGGAGCACCTGGCCGACCGGCCCCACGAGCGGGGCTCCGGCGGGTCCGCCGCCAATTCCATCATCGCCGTCAGCCAGTTGGGCGGGCGCGCCTTTTATTCCTGCAAGGTGGCCAATGACCACCTCGGCCACTTCTACCTGGACGACCTGATCGCCAACGGCGTCGCCACCAACCGCCACGGCGAGCGGGAGGACGGCCACACCGGGCGCTGCGTGGTGCTGGTGACCCCGGACTCGGACCGCACCATGCTCACCTTCCTTGGCATCAGCGGCGAGTTCACCGACCGGGAACTGGTCCCCGCCGCCGTGCGCGCCGCCGACTACTACTACATGGAAGGCTACCTGGTGACCACCCCCGGCGCCCGCGTCGCTGCCATCGAGGGCCGCGATATCGCCCAGGCCGCCGGGGTCAAGATCGCCCTGTCCCTCTCCGACCCCAACATGGTCGCCCACTTCAAGCCCGGCATCCTGGAGATGATCGGCCCCGGCGTGGACCTGGTCTTCGCCAACGAGGCGGAGGCCAAGGGCATGGCCCGCAGCGACGATCTCCACGCCGCCATCGACTTCCTCAAGACCCTAAGCCGCGAGTTCGCCATCACCCTGGGGCCCAAGGGCGCCCTGGTCTTCGACGGCCAGGAGCTGATCGAGATCCCCCCGGTCAAGACCCAGGCGGTGGACACGGTCGGCGCCGGGGATATGTTCGCCGGCGCCTTTCTTTACGGCCTCACCCAGGGGTGGGACCACCGCGCCGCCGGCAACCTCGCCGCCGCGGCCTCGGCCAAGCTAGTGGCCAGTTATGGGCCACGGCTGCCGGCGCACGAGACCCAGGCCGTTTTGAAGGGGTTAGGATTTTAGGATTAGGTCGATCAACTCATTATGTGCCAGCGGGTGGCTGGACGTCCGTTCCTGTCGGTACTGGGCTATGGAGCGGGCGAGATGCCCGGCATTGGCCGGGAAGCTCAGTAGGTAAACCGTCTCCATCAAGCTGTTGAAGCTGTCGAGGGACATGACGACGGAATCTTCTGCATCACGACGGGTGATGACCGTGTAATCCGCGTCGGCCGCAACGCGATCGAGCACTTGCTTCAGTTGATTACGGGCATCGGAGAATGAGATGGTTTGCATGGCAAAAGTCAAACTTATGTTGGCGGACTCGCTGGATAACCGCCCAGGCCAGGAGGGCCCGACTAGGTCGGAGCGTCGCCAGCATGGGCCGAAAAGAGCGTCAGCTTCACCGCCCAGCCCATGTTGACCAGCTCCGGCCGGCGGCCGGACAGCTCGGTGCTGGTGCGCACCAGGGTCAGGAACCCCTCGCCGCGCGTCTCCATATAGCGGCGCCCGGTGCCGGGGCTCTCGTAATCGCGCAGGAAGCCGGCGAGGATCTGATTGCGGCGCACGGGCTGGCAACCGGCGTAGAGGTTCTCCTCGGTCAGGGTGTTATGCAGGCCGCCAGGGTTACGGATCTCGATCCGATCTGGGAACAGGGACTGCCGACACGCTTCAGGAAGCGGCCGTCGCTGGTCTGATGCACATAGAAGCGCGCCCGCGACACCTGCACCTTGAGACAAAGCCGATGGCCGCCGTCGGCGCCCGGCAGCATGACCCAGTCCAGCACCGGCTCGATGGGCGGCACGCAGTGGGCCAGGGCGCATTGCAGGACGAACTGCTCAAGCTTGCCCCGCTTCCCGGGGTCGATGCCAAGGATGCGGCCCTGATCATCGACGCCGAAGACGACCAAGCCCCCTTCGGTATTTGCCATCGACACGAACACCTCGGCGATGACTTTTGGCGCCCGACCCTCCTCGCTGGCGAAGCGCACCTGATCGCCTTTGAAGACCACCGCTTTCAGTTCGAGCAGGCTGTCCTCGCCAGCAGCGATCTCGGCAAGCAGCTCGGTTTTGTCGTCGTAGAGCATGGTGATAGGACTAGGCACCTGGGGTTGGTGTCATTAGTGTAATGCACCAATCCTGACGGAGCTGCTCACAACACAACGACGGTAGGCAGCTAAGGCCCTGTCAGTCCAGACCGGTCCCTGGCTGTGTGAACGAAAGGTAATCTGTCATTGCTGCTCATCATCGGTTCAGCACCCTGCTGTACCGCGATGACCAGCGAGTGCAACCACTGGTTGCACAAATTGGCTGGACTCATAACCTGGCGATTTTCCAGCGCTTGAAGGACCCGCTGGAACGGGAATTCTACCTCCGTATGTCCCGCAAATTCGGCTGGTCAAAGAACGTCCTCATCCACCAGATCGACAACCAGAGCTACGAGAAAGCGCTGCTTGGCCAGACCAATTTCGACCAGGCGCTGAAGCCGGAATTGCGTGCCCAGGCCAAGCTGGCGGTGAAGGACGAATACACCTTAGATTTTCTGGAGCTGGGGTAGCTAGCGTGCGATGTCGGTAGTACCGGCAGCCACGGCCCAACCTGTCCTCCCGCACCCTCCCGGTGAGCTCAGTGGTTCCCCCCCATGGTGACAAGCGGTAAAGTACCCTCCAACCCCCGCCCTGACCCCGTTCAAGGTAGAACGGCGACCCCAGCGCGGTGGGCCGACGTTGGCCAGTCGTACCCGCGCCGCCGTCTCACCGTTCCCATGGATTTACCGCCAGGTCTGAGCAGTGAGCACTCCCTTCTTCGACCAGCCGATCCTCAATTCGCCCTACGCCTGTCCCAGCCGCCACTGGGAACTCGACGCCAGCGGCCAGCCCACCCAACGGATCATCGACACCCGGCGCCGGGCGGAATTCGTCACCCCCATCCCCAAACCCCAGAAACAGAAGGGCGCTTCCGGGGCGAGGACGTGAAGGATAAGCAGGCGACCATGGAGACCTACTGTGATGATCGACCGCCGATCTCGATTGACACTCGACCACCATCAAGAGGTCAACACCATGCCTGATCCCGTTGCTACTGACATTGCCAAGCCGGAACTGGATAGCGCCGCCCGTGCCGTGGTTGCAGCGACCGTCTCCGCCGTCAACCCCGATCAGGTCATTCTGTTTGGCTCCCGAGCCCGCGGCAATGCTCAGGCGGATTCGGACATCGATCTGCTGGTCATCATGCCAGAACCTTTCACGGCCGCGCGCAGCCGGCAGGGCCAGTTGCGCCTGATCAGGCGCGCGCTGCACGACTGCCGGCTGCCGGTGGATATCCTTCTGTATAGCCGCGATGAGGTGGATGTCTGGCGCGACTCTCCCAACCATATCATTGGTCGTTCATTGCGCGAAGGAGTGGCCGTCTATGCAAGACCTTAGACACGCACGGCAAATGCTGAAGATGGCAGAGATGGACTTGCAAGCGATTGGCAATATGCTCGATCCACTTCAATTCGCCGACGCGATTTTCGGATTTCATGTCCAGCAGGCAACGGAAAAACTACTCAAGGCCTGGCTCAGCCTCAGTGGCACCGCATTTTCTCGCACCCACGACCTGCGGTTACTCTTGGCGCTGGTGGCGGATCAGGATGCGCGGGATATCGTCCCCTTCCGGGATCTGGAGGATCTGACCGACTACGGGGTGCAATTCAGATATGACGCGCCATTTGACCTGGAGCCACTGGATCGCGCGAGCCTCATCGCGCGTGTGCAAGAACTGCATCGGCTCGTGAAGCGACGTCTCGCGTCCGCTGAATCCCTTTGATCGGATCATGATTACCACGGCGCCAGAGCACAATGGGATGCTCGCCACCGTGGATGGAGTCTTTACCCATTACCCGGAATTGAACGGACGCATCCTGACTTGAGCGAACGGCCAGGTCCGGGTGAGCATCAACGGCGTCGACGTGTTACTGATTAAAGAGCAATCAGCCGCCAATGAACGCAAAAAACGCAACTGACAGAGATGGTTGAGCCCAGACCCGCCTTCACCAGGCAGGGGACAGGGCGGATCGACTCAAGCCGATGATTCGTCGCGTCCATTTACGTTCATGGGCGACTGAACCACTCTGTCAGGGATGATTCCAGCAGAGCCCGGTCATCGCGCCCGCAGCCAGAGCGCGTGTTTCACCCGCATATCCGCGAGCACCTCAAGATCAATCAGGTCGTCCTCGCGGATTCGTTCGTCGTAGTTCTCCCAGCCCATGAAATCCCGCAACGCGCCCAACAATCCCGCGTCGCACTGTCCGTCGACGGCCCCCTGGTAGAAACCCCGGGCCCGGAGAATCTGCTGGAGTTCGCCAGCGATAGCGGGGTCGATCTTTACGAGTTGCGCGGGATCGCTGCGAAAATAGGTCATACGGCAGATGGCGTACAACCGCTCCAGTTCATCGATCGGCCGCGCATGGTCGCAGACCGACAGGTCCACGAGACGATCGTCGAAACCGCCGTAACCGCCAGCGGCCCGCACCACCTTGAGCGCCGCCGACTGCTGCCCGCGCCGATCGCCGCCGTTGGCCTGCCCGGCCCGCAGGGCCGCCAGCAACCGCTCCGCCAACGACCCCGCGGTATTCTCAAACCCCTGTACCATGGACTCCACCACTTGCGGACCGGCCAAGGTATTACCCTGGGCCGCGCAATACAGACCCTGCCGATCGCCGGCCCAGTCGAAGCAGTGGGCACCGGTAAAGCTGGCAGCCCGGCCCTGGGCATCAATGATGCCGACCTGACGATACGCACGCTGCGGGTCGCTGGCCGTCAGGATCTCCAGCGCCTGCTGGGGCGTGGCACCGTTTTCCAGCAGGGCCAAGCCACGCGGACCAAAACCGGTATTGCAGTAGGCTTGGGTCGCGACCGCCCCGACCCCCGTCCGCGCAAACGGGATGGAGGCGCCGACATTGGGAAACTTGGATTGCACGGCCACTCCCAAGTCGCCGTTGGCGGGATCAAAAGCAACGATGGAAAACGTCATGAAGCCTCTCATCAGCCCTTGTACTGAGGGTATTGGCCATCCACGCGCTCACTGGACCTTGCCGGTGCACAGGAAGGTTTACAACGGCGGGATCGCCTTCACGAACCTCACGATCACACGCTGACCAATCAGCAGCACCGGGGCATACGACGGATAGGAGATCCAATCCACCCTGAGCGCCCAGGTTGGCTCGGGAGCGGACGATAGCGAGGGCGGGATGGGTGGTCAACATCGACCAGCGGAGCTGACGGGCGTCGGGGGCGGT
>ERZ1645187.4601-NODE-4601-length-11051-cov-9.392143_pt1 | contig 11051 bp, 16 predicted proteins | sample MGYA00575352_ERZ1645187 | MGnify/ENA primary metagenome ERZ1645187 (study PRJEB40837, sample SAMN11349314) | freshwater sediment metagenome | isolation source: river sediment | host: Sediment | place: India: Wazaribad , New Delhi | collected 2017-02-21 ... | reverse complement strand
TTTGCGCACCCAGCGCGGTGGCGATCTCGCCGAGCAGGATGCGCTCCCGGTTCTGCGTAGCCTTCTTGGCCGCCGCACCTTGGCGCGCCTTCCCAGCAGTCAAGGAATCCTTGACTGTTGCCACCGGGGTAACGTCCGCCGCAACCGGCGCCGCCGAGGGAGAGGCGGCGGCAGCCGGCGCGGGCTTGGGATGGACGGCAGCGCCCGCGGGCTGAGTCGCGGAGGCACCCGCTGCGCTGCTGCCGGTGTTTTGCTCCACCGCCGGCTGGGAGTCGTGCATTGCGTTGCCACGCGCGGCGAGCCAGTACCACAGTTCGCCGCCGCCCTTCTTCTTGCTCTTCTTCTCGCACTCAAGCAGGGCCTCGGTGCGCATCCGGTTCAGCTCGGTCATTACGCGGCTGGGGTAGGCCGCCTCGCTGCTTGCGGCGATGATCTGCGCCTCGGTCGCCTCGTCCCGCCCCTGCAGGAAGGTGATGATCTGCTCGCGCAAGGGGCGCGTAGTGACGGGAGTAGTCGTGCTCATTTGGCAGGCCTCATGGAATGGAAAGGGGCGGCGTAGGCGTAGGCGCACAGCCCGGTGTCGAACACGGCGTCGACGACATCGTTGTCGTCGATCGAGGGGTCGAGCGCGCGGAGTTCGGCGGTCAACACCTCCAGCCGGGCAGCGCTGGCGGGGGTCAGCATCACCGTCACCGGAATGCGGTCTTCCGGCCCGCCCGCGCCGTCGGGGAAGGGGTTCATGTCCAGGCTCACAGCAGCACCCGCTTTGCATCACGCTCGATGCGCTCGCGGATCCGCTCGGCGCTGATCGGCGGCAGGGCCGGCACCTGCACCGAAGCGCGTAGGCGGTCCACATGCGCACGCTGCTCGGCGATCGCCACCGGCGCGCGCGCCTCCATGTATTCGAGGTCCGCTTCGGCGGCCTGCAGGCGCAGGCGGCGCGCCAGGCGGACGATGGGGCTGATGGGGTTCTTCATGCTGCGATCTCCTCGACAACGATGGGGGTTTCCATCCAGCGCACCGACAGCAGCCAGCGCGCCTCCGGGTGTTCGAACAAGGTACTGCCCGCAGGGCTGTCGAACGACCGCAGGGCAGACAGCGCGGCGCGCACGGCCGGCTCGTCGACCGCCAGCGCCTCGGCGTGCACGAGCACGTCGTTCGACAGTCGGCCACGCCCGTCCGGCGCCGACTCGCGCCCCGTGTGCATCAGCGTCACGCCGATGACGGTGATCGGCGCGCCGGCGAGCGCCTGCTCGAGCGCCGCGAACTCGTCGGCGCGGTAGGCGAGGCACCTCAGGTCCGATTCGTGATGTAGCCGCATCGTCTGCGCGGCCAGGGCCATCAGGGTGGGGGCTTGCATGACAATCTCCTTAGAAAGTGCCAACGGAATAGGGCGGCGGTTCCTCGCTACAATGGGTGTGTCCCCCACGGACAACCCATCAACCGCACGAACAAGGAGCCGCCATGGAAATCGATCCGGACTATCACGAGTCCGATCCGCGCCACGAAGAGACGAAAATCGAGCGAGAGCATCGGCGTCGCCGTGAAGCGTTCGACCGATGGTGCAAGGGCAGCTACAACCCCACTGACGGTTCGCCGCCATTCATTGGCGAGGCGATGCAGTCGGTAGCCGATACGCTGCATGGCGCATGGCTGCTGGTGCGGCAGGAGTTCGGCGAACGCGCACAACCCGAACACGCCGTCATGCTGCTGTCGGCGATCGAGTCAGAGCGGCTCAGGATCGAAAGGGATTCGCACCGGCGCGCCCAGGACGAGTGCGATGCGTAGGGCTCGCGCTCGCTGACCACGTCACGGCACCCTAGACGTTGCTCGGCCTCCTCGCGCGTCGCCGTTCCTTCGACGATACGGGCTTCGAAGAGGCGACCTTCGACCCCGCACTCCCCGCCGGTGGCGCGGACAGCTTTGCATTTGGCGAGGACTCGACGCCCGGTCACGAGATCGGGAGGCGACTGGCGCAGGGCGGGGTGCGCGCATCGGTCGCCGTCGCGATCGCTCCCTTCGTAGTGCGCGCAGTGGCGGCAGATGGCGACGAACGGGTGCGTGTGTTTCACCTGCACCTGCAGGATCGCCATCAAGTAGGGGGCAGCCGCTTCGCCGTAGGTCTCGGGGGTTTCCTTGAGCAGGTGTTGCGCTTCGCTCATGAAGCGCTCGGGCTCTTCGCGGTAGCGGCGGTCCCATTCGGTAAAGGCCGCGGCGAGCTGGTCGAGGGTGGTGGCGATCGGTGCAGACGTGTGCATGGCGGGCTCCATCGGGGGTGAGGCGATGGAGTAAGGATAACTGGACAGTTATCTATTGGTCAATAACTGTACGGTTATTTATTTTTCAACCTACTGGTTTACTTTTTCAACCGATAGGTTAATATTCGGTCGCGCCAAGAAGAACGATCCAGCGCGACAAGGCCCAGTGAATCGGTAGATACGTGAATACAGACGGAGAAAGAGTGATGGCTACGGAATTCGGATCGACGGTGCAGCGGCTGCGGCAGCTTGCCGGGCTGACGCTGTTTGAAGTAGCGCAGAAGATGAACATCTCCACCGCCTTCCTGTCGGCGGTGGAGAACGGCCGCAAGCGCGTGCCGGAAGATTTCGTGCAGAAGTTGGCGGCAGCCATGCCCGAAGCCAAGGAGAAGGTCGACGAGCTCGAGTCGCTGGCCTCGCAGGCTCGCGGCCAGGTGATATTGCCCTTGCCCAAGGCCACACCGCAGGACGCGGACCTGGCCACGGTGCTGGCGCGCAAGTTCAATTCACTGTCGCCCACCCAGAAGAAGCGCATCCGCGCGATTCTGGATAACTACAACCCTTGATCAAACAGGAGCGCGGTTTGGTTTCGACACACAGAAAGGAGGGGGTCGTCGTGCCCCCGATGAGCGAGAAGGCCATTGCCACTGCGGCACAGGCATTGCGGCGGGTGCTGGGCTTGGAGCATGTTCGGCGCCTGCCCATCGAGATGGTTTATGAGATGCTGTGGCTGTTCGATGACGACGCACGCTTCGAGGTCGTCGAGGATGTGCAGTTGGGGGCGGACGACGCACGTACCTACCCGGACCGCAGTCTTATCCTGCTGCGCGAGAGTGTCTATGACGGCGCGGCACGGGGTGAGTGCCGGGCACGCTTTACGATGTGCCACGAGTTGGGACATCTCGGGTTGCATCGCGGCGTGTCATTTGCCCGCATCAACCCCGCCGCGCCCCCGAAGATTTACCAGAACAGCGAATGGCAGGCCGACGTGTTTGCATCCTACCTGCTGATGCCTGCGCACCTGATCCAGGGCTACACGAGCGCGGAGATGGTGATGGCCGATTTCGGTGTGTCGCGCGCGGCGGCCATGGCCCGCCTGACAAAAATGAGAAAAGGGGCCATGAAGCAGGCTTCATGACCCCTCTTTCAAACCCGAGTGAGCTGCATCAGGTGAGGCAGATCACTGGCGGTTACACGGAAAACCGTGCGAGCTTGGCGGCCGCAAGTGTAATCCGTGTTACCTCCACCGGGCAATCCCTCGCCTGAAAGGAGGTGGTATGCGTGCCGAAGCAGATGAGTTTTGATTTTCCGATCCCGGAAGGGATGAAGCTGGTGTTCCGCCCTTGGCGGCGGACGCCGGATGGTAAGGTGTTGTGGGCTAAGCATTATGGCCTGCGCGCCTGGCCGATGCTGGTTCCTGCCTGACAATGCAGTCGCCCCGGTTCGCCGGGGCGTTTTCATGTGGCGTGGAGCGGGCGAAAGTAACCCTTGATGCAGGCGGGATTGATGATGGCAATCTGGATGTGATTCTGCGCCCGGAAGCCCGCGCCTTCGTAGAGTTCGTCGGCCTCGGGAAACGGCGAGCGCACCGAATCGTAGGGGGCGAGGCTCCGTTGCGCCCGGTAGTCGTGTAGCGCCTGAATCACCTGGCAGTCGAGCTCGCGGTTCAGTTTGTCGGGGCCACCCGTGTTGCGCTCCAGCGCGAACCCCGCGCTTGCGTACATGTCGCGCAGGGTTCGATACGCTTCCGCGACTTCCTCAAGGCCCGTGCGGGTCGTCAGGTCGAGGCACAGGCCGAGATCGAGCACCGCACCGACGACATCGGGTTTCTGGATCGATTTTTTCGCATTGCCGTTTTCGGCCCACTCCAATGCACGGCGGGGGTCGTTTTCCCAGAAGTAGATGCCGTGCCCCAGCCACTCGTTCTTGCCTCGAGAGGGGGTGAGGTGGGCGCGACTGCGCTGCTCGACCACCTTGCTGACCGTTTCCTTTTCGGTACCGTGGAAGCCGAGCACCAGCCCCGCGCGGCGCTGGTAAAGCGTCCAGCGGTCAGTCATGGATCAGACGCTTGAGCCTTCCGTCATTGCCAAGCACGCCGATACGGCGCAGTGCCTCGCGTGCGGCTTCGGGCGTGGCGGTGACTTCCTTGCGGAACGCTTCCATGTCGTCGAGCAGCGCCTGGCCCGTGAGCATGCGCAGCGAGCTTGCGGTCGTGGTGGTGAGTTCGGGGGCGGCTTGTCTCTTCATTCTCAGGATCTCCGGCGACGCCACATTCTGGCACACCCCGGTGGGGGCGTCATTCCTGGGGCAGCGGCGGGGCGGGTTTGTTCCCCACGTGTTGACCGCGCTTGCCGTGCCTGATGGCTTTGGGCTCCTGTACGGGTTCCGCTGCGGCCTCGGCGGCTTGATCCTCCGCGCCGGGCGAATCGTCCGGTGCCGCCATCGCGTGCAGCAGGTGCAGGAATTCCACGTCCCGGCGCGCACCCGGGTGCAACTCGTAAAGCAGCGCCGCAACCATGTGCTCGTGCAGGTTGGGGCAGCGCACGTAGCCATCGGCAAACAGGTGGTTGCGGGCTTCGCTGCGGTCGATCACGAAATCGTGGGTCGGGTAGTCATACACCAGGGCGTGGAGCGATTTCTCCGAGCGCAGGATGCCAGTGCGGGCGTTGAGTCGGTTTCCGTACGCTTCGGTAATCAACATGGTGCGTTGCACGTGACCCAGGCGCACCGGGTCCATCTGGGCGTACAGGCCTGAAAAAAGCCCTTGCGTGAGCTGCCGGGCGGTGTCGCTGGCAAACTTGGTGCTCAAGTGTTCCTTCATGCGCATGTCTTTCATGAAGTCCTTGAACGCATCCTTGGCGTGCTTGTGCAGCCGGTCCATGGCCTGAATCATGTCGAGACCGGAGTTGTATTCCAGGATCTCCTCGCGATTGGCGAGCTGCACATCCATCGGGCCGAGCTCGCCACGGTCGCCGATCACGATCTCGTTGAAGCCGATGGCCATCAGCGTGCCAGCGCTCTTGCAGGGGCCGTGCACGTATAGGGTCAGGCGTTCGTAGTGGTGCCCGAGCGCCCGCGCCAGGCGGTAGGCCGCGTGCGGGTCGCCGCCATAGGTGTTGAGGAAGAGGCCGCAGTTCGTGCGCTTGCCCGGGCCGAGCTGGTCGAGCCCGTCACACACGCGGTCGTACCCCTCCCGACAAATCTCGCCCGCATAGAAGAACAGGTCCGCATCAAGCGCATCCGTGATACGGGTGATGGCTTCGATCAGCTTCACATCGGGTGGGGCCATGGTGTTCATGCGTTCAGTGGTCCTTCTTCGTCAGGCGGTCTAGGGCTTCGCGCACGAAGCGCGTCTTGGCTTCCAGTTCTGCAGTGAGCAGCTTGCGGGCTTCGTCGGAGAGGTCGCCGCGTTCCAGTTCGCGTGCGAGGTCGAACAGCGCTCGGCTGACTTCGGGGTTACGTGGTGGCGCCGGCGCCTTCCGGGGCAGGTAGGTCGTCTCCGCACCAGGAAGACCCGCGGCGCTGGCGGCCCGATCCTCTTCCTGGCCTTCGGGCGGCGGCAGGTCGCCAAGGCGGTCAAGCCACCCCCGTGCAAGCCCGAGTCTGGCCTCGATTGCGCGGGCGCTCTCAGAACTCACTCCTTGTCGCCCTGACAGCCAGCGATGAAGTTGTGGGGGCTTCATGTCGAGCGCTATCGCCAGTCGGGCGGCGACGCCGCCGAACTTGTCATTGATAAGTTGCCGCAGCATTGCGACACGGATCTCTCTGTCATCCATGTGCGTAATGGTCGGGCAAACAGTAACCGGATGGTAATTCCCTGTGCGGTTATTGATAGATGATAACTGTGCGGTTATCATGCAGTTCATGGACCTCAAGACCTACCTCCTATCGATCCCGATGCCCGAACGCGCGCGGCTTGCACGTGCTTGCGGGACGAGCTACGCGCACCTGCGCAACGTGGCCTACGGCAGCAAGCGCTGCGCCGAATCGCTCGCGATCAACATCGATCGCGAGACCGACGGTGCAGTGCGCTGCGAAGGCCTGCGCCCGGACGTCGATTGGGCCTACCTGCGCGGCACCGACTGCGCCACCGCCACCGACCACCACGAGGCCGCGTGATGCGCTCACCCGCCTACCTTCGCCCCCATGAATTCGCTTTTGCATTCTGGGCAGGCAAAGACCTCGGTTCCGTAGAAGACGCTGCGCACCAGCACGGCCCGCTGTCGGCGGACGTGGAGGCACGGCTGGCAGATGTAGTGTGGCGCCTCCAGGTCCGGTGGATTCTGGGCCCCGCTCAGATGTGGCCCGAAGTCTGTCCGCGCGCGCAGCACGAACACGTGGGGGGAGATCTCGAAAAGCGCGTACTTGCCGTGCTCGGCGAGGGTTTCTTGCGCTTTACGCAGTTCCTCGCGGGCTTCGAATGCTTCCTGCTGGAGCGCGAAGAGCTCGGCGTTGTGAGCGAAGAGACTGTCCTGCGCCTCGAGCAGATGCTCGTTGATCTTGGCGATCGCCGCGGCGCATTCGTTGAAGTCCCGAAGGCCGACTGCCGCCCTTCCGATGTCCCTGGCGACTGCCAGGGCGCTGCTTGCTGCGGTGATCAGTGAGAGGTCCACGGTGCGCTCCTGCGGGAATGGCAAGGGGAGGGCTTGAGATGGCACTGGATGCCGGTCGATCGCGAACGAACACCACGACGCCGCATGACGCGGCACCACCACTGAGGAGCAATCGCATGTCCACCACCATCGTGATCCATGGTCCGCAAGGCTGCGGCAAGACCCGCAACGCGCAGGCGCTCGCAGCGCACTTCGGCTGCTCGAGGGTCGTCGATGACTGGAACGGCCAGTCGAAGATCGAGGAGGGCAGCCTTGTGCTGACTAACTCGATGGTCTTCGGGATCAAGGCGTCCGCATTGCCCTGCGCCTGGCGATTCGTTCCTTTCTCGAAGGCGATGGCCGAAGCCGGCCTCGTCGCCGCGGAGGCCTGATCGATGGAAACGAAGATTCCGGCGTGGGACGGCGTCCCGCGCGTCAGTGGTTGGATCGCTTTCGCAATGCCGTCTCGGCTTCTGCGGCCGCAAGCGCGTGCGTGGCTAGCTTCGTTGCCAGGGGCGGCCACTTCGGCAGCTGTTCGGAGGCCTTGATCTGGCTCCGCAGGTCGGCCGCGAACTTCTCGGGGTCGATCTGGTGCGCCAGCGCGGCAACCACGGCGCCCATGGCTGCGCCGGTCGATTCGATGAGTTCCGCGATGATTTGCTTCAGCAGTTCTTCGTTCATGGTGCGCTCCTGTGGTGATGAACGTGTGGTGTGAGAACTCGCATTCTATCCGCATGGGGCGCGCCTCCCGTTTTGCTGGACTCCCTCAGCCGTTTCGGCTGTTCGCGCCGCGCTGCGGCCGGCGCGTTTTTTCTTCGGTTCCATCGTCCGTCCGCGGGGGCGGCGGTGGCAGTGTTGATTTGATGAGGTGATCCCCGATGGCCGCCCATGCCGAGCGTCTCAAGCTCAACCACGCGCCGTTCATGCGCACACTGCACGGCGAAATCCGCCGCCACCCGGGCGGCTATGCCGAGATCGCCCGCGAGCTGGGGCGGCCGGCGCAGACGCTGATCAACATGTTCGCGCCGCTCGATACCGATACGGCGCCGCCGGCCGATCTGCTGCTCGATGTGATGGCGATCGTGCGCGCCCGCGGCGCGCTCGGCCTGCTGGCCGGCGAGATCGGCTGCGGCTTGCACGATGAGCGCCCCATGGCGCTCGAAGCCGACGCGGCGGGCTGGCGGCGGGTGGTGGTCGAGATGGGCGAGGCGCTGGTGGTGGGGGGGCGTGCGCTCGACGACGGGCGCTTCGACGCGGCCGAACGGGTGCAGCTCGCCAAGGAGCTGGATGACGTGATCCGCACCGCGCAGGCCTTGCGCCAGCAGCTGCTGCGCTGAGGGGCCGATGTCGAAAGCGCAGATCGATTTTCGCGGCCTGGCCGCGGCGGCGCTGCAGCGCGCCGAGATGCTGGTCCCGCTGTGGTTGCCCGACGGCGAGAAGGCGGGGCACGAGTGGAAGGCGCTGAACCCGACGCGGGCGGACGCCTGCAAGGGGTCGTTCTCGATCAACCTGGCGACCGGGGCGTGGGCGGATTTCGCGACCGGGGACAAGGGCGGCGACTTGGTGTCGCTGTGCGCCTATGTGTTCCACGATGGCGACCAGGGGGCCGCGGCGCGCGAGCTGGCCGAGCAGTTGAGCATGCCCGAGGCGGTACCGGCGGTGAAGGGCAAGAAGGCCGCGGCGCAGCGACGTGCGCCGCCGCTGCCGGCCGATGCGCCACCACCCAAGGCCAAGGCGGCGCCGGTGGCGTGGGTGCCGGTGTTGCCCGTTCCAGCCGATGCGCCGCCGGCGCCGGCGGCTCACGAGTTCCGCGGGGTGCCGGCGGCACGCTGGGCTTACCTGGATGCGGCCGGGGCGTTGCTGGGCTATGTGTGCCGGTTCGTGACGTCGGACGGCGGGAAGGACGTGATCCCGCTGACGTTCTGTCGCCATCCGGTCACGGGGGCCATGGCGTGGCGCTGGCAGCAGTGGGCGGAGCCACGGCCCTTGTACGGGCTCGATCGCCTGGCTGGGCGGCCGGATGCGCCCGTGCTGGTGGTGGAGGGCGAGAAGTGCGCGGACGCGCCGCTTGCCCTGCTGCCCGAGCTCGTGCCGGTGTCGTGGTCCGGCGGTGGCAAGGCGGTGTTCAAGGCCGACTGGTCGCCGCTGGCCGGGCGCACGGTGATCCTCTGGCCGGATTGCGATGCGCAGCGCGAGAAGCTGAGCAAGGTCGAGAAGGCGGCCGGCGTGGATCCGGCGTCGAAGCCGCTGTTGCCCGAGCCCAAGCAGCCGGGCGTGAAGGCGGCGGAGGAGATTGCGGCGATCCTGCTCGCGCTGGATCCGCCAGCGCGCGTGCGGGTGGTGGTGATCCCGTCTCCGGGCGACAAGCCGGGTGGCTGGGACATCGCGGATGCGATCGAGGAGGGCGCGTCTGCGGACGAGCTCAAGGCGATCCTGCGCCGCCGCCGCCATGCGCAGGCGGAGCTCGATGCCGCCGCCCGTGCCGGCGCGGAAACGCCTGGCGCCGACGAAAACGCTGGCGCGGCAGACCCTGCAGCCCCGCGGCGGGCGAAGTGGTCGGCGGGCATGATCCAGGGCAAGAACGGCTGGGAGGAGTGCCGCGAGAACGTGTTCATGCTGCTGACCCAGCATCCAGAGTGGAGCGGGGTGGTGGCGTGGGACGATTTTGCGCGGCGCGTGGTCAAGCGCCGCCGCCCGCCCACCGGCGGCGATCCGGGCGAGTGGTCGCCCGAGGATGACTCGGAGCTGGGCCTGTGGATGGCCCAGCGTTACGGTTTCCTGGTGAAGAGCGAGGCGGCGCTCACCGGCGGCGTGCAGATGGCGGCGAACCGCAACAAGTTCCATCCGGTGCGCGAGTGGCTGCAGGCCCTGCCGCAGTGGGATGGGGAGCGGCGCAGCACGGTGTGGTTGCAGCGGTGCATGGGCGCGAAGGCGGGCTCTCGGGAGTACCTGGAGATCATCGGCCGGCTGTTCCTGGTCGGCATGGTGGCGCGGGTGATGCGCCCGGGCTGCAAGTGGGACTACATGCCGGTGTTCGAGGGGCCGCAGGGCAAGGGCAAGTCGACCGCGCTGCGGGTGCTCGGCGGGGAGTGGTTCGCCGATACGCCGCTGCCCCTTGGCGACAAGGACGCGTACATGCAGCTCGATGGCGTGTGGCTGTACGAGATCGGCGAGATGGACTCGTTCAACCGCAGCGAGACGACGGTGGTGAAGGCGTTCGTGACGACACAGTCCGACCGCTACCGCGAACCCTACGCCCGCAGCATCATCACCCGCCTGCGCCAGGTGGGCTTCGCGGGCACGACCAACCAGGGTGAATATTTCAAGGACACGACGGGAAACCGCCGCTTCTGGCCGGTGCATTGCCACGGTCTGATCGACCTCGAGCTGTTGGCGCAGTGGCGCGAGCAGCTCTTCGCCGAGGCCCTGGCGCTGTACAACGCCGGCGCGATCTGGCGCCCGACCCGCGAGGAGGAGGCGACGTACATCCGCCCCGAGCAGGAGGCGCGCGAGATCGTCGATCCGTGGATGCCGAAGCTCGAGATGGAGCTCTACGGCATCGAGGGCAAGCTGCACCTGGTCAATGAGGTGACGGGCTACGACTTGCTCACCCAGGCGATCGGGATGGATACCGAGCGGATCGACAACAACCGCGCCGCGGCGACCCGCATCGGCAACCTGATGCAGCGCATGGGCTGGATCAAGCGCCGCCGCTCGACCGGCCTGCGCGAGTGGGTGTATTGCCGCCCGCCGAAGGATGACGATGAGCGCGCGACCTATGTCGCCGCCACCCCGGCGATGCCGGCGTCGGCCGGTGCGCCGGCCGTGATGCCGATCGCCGGCATCGATGATTTCGACGTGGGGTTCTGACGTGGCCCGCCTGCGTTCGACTACTGCAACTGCCCAGGGATCGGTGCGCACCGCGCGCGCCGGAAAAGGGCGGTGCAGCGGTGCGAGCGGGCGGTCCGTCCAACCCCTTCACGCAAGGTTGGACGGCCAAGGTTGGACGGCGCAAACCCGCGCCGTTGCTGGGTTCGTCCAACCGTCCAACCTCGTCCGACCGCACCGCGCGCGCCCGTGCGCGTGCGCGTGCATACGCGTGCACGAGTGCCTGTTTCGCCGATTTTTCCTGGCAGCTCTTGCCAAATCCCCTAGACGAGGTTGGACGGTTGGACGGATGCAGTGGCAGCAAGGGTTTCAG
>ERZ1645187.4596-NODE-4596-length-11060-cov-63.728487_pt1 | contig 11060 bp, 10 predicted proteins | sample MGYA00575352_ERZ1645187 | MGnify/ENA primary metagenome ERZ1645187 (study PRJEB40837, sample SAMN11349314) | freshwater sediment metagenome | isolation source: river sediment | host: Sediment | place: India: Wazaribad , New Delhi | collected 2017-02-21 ... | reverse complement strand
GCCGAAGGTCTTGGCGAGCAGCGCATAGGAATAGGCGCCGACCGCGTAGAAGGCGACGTAGCCGAGATCGAGCAGGCCGGCGAGACCGACCACCACGTTCAGACCCCAACCCAACATGATGTAGATGAGGATCTGAATGCCGTAGTTGTCGACGTATTTGGCGATGTTGCCGGCGCCGGCCACGTAATAGACCAGCGGCGGGACGGCGACCAGGAACAGAATGAAGGCCGGACCGGCCGCCTTCTGGACCGTCGCCGGGAGCGTCAGGCCGGCTCCCTTCTCCTTGGTGCCGGAAAAGGTGAGGAGCGCGATCAGGCGCAGCACGAAGATCGCGCCGATCATCTCGAAATAGAGCGGCCAGCGGGTCTCCAGGATGAGCTTGTGGTCCATGTCCTGGACGGTGACCAGCGCGATGAAGGGCAGCAGGATCGCCGCCGAGACGAGGGCGGTGAAGCCCGCCTCCCTCACGGCGCGCACGGGGTCCACCCTTCCGGCGGAAAGGGGTGCGTCGTTCGCCATGGCGTCACACCTTCTCCACTTCGGGTTTGCCGAGGATGCCCTGGGGCATGAAGATCAACACCACGACGAGGATCGAGAACGCCGCCACGTCCTTGTAGTCGATGGTGAAATAGGCCGACCAGAACACTTCGATCAGGCCGATCAGCAGGCCGCCGATCACGGCTCCGGGCAGCGAGCCGATGCCGCCGAGCACCGCCGCGGTGAAGGCCTTCACGCCCGGCGTGAAGCCGTCGGAGAAGGAGACGACGCCGTAGTAGACCATGTACATGACGCCGGCGACGGCGGCGAGCGCGGCGCCCATGACGAAGGTCAGCGAGATGGTGCGGTCGACGTCGATGCCGAGCAGCGAGGCCATCTTGCGATCCTGCTCGCAGGCGCGCTGAGCGCGGCCCAGCGAGGTCTTCTGCACCAGATACCAGAAGCCGACCAGGAGCACCGCCGTCACCAGCCAGATCATGATCTGCTTGTAGGAGATCGTCACCGGATAAGTCGGCGAGGCGACCACGGTGATGACGTCGGACAGCATCGGCGCGACCGGCTTGTTGCGCGGCCCTTGTGTCACCTGCACGAAGTTCGACAGGAAGATCGACATGCCGATGGCGCTGATCAGGGGTGCGAGACGGAAGGAGCCGCGCAACGGTCGATAGGCCACCCGCTCGATCGCCCAGTTCCAGATCGAGGTGAGCAACATCGCCACGATCAGGCAGATGAAGAGCGTCACCGCGATCGAACCGATCCCGAGCCACGTGGTGAGGACGAGAAAACAGATCACCGCGATGAACGCCGACACCATGAACACGTCGCCGTGGGCGAAGTTCACCATGCCGATGATGCCGAATACCATCGTGTAACCGATGGCGATGAGGCCGTAGATCGATCCGAGGGTGATCCCGTTGATGAGCTGTTGGAGGAATACTTCCATCGCGTGACGGACGCTCCCGAACGAGGACGACGATGGCCGCAGCCGGCCGGGTCGAAGTGACGCACCATCGCACTCGCGCGACGGACCGTTCGTGGGGCGCCACCCACGCCCCATTTCCGCCAAGGTCTTAACAAGCCCCTCGGGGCGAGGCAATTCCCGCCGTCAAAGTGCGGTCACAAAAAATGTTTCATTCCAAATAACCGGATATTCAGGAAATTCCTTCCGTTTGCAGCACCTCATCAGACTTTCGTCACATCTCTGCGTCCGAGGCATGGCTCGTCTGTTCCGAGCGCAGGGCGGGCGGCCCGCCGACCGGTCGCCGGGGAATTTCCGCTTCTGCGGCGTGGGATCGATTTTCCGCGCGATCCGCCGGCGCGAGGGGAATTTCGATTGCGACCCGAAGGAGAACCGGCGACTTTGCGCAGATCGATCGTTCGACCTCGCACCGACGGGCGCGATTTCGTCGTTCGCTCCGCGTCCGTTTGCGAACTGGTCGCAGCTTTAGGAGTTTCTATATGGGTGTCGTGGCATGATGAATGCCGAAACATCACCGGATTGCGTCGCGAACCGTCGGCGCGAAGGACGAGCATGACGCAAGCGATGAGGACGCCCACGCATTCGGTCGTCGAGACCCCGGCCGCCGCGATCGATCCGCGGTCGTTCCGGGAAGCCATGAGCCGGGTCGGCGCCGCCGTCCACGTCGTCACCACCGGCGGACCGGCCGGGCGCGGCGGGGCCACCATGACGGCGGTGACCTCGGTTTCCGATGCGCCGCCGACGGTGCTCATCTGCATCAATCGCACCGGCCGCCTCAACGCCGTGCTGCGAGCCAACGGCGTGTTCTGCATCAATACGCTGGTGGAGGGCGACGAGGATCTCGCCGGGGTGTTCGCCGGCGTCGGCGGTCTCGATCACGAGGACCGGTTCGCGACCGGCATCTGGCAGACCGCGGCCACGGGTGCGCCGGTTCTGGCGGGGGCGCGCATGGCGCTCGATTGCCGCGTCTCGGAAATCAGCGAAATCGGCTCGCACACGGTGGTGTTCGGGGTGGTGGAGGCGGTCCATCTCGGCCCCACCCATCCGGCGCTGCTCTACATCGACCGCGCCTATCGCGTGCTGCCCCACCTCGAAGACGAGGCGTGAACTCGGGGCCACGCAGCGGTGGGGGGCTCAATCGAGCCACGCCACCTCACGGGCCGCCTGCGCCAGGGCGAGATCGAAGAAGGCGAGCTTGGTGAGCGCGCCGCGCAGTTCCGACTTCAGCGTCTTGGGGATGTCGTTCGAGCGATCGACGAAGCGGCACAACTCGAGTACGAACCACTGCGAGGCCACCACGAAGATCGACTGCGGGAAGCCGCCGTCGAGCAGGCGCGGGCCGAAGTTGTCCATGTAGTCGGTCTGGATCGCGGCGAAATCGGCGGCCAGAAGCAGGCGCCAGTGCTCGATGCGCGCCGCCTTCAGCCCGTCGATGCGATCCGGCGTCAACAGACGCGCATAGTGGGTCGTCAGCAGATGCGCGTAATAGACGTCGGCAATCTCGCCGAGGCGCGGTTGCAGGACGGGACCCTGCGACCGCACGAGATCGATTTCGCGCTGGCTGAGACGGAAGTCGTCGGTGGCGACGATCAGATCCCGGCGACGGTCCATGTGCATGTCACCCTCCATGTTCTGGTCAATAATACCGAGGGTAGTGTTTCAAAAACGTTTAGGAAGTTACCGCCAGAGGGATTTCACGAGGAATTTCAAAGTGGATTCCTTTACGCTACGGAATTTGCCGGACGGCGGCGCGTGCTCCGTGGATCGACGGATTTGCCGAGGGGGAACGAATCGGGTTTGTTCGGGGGAACGGGGGAAACGCCCATGTTCGGCCGTCGCATCGTCATCGCCACTCTGTGCTGTCTGCCGTGGGGGCCGATCGCCCTCGCCGGGGAGAGCGAACAGGTCGCTCGCGGGCGCCAGATCGCCGAGCGGGCCTGTGCCCCCTGTCATGCGATCGGCACGACCGGCGAGAGCCCGCGCCCCCAGGCGCCGCACTTCCGCGAGATCGGCCGCAAGTATCCGGTCGACAGCCTGCAGGAGGCATTGGCGGAGGGGGTCGTCGTCGGCCATCCCGACATGCCACAGGTCAAGATGAGCGAAGCCGACATCGGCGCCTTCCTGGCCTACCTGAAGACCGTCCAGGTGCCGTGAACGAGATCGCAGAGCCGCCCGCCGCGTCTCGCTCACGTCCGGCTCCCCTGCCCTACGCCACCCGCCACGGCACCGCCGCGGCGGCTTGAGCGCCGGGATCGGATCGGGAGCCGCCGGGCTCGCCGTCACGCGCGACGTTCCGAATGGAACGAACGTCGTGCGCCCGACCTCAGCTCACCGTGAAGGTGCCCATCATGCCGCCGTCCTCGTGTTCGAGCAGGTGGCAGTGATAGAGGTAGGGGGCGTCCTCGCCGGCCCTGCGGGCGAAAGTCACCAGGATCTCGGCGCTGTTTTCGACCAGCACGGTGTCCTTGGCGCCGACGTTCCACAGTTTCGGCCGGCCACCGTCCTCGCTCAGCACGCGGAAATGCGCCCCGTGCAGATGGAAGGGATGGGCCATTTCCGGACTGACGATCTCCCAGATCTCGGTGGCGCCGATCGCCACGCGCTCGTCGATCCGGCCGGGCGCGAAGGCGCGGCCGTTGATCTCGAGCCGCGGGGCGGGGCCGGCGGCATCGTGAGCGGAGTGGGCCATCGATCCCGGGCTCGCCGGAGCATGGCCCATCTCCTCGTGGGCCGCCGCACCATGGCCGCCGTGATGCATCGCGGCGTGATCGGTCGCGCCGGCGGTCGGCATCGCGGCGGCGGCGAAGGCGTCGCCGGGGCCGGTCTCGATCACCCGCAGCTCGAAGCGGCGGCGCTTGAGATCGGCGAGTGCGGTCGGCAGCGGGACCTGAGCCGGGCCCTTGGCCGTGGCCCAGGGGGTCGCGGCGGGATGGGAATCCTTCTGCGCGTCGAAGACGATCACCCGCACCGGCTGGGTGAGGACGTCGGGCAGGGTCGTCACCGTGGCGCCCGAGCGATGCTCGTGCTCGTCCGGCCCGGTCATCAGCGGCGAGGCGCCTTCGGCGAAATCGACCAGGATCTCGGCCCGCTCGCCGGCCGACAGGGGCAGATAGGTGAGGTCGATCGGTTCCGGCAGCAGGCCGCCGTCGGTGCCGATCAGTCTGAAGGTGCGTTGGTCCTCGAAATACAGACGGAAGGTCCGCGCGCCGGAGGCATTGAGCAGGCGCAGCCGCACCGGGCGGGTCGGCACCTTGGCCAGAGCCTCGGCAGTGCCGTTGACGATCACCGTGGCGCCGCGGAACCCGTGTCCCAGCGTGGCGGCGAGCGGGGGACGCACCGGTCGGCCGGTCGCGTCGAAGTCGCGGTCCTGCAGCACCAGGGCGAGGTCGTCGACCCCCCAGGTGGAGGGCAGGCCGAGCGCCGCGGTGGAGGCGTCGTCGACGAGGAGCAGGCCGGCGAGGCCGTCGTGGATGTCCCGCGTGGTCTGGCCGTGGACGTGGGCGTGATACCACAGCGTCGCCGCCGGTTGATCGACGCGCAGGCGGGCACGCCAGTCGGCGCCCGGCGCCACGCCGGGATGGGTGCCGCCGTCGAACTCGCCCTCGACCAGCAGGCCGTGCCAATGGACGTTGGTGGGGCGATCGAGACGGTTGACCAGGCGCAGTTCGGCGGTGGTGCCACGCTTCAGGCGGATCGCCGGCCCCATGTAGCCGCCGCCGTAGCCGAGCACGGGCACGGGCTTGCCGGGCAGAAAGGCATGGGTGGCGGGTTCGGCGACGAGATCGAAGGTTTCGCCGGGACCGACCTCGACGAGGCGCGGATAGGCGATCTGATTGCCCTTCACCGCTTCGGGGGCCGCCGCCATGGACCGCTTCTTGCCCTGCGAACGTCGCTCCCTGGCCGCCGCCGGGGTGGCTGCGGCGACGAGCCCGAGCGCGGTTCCGGCGAGGAGCGCGCGGCGGGAGAGCATGAAATCGGTCATCGGATGAGTTCCTCGGGGTGGTCCTGCGGCCGAATCGGAATCCGATCGCGCGTCCGTTTCTATGCGCCGAGACCGCCTTGCGACAAACTCGTGGCCATTCGATGGTCGGGGTTGGTGCGATCGGCCCGCCGCAAGGGTCGTGGCGAGGCCGGAAAACCGCCGGTGGTCGCGATGCCGGGACCCGTCGGTCGGACGGGCCGGACACGGGGCGATGGTTCGAGCCGCGGCGTCGGCCGCGTCGGACCGACGGCGGGACGCCGGCCGGTCGCCGCTGTCGCCCACCGACGCGGTTTGCCCCGGCTCGCCGCCGTGCGATGATCGTCCGACGATGCTCATTCGGACCAATCACCCGTGATCTTTCCCGCCCGCCTTCTCCTCGCCGCCGCGCTCGCCGTCGTTCCCTGCCTCGCCGAGGCCGGCGAATGCCCGCGCGCCGATGCCCTCGGGGTTTCCCGCGTGCTGGCCCTGGAGGTGGGGGCGAACGGCCTCTTCGTCGGCACCAAGAGCTATCCCGACACGCTGGCACTCGCCGACCACGAGATCGTGCTCACCTTCGACGACGGCCCGGCCGGCGCGACCACCGATGCGGTGCTCGCGGCGCTGGCGGCGGAGTGCGTGCAGGCGACCTTCTTCGTGGTCGGCGACATGGCCGCCCAACGTCCCGAGCAACTGAGGCGCATCGCCGCCGCCGGGCACAGCGTCGGCCATCATTCGATGACCCATGCGATCATGACCAGGGTGTCGGAGGCGGCCGGCTGGGCCGACATCGAGCGCGGCTGGCACACGGTCGACCGCATCCTGAGCGGCACCGCACCGAGCCGGCCGGTCACGCCGTTCTTCCGCTATCCCGGCTTCGCCGCGACCAAGCCGCTCGACGTCCGGCTGATCGAGACCCGGGTCGCGGTGTTCGGCGCCGACTTCTGGGGCTCCGACTGGAACAAGTCGACGCCGGAGGCGCTGTTGAAACTGTCGCTGGAGCGCATCGAGGCGCGCGGCCGCGGCATCTTCCTGCTGCACGACACCCACGACCACACCGCCGCAATGGTGGCGCCGCTGCTGCGCGAGCTGAAGGCACGCGGGTTCAGGATCGTCCACGTGGTGCCGGTGGCGGCGAAGGGGTGAGCCGACGGACGAAGAGCCCCCCTCGCCTTTCGCATCGACCGAAGTCCGTCGCACGATATCTCGGCGCCGAGGGTCCGATCGCGAGATGCGCAGGCCGCTCCGCTGCCCCGGAAGCGCGCGCCCCAAAAACGAAATCGGCCCCGGGTCATCTCTGACACCGGAGCCGATTTTCATTTCGATCCATCTTCTGGTGAAGATGGTGCGGCCGAATGGACTCGAACCATCACCCCTCTCGGGACTAGCACCTCAAGCTAGCGCGTCTACCAATTCCGCCACGGCCGCAACCGAAAAACCTCTCGTCTTCGCCACCCGAAAGCGGCGTCGCCGCGAAGTGGGGGTCATGTACCCCATCGGTTCCGATCGATCAAGCGCCCCACGACGATTTTGCGTGGAGAAATTCCCCGGGCCGCCGGTGGCCGAAAAACCCGAAGCCTCTCGACGCCGCGCGTCCACGAACCGACGCTGCGCGCCCACGATCACTGCGCTGCGCGCCCGAGAACCGGCGCCGTCACACGCGGCGGACGCTGTCGCGCGGGCGGTAGCTGGGGGAGCGGAACAGAACTTCGGTGATGGTGATGCCGATGCGGTCGCCGCGCAGAATCACCTGCCCCGTCGCCACCGGAATGTCGTTGGCGAGGATCTGGACGTCGTCGCTCTCCTTGGCGTCGAGCTCGATCACCGCGCCGCGGCCCATGCGCAACACCTGGTGGATCGGTACGCGGGTGGTTCCGAGCACGACCGAAATGTCCACACCGATGTTGTCGAAAGGGGTCATGGAATGCTTTCCTCGCGGGCCGACGCAGGGCCTCCCGAGAGTGACCGCGGGTGATTAACGAATGGTGAACGACGTGTCCCGAAACGAAGACGAAGCGGCGACCATCCCCCGTCCCGAGCGCGACGCCCTCGCCTTCCGCGACGCCTTCCGCCCGCACGACGGCTCGCCGCCGGTCGAATGGCGCATCTCGGACGGCCTCGTGCCCTACGAGGAGGCCGTCGCGACCATGGAGGAACGGGTGGCGCGAATCGCCGAGGGCAGCGCCCCCGAGCTGGTCTGGCTGCTGGAGCACCCGCCGCTCTACACCGCCGGCACCTCCGCCGATCCCGCCGATCTGGTCGAACCGGATCGCTTCCCGGTCTTCGCCACCGGCCGCGGCGGCGAATACACCTACCACGGCCCGGGGCAGCGGGTGGCCTACGTCATGCTCGACCTCTCCCGTCGCCGCCAGGATCTGCGCCTGTTCGTCGCCGCGCTCGAGGAATGGGTGATCGCCACCCTGTGGGCGCATCACGTTCGCGGCGAGCGGCGCGAGGACCGCGTCGGGGTGTGGGTGCGCCGGCCGGAGAAGGCCGACGTCGCGCCCGGCAAGCCGGCCGAGGACAAGATCGCCGCCATCGGCATCCGGGTGCGCAAGTGGGTGACCTTCCACGGCATCTCGCTCAACGTCGAGCCGGATCTCTCCCATTTCGGCGGCATCGTGCCGTGCGGCATCCGCGGCTACGGCGTGACCTCGCTGGTCGATCTCGGCCTGCCGGTGACCCTGCCCGACGTCGACGTGGTGCTGCGGCGCGAGTTCGAGGCGATCTTCGGCCCGACGGTGCGCGCGGCCGAGCCGGCCTGACGCCTACCCGAAACGAAATCGCCGGGCAGAGCCCGGCGCGACGACGACCATGACGAGAGCCGGGCGTTCGCCTCAGGCGCCCGGACGGATCTGGAAGCCCGCCGGCGGTGGCTCGCTCTCCTCGTGGCGCTCGAGCACCTCCACCCGCGCGCGATCCGGCCCGCGGCGGCAATGGGAGATCATCTCGTCGACCTTGTCGGCGGGACCATGAAACACAGCCTCGACGGTGCCGTCGGCGAGATTGCGCACCCAACCGGACAGGCCGAGCGCTCGTGCCTGACGTTCCGCCCAGACACGATAGCCGACGCCCTGGACGCGCCCCGCCACCACCACTCTGAACGTCACCACCTCGTACGCCCTCCCCGCGTCGCCCGCATTCTCCGGACGAAGCCCCCCAGTTTCATGCCAGTCGAATCAAACCCTTGAGATATTTGTTCTTCTACGGGCAGACGGACATGCCTGTACGAACGGCCGAACCGTCGCGCCCTATTGATACGCGGGGATCGCCCCCTCGCGCCAGCCGTGGAAACCCTGAGGCGGTGCCGGTACGTCCGCCGTTTTGTCGTGTGGTCAGCGCAAGCCGCGCAGGATCGACGCCAATGCACCGGGGCTCGCCGCCTCGGCCGCAGCGCCCGCTCGGGCCAGCTCGCCGGGGCCCGCATAGCCCCAGGCGACGCCGATCGTGGCGATTCCGGCCGCCCGCGCGCCGAAAACATCGTGTTCGCGATCGCCGATCATCACTGCGGCGGTCGGCGCGACGCTCTCGCGGGCGACGATCCACGGCACCAGATCGGTCTTGTGGACCCGCGTGCCGTCGAGTTCCGAGCCGTGAATCGCGGCGAAATGGCGCGCCAGAGCGAAGTGTTCGAGAATTCGCTCGGCGAACACCCGCGGCTTGGAGGTCGCCAGCACCAGCCGCAAGCCGGCGGCGACGAGCTCGGCGAGCAGCTCCGGGATGCCGTCGTAGACCCTGTTCTCGTAGAGACCGATCGTCCCATAACGCTCGCGATAGGCCAGCACCCCCGCCTGCGCCCGATCCCGGTCGCCCTCGCAGAGCCGTACGAAGCTGTCGATGAGCGGCGGCCCGATGCACCAGTCGAGGTCGGTATCGTCCGCCAGCGGCCGCCCCAGCGTCGCCATGGCGTGGCGGATCGAACCAGTTATGCCGACCTTCGGATCGGTCAGGGTTCCGTCGAGGTCGAAAAGCACTGTGGCGACCCCTTTCGGGATCGCCACCGCACGTTCTTCGTTGCGTCCGGGCGAGCTCATTCGAACTCGATGATGACCGCGTCGACCGCGAGGCTGTCGCCGGCCTTGGCCTTGATCGCCTTGACCTTGCAGTCGCGCTCGGCGCGCAGGACGTTCTGCATCTTCATCGCCTCGACGACGGCGAGCGTCGCGCCGGCCTTGATCTCCTCGCCTTCGGAGACGTCGATGGAGATCACCAGACCCGGCATCGGGCACAGCAGGTACTTGGAGGTGTCCGGCGGGGCCTTGAACGGCATGAGCTTCTCGAGCTCGGCCACCTTCGGGCTCATCACCTTGCCGACCGAGGTCGCGCCGCGATAGCGCATCTCGACGCCGCTCAGCACCGGGCGGATCTGCACGGTGATCGAGGTCTCGCCGATCTCGCCGGTCCACAGGAGGTCACCGGGCTGATAGCGGGTGGAAACCGTCACCGGCTCCTTGTCGCCCGGGAACATCACCTCGAACTCCAGCGGCATGCCGACGAAGCCCGACGGCACCTTGGCCTCGAGATACTCGCCGTCGACCTTGACCACCCAGTCCTCGCGCATGAGGCCGTTGTGGGGACGCAGGCGGCCCGGCAGGTTGTCGAGGCGGTCCTTGCGCAGGATCTCGACCGACAGGGCCACCGCGGCGAGGAGCTTGCGGTCCTCGGCGTGCGGCACGTTGCCGGCGAAGCCGTCCGGATATTCCTCCTTGATGAAGCCGGTGGAGAGCTTGCCGCTCTTCCAACGCTCGTGGCCCATCAGCGAGGTCAGGAACGGGATGTTGTGCTGGATGCCGTCGATGACGAAGGCGTCGAGCGCGTCGGCCTGGGCCTCGATCGCCTCGAGGCGGGTCGGCGCGTGGGTGACGAGCTTGGCGATCATCGGATCGTAGTACATCGAGATCTCGCCGCCCTCGACGACGCCGGTGTCGTTGCGCACCGTGATGTCGCCGTCGGTGCCCTCCTCCGGCGGCCGGTAGCGGGTGAGGCGACCGATCGAGGGGAGGAAGTTGCGGAACGGATCCTCGGCGTAGATGCGGCTCTCCACCGCCCAGCCGGTGAGCTTCACGTCGGCCTGGGTCATGGCGAGCTTCTCGCCGTAGGCGACGCGGATCATCTGCTCGACGAGGTCGACGCCGGTGATCAGCTCGGTGACCGGATGCTCGACCTGGAGACGGGTGTTCATCTCCAGGAAGTAGAAGTTCTTGTTCTGGTCGGCGACGAACTCGACGGTGCCGGCCGAGTCGTAGTCGACGGCCTTGGCGAGCGCCACGGCCTGCTCGCCCATCTTCTTGCGGGTCGCCTCGTCGAGGAGCGGCGACGGCGCCTCTTCGATGACCTTCTGGTTACGGCGCTGGATCGAGCACTCGCGCTCGCCGAGATAGATGACGTTGCCGTGCTTGTCGCCGAGCACCTGGATCTCGATGTGGCGCGGATCGACGATGAACTTCTCGACGAAGACGCGGTCGTCGCCGAAGGAGGCGGCCGCCTCGTTCTTCGACAGCGTGAAGCCCTCGCGGCACTCGGCGTCGTTCCAGGCGATGCGCATGCCCTTGCCGCCGCCGCCGGCCGACGCCTTGATCATCACCGGATAGCCGATCTCGTTGGCGATCTTGACGGCGTGCTCGG
>ERZ1645187.4595-NODE-4595-length-11060-cov-136.629896_pt1 | contig 11060 bp, 8 predicted proteins | sample MGYA00575352_ERZ1645187 | MGnify/ENA primary metagenome ERZ1645187 (study PRJEB40837, sample SAMN11349314) | freshwater sediment metagenome | isolation source: river sediment | host: Sediment | place: India: Wazaribad , New Delhi | collected 2017-02-21 ... | reverse complement strand
CGCGTATCGGATCGCGACGCAGTTCGAGCGCCTCACGCTGAGTGTAGGCGAACATGCGCCGGAAATTGAAAAGCCGATTCGCCGTTGTTCTTCTGTCGACTTTATTCTGTGTGTCAGCTGCCGCGGCCGAAGATAGCGGCACAGGCGTTGTTGTGGGGGACGATTTTTCCTTCTGTCCGCTGGCATCCAGGAGATAGGCAACGAAAGCGTCTTCGAGCGTTTTAGCGCTTCTCTTCTGTGTTATTGCAGCCGGAGTGTCGCTGATCAGGACCTTGCCTGCGTGCATGAGCGAGATGCGGTCGCAACGCTCTGCTTCGTTCATGAAATGCGTGGAAACGAAAATCGTAACATGATCCTTGCGCGAAAGGTCGGACAGAATTTGCCAGAAGCCATCGCGTGCGACGGGATCGACACCGGATGTCGGCTCGTCAAGGATCAGGATATCGGGAGAGTGAATCATCGCGACTGCAAGCGATAGTCGTTGACGGATACCGAGCGGCAATGCGTCCGGCAAAGAATCCATAACAGCGGCGAGATCGAAGCGCTGCGCCATCTCCTGGGTTCGCGCGGGAATTGCATCCAAAGGGATGCTGAATAAACGGGCGTGCAGATCGAGATTCTGCCGAACCGTCAACTCCGAATATAGCGAGAAGGCTTGCGACATGTAGCCGACACGGCGCCGGACAGTCATATCGTTCGGATCCACTTGGTGTCCGAACAGCCTCGCGTTGCCCTGGCTGGTCGACAGCAGTCCAGTCAACGCCTTCATTGTCGTTGATTTGCCGCAGCCGTTCGAGCCGAGGAAGCCGAAGATTTCGCCTCGGCTGATGCGAAAGCTGACGTCATCAACCGCCGTGAAGTCTCCAAAGCGGACGGTAAGATGCTCGGCCTCGATGGCAATCTCTTCATCGTGCTCGAAGGAGCGAGGTGGAATCACCACTTCCCTGTAATCCGCACGCTCCTTTTCCGGGAGCAGGCCGATGAATGCGGCATCGAGATTAAGAGCGCCGGTCTGCTCCAGCAGGTCTGTGGGCGTACCGGTTGCGAGCACCTTGCCCGAATCCATCGCCACCAGCCAATCAAAGCGCGCAGCCTCTTCCATATAGGCGGTCGCGACAATGACGCTCATACCCAAGCGGTCGTACCGAATCCGGTCGATCAACTCCCAGAATTGCCGCCGTGACAAAGGATCGACGCCGGTCGTTGGTTCATCGAGGATCAGGAGATCAGGATCATGGATCAGGGCGCAGCAAAGACCAAGCTTCTGCTTCATACCGCCCGAAAGTTTACCCGCTGGTCGATCCGCAAAAGGAGCCAGGCCGGTACTTTGCAACAGTTCGCCGATGCGACGCTCGCGCTCTTGCCTGTCTTGACCGAACAAACGGCCAAAAAAGTCAACGTTCTCGAATACCGAAAGTGTCGGATAGAGGTTCTTTCCGAGTCCCTGCGGCATATACGCAATGCGCGGACAAGCCATCGCCCGGTGAGATGCGTCGGCAATGTCTCCACCCAGCACGGTAATACGGCCTTGCTGAATGGCGCGAGCGCCCGCAATCAGCGAAAGGAGACTGGACTTGCCGACACCGTCAGGTCCGATCAGCCCGACCATGCAGCCCGCCGGCATATTGAGCGTAATGGAGCCGAGTGCCCGGGTCTTTCCGTATGACAGCCCGACAGTGTCCAGGCGGACGACCGGCGTCAAAGCCAAAGGGTGGTCTTTGGGCTGCAGGTCGCTCATTGTGCCAGCGTTCTCTGCAGACTGGCTGGCCATTCCACTTTCTGGTCGAGCCGGACATAGGCCATGCCCGGAAGGCCGGTTTTGACCTGCTGGATATATTTTCGGAGCAATTCCGGAGCAATTTGTGCCTTGACTCGGAACATAAGCTTTAGCCGCTCTTCTTCAGTCTCGACTGTCTTGGGCGTGAACTGGGCGACATCGGCGACGAAAGTGACTTTAGCCGGAATGACATACTGAGGAGCGGCATCAAGTATGAGACGCACATCGGCGCCAATTGCGACGCGCCCCGCCTGCGCTGTCGGCAAGAAAAAAGTCATGTAGACGTCGCCGAGATCAACGAGATTGAGAACCCGCCCACCCGCGGAAAGAACTTCGCCGGGCTGCGCCACACGATATTGAACGCGCCCGTCGCGAGGTGATTTTAAGATACTATCGTTGATATCGGCGCCGATACTCTCGAGGGAGGCTTTGGCTGCTTCGACCGCGGCACCGGCATCAACCACCTGTGCGTTTGCTGCACTGATCGCGGCCTCCGACGCGGCAAATTGTGCTTTTGCCGTTGCTACTGCAGCCTTTGCCCCTTGGGTATTCGCCCGGTCGTCGTCCAGCACCTGCTGAGAAACTGCGTTGGTGGTGATTAACTGCTCGGATCGCGCAAGCTTTCTCTGAATTGAGTCAAGCTGCGCCTCGCGCTGGGCGACAACCGAAGCCGCCGCCGTTCGTTCGGCCTCCCGCTGAATGACAAGGCTCTTGGCGGTATCAATGCTGATTTTTGCCCGATGCAGTTGCGCCTCGGCCTGGCGACGCTGCGCTTCGAGCTGCTCCGTATCCATACGGGCAAGCACCTGCCCGGCGGTAACGAAATCCCCCTCATTGACCAATATTTCTTTGACGCGTCCCGGCGCTTTAGTCGACACGTCAATCTCGATCGCCTCGATCCGGCCGTTGCCACGCGCTATCCCTTCAAGAGGATCGCTTCTGAGGAATTTCTGCCAAGCATAATAGCCGCCCCCGGCGAGGATCGCGACGAGAGCGGCAATAAGCCAAGGCTTTGTGGATTTCGTAATGGTCATCAATTGCCCTTCTTGTGAATCTGCTCAGCAGCGCATCGTTCGCGAAATGCTAGACTGCCTGTTCGGATAACGTCTAGCAGCACGAAATGTCATCCCGCGTACGGGCAAGGATAAAGGTTACTTGCCCTGCGCCGCGGAAGGCAGATTCTCGCGCCAAGCCTCAAAGAATTTCGATCCGTCACTGTAGGATTTCTTCCATGCATTTTGCATGAACTCAGCGGAATATTTTAGCGCTTCGGCGACATCCGTGCATTCGGATAGCGCCTTTGCATAATCGGCCTGTTCCTGGAGGCGAGATGCGGTGAAGCTAAGTGCTTGGTTCCACACGCCATATAATTTTCTAGGATTTTCAGAAAAAGACTTCAGCCACTCTGAACTGCTGAAGAAAAGGTATTTCAGATCGGCCACAGGTGCTTGCGCTTTAGAGGAGTTGTTTTCGATCGCCATTGCCGTCTCCATTTCTCTGCCTAACTTTCTAAACGCGTAACTTTAGCCAAGGCGACAGAGTGCGATGTTGATCCACATCAACCGCTGTTGACTAACTTCGACTGTACGATAGTCGCGCCATATGGCAACTGGTTTTTGGTAAGGTCGCAGAGGCCGATCTGGCCGATGGCGCCAGCGCACTCGCGGGCCACTCTGAGGTTTGATATTGACTCACATTAAGGATGTTTGGCGCGGCATGTTCCTAATGAGCGACAGGGCATCATTCGACATTCATGGAGACGAGCAAATGGTTTCGCAAAGCAACGTCCACTTCTTTACAAATTGGGCCAAGGAACGTCTCGACGAAATGGATGCAACGGTGACCTCGCTTGAGGGCAAGGCTGTCGAGGTGCAAACCGATGTCCGCGACAAGGCCAAGAAGGTTCTTGCTAACCTGCGCGAGCAGCGTGATGACTTCCGCGACACCATGAAGAAGCAGTCGGAGGCTAACGAAACGGCCTGGATCCAAGCAAAAGAAAAACTAGCGGCAGACTGGCGATTGTTCGAGACCGAGGTCGAGAAGTATGTTGAAAGCTTCGCCAAGCGAATCGAGCACCAGCAGACGACGTTCAAGCTTCAAGCCGATGCCCAGCTGAAAGCGTGGCGCGAAGCAGCCGACAGGCTTGAAAGCGATGCCAAGAAATTCGCTTCTGACCGCCGGGGCGGTATCGACGCGGCCGTTAAGCGTATGATCGACGATGCAGCCGAGGCGGAACAAAAGCTCAGGAAGCTGAGCCAGGCGGGAAACCAGTCATGGTCTGCACTCATGGCGGCTTTGACGGAAACGCGCGCTGCTTTCGATCGCGCCAATGAGGCTGCGCGGGAAGCGTTTAAACGAGCTGCTTGATCGAGCACGGGTTAGGCGCGGAAAGGCCGCCGTAAGGCGGTCTTTTTATTTTGCTCGCCTCACCACCGATGCCCTCACGACCGGCGGCATCAGCGCTGGCTGCTTCATCGCGGTGGAGCAGACCGATCTCGGAGGAGTTGGGTTCGGCCATCTATAGACGCGCGCGATGATTTTTTCTCTTTTCATGGTCATTTGCATCGCAAGTATCTTGCCATGTCATTCACCAGCAATCGCACCCCCAATGAAACTAAATGGAGCGGAGAGCGTTGTGCCGACCGTATTGAAGATAAATGCGCCGGCGCGGCGTATATCGTGGCCTGCTCCGCTCGCCTCGGTTTGAGCCAGCCGGGAATGAAGCGTCGCGAGGCCAACGAAACGATCGTGATTGAAGCCGTCGGACGCCTTCAGGCTGGAAATATCTACAATCTGCAGATTTGCCTTCAGTGCGGCCTCCTGAACTCTCGGATCGTCTACATCGAGAATACCAAGTCTCGGCCGCTCTCCTGCTATCTTGGCGGATATTCTGAGAGCAATGTCATCTCGCGACACAAGCACTGTCATTGGTGGTGAAAGCGGGCCGATCACTTCCATCTGGGAGCGGAACACGTCGACGTCGATGTCCGGAGCAGCGAGTATAACATTCAAACGATTGATGACGGCATCGTTGCGGGCCAAGCGAAGTTGGCGCAATGCTTCCACCGTCAACCAGGCGCCCATGCTATGCCCAATCAGGCTGATCCTCTCGACGGATGTTTTGCGCGAAAGCGTCGTCAGGAGTTCGGCCAATCGATCCCGGGAATACGTCACCGCCTCCTTGTCCGCGACATATCCGGTAGCCTTTGCCGCGGATGGCCACGCGAAGAGGATCGGTACGCCATCGACATCGGCGTCAGCTGCCATTTGCGCGAGCCGGTAAACCGCCTCCTGGAAGTTTGTATTGAACCCGTGAACGAAAACCCCGACCTTCGCACGGCTTGAGCTGCTTGCCCCAGACGTAACCCGTCGATCGAAAGTCTGCTTGTCCAGAATGCTCTGTTGCACGGTTGCAAAGCTGACCGCCGGATCAGGGTTCCCTATTGGCCATTCAATATTTCCGGGCTGGTGCCGCGGCGGGATCGAGATCTTGAACTCGGCATAGTTCAAACTTCGAGCGCGACCGCTTGCGAAGACATTGCTGTCAGGAATTTCGCGCTCGGCCGTTGTCGCGACATACACGGTCACCATTTTTGCGCCCGGCAGGGAGGTCGGCACCGGATTCAACACCTCGGGTCCCGGGCGGGCAGCACATCCCGCCAGCACAAGGCCAACAACAAGGGCTGCAAACCGCAGGCAACAAGCAACACCGTCGCCGCGCCAAAGAACGCGACCGTGGCGTTTATCGTCGAAGGTGTCGATCATCTATCTTTTACTACTATGCCGGGGATATACTTTACGATAAGTATGTCACTATGCCATCGTGTGAAAGCCGTTGTCAGCATAGATAATCGAACCGGACAGAGGCGCACCGGCACCGCTCGCCAGAAAGGCCGCGACGCGGCCAATCTCCTGGATCGTTACGAGTTGGCCTGCCGGGGTGCGCACACGGACCTCATCGAGTAGTTCGTCAAATCGGTCGATCCCGGAAGCCGCGCGCGTCTTGATTGGACCCGCCGAAATTGCGTGAGCGCGAATCCTCCGACTTGCAAGTTCGGCGGCGATATAGCGCACACTGGATTCGAGGGCGGCCTTTACGGGTCCCATCAAATTGTAATTTTCAACGACACGATCTGCCCCGTAGAAGCTGACCGTAAGCAGACAACCGCCGTCGGTCATCAGCGGAGCAGCCAACTTCGCCATGCGAATAAAGGAATGACAAGAGACATCCATGGCGAGTGCAAACCCTTCGGCCGAGCAATTGACAACACCAGTGCGCAGATCCTCCCGTGGCGCAAAGGCGATGGAGTGCAGCACAAAGTCGAGTCGGCCCCATTGTTTCTCGATTGCCTCGAACACGCTCTCCAACTGTCCCGGAATCCGGACGTCGCAGGGAACGATCATTGGCGCGGCGAGGGATTCCGCGACGGGCCGCACATACGGTTCCGCCTTTTCGTTGAGATAGGTAATCGCAAGCTCCGCGCCCGCCTGCGCGAACGCCGCCGCGCATCCCGCAGCAATACTATGATCGTTTGCGATACCCACGACCAGACCGCGTTTGCCTACCAAATCGACAATGGCTGTCATGGCGCTGTAAGCCTTTCGTTCAGAGCCGAGAGCGCCTCATCCGCGATGACTTGCTCCTCGTTAGTTGGAATGACGTAAGCTGCGATGCGACTGGAACGGGAGCTGATCGTTTCGGCGTTTGCCGCGTTGTCTGCCGAATCGAGTTCGAGACCAAGCCATGCAAGACGATCACATATTCCGGCGCGGATTTGCGGCTGATGCTCGCCGATACCTGCCGTAAAGACCAGGGCATCAATGCCACCCAACGTTGCTGTGAGTCGACTCATTTCTCCGGCGACGCGAAAGGTAAAGAGCGCGATGGCTTCCCGTGCTTCCGGTCGGTCGCTCGTCAAAAGCTCGCGGCTGTCAGCACTGATTCCCGACACGCCGAGAAGCCCACTCTGATGATAGAGCGTGTCCTCGACCTCGGTGAATGTACGGCCCAACGGACCGAGAAGATGCAACAGCACACCCGGATCGAGCGCGCCGCAACGGGTCGCCATGGGAATGCCGTCGAGCGTGGAAAATCCCATACTACTGTCGCGACTGACACCATTCTCAATCGCACACAGGCTTGCGCCGCTGCCGAGGTGGGCGATGATCACCTTGCCTCGCGCTACGTCTGGATCGCGGCGCGCCAGCTCGCCCGCGATATACTTGTAGGATAATCCGTGAAAGCCGTAGCGCTTGATGCCGGACTCGTGCAGCGCACGAGGAATGGCAAACCGCCGAACCATGTCTGCGTTGGTGCGGTGGAATGATGTATCGAAGGAGGCAACCTGCACCACATCGGGCCGCAATTTCTGAATCGCTCTGATCAGGCGCAGGCATTGCGGCTGATGCAACGGCGCGAGCGCGCTCAGGGCATCGATTGCCTCAATGGAGGTTTCATCAATTCGAACGGGTCCGGCAAAAGTATCGCCGCCATGCACCACGCGATGCCCAACCGCGGTGATGTGGCTGAGGTCGAAATGTTTTGCGAGCCAGCTAAACGTCTCGGCCAACACCTCGCTCAGATCATCCGTCGCCCTGGCCTTGAGATCGACCTTGAAGATCGCCGGCCCTTCTGTAACCCGAAAGCTCAGCGGCGTTTTCCTGAAATCGATCACCCCGCTTGCCAGTCGGCGGGACACGGCGCCGTCGACCTCAAACAAACCGATCTTAACCGAAGAGGAACCCGCATTAAACGTGATCAGCAGATCGGCGCTCATGACGGCAGGCCCTTCATGGCGCGTGGCTCCGCGACCAGTTTCGCAAGTGCAGCGGATGCGATCCGCGTCGTCAGGGAATCAGACCGGCTGGTCAGCACGATGGGGACGCGTGCACCGAGGGCGAGGCCGGCGGCGGTCGCGCCGGCAAAATAGGTCAATTGCTTGGCGAGCATGTTGCCCGCCTCGAGATCTGGCACCAACAGGATGTCGGCCTGACCGGCGACCGGTGACAGGATGCCTTTGGTTTTTGCCGCATCGAGACTGATGGCATTGTCAAAGGCCAACGGACCATCCACCTTGGCCCCGGTAATCTGGCCCCGCGCCGCCATCACGGTCAGCGCCGCCGCGTCAAGCGTCGACGGCATCTTGGAGTTCACGGTCTCCACGGCCGCGAGCACGGCCACAAGGGGTTCCCTCATGCCGAGCTTGAGCAGTAGGTCGACCGCATTCTGGCAAATGTCGCATTTCTGCTCTAGCGTCGGGCGAATATTGATCGCAGCGTCAGTGACAAAAAGCGGCTTGTTATAGGCCGGCACATCCATGGCAAAGATGTGACTCATGCGTCGCTCAGTCCGGAGGCCGGACCCTGGAGCCACCACCGCTTCCATTAACTCGTCAGTGTGAAGGCTGCCTTTTACAAGCACGGCAACTTTGCGAGCAACCGCGAGTTCGACAGCGTGTGCGGCGGCCGCATGACTGTGCGCCGTAGATTCGATCGTCATGCCGTCGAGCGAAACATGTGCAGCCTCTGCAGCGGCGCGAATTTTTGCCTCGGGGCCGACCAGAACCGGGTCAAATAGTCCTTCCTCATGAACCTCAACAGCCGCAAGGATCGCCTCCGGGGAACACGGATGCACGATGGCCGCCCGGATTGCGGGGCGGCTACGAGCATCCATCACGAAAGCATCGTAACGATCATGGCGGCGGATAGAAACCTCAGGAACTCTTGTTCGCGGCCACTCGATCGTCGCTTTCGGCGCGATCACCGTCGCCGTCCCCGACAGGACCTGAACACCGTTCTGATTGGTGCAGATCGTTTCAAAGAGCACAATATGCTTTTCCGGCCGCTTCTCCTTGACGGTCACGGTGGCGGTGATGGTGTCGCCGGGGGATACCGGTTTCAGGAATTTAAGATCTTGCCCCAGATAAATCGTTCCTGGGCCGGGTAACTTTGTACCGAGAACCGCCGAAACCAGTGCGCCGGTCCACATTCCATGCACGATGATGTGTCCGAAAATGTCGGTTGCGGCATATTTCGGATCCATATGCGCGGGATTCACGTCGCCCGAGACCGCAGCGAATAGGGCAATGTCGTCGCGCCCGACGACATGAGCCAGTGAAGCGCTTTCACCGAGCTGCATCTCATCGAATGTGACGTTCTTGAGCATTCCCGAATCCATCACGACCTCACCGTTGAGCAACGTAAGTGCCGGGCGCGTCTGAGACCGGTGCGTAGCCCTTGTCCGCCGCTCCCATGACGGGCGGCCGGACGCGCTCCTGCGACGAATGCCCGGCCAGCCAATTCTGCCAGTCCACCCACCACGATCCGGCTTTCTGAGTGGCGGCGGACACCCACTCGTCAGGACCAAGACAGGTATCCGCATTGTGCTTGAGCGCAGTCCGGAAACGACGGCCAGAATGTCCCGGCTCACTGACAATGCCGGCATTATGACCGCCACTTGTCAGTACGAATGTAACGTCGGTATCGGCCAGTTGATGAATTTTGTAGACAGAGCGCCAAGGCGCGACGTGATCGCGCTCGGTCGCGACGACGAACATCGGAGCGCGAATGTTCTGCAGGGCTGCCGGCCGGCCATCGACCATAAAGCAGCCTGCGGCGAGCTCATTACGCAGGTAAAGCTTCTCGAGATATTCCGAATGCATCTTATAAGGCATCCGCGTTGAGTCCGCATTCCACGCCATCAGATCGATCATCGGCGTCCGCTCGCCCATGAGATAGTCATGTACAAGGCGCGACCAGATAAGGTCATTGGAACGCAGAAGCGAGAAGGCTCCCGCCATCTGGTCGGCGGACAGGTAGCCTTTGCTCCACATCATGCTCTCGAGGAAATGCAACTGGCTGTCATCGATAAATAGCGCCAGTTCACCGGGCTCCGAGAAATCAGTCTGCGCGGCCAGCAGTGTGACGGATGCCAGACGATCGTCACCGGTACGCGCCATCGCAGCGGCGGAAATCGCGAGCAATGTTCCCCCGAGACAATATCCCGATGCATGAACCTTGTAGCCGGGAACGATGGCGCTGATGGCATCGAGCGCGGCCATGACGCCCAATCGCCGATAGTCGTCCATGATGAGACCGCGATCACTGGCGCCAGGATTCAGCCAGGAGATACAAAACACGGTATGCCCCTGTCCGACGAGATATCGGATCAGCGAATTCTGTGGCGACAAATCGAGAATGTAATATTTCATGATCCATGCCGGCACGATCAGAATCGGCTCCGCGAATACGGTTTCCGTCGCCGGAGAATACTGGATCAGTTCGATCAGACGGTTTCGGTAAACGACCTTTCCAGGGGTGACGGCAACGTCTTTTCCAACAACGAACTTCTCGGTGCCCACAGGAGGCTGCTGTGTTGCGACACGGCTCGCATCCTCAAGCCAGTTCCGGAATCCCTGAACGAAATTCTGTCCTCCGGTCGCGATGGTTTTCTCGACCACTTCTGGATTTGCGAAGGGAATGTTCGACGGAGAAAACATGTCGAGACATTGGCGCGCGGCAAAGGACACCACGTCTTCATGGTGCGGTGTAACGCCAGGCACCCCATGCGTGACATTGTGCCACCATTGCTGATGGAGCAAAAATGCCTGCGCCCAGAAATTATACGGCGGCTTGCGCCAGCCCTCATTTGTGAAACGGTAGTCGCCCGGCAACGGTTCAATGCAGGGAGGTTCATCGCTGTCGAGGCCTGCGGCCGCGATGTGAGCACCCAGCCGGGCCGCCTTTTGACTGGCCTTGATTGTAAGCTCCAGACACTTTCCCGGCGCGGATGCCAGATGGATCGACCAGTCCATGAAAGCCATCGTAAGCGACGCTGGTGAAAGCCCGCCAGTCGCCTGCGCGGTCAAAGCCTCGCGCACCCGATCTATGGCTCGAAACTTTTCCTCGCTGAGATGCCCTTCAGGCAACGGCAGCTTTGGCAGCTTCGGTTTCCCAATCGCAACGCGTGTCATGGCATCCATGGTAAGTTCTCCATATGATTGCAGCGCTCGTTCCTATCCGGACGAGCAATCCGCGGCTAATACGCCGTTGATGATTTGAGCAATGAGCGTTTCAAGTTCTCCACCTTCGACCTCGGTCAGCGGGTCAATGCGGAGCACATTTCTAAGTATTCCTATCCCCGCCAGCAGCGAGGCGATCACCGCAGCTCTGGTGTCGGTCTTTTGGCCAATCGTTCTTGCAAGTGGACGAATGATGTTGTCGCGGGTGAACTCCCGCAACACGCCGGACGCTTCGACGCTTGAAAGCGAGCGAATAATTATAT
>ERZ1645187.4594-NODE-4594-length-11061-cov-8.477103_pt1 | contig 11061 bp, 8 predicted proteins | sample MGYA00575352_ERZ1645187 | MGnify/ENA primary metagenome ERZ1645187 (study PRJEB40837, sample SAMN11349314) | freshwater sediment metagenome | isolation source: river sediment | host: Sediment | place: India: Wazaribad , New Delhi | collected 2017-02-21 ... | reverse complement strand
GTCATCAGCGCCAGCGTCATGCCGCCCACCAGCGGCGAGGAGCGCGGCAGGTGCATGACGTTGATGAACACCGCCAGCCCCAGCAGGCCGAAAATGATCGAGGGCACGGCGGCCAGGTTGTTGATCGACACTTCGACCCATTCGACCCAGCGCCGCCCCTTGGGCGCGAATTCTTCCAGATAGACCGCCGCGAGCACGCCCAGCGGGAACGACAGCGCCAGCGTGACCCCCATCGTCAGGATCGAGCCCTTGGCCGCCCCCCAGACCCCGGCGACCGTCGCGTCGGTCGAATCCGATCCGGTCAGGAACGCCCAGTCGATCCCGCCCAGCCCCTGCCGCAGCATGGTGAACAGCAGGAACGCCAGGAACACCAGACTGGTGGCGATCGCGACCAGTCCCAGCGCCTTGAACCGGCGCTCTGCCGCATGGCGGCGAGCCAGCCGCCGCTGCATTTCCGGCGCTTGCCAGGACGAGTTAATCATACGCTTCCCGATACTTCTTCACGACGCGCAGGGCGACGATGTTGAGCGCCAGCGTCACGACGAACAGCACCAGCCCCAGCGCGAAGGCCGACAGGGTCTTGGGGCTGTCGAATTCCTGGTCGCCGGTCAGCAGCTGGACGATCTGGAACGTCACCGTGGTCATGCTGTCAAACGGATTGGCGGACAGGCGCGCGGCGGCACCGGCGGCCATCACGACGATCATGGTTTCCCCGATCGCGCGGCTGACCGCCAGCATCACCCCCGCCACGATGCCCGGCAGGGCGGCGGGCAACAGCACGCGCTTGATCGTTTCGGACTTGGTCGCGCCCATCGCCAGGCTGCCATCGCGCATCGCCTGCGGCACGGCGGCGATGCTGTCATCCGCCATCGAGGATACGAACGGGATGATCATCACCCCCATCACCACGCCCGCGGCCAGCGCGCTTTCGGTGGAGGGGTTTTCGGCGCCCATCGCGGCGGCGAAATCGCGCACCAGCGGGGCGACTGTCAGCGCGGCGAAATAGCCGTAGACCACGGTCGGGATGCCCGCGAGGATTTCCAGCGCGGGCTTTAGCCACTTGCGCAGCCGGGCCGAGGCATATTGCGTCAGGAACACCGCGCTCATCAGGCCCAGCGGGATCGCCACGATCATCGCGATGATCGCGCCGATGAACAGCGTGCCCCAGAACAGCGGGACCGCGCCGAAATCCTTGCCCAGCTCCGCGTCGAACCCGGTGCGCGGCGCCCAGTGGGTGCCAGTCAGGAAGTCGATCGGGGACACATGGCGGAAAAACAGCCCGGTTTCATAGACCAGCGAAATGACGATGCCCGCCGTGGTCAGGATCGCGATCAGCGATGCGATCAGCAGGGTCATCAGCGTGGCCCGTTCCACGCGGGTCCGCGCCGGAAAGCCCGCCCGGACGCGCGTGAAGCCGAAGGCGCCGCCCGCAAACGCCGCCAGCGCGGCCAGCGCCGCGCCGATCAGGCCAAACCGGGTTTCGATGCCGCGCACCACTTCGGCCAGTTGCTGGGCCATGGGGTTGAACACCGCCGCACCAGGATTGTGCGCCAGCGCGCTGGCTTCGGCCAGAATCGCGTCGCGTTCCATGTCGAAGGCGGGCAATTGCGCCGCTGCGGGATCGGCCAGGATCGCCCCGCGGACCAGTCCGGGCGAGATCCCCCCCCAGACGACCCAGACCAGCAGGGCCGGGACCACGATCCACAGCAGCATGTGCCAGCCATGATAGGACGGGACCGCGGCCAGCGAGCCGCGTCCGGTGTAAAGCGCCTGGGCCTTGGCGCGGGCGGCAAACCAGCCAGCCACACCAAGGCCCAGAACGGCAAGTAGTACAAACTGCGAGATCACACGGTGGCCTTTCGCCAGAGAGTGCTGGCAGGGCTTACTTCAGAACCGACGGGTCCATCAACGTCAGCTTGGCCGCGACATCGGCGTTCTTCGTGCGAACGTCCTCCGGCGCGATGACCATGCCCTTCGCCTTCAGCGCGCCATCGGGACCCCACGAGTTGGCCCATTCCGCCACGTATTCCTTCAGGCCCTTGATCGCGTTGAGGTGCCCGGCCTTGACATAAATGTACAGTGGGCGGGCGCCCGGATAGCTGAAATCGACGATCGATTCATACGTCGGCATCACGCCAGACATCGGAATGCCCTTCAGCTTGGTGGTGTTTTCTTCCAGGTAGGAGAACCCGAACACGCCGATCGCCTTGGGGTTTTCGGCAATCTTCTGGACGATCAGGTTGTCGTTTTCACCCGCGTCGACATAGGCGCCGTCTTCACGCACGCCGGTGCAGAACTTCTTGTGGGCGTCCTTGTCCGTGTCCTTCAGCGCCTTCATCGCCGGGTCGCTTTCACAGCCCTTGGTCAGGATCAGTTCGGCCAGCGCGTCGCGCGTGCCAGAGGTCGACGGCGGACCATAGACCATGATCGGAATGGCGGGCAGCGCCGGATTCACGTCCGACCAGGCCTTGGCGGTGTTGGGCTTGCCGAACGGGTTGGCGGCCAGCGCCTTGTACACATCGACCGGGGTCAGCTTCATGTCCGGGCCATCGGTGCCTTCCGCAAAGGCGATCCCGTCAAGCCCGACCTGGATTTCGATGATGTCCTTCACGCCGTTCTTGGCGCAATCCTCGTACTCGGACTTCTTCATCCGGCGCGAGGCGTTTTCGATGTCGGGGTGCTGGGCGCCAAGGCCGGCGCAGAACAGCTTCATGCCCGCGCCCGTGCCGGTCGATTCGACCACCGGGGACTTGATCCCGGCAGCCTTGGCCGCGCTTTCCGCGACGGCAGTGGCGAACGGGTAGAGCGTGGAGGAACCCACGACGCGGACAAAGTCACGCGCGCCCGACGAGGATTCGCCGGAACCGCAGGCGGCCAGCGCCAGAGTGGAAAGGGTCAGAACGGCAACGGTACGAATCGAGCGCATGGCAACCTCTTGGTCTGCATCTGTCGAGACGGCGGATATGAAGGTTGCGTGACAGTTTGATGACAGGCCGTCACAGCCCCGAAAAATCCGACGACGATCAGGGCATCAGCGGCAGGATCAGCGATGCGACAGTGCCTTCGCCGGGGCGGCTCGCAATATCGAATCGGCCCCGATGGCGTTCGACGATGTGCTTGACGATCGCCAGCCCCAGCCCGGTTCCCCCCGCCGCGCGGCTGCGGCTGGCATCGGCGCGATAGAACCGCTCGGTCAGGCGCGGCAGATGTTCGGGGGCGATTCCGTCGCCCTCGTCCCGCACGCTGAGCGAGACCCGGCCCGCGGGCGTGACCTCGATCGTCACCGCCACCTCGCCGCCGGGCCGGCCGTATTTGATCGCGTTGTCGATCAGGTTGCGCAGCACTTGCGCCAGCTGGCCGCGATCTCCGGCGACCGGCGCGACTTCGGTGTTGGCGGTGACCGTCACCCTGGCCCGGTCGCCAACCTCGCCCGCGCATTCACGGGCCAGCGCGACCAGTTCGACCGGCTCGGTCGGCGCGTCGTGCTTGACCGCCTCGATCCGGGACAGCGACATCAGATCCTCGATCAGGGCCTGCATCCGCCGCGCTTCGTGGCGAATGATGCCCAGGAACCGCTTGCGGGTCGCCTCGTCCGCCCCGGCCTTGGGGTCATCCAGCGTTTCGACATAGCCCAGGATCGCGGCCAGCGGCGTGCGCAGCTCGTGGCTGGCGTTGGCGACGAAATCGGCATGGGCGCGGGCCACGCTGACGCGCACCGACAGGTCTTCCAGCACCAGCAGCCGCGCGCCGTCCTCCAGCACGTGACAGGCCACGTTCCAGCGACTGCCCCGCACCGACAACCCGTCCACCGTGACATTGCCGCCGCCCGGCTGGGCGATCAGCGCCACGACCTTGGGGTCGCGGATCGCGATGCGCGGGTCCTGTCCCACGATATGCGCGCCCAGCACATCGCGCGCCGCGGCATTGGCAAAGCGCACCTGGCTACCCGAAATCAGCAGTGCCGGAGTGGCGAAATAATCGAGCAGGCGGGGGTCAGTTTGCTTCATGCACCGCATCCTATGGCGCTTCTGCATGAAAGAAAATGGTCAGTCGCGCGATTGCGCTGCCCGCAGTGTCAATTGCCGACACTGCGGGCAGGCAAAGCGCCTCAGAATTCGAAGCCCAGCGTCGCGCCGAAGGTGCGCGGCATGTTGGGGAAGCGGACCACGACGTTGGCGTTGCTGGTCACGGCTGACCAGTAATAGTTGTTGAACAGGTTCTTCGCCCAGATCGCCACCGACCAGCCGCTTTCGCTGCGCAGGCCCAGGCTGCCGTTGACCACCGCGTGTTCCTTCACCCGGTACAGCGGCAGGTCTTCGAAGATGCTGTTCGATTCCGACTGGTAGCGCAGGCTGAGCGCGGTGTTGGCGGTCAGCGTGTCGGACACCGGCGCTTCATATTGCACGCCGATGCTACCCTGGAATTCCGGGCTGTAGATGAACTTCGCCCCGTCGAACTGCTGCGGCTGGCCGGCGGCATTGGTGCCAAAGTAGCCGTTGATCCGGGTCTTCAGCCACAGCGCGTTGACCGACAGCGTCAATCCATCGGCCGGACGCAGCACGAATTCACCCTCGATGCCGTACGCTTCGGAATCCGGCACGTTGTCCAGCCGCGACAGCGCGGTGTAGATCGGATCGGCGAAGTAGGTGCTGATCTGCTTGTCACGGTAGTCATAATAGAATGCCGAGACATTGGCCTGGATCATGCGGTCGGCCAGCGTTGCCTTCACGCCCACTTCATACGCGGTCAGCTTTTCCTGCGTCACCGGCGCGTTCTGGCGTGCCAGGTTGGCGGCGTTGATCGGGGTCGTGCCCGCCTTGTACCCGCGCGAGACCGAGGCATAGAGCAGCGTGTCATCATTGGGCGACCAGTTCAGCGCCGCGCGCCAGGCCACGTTATCCTCGTCCAGCACCGACTGCACTTCACCGAACGTACCGGTGGCGGGATCGAAAGTGTTGCACTGGCCCTGCGTGATCGGTGCGGCGAGCACGCCATAGCTCTGCAGGTACAGCGCGCGGTTCACCACGTTGACGTTGGGCAGCATGTTGCCGTTGAAGTCGCGCGAGCAGCCGTTGTAGCGCTGCTTGTCCTCGGTATAGCGCACGCCCAGGGTGGCCTTCAGCTGCTGGCTCAGCTCGATGTCGGCACTGCCGAACAGGCTCCACGTTTCGGTCTTGATCCGGCCATAGTCCTCATAAGTCCGGAACGACTGCGCCATTTCCGTCGCGGTATAGCCCGCCGAATTGAACGGCGTGGCCAGCAGGCCGCTGCCTGCGAACCGGATCAGGCCGACGTTGGCGTTCTGGCCCAGCATCGTGCGGTTGGAATCGAGGATCTTGTCGTTGGCATAGTAACCGCCAACCAACCAGGTGACCGCCCCGGTGGTCCCTTCCAGGTGCAGGTCCTCGGCAAACGACTTGATGTCGCCAACCGTGTTCTGGATCAGCACTTCGAACGGTGCGCCGCTCCAGTCACTCAGCGCGTTGCGCTTGAAGTGGTTGTAGCTGGTGAGCGAGACCAGCTTGATGTCATCCGTCAGGTCCTGATCGATCCGGAGCTTCAGGGCGACGAAGTCGTTGTTTTCGCGCAGCGGGCCCTTCAGGCCCAGCCCGGTGCCGATGTCGGCGCCGCGCGCCGCCTCTGGCGTCCAGTCGGCCTGGCTGGCGCGGGTCGGCGCGTTGGCAGCCAGATAAGCCGCCAGCCCCGGCGCGTTGAACAGGCTCGATGCGCTGGTGCCGGTGACCGGATCGGTCGCGGGGGTGAAGCCGATGCCCTGCGCGGCCACGGTATCGGACTTGTTCTTCCACCAAGTGGCCGACAGGTTGATTTCGGTCGAGGACGTCGGCTCCAGCTTCAGCGAGCCGCGCAGCGCCAGCTTGTCGACCTGGCCCAGCCGTTCCCCGCGCGAATTGCTGATCTGCCAGCCCTTGTCGCTGTTCTCGCTGCGGAACGCGAGGCGCGCCGAAACGCCCTCGCCCAGCGGGCCGGAAACGTGGCCGGCGAAGTTGTAGGTATCGTAATTGCCGACTTCGGCGCGAACGCTGCCTTCGAACGTGTCGGTCGGGCGACCGGTGATGAAGTTGACCAGACCCGCCGTGGTGTTGCGGCCATAGAGTGTGCCTTGCGGCCCCTTCAGCACTTCAACCCGTTCCAGATCGAACACCGGACCGGTGTTCATGATCGGATAGGCATAGGCGACTTCATCGACATAGGTGCCGACGGTGGAGGTGGCGGACAGGTTGATCGTGTTAAAGCCGATCCCGCGCAGGGTATAAGTCGGCACGCCCTGATAGCTTTGCGACACGGTAAAGCTGGGCGCCACCATCGTCAGGTCGCGCACGTCGGTCACGCGCAGGTTGTCCAGCGTTTCGGCGTTCACCGCCTGAATCGCCATGCCGACATCATTCAGCGATTCCGCGCGGCGCTGTGCGGTGACGATGATCTCGCCGGAATTGGCGGTGGTGTCCTCTGCCGCTTCGGCGGCGAACGCCGGCTGGACCAGTCCCAGTGCTGCCGCCGTGCTGGCGAACAGGATTGCTTTCAGTTTCATTCTCATACCCTCCCAAGTCCGGGTGCGTGCATTGTCTCCGCCCACGGCGGGACGCTTACCGGAAAAGAGGTGCAAAGTTCCTGCGAAGGGGGCGTCAAACAAGCTGACACAGGTAACAGGTTGCTCAGAAAGACGGGTTTGGGGTGACAGCCGGCTGCCTGTCAGCCTAAAGCCCCACGACTGGAGTTTTGCCGTGACCGATCAGACCGACGCCTGCTGGGCCTTGATGCCCGAACTGATCGAGGACGTTCGCCAGGTGGGGCGGGCGCTGGCGATGCCCTATATCGCCGCGCAGAGCGATCTGGGCGATCCGGAGCCGATGTCCGACCGCGATGGACGGCCCTATGCCGAAACCACGTTCGAATGGCTGGACCCCGACCATCGGTACTGGGAAGACCGCAAGCTAGCCCTGCGCGTACCCTTCCTGGCGGCGGCGCGGGTCTTTTCCGAGCCATTCTACTACTCGCAAGGGCGGCTCCACAGCTGGCGGCCCACCGCGCTGCTGGATGTGATCGACTGCCGCCCGGAACTGCACAGCGAAAATCTGGGCGAAGCCGTTGTCGCCCCGGTGCACATGCCGCGCGGGCTGGTCGGCGCGATCCTGTGGTGCTCGCGCGAGCCGGTGGACGTGGCCCGGCGTTTTGCCGAGCATGGGCAGCGCCTGTTTGCCGCCGCGACGCGGCTGGTCACCACCCATGTCGAGGCGCGCGGCCAGGCCCGGCTGGATACCGCGCCCCACCGCCTGACCCGGCGCGAGGTGCAGTGCCTGCGCTGGGCCGCAGCGGGCAAGACCGATCCCGAAATCGGGATCATCCTATCCTTGTCCGTCTCCACCGTGCGGTTCCACTTGCGCAACGCTGCGGGCAAGCTGGGGGCATCGGGCCGGTCCAGCGCGATCCAGAAGGCCGCAGGGCTGGGGTTTGTCGGCGCCAGATTGGCCTGAACCAAATTCTGGCCTGACGCGAACAACAGGTTGGCAAGCATGGCGCAGCTTGCTCAAAAGGGCGGCATGGACACCGCCCTTTCTCCTGAGCTGAGCGCATTTCGTGACGAAGTGCGCAGCTTCATCGCCGACAACCTGCCGGACGACCTGCGCCGTGCCGCGCGCCGCACCCCGTCCGTGTTTCACGATCCGGACGTCTCGCTGCCCTGGCAGCGCATCCTGAACGCGCGCGGCTGGGCGGCGCCCGACTGGCCGGTGGAATTCGGCGGGCCGGGCTGGGACGCGGTGCAGCGCTATATCTTCATTTCCGAATGCGTTGCCGCCGATGCCCCGCACCTGGCACCGATGGGCCTGAAAATGGTCGCCCCGGTGCTGATGCATTACGGCACGCCGCAGCAGCAGGCCTATCACCTGCCACGCATCCTGTCGGGCGAGGATTACTGGTGCCAGGGCTTTTCCGAGCCGGGTTCGGGATCGGACCTGGCTTCGCTGCGGCTGCGGGCGGACCGGGACGGCACCGACTATGTGCTGAACGGGTCCAAGATCTGGACCACTCATGCCCACTTCGCCAACCGGATGTTCTGCCTGGTGCGGACATCGAATGATGGCAAACCGCAGGCCGGGATCAGCTTCCTGCTGATCGACATGGACACCCCCGGCATCCGCGTCAGCCCGATCCACACGCTGGCAGGCGATCACGAGTTGAACCAGGTGTTCTTCGACGACGTTCGCGTGCCGCAGGCCAACCGGCTGGGCGCGGAAAACGACGGCTGGTCGGTCGCCAAGCACCTCCTCGCGTTCGAGCGCGGCGGGGTCTATGCCCCGGCGCTGGTCGCACGGCTGCGCGAAGTGGAACAGGCCTGCCCGGATGATCCGGTGCTGCGCCAGAAGATCGCCCGGCAGGCGGTATCACTGGAAGCCTTGCAGGCGATCGAACTGAAGGCCCTGCGCAAGGAAGGGCCGACCGCGATGTATCCCTCGATCCTGAAAGTGCTGGGAACCGAAGCCTCTCAGGCGATCGACGTGCTGGCCTGCGACATCCTGGGCACCCCCGGCTGGCGGGCGCGTGAGGCCGACCTGCCGGATGACATCGCCGTCACCGTGCCGCGCTATCTCAACAACCGCGCGGCCTCGATCTATGCCGGATCGAACGAGATCCAGCGCGATATCATCGCCAAGATGATGCTGGGTTAAAGCGCCGCGAAATGCCGCCGCGCGGGGCCGAGTTCCGCGCCGATGGCCAGCCCGCGCTTGTAAAACCGGCCCAGCGTCAGTTCTCCGGTCAGGCCCATCGCGCCGTGCATCTGCACCGCGCCTTCGCCCACCGCACGGACCGCGTCGATCACCTCGATCGCGGCGGCGCTGGTCGCATGGCGGCGCGCGGCGGGATCGGCGTTTTCCGACTGCACCGCCACTTCGGTCAGCGCGGCAGCTTTCAGCAAGGTCATCTGCATGTCGGCCACGCGGTGGCGCAGCACCTGAAAGCGGGCGATGGGCTGGCCGAACTGCTGGCGCTGGCCGAGGAAGGCGACCGTATCGTCCAGCATCCGCCGCATCAGCCCGCACGCCTCTGCACAGCGCCCCGCGATCAGCGCATCGCGGCCCAGCGCGGCCAACGCGGCGGCGGCATTGCCCCCGGCCACGATTTCGGCCGGCGGCGCGGTAAAGGCAATGTCGCCCAGCACGGTACCGTCCAGCATGGCGCGCGGCGTGATCGCGGCGTCCGCGCCGCCCAGCCGGACCAGCCGCACGACCTGATCGTCCAGCACCAGCGCCCAATCCGCTGCGCCTGCCCCGGCGACCAGTTCGGCAGTGCCGTTCAGCGGGTCACCGCTCAGCCCGGCATGGGCGGCGGCATCGACCAGTACGATCCGCTGCTGCCCCAGCGCCAGCGCGGGCAGCAGGGCATGATCCGGCGCAGCGCGCGCCAGCAGGTCTGCCGCCAGCACGTGCGGAAGCCAGTCCGCCGCCGCCAGCGTCGGCCCCAGTGCGGCAGCCGTCAGCGCGCGTTCGGTTGCCCCGCCACCAAATCCGCCCGCGCTTTCGGGAATGCCGATGCTCATCAGCCCCAGGTCGCCCGCCAGTTCCGCCCAGCCGGGCTGGTCATGATCGGCCAGATAGCGCGCGATCCCGTCGCGCAGGGTGGTCTGGCTATCATCGAGCGGAAGGTCCAGCGTCATGGCGGCGATGCAATCCCTGTAATCAAGCGAACGGCCAGCCTGATGGCTTTGCCGGGGTGTGTCCAGCCTGCGCGGGTACCCAATACGGGAATTGGCGGTGACCGCATGACTTGAAAAGCTGACGCCCGTGGCAGGGTTGCAGGGTTGGCTCTGGCCAAACCGCGCCGCCTGCGACACAAATGGTCCATGAACCTGCGCGACTTTATCCTGCTGACTGCAATCTGCCTGATCTGGGCGGCCAGCAACGTGCTGAGCAAGATCGTGGTCGGCGACTGGCAAGTGCCGCCGCTGTTCTTTGCCGCGATCCGGTTCGCGCTGGTGCTGGCGGTCACGCTGCCGTGGCTGCGCCCGGTGCCGCGCCCGGTCTGGCGGATCGTGCTGATCGGGCTGTTGATGGGAGCGGGCAATTTCGCGCTGCTGTTCATCGGGCTGCAGACGGCATCGCCGTCAGCTGCGGCGGTGGTGATTCAGGCCGGAGTGCCGATCACCACGCTGCTGTCGATCATGCTGCTGGGCGAACGCATCCACTGGCGCCGCGCGCTGGGCATCGCATTGACGCTGGTGGGTGTGCTGGTGGTCGTCTGGCGGCCGGGGCTGGCGCTGTCAGCCGGGCTGGTATTCGTGCTGGGCGCGGCGTTTTCCGGGTCGTTGGGGGCAGTGCTGATGAAGCAGACCGAGGAAATCGCCCCGCTGCGGTTTCAGGCCTGGGTCGCGCTGACGGCCTGCATTCCGCTGACGCTGGCGACGGCGCTATTCGAAACCGGGCAATGGGGCGCCGTCATGGCGGCGGGCTGGCCGTTCCTGGCCGCGCTGCTGTTTTCCGCGCTCATCGTCTCGGTCATTGCCCACACTGCCTATTACGCCCTGATCGCGCGGTACGAGGCGAACCTGCTCGCTCCGCTGACGCTGATCACCCCGCTGGCGACCATCGCGCTGGGGGTGATGATCACCGGCGATCAGCTGGACGGACGGATGATTGCCGGGTCCGCGATTGCGCTACTGGGCGTGCTGATCGTGGCCGTCCGCCGCACCGGGGCGCCGATTGCCCAGGCTCAGGAGCATTCCTGAACGCAGGCAATCAGCTGTCCGCTAGCGGTTTCCCATCATCGCGCAGGACGATGTAGATCGCCGGGATGACCAGCACGGTCAGCAGCGTTGACGACATCAGCCCGAACAGCAGCGAGATCGCCAGCCCCTGGAAGATCGGATCGGTCAGGATCACCGCCGCGCCGATCATCGCCGCCGCCGCCGTCAGCACGATCGGGCGGAACCGGATCATCCCGGCTTCCAGCAGGGTTTCGCGCAGGGACTTGTCGGCGCTGCGGGTGTGGTTGATGAAATCGACCAGCAGGATCGAATTGCGCACGATGATCCCGGCCAGCGCGATG
>ERZ1645187.4593-NODE-4593-length-11062-cov-10.640411_pt1 | contig 11062 bp, 7 predicted proteins | sample MGYA00575352_ERZ1645187 | MGnify/ENA primary metagenome ERZ1645187 (study PRJEB40837, sample SAMN11349314) | freshwater sediment metagenome | isolation source: river sediment | host: Sediment | place: India: Wazaribad , New Delhi | collected 2017-02-21 ... | reverse complement strand
GCCGCGCTGGCGGGACCCCGCGCGCGGCTGGCCCCGGAGCCGGCTTATACGGACTTCTGGCAGACCCCTTTCAGAAAGGACCCCTTCCTGGTGCCGGCGGAGGAAAAACTGGCGCTGCTGGCCGCGGCCGACAAGGCCATGCGCCGCGACAGGCGCGTGCGCTCGGCGGTGGGGATGATGAACTTCCGCCGCGAGCACAAGTGGCTGATGAACACCGAAGGCTCGAGGCTGGAGCAGGTGCTGCTGTTCTCCGGCGCCGGCTGCACGGCCACCGCGGTGGACGAGGGGGAGGTGCAGGTGCGCTCCTACCCGTTCACGCACGGCGGGGACATGCAGAGCGGCGGCTACGAGGTGATAGAGGCCATGGACCTGGCGGGCAACGCCGGGCGCGCCGGCGAGGAGGCCGCGGCGCTGCTTACCGCGCCGGTCTGCCCCGCCGGGGAGAAGGACCTCATCATCTACGGCAACCAGCTGGCCCTGCAGATACACGAGAGCGTGGGCCACGCCACCGAGCTGGACCGCGTGCTGGGCTACGAGGAATCCTACGCGGGATCGAGCTTCGCCACGACGGAGAAGTTCGGGAAGTTCCGCTACGGTTCGCCCATCGTGAACCTGGTGGCGGACGCCACGCTGCCGGGCGGCCTCGCTACGGCTGGTTACGACGACGACGCAGTGAAGGCCCAGCGCTGGCACATAGTGAAGGACGGCATACTCTCCGGCTACATGACCAACCGCGAGTTCTGCGGCCGCATAGGGATGAAGCGTTCTTACGGCTGCAACCGCGCCGACGGCTTCGGCAGCATACCGATAACCCGCATCTGCAACCTGAGCCTGATGCCCGGCTCCACGCCCTACGACCAGCTGGTGGGCGAGACCAAAGACGGCGTGATCATGGAGAACAACAAGTCCTGGAGCATAGACCAGCACCGCCTCAATTTCCAGTTCGGCTGCGAGATAGGCTGGCTGGTGAAGAACGGCCGCAAGGGCAGAATGGTCAGGAACCCCGTCTACCAGGGCCTTACGCCCTCGTTCTGGGGCTCCTGCGCCGCCATAGCGGACCACGCCTCCTGGCGCCTCTGCGGCGTTTCCAGCTGCGGCAAAGGCCAGCCCATGCAGATAGCCCGCATGACGCATGCCTCCAGCCCCGCGCGCTTCTCAAAAGTAAAAATAGGCGTGCATAGCTGATACTATATTGACTTGGTCAATATAATTAAATAATATATAGATATCCTATAAAAAAGCCTGTAAAAGGTCTTTTTTGTTCACTATTTTGTAACGTTTTTAGCCGCAAAAACCCCCGTTTGGGGCTGTTGGCAGGGGGGCGGCGGAAAGTTATTAACACAAATAACCGTTATAAAATAAGCGTTTTTCGGATAGTAAAAAATTTTACTAACACTTGTGGATAACTTGTGGATAACTTAACCGATATCAAAGCGATCTGGCAGGAATTAGTGAATAAACTCGGCACCGAAATAGGCGCCGGGCCTATAGACCTCTGGATACGCCACATAAACCCTCTTTCCATAGAAGGGGATACCATTAAACTCGAAGTGCCGGACTCCGTCATCTCCAGCACCGTCAAGCAGCGCTACGAAGAGCGCATAACGGCCCTGCTGGCCGAACTGACCGGCCGCCGCATAGCGGTGGACTACGTCATCTCCGCCGCGCCCGCGGTACCGCCCCCGGCGCCCGCGCCCGCCCCGGCCGCCGTGCCGGCCTCCAGGCCCGACAATTACTTCTCCTTCAACCCCAACTACACTTTCGAGAGCTTCATCATGGGCACGTCCAACCGCTTCGCCTTCGCGTCGGCGGAAGGCGTGGCCCGCGCGCCCGGCCAGGCCAACCCGTTCTTCATCTACAGCCCGCCCGGCCTCGGCAAGACCCATCTGCTGCACGCCATAGCGCACGGCATCTTCAAGAAGAACCCCGGCGCCAAGATCCTCTACACCGCCAGCGAGAACTTCGTCAACGAGTACATCGACGCGGTGCGCGGCGGCGTTACCGAGGCTTTCCGCAGCAAGTACCGCAAACTCGACTGCCTGCTCCTCGACGACATACAGTTCCTCGTCGACAAGGAGCGCAGCGAGGAGGAGTTCTTCTACACCTTCAACTCGCTGTTCGAGTCCAAGAAGCAGATCGTCGTCACGTCGGACCGCCCGCCGCGCGAGCTCGCGCTGGGGCAGCGCCTGATCTCGCGCTTCCTGTCCGGCGTGGTGGCCGACATAAAGATCCCCGATTTCGAGACGCGCGTGGCCATACTGCGCCAGAAGCGCGACCAGCACAAGTACGACATCCCCGACGACATCATCACCTTCATCGCCGAGAACGTCAAGAAGAGCATCCGCGAGCTGGAGGGCTGCCTGATAACGGTGGGCAATTTCTGCACCAGCATGCGCATACAGCCCTCCATCGACACGGTGAAGGAAATAATAAAGGACCACATCAGCGACCCGGAGCAGGACGACCGCAAGATAACGGTGGAGCTGATAAAGAGCGTGGTGGCCGACAAGTACAATATAGAGGTAAAGGACTTCAGCGCCAAGAAGAAGAGCGAAACGCTGGCCTTCCCGCGCCAGGTGGCGATGTACCTGGCCTGCGAGATGACCGACATAACGCTCAAGGATATAGGCGAGGCCTTCGGCCGCGACCACTCCACGGTCCTTTACGCCAAGAACAAGATAGGCCAGATGGTTCAGACCGACCCCTACTTCAACGAGACTTTGAACCAGATAATTTCGAAGATAAAGAATGTTAGTAACGCTGTTTAAAGCGTCGAATAAGCTTCGTTTTGTGGATAGTGTCAGAAAAATCGGGCAGGCTGTTAGTAACTTTCTCCTATGTAATGCACGCAACTAACACTATAAACAGCACTCTTATATAGAGGATGATGATGATGAAAATAAACAGTAATCGCGAAACTTTGATAAAAGGCATCCAGACCATACAGGCCGGAGTCTCTTCCAAGACCGGTACTATACCGATATTACAGAACTTCCTTATGGAGACCGAGGACAAGGGCCTCAAGGTCGTGTTCACGGACCTGGAGATGGCCATAAAGCACCACATCCCCGTTGATATAAAGGGAGAGGGCAGCATAACGGTGCCGATAAAGAAGTTCATGGAGATAGTGCAGAACCTGGGCGAGGACTCGGACGTCAACATAAACGTGGACGAGAACAACCGGATCTCCATACTCAGCGGCAAGTCGCGCTTCAAGCTGGGCGGCGCGCCGAAGAACGATTACCCGGTGATCCCGGACCTGGACGAGAGCAATTCGTTCAAGGTGCCTGCCAAGCTGCTGGCCGAGATGATCAACAGCACCATCTTCTCCGCCTCCACCGAGGACGACAGGCATTTCCTCAACGGCCTGCTGTGGAAGTTCGAGAAGGACCTGTTCTCGCTGGTGGCCACCGACGGCCGCCGCCTGGCCGTGGCCTCCTCCAAGAAAGTGAAGGCCAAGAAGGACTTCAAGGTGATAGTGCCGTCCAAGATACTGGGAGAGCTGGCCAAGTTCCTGAAGGGCGGCGTGAAGGACGCGGACGAAGTGACCGTGGGCCTGTCTTCGAACCAGATAGGTTTCCGCATAGGCAAGACCGTGTTCATCTCCCGCCTCGTGGAGGGCAACTTCCCCGCCTACGAGCAGATCATTCCCAAGAGCCACGAGATGGAGATCAACGTGAACGCCGACAAGCTGATGGCGGTCACGAAGCGCGCGGCCATCTGCTCCAACGAGCGGTCCGGCGCCGTGAAGTACACCTTCAAGAAGGGAGCGCTGGTGGTGAACTCCGCCTCGCAGAGCATGGATTTCGAGGACGAGCTTGAGATAGATTACGCCGGCAAGGACTTCCAGATCAGCTTCAACCCGAAGTTCGTGATGGACATACTGAAGGCCGCCGCCGGCGGCGAAGTGACCGCGGAGTTCACCTCCCCGGCCACGCCCGCGCTCCTCAGGCTGAAAGGCCGCGAGGACCTGGTGTACATAGTGATGCCTCTGCGGGCGCAGTAATGTTCCTGGAGAAGAGGAAGGCCAAATGGGTCCCGGCGGGCGACGTCTGCTCGTCGTGGAAGTTCCTGGGCGGGGTGTCCCCCGACAGGCTGGCCGTCCTCGACGCGGTGTGGCAGAAGGAGATGGGCAGGCTCGCCGAGCACTGCGTGCTCCTCGGCGTGGACGGGCACGACATACTGGTGCGTCCCCGCTCCGCCGCCGCCGCCAACGAGCTGGCGCTCAGGAGCTCGGTCCTGGTAAAGGGACTGAACAAGTATTTTAAAAGGCCGTGGATAAGGTCCATAAAAACGGCCAGCAGGATATAGCGGTAAGACAAAGGAGTCTGACAGCCATGACAAAGACAGCGAACACGAAAGAGGCTTCCTACGATTCCTCTAAAATACAGATCATGGAGGGCCTCGAGGCGGTGCGCAAGCGCCCCGCCATGTATATCGGCTCGACCGGCATACAAGGCCTGCACCACCTGATCTACGAGGTAGTGGACAACTCTATAGACGAGATCCTGGCCGGCGGCTGCAATAAGATAGACGTCGTGCTGAAGGAAGACAATATCTGCTCCGTCACCGACAACGGCCGCGGCATCCCCGTGGACCCGATGAAGGAAGTGAAGGACCCCCGCCTGAAGGGCAAGTCCGCGATGGAGGTGGTGCTGACCGTGCTGCACGCCGGCGGCAAGTTCGACGCGGGCGCCTACAAGGTGTCCGGCGGTCTCCACGGCGTGGGCGTCAGCTGCGTCAACGCCCTGTCCGAGTGGCTGGAAGTGAAGGTGCAGCGCGACGGCAAACTGTGGCAGCAGGAATACAAGCGCGGCAAGCCGCAGTACGACGTGAAGTCGATAGGCGAGGCCGCGGGCCACGGCACCACCGTCACGTTCAAGCCCGACGTGGAGATCTTCGGCGAGGGCGTGTTCTCCTTCGACACGGTCTCCAACCGCCTGCGCGAGCTCGCTTTCCTGAACCCGGGCTGCCGCATCAACATAACCGACGAGCGCGAGGAAGGCAAGAAGCACGCCTTCTTCTTCGAGGGCGGCATAAAGCAGTTCGTGAAGTTCCTCAACGCCAACAAGCAGGTCATCAACGAGGAGCCCATCTTCGTTTCGAAGAACGAGGGCGACGTGATGCTGGACCTGGCGATACAGTACAACACCGACTACTCGGAGACCATGTTCTCCTTCGTCAACAATATCAAGACGATAGAGGGCGGCACGCACGTGTCCGGCTTCCGCTCGTCGCTGACCCGCGTAATAAACGATTACATAAAGAAGTACGAGCTCACCAAGGACAAGGAATACAACGTCACCGGCGACGACGTGCGCGAAGGCCTCACCGTCGTGGTGAGCGTGAAGATCCCGCACCCGCAGTTCGAGGGCCAGACCAAGACCAAGCTGGGCAACGGCGAGGTGGAGGGCATAGTGAAGACCCTCTCCGGCGAGGCGCTCTCCGTGTTCTTCGAGGAGCACCCGTCGATAGCCAAGTCCATCTGCCAGAAGGGCCTCGGCGCCGCCGAAGCCCGCGAGGCCGCGCGCCGCGCCAAGGACCTGGCGCGCCGCAAGGGCTCGCTGACGGATTCCGGCCTGCCGGGCAAGCTGGCCGACTGCCAGGAGAAGGACCCGGCGAAGTCCGAGATCTTCATCGTCGAGGGCGACTCGGCAGGCGGCTCGGCCAAGCAGGGCCGCGACCGCGTGTTCCAGGCGATACTGCCGCTGCGCGGCAAGATCCTGAACGTCGAGAAGGCCCAGCTCGTGAAGATCATCTCCAGCGAGATGATCCGCAACATGATCTCCGCGATAGGCACCGGCATAGGCGAGGGAGAGGACGGCTTCAACATAGAGAAGCTGCGCTACCACAAGATCGTCATCATGGCCGATGCCGACGTCGACGGCCAGCACATCCGCACGCTGCTGCTGACGTTCTTCTACCGCCAGATGCGCCCGCTGATAGACGGCGGCCATGTATACATCGCGCAGCCCCCGCTCTACAAGGTCAAGAAAGGCAAGTTCGAGGCCTACTTCGAGAACGAGGAGAAGCTGCAGAAGTGGCAGCTGAAGGAAGCCCTGAACGGCATCACCGTGAAGGCGAAGGGCAAGAAGCTCGAGCCCAAGGAGATCAGCGACCTGATAGAGCTGACCCTGGCCGCCGAGAACGCCAGCCGCAAGCTGGAGAGCAAGAACCTGACGCTGAAGGACTATCTTAAGTTCCAGGCCGACGGCAAGGTGCCGATGTACCGCATCGAGACCGACCCCGAGACCTACCGCTACTTCTTCTCCGAAGAGGAGTGGGACGCCTACAGGAACGAGTACGTTCAGAAGAGGAAGGACCAGCTGGCGAAGGACGGCGTGCCCGAGGCCGAGATAGACGAGGACGACCTGGGCCCCGACTTCCAGACCTTGAACGAGTTCACCCGCCTGAACAACATCTCGGCCAAGCTCAAGGTGCTTGGCCACGCGCTGACCGAGTTCCACGTCGAGGACGAGAAGGCCCCGGCGCTGTTCGACCTGATAACCGAGAAGAACATAGTTTCCGCGAAGGACCTCCGGACGCTGATGGACAACGTGATGAAGGCCGGCGCCGCCGGCGCCCACATACAGCGCTACAAAGGTCTGGGCGAAATGAACCCGGAACAGCTGTGGGAGACCACGATGGACCCGATGCGGCGCAAACTGCTGAAGGTGTCCCTCGAGGACCCGGCCGAGGCCGAGAAGATGTTCACCACGCTGATGGGCGACAAGGTGGAGCCGCGCCGCGTCTTCATCGAGCAGAACGCCCTGGCAGCCAGGAACCTGGACATCTAAGGGATCTAAGGAGCATATTCTAACATGGCAGAACATAAAGACTCTTCACCGAAAATGCCGGAGAACATGTTCATCAACATAGTCGACCGCGACATAAGCGAGGAGATGCGTTCCTCGTACATCGACTACTCGATGAGCGTGATCATAGGCCGCGCGCTGCCCGACGTGCGCGACGGCCTGAAGCCGGTGCACCGCCGCGTGCTGTTCACGATGGACGACATGGGCCTGCAGCATAACAAGCCCTTCAAGAAGTCGGCCCGCATCGTCGGCGACGTGATGGGTAAGTACCATCCGCACGGCGACGCCTCCATCTACGACACCCTCGTGCGCATGGCGCAGCCTTTCAGCCTGCGCTATATGCTGGTGGACGGCCAGGGCAACTTCGGTTCCGTCGACGGAGACCCGGCGGCCGCCATGCGTTACACCGAGGCCCGCCTGTCCGGCATAGCGGCCGACCTGCTTGCCGACATCGAGAAGGAGACCGTTAAGTTCGTGCCGAACTACGACGGCTCCCTCACCGAGCCGTCGGTGCTGCCCGCGAAGCTGCCGAACCTGCTGGTCAACGGCTCTTCCGGCATCGCCGTGGGTATGGCGACGAACATCCCGACCCACAACCTCGCCGAGGTCTGCGACGCCACGATAGCCTGCATCGAGAACCCCGAGATAAGCGTTAAGGACCTGATGAAGGTCATAAAGGGTCCCGACTTCCCGACCGGCGGCATCATACGCGGCCGCAAGGGCATACTTGATTACTTCGAGACCGGCCGCGGCTCCATAACCATACAGGCCCACGCCGAGATCGAGGAGATAAAGGGCAACCGCGAGGCGATCATCGTCACCGAGATCCCCTACCAGGTCAACAAGTCCGCGCTGATCGAGAACATCGCCGAGCTGGTGAAGGAGAAGAAGATCCCCGACATCTCCGACATCCGCGACGAGTCGGACCGCCGCGGCATGCGCATCGTCATAGAGATAAAGCGCGACGGCAACGCCCAGGTGGTGCTGAACCAGCTCTACAAGCACACGCAGATGCAGACCGGCTTCGGCGTGATCATGCTGGCCATCGTGGACGGCAAGCCGCGCGTGCTGCCCATTAAAGAGGTGATGCTGCAGTACGTGCGCCACCGCAAGATCGTCATCGTCAACCGGACGAAGTACGACCTGAAGAAGGCGCTGGCCCGCGCCCACATACTGGAAGGCTACCTGATAGCCCTGCAGAACATCGACGCCGTCGTCGAGATCATCAAGAAGGCGAAGGACGCGCTGGAAGCCAAGATGAAGCTGATGAGCAAGTTCGCTCTCTCCGACATCCAGGCCCAGGCCATCCTCGACATGCGCCTGCACCAGCTGACCAAGCTGGAGGTCGGCGCGATAGAGGAGGAGCACAGGGCGCTGATGAAGCTCATAGCCGAGCTGCGCGCGATCCTGGCCGACCCGAAGAAAGTGCTGAAGATCATAGTCGACGAACTGAAGGAGATGAAGGCCAAGTACGGCGACAAGCGCCAGACCGAGATCACCGGCGAGGCCGAGGAGCTCGACATCGAGGACCTGATCCCCGAGGAGGACGTCGTGATAACGATGTCCCACGGCGGCTACATAAAGCGCATACCGGCCGACACCTACAAGGTGCAGGGCCGCGGCGGCAAGGGCATCATCGGCTCCGAGGTCAAGGAGGAGGACTTCATCGAGAAGCTCTTCGTGACGTCGAGCCACGCCACGATACTGATGTTCACCACGCGCGGCAAGGTGTACGCGCTGCGCGGCTACGAGATACCCGAGGGCAACCGCACGTCCCGCGGCAAGGCGATAGTGAACCTGCTGCAGATAAAGGACGAGAAGGTCACCTCCGTGCTCGCGGTGGAATCCTTCGAGGAAGCCAAGAAGAAGGGCAAGGAAGCGTCCATCGTGATGTGCACCCGCAAGGGCAACATCAAGAAGACCCCGATAGCCGACTTCGCTAATATCCGCCGCAGCGGCATCATAGCGATAGGCCTCGAGGACGGCGACATCCTGACCAGCGTCGCCTACACCGGCGGCGATTACGAGGTCATCATCGGCACCCGGACCGGCATGAGCATCCGCTTCAACGAGAGCGACGTGCGCAGCATGGGCCGCGGGGCCATGGGCGTGCGCGGCATACGCCTGGACGACGGCGACCAGGTGATCGGCATGGAAGTGGCCGAGCCCAAGACCAAGAAGACCCTGCTGACCGTCTGCGAGAACGGCTACGGCAAGCGCACCGACCTCGACGAGTACCGCCACCAGCACAGGGGCGGCTCCGGCGTCATAACCATAAAGGCGACGGACCGCAACGGTTCCGTGGTCGGCATCTACCTCGTCGAGAACAAGGACGACCTGATGGTGATGACCGAGAAAGGCAAGATCATCCGCATGCCCTGCAAGGACCTGCGCGTGATCAGCCGCAACACCCAGGGCGTGCGCCTGGTGCGCCTCGAGGAAGGCGACAAGATCGCCTCCGTCGAGCCCGTGGTCGACGACGGCGCCGACGACGCCGAGGCTCCCGCGGAAAAGAAGTAAGGTTCCGCGGGCTTTGGGGACGGGCGGACCGCGCGAAAGCCGGCCGCCCGTCTTCGCTTAAAGGAGAACTAAAATGGACCTGACGCTGTTCCTTTCTTCCGTCTTCACGCTGACGCTGGTAATGGACCCGCTCGGCAACATGCCGCTGTTCGTGTCCACTCTGTCGGTCGTGCCCGAGGAGCGGCGCCGCGCGGTGATCATGCGCGAACTGTTCGTCGCGCTGGCCATCATGATGTTCTTCCTGCTGTTCGGCAAGTACATCGTGTCGGCGCTGGCGCTGGACCTGACCGCGATGACGGTGGCCGGCGGCATAGTGCTGTTCGTGATAGCGCTGCAGATGATATTCCCGGGCGCCAACTCGCACTTCGCGGACAACCCCGGCGGCGAACCTTTTATAGTGCCTCTGGCCATACCGCTGGTGGCCGGCCCGTCCGTGCTGACCATGGTGCTGGTGTTCTCCATGCAGGAGCCGGGCAAACTGGTGCACTGGGCCGGCGTGATAGGCGTGTCCTGGCTGATAAACGCCGTGATACTGGGCGGCCTGGCCGGCCGCATCTCCAAACTGCTGGGCCAGAAGGGCCTGCTGGCCATGGAGAAACTGATGGGCATGATCCTGGTCACCATCTCGGTGCAGATGATCATGAACGGCCTGAAGAAGTTCATACTCGGATAGGACCAAAGGCCCAGGCCCGCCTGGGTCTGCGGGGGCTTGCGCTGTCAAGAGTCGTCTGCCATACTATGGTCATGAAGACACAGCGCCTCGCAGTACTGCTCGCCCTCGCAGCCGCCATCCCCGCGGCCGCCGCCGCGCAGTCTTTCGAGGAGCTGCTGAACTCGGACGGCTCCTCCGCCGAGGTTCCCGCCGCCCCCGCCGTCTCGGCCCCGCGTGTGCAGGCCGGCGCCTACAGGGAAGCCCAGCAGTACCTGCCTCCCAATAACGACAATCCCGGTTTCGACTGGCCCCGCCCTCACAAGAGCGCCGGCGCCGACTACTTCACCACTGGCCCCTCCGCTACCTTCTTTAAGGCCTCGCAGGCCCAGGCCGAGGACCTGGCCGAGGGCACCGGCAAATGCGCCCTGGCCCCCAATACCCTGTATAAGACCGTGGCCCGCCCCGGGTTTACCGGCATGCACGTGATGGCCCAGCTGTCCGAGCCTCTGCCCGGCTGCTCCGTGACGCGCGGCTATATTTATATGCCGCATGTTTCCTCCACCTCCGCCGGCGGCCTGTGGGAACTGCCCAAGAACGTGCGCGCCTTCCTGGACACCCTTGCCTACGCCGAGGGCACCAAGGAACATTACGATTACATCTTCACCTTCGTCACCTTCAGCAGCTACGCCGACCATCCCCGCCGCGCCATCTGCTCCGGCTCGCTGTGCTCCACCGCCGCCGGCCGTTACCAGTTCCTCTCCAAGACCTGGGACGCTCTGGCCGCCGACCTGGGCCTGACCGATTTCACCCCGCCCAGCCAGGAGAAGGCCTGCGTGGAACTGCTGCGCCGCGCCGGCGCCTACACCCTGGCCGCCAAGGCCTCCAAGTACGAGAATTTCTCCGCCGCCGTGAACAAGATCAACACCATCTGGGCGTCCATGCCCGGCAGCCCCTACGGCCAGCCCACTCACACCAAGGCCGAACTGTGGAAGGTGTACAAGGCCGCGCTGGCGAAATACTAGATCTCCGACGTAAAAAGCGTAGCCGCGGACCCCTCCGCGGCTATTTTGTTTTG
>ERZ1645187.4591-NODE-4591-length-11066-cov-7.165108_pt1 | contig 11066 bp, 9 predicted proteins | sample MGYA00575352_ERZ1645187 | MGnify/ENA primary metagenome ERZ1645187 (study PRJEB40837, sample SAMN11349314) | freshwater sediment metagenome | isolation source: river sediment | host: Sediment | place: India: Wazaribad , New Delhi | collected 2017-02-21 ... | reverse complement strand
GATCATCTCACGCGCACGGGCGAAATTCTTATTGAGATACAGCGACGTCTGCGGAAGCAGGCAAGCGGTGACATTGCCCCGCGCAAGCGCGGAGATGCCCGCGTCGTCCGTCGCGATCAGATGCTCGGCAGAGACCGCGCCGAGCTCGCCCGCGAGCGTTGCCCCGCCGATGGCGTCGATTTCGTCCGCGTGAATCTTGAGCCCCAAGCCGAGCGAACGCGCAGTTTCCAGCACGCGCCTGCTCTGCGCGGGCGAAAACACGCCCGTTTCGCAAAACACGTCGCAATACTGCGCGAGCTGCTCTTTTGCCACGCGCGGCAAAATCACGCTGCAAACATAGTCCACATAATCGTCCGTGCGCCCGGCAAACTCCGGCGGGACGGCGTGCGCCGCCATGCAGGTTGCTACGATGTCCATTACGTGCGCCTCACGCAGGCGGCGAATGACCCGCAGCTGCTTCAGCTCGTTCTCCAAATCCAGCCCGTAGCCGCTCTTGATCTCCGTCGTGGTCACGCCGAAGCGAAGCTGCTCGTCGAGGAATCCCATCGCGCGGGCGAACAGCTCGTCCTCGCTGAGCGCGCGGGTTTGCCGCACGGTGTCGAGGATGCCGCCGCCGGATTGCAGGATCTCGAGGTAGCTCGCACCCTTGAGCTTGAGCGGAATTTCGTGCTGCCGCCAGCCGCCGAAGACTAGGTGCGTGTGCGCGTCCACCCAGCCGGGCGTGACGAAAGCGCCCTGCGCGTCCAGCCGGATCGTGTCCGGCGAGCAAGGCGGCAACGCGCCGTCCTGCGTGATCGAGACGATGGTTTCGCCGTCGATCAACACGCTGGCGTTGCGGTACTGTTTGTTTTCGCCCTGCGCGGTTCCCCGCAGACTCGTGCTGCCGACGGGGGTTTGCAGGAGGCCTATGTTGTGAATGAGGAGCATACGATCTCCCTTCGACGGGTTAGTTCAGCCGGTACTCCAGCACCTGATTTTCGGGATCGAAGTTCTCGATGCCGAGATAATACTCCGCGCTGTCGATCAGCGCGCGCATCGGCACAAGACCCACGATCTCCGTGCCGACGATCTGCACGCCGTAGCGCGCCGCCTCAAAGCGGACGAATTCCACCGCGCGATAGAGAGGCGTCTGGCAGTAGTTGGTCATATTAATCGACACCTGCGCGCAGTTTTTCTCCTTGAGAAACACGCCCATCGCCTTGACGCAGGCCAAGCCGCCGCCGGACTGGCGAATCACGCGGGCGATCTTGTCCGCAATGCCCACGTCCGTCGTGGAAAGGTTGATGTTGAACGCGATCAGCGGCGCGCGCGCGCCAACGGCGACCACGCCGGCGGTCGGGTGAATCGTCCGTCCGCCGAAATCCGGCTCCCATTGCGCCTCTTGCACCTTCTCGGCCATGCCTTCAAACTGTCCCTTGCGGATGGCGGCGAGGTTCTCGCGATGCGGCGCGGAAGCGGACGCTTCATAGAGAAACACGGGCACGCAAGCCTCAAGCCAGATGCGCTCAGCCGCCCGTTTCGAGAGCGCGACGCATTCTTCCATCGCCACCTCGCGAATCGGGATAAACGGAACCACGTCGATGGCGCCCATGCGCGGGTGCTCGCCTTTGTGCTTCGTGAGGTCGATGCAGCGCGCGGCGAATTTCGCGAGCTGGACGGCAGCCTCTTCCACGCCGGCAGGGTCGCCGACAAACGTGATCACCGTGCGGTTGTGGCTTGCGTCGCTGGAGGTATTGAGCAGCGTCACGCCCGGCGTGGAGCGGACGATGCCGGCCGCTTCCTGCACAAGGTCGGCATCCGCCGTCGAAATATTCGGTACGCATTCAATTATCTTGGCCATGTTTTTTATTCTCCTACTCTATTTATAAAAACTGATTTCGAATCTTTGCCACGTGTTTTATTCTCCTACTCTATTCAATCAAAACTGATTTCGAATCCTTGCCACTTATATTCCCTTGATTTTTCTATTTTTTAACTGATTTCGAGTCTTTGCCACGTATATTCTCCTGATTTTTCTATTTTAGTATCAGATCCAGCAGCGCGTCATCCGCCAAATAGGGCAGGGTGATGTGCGCGCGTTCGCTTTCCCGTTCGTTGTACCGCGCGGCGGTTGCAATCGCGCCGGGGTTGCCCGCCCAGCTTCTGCGCGCGACGCCGCCCATCACGTCCCAGCTCATCGCGCTTTGGATGATTTCGTCCACGCGCGCGCTTCCGTCCAACAGCAGGCCGAATCCGCCGTTGATCGATTTGCCGATGCCCACCCCGCCGCCGTTGTGCAGCGCGCAGAGCGTCATGCCCCGCGCGGCGTTTCCCGCGAAGCACTGCACCGCCATATCCGCCATCACGTTGCTGCCGTCCTTGATGTTCGCGGTCTCGCGAAACGGCGAGTCCGTGCCGGAGACGTCGTGGTGGTCGCGCCCGAGCATCACGGGGCCGATCTCGCCGCGCCGCACCATGTCGTTAAACCGCAGCGCGATGCGGCACCTGCCCTCTTCGTCCTGATAGAGAATCCGCGCCTCGGTGCCGACGACGAGCCGGTTGCTCTCCGCGTCCCGAATCCAAGCGTGATTGTCCCGATCCTGCCAGCAGCGCGCGGGGTCGATGCAATCCATCGCCGCGCGGTCGGTGCGGATCAAATCCTCGTGCCTGCCGCTCAGGCAAACCCAGCGAAACGGCCCGTAGCCATAGTCAAACAGCAATGGCCCCATGACATCCTCCACATAGGACGGAAAGACAAAGCCGTCCTTTGCGTCCGCGCCGTTTTTGGAAACCTCGGTCACGCCCGCGTCAAACACCGCCTTGAGGAAGGAGTTGCCGTAGTCAAAGAAGCGCGTGCCGCGCTTGGATAACGCTACAATCGCGTCAAAGTGCCGCCGCAGCGACGCATCCACCCGCTCCGCAAACGCCGCGCGGTCGCGATGCAGCAGTTCGGTGCGCTCGTCAAACGTCAACCCCGCGGGGCAATACCCGCCGTTGTAGGCGTTGTGGCAGGAGGTTTGGTCGCTGAGCAGGTCGATGGCGAAAGAACGCGCAATCGCCGCCTCCAGCAGATCCACGATGTTGCCGTGGTAGGCAATCGAGATGCGCTCGCCCGCCGCTCTTGCCTGCTCCGCGCGGGAGAAGACCTCGTCCAGATCGCTCGACGCCAGATTGACCCAGCCTTGGTCGAGTCGGGTTTGGATGCGGGAGTAGTCCACCTCCGCAAACACGCCGACCGCGCCCGCGATGAACGCGGCCTTGGGTTGCGCGCCGCTCATGCCGCCGAGGCCGGAGGAGACGAAGACTTTGCCCTTGAGGTCGCCCTCGCTCGACACGCCGAGATATTTGCGCCCGACGCCAAGAATCGTGTTAAACGTGCCGTGGACAATCCCCTGCGGGCCGATGTACATCCAGCCGCCGGCGGTCATTTGCCCATAGTTGGCAACGCCCATCTGCTCGGCGATTTCCCAATCGTCGATGTTATCGAACATGCCGACCATCAGCGCGTTGGTGAGGATCACGCGCGGAGCGTCGGGTTTGCTCGGAAAGAGACCTACGGGATGCCCGGATTCGAGCACCAGCGTCTGCTCGTCGGTGAGTTCTTCCAAATATTGTTTGATCAGGCGGTATTGCAGCCAGTTCTGGCAGACCTGCCCCGTCTCGCCATAGGTCACGAGCTCATAGGGATACAACGCCACGTCAAAATCGAGATTGTTGTCGATCATCACCTGCAAGGCGCGCCCGGCGAGGCAGTTTCCTTTGTACGCGTCGATGGGCTTGCCGTAGATGCGCCCTTCTGGACGATAACGGTAGGCATAGATGCGCCCGCGGGTTTTCAGCTCCTGCAAGAACTCCGGCGCAAGCGTTTCGTGAAGCGACTGCGGCACATAGCGCAGGGCGTTCTTGAGCGCCTGCCGCGTTTGCGCGGGGCTCAGGCGAAAGCCACGATCCGGCGCGCGGCGTTTTGCCGGGTCGAATGCGGGCATTTCTGGCAGCGCACTGCCGAGGCAAATGTTTCGTGCGCGCGCGGTTGCGTTGTCTGTCATTGCCGTGTCTCCTCGCTTTGTTAGTTCAGTTCGCCCGTGATGGCTTCCACGGCGGGAATCAGGCGATTTTCGATTACGATCCGTTCGCATTTTGCCATCTGCTCGTACATCAAAATATCCTGTTCCACCATCGGTACCTCTTGCCGCAGCACGGCATATGCCGCGTGCGTTGCGGGAGAGAGCATGTCTTCTCCCGTCAGTCCCGCCGCTTGTCCCGCCGCGAAGAGCTCGATTGCCAGCACGCGCTGTGCGTTTTTGAGGATTTCGACCGCTTTTCGCGCCGCGATGGTGCCCATGCTGACGTGATCCTCCTGATTGGCGGAGGACGGTATGGAGTCCACGCTCGCCGGATGCGCGAGCACTTTGTTTTCCGAAACCAGTGCGGCTGCGGCATATTGCGCGATCATGAACCCGCTGTTTAAGCCCCCGTTTGGCGCGAGGAACGCAGGCAAGCCGTTGTTGAGCGCGGGATTGACCAGACGCTCCGTCCGCCGCTCGGACACGTTTGCAAACTCGGCAAGCGCAATCGCCAGAAAGTCGAACGCCAGCGCCATCGGTTGCCCGTGGAAGTTGCCGCCGGAGATGACGTCGCCTTCCTTCGGGAAGATCAGCGGGTTGTCGGTGACGGCGTTGATCTCGCGGCTGACCGCTTCGTAAACATAGCCCACCGCGTCCCGGCTTGCGCCGTGAATCTGCGGGATGCAGCGAATCGAATACGCGTCCTGCACCTTGCCGGGGATGTTTTCGCCGGAGAGCTGGCTGCCGGAGAGGATGTTTCTCAGGTTTTCCGCGCAGGCAATCTGCCCCGCGTGCCCGCGCAGCAGGTGTACGCGCGGATCGAACGCCTTGGTGATGCAATTCTGCGCCTCGCAGGTGAGCGACGCGATGATATCCGCGTTTTTGCTCAGCTGCATCGCGTCGTGGACGCAGAGCGCGCCGATGGCGGTCATCACCTGCGTGCCGTTGATCAGCGCGAGGCCTTCTTTGGCCTGTAGTTGCACGGGCTCGATGCCCGCGCGGCGCATCGCCTCCGCGCCGGATAGGATTTCGCCGCGATATTCCGCCATGCCTTGGCCGATCAGCGGCAGCACCATGTGCGCCAAGGGCACAAGGTCTCCGCTTGCGCCGAGGCTGCCTTTTTCGGGAATCACCGGATGCACGCCCGCGTTGAGCATGAGTAGCAGCGTCTCCATCGTGCTAAGCCGGATGCCGGAGAACCCGCTTGCCAGCGCGTTGAGGCGAAGCAGCATCACGCCGCGCACCGCCTCCGTCGGCAGGGGCTCGCCCGTGCCGCAGGCATGGCTGATGATCAGGTTTTGCTGGAGCTTGGCCGCGTCCTCGTCCGCAATGCGCTTCTCGGAGAACTTGCCAAAGCCGGTGGTGAGTCCGTAGACCGCCTCTCCGCTTTTGAGCATCGCCTCCACGTGCGCACGGGAATGGTTGATGGCCTCTTTTGCCTCCTCGGGGATTTCGGCTTGTTCACGCAGGCGCGAAACGCGCACGACCTCGTCAATCGTCAGTGTTGCGCCGTTGAGTTCAATCATATGATATACTCCGTACTCTGTGCATATTTCTTCGGATAAGTTGAGTCTATCCTGCATAATCATCCACGTCAATACAGAACGAGAAATTTCACGCAATCAAAATCGCGCCAGTTTATGGCTTTTTCTGTGCGCTGTTTTAACGCGCTAAAGTGCATAAATAAAGGAATACCTGTTTTTTGCAGTCTCGGCCGGCTTTTGTTTGCAGGCGCATTCCGCGCAAAGGCAGCGCGCGGATAAACCGACCAAAAACCCGCATGCTTGCTGGATTTTTTCAGTGTAACATAGTCACTGTTTCCACCGGTCGACTTTTGTACAATAATAGCATCAACAGCAAAGGAGCAACTACAATGTCCGTTAAAGTTATCACGAAGGACAACTTCGATGCAGAAGTTTTAAAAGAAACGAAACCCGTACTCCTCGACTTCTGGGCAAGCTGGTGTGGTCCATGCCGCATGGTTTCCCCCATCATCGACGAGATTGCAACCGAGAGGGCAGACCTGAAGGTCGGCAAAGTCAACGTAGACGAGCAGCCCGAACTCGCAGCCAAGTTTGGCGTGATGAGCATCCCCACGCTCATCGTCATGAAGGACGGCAAAGTGGTCAATCAGACCGCTGGCGCGCGTCCCAAACCCCAGATTCTCTCCTTGATCCCGTAAGAAACTGCAAGCAACGCAACAAGCGCCGCCCGGCTCCACCCGGACGGCGCTTTGCGGTGAAGGGCAAGGCCAGCGGCCTTGCCCTTCACCTACTCTATAAAAACCGAATCGTTTGCGCTTTTCGTAAAAAGCGTAATTTACCCCGCCTTGGCGTCCAGCTTGGCGCGGTCGATAATCGTCACGCCGCCGCGCGTGAGCGAGACCATGCCTTCTTCCTGAAAATACTTGAGCATGCGCGTGACGACCTCGCGCGCGGTGCCCATGTGGTTTGCAATCTTTTCGTGCGTAATCTCCAGCGTGTCGCAATCCTCAATCGTACTTTCTTCCAGCAGGAAGGTTGCCAATCTCGAATCAAAGCGCTTGAAGAGCAGCTGATCCATCAGCCACATCACCTCGGAAAACCGAGAAGCCAGCACCTGGCAGGTATAGTTGGCCAGCGGCGCGCTGCGCTGCATCACTTCATTATATGTTTCCGTTTGAATCAGCCACACGTCGGAATCCTTCTCGGTCTCGATGGTGACCTCAAAGCGAATGCTGGACATCATGCACGCCGCGGAAAACAGGCAGATGTCCCGCTCCAGCAAACGATAGAGCGTGACCTCTTTCCCCTCGTCGGAAACGATATAGGCGCGCAGCAGCCCGCCTTTGATCACGAGCACGCCGATGCAGTCCGCCGAACCGTTGTGGATGATCGTGCCTTTCGGTACGGTTCGAAACGCCGCAGCCTCTTCCAGCGCTTGCTGGTCTTCTTTGGTGAGCTGTTTCCAGATTGGAAGATATGCGTCGAGTCCCATGCTGTCCCTCCAAATGATCTCTTGTCTGATTATACCTTGTTTTACGCGATTTGGTGATGAATTTTTTCGCAAAAACGCAATCAAGCGCCTGTTTTGCCGCAGGATGCCGCCGAAATAAGGCAAATGCAGGTAGAATCATCAAACTTTTATAGATTCACTGGTATTTTTACGCGTAAATCCGTATAATAAAGACAAGACGTATATATGTCGCTAACAGGAATTATTATTAGATAGTGACATCGTTACGGAATCGGTGTATCATACATGATAGAATCCTTCCGTCGCAGGCACGCAATACCCGCCTCGCAAACAGTTTTCAAACCCGCATGGCGGCATCCGCCGCAATCCCCACGTTTTTCGCAGCCAAAATAAAAAATCGATCAAAACGATCAAGGAGGTACTTCATCATGACTTGTGAAACCCGTTTCTTCCGCTGTGACATCTGCGGCAACCTCGTAGGCATGATTCACTCTTCCGGCGCGCCGATGACCTGCTGTGGCCAGCACATGACCGAGCTCATCCCCGGCAGCGTGGACGCGAGCCAGGAAAAGCACGTACCCGTCATCAAAGTGGAAGGCGACAAAGCGACCGTCCATGTTGGCAGCGTCGATCACCCGATGCTCGAGGAACACCACATCGCATGGATCTATCTGCAAACGGATGACGGCGGCATGCGCAAGTGCCTCCCCGTTGGCGGCAAACCCGAAGCGGTGTTTGCGCTCGGCGGCGCGAAGGTCGTTGCGGCATACGAATACTGCAACCTCCATGGCCTCTGGAAAGCAACGCTGTAATCAAGCACGCATTGCGGTTTCAAAAACGTCTCCCGGTTTTTTGCCGGGAGACGTTTTTTTGCCTAGACGGCATCTGAGCGCGCGTTTCGTTTCATACGAGCACACTGTTTCATACGAAACTTTACTTGGTTTTTCGAAAAATAGTCGTGCGATTTTCACAAAATACGCAGAAAACCTCTTTACAGGGAACGCAAAATATCATATGTTGAAATTGGTAATCGGCTTGGGCTCTTTGCGGGAGCGTTTTTGCAAAAGCGTGCTAAGCGATCGACTTTGCGCGATGCAAGTCATCGCGCACGGCCGATTCCAAAAACTGTTTTCATGTGTTTCTATACGCATAAAAGCATAGTATTATGCAATCCTATTTCTCTCAACCGAAGTTTCGATTCACCACCTAACCGAAAAAACGAACAATAGCAGCAATAGAATGGCGGTTATTTGCCGCTTCTTCTTGAAAATGCACGTTCACACTGTTATAATCTGTTACATAGGCATTTTTTAACATTCGCCTTTATGCAATCGTGTTGCGGTTGCAATTTTTCATCTGTGAGAGGGGCAAGCATATGACGCTCTACCTGATTGCCCTGCTCCTAACCGGTTGCGCAACCGAAGCTGCGTTCATCGTGTTTGAACAAAAAGAGCGCATGCTCACAGCGCTGCTGCTCAAGGCGGCGGCTTCGCTCTTCTTCGTGCTTGCCGGCTTTGTCGCGTTTGCGCAGACCTCGATTCCGGCATACGGGCGGATGATCGCGCTCGGACTGATGCTCAGCGCCATTGGCGATGTTTGCCTCAACCTGCGTTTTTTGATGACGGGTCGCGCCAGAACAATCTTTCTGCTCGGCATCGGCACGTTCCTGCTCGGGCACATCGCTTCTCTCATCGCGCTGATCGGGCTTGACCCAAAGGCGCTGCTCCTTGCCTTGCCGGTTGCGGCAATCGTATCCTATGGAATGATTCGTTTCGTTCTTGCGCGCGTGGAGGTTTCCGGCGCAACCAAGACGTTTGGCATTGTCTATCTTTGCGTGGTGTTCCTGCTGGCTTGCGTCTCCCTCGCGCTTTTTGCGTTGGATCCGCAAAGCCCCGGCCGCGCGGTCTTCGCGGTGGGCGCGCTGCTTTTTGCCGCGAGCGATGTGCTCCTGGTGCTCAACCAGTTTGGCAAGCAGACGTATCGCGCCTTGCGTCCGCTGCATCTCTCGCTTTACTACCTGGGTCAGGTTTGTCTTTGCCTGACCATCGCGCTGATGCGCTGAATCCCTCCGGTTTTGCTTCCCCACAAGCGTAAACGATGCGCTTGCCTGTATAAACACCATGCGTTGCAGGGCTTCATTTGTGTCGCCTTGCGCCGGCCTAGCCGTAACGCAGCCCAACAATCAGGAAGGAAGCCAACCGGTTAACAGAACAATATGAAACAAGAAGGCTTAAAGAAGTCGTTTGTCCACGCAATGCAGCAGAAGATATTCTCCGGAGAATATCAGATCGGACAACAGTTGCCGCCGGAGCGCGAACTCGCGCAAGAGCTGGGCGTGAGCCGTTCGCTCGTCAACACCGGCATTCTGGAGTTGGCCAACCAAGGGTTTGTCCGCATCATCCCGCGGCAAGGCAGCATCGTCGCCGACTACAAGAAGAACGGCACGCTGCAGGTGCTCAGCGCGCTGATGAACTGCGACAGCTTCCGGCTGGATTATCCGTTGTTTTGCAACCTCGTGGATCTGCGCATACTCATCGAATGCGAATCCGCCCGGCTTGCGAGCCTTCACGCAACGGCAGAAGAGATTGAAACTCTTCGCGTGCTCGTGGTCTGCATCAAAAACGTCGCCAATCCGCTCGACGCGGTCGATCCGCTCGTCCGGTTTCACTTTCTGCTCACGCAGTATTCCGGCAACGCCGTCTATGCCATGACCTTCAAGAGCTTTGAGGGCACGATTACCCGCCTGATTCGTCAGCACCTCACGCTTGCGCCGGACATTCCGAAATCCGCAAAGCTACATGAGTCGCTGGTGCGCTCGCTGGAAGCGCGGGACGCGGAGGCCAGCGCGCAAAACGTCCGCCTCGTCATTCTGCACGGCACGACCGCGCTCAAGAAGCTCTATCACGAATAGCAACCTTTTTGCGCATGCATCCAACCCGCCCGGAGCTACCCCTGGGCGGGTTTTGTTTTGCGCGCATTGTGCCGCCCGCGCTTTACAGAAACACAAAGAGCGTGTATCGTATTAGGCAAGAGAATCCCTCTTTGGCAAGTCTTGGTTGCGGCAGGCGCGCGCGACATCTCCCTCAATATCAGCACAAGAAACGGAACCATCAAAACACGCATGAAACTAAAAGCCCTCGTCCTCTCCGATCATGAAAGCGAATACATCTGGGATTATTTTGACGCAAAAGCCTTTGCCGGCGTGGACGTCATGATTTCCTGCGGCGATCTCAAGGCGGAATACCTCTCGTTCCTTGTGACCATGATTCCTGCGCCGCTGCTGTATGTGCGCGGCAATCACGACGCGCGATATGAGCAAAACCCGCCGGAGGGCTGCATCGACCTCGAAGAAAAGCCCGTTGTCATCAAGGGCGTGCGTTTTGTTGGTTTCGGCGGCTGCAAGAGCGCGCACAATGCGCCGAACCAGTATTCCGAGCGGGATATGAACCTGCGCATACTCAAGGCGACGCTTGCGCTCTCGCTCAAAAAAGGGTTTGACGTGCTCGTAACCCATGCGCCGGCCGCCGGTCTTGGCGACGGGGACGACCGCTTCCACGAAGGGTTTGAAACGTTTGTCAAGCTCATCGATAAGTACCAGCCGCGCTATCATCTCCACGGGCACCAGCACCTGACCTATTCCATCGGCTCCAAGAGGATTATGGAATACAACAATACGACCATCGTCAACGCGTATAACTACTATATCCTCGAGATGGAGTTTCCGGATCAATAACATACGCGACCTGACCCAGAATCCCGGAGGGAAAATATGAGCCAAATCATCAATGCAAATGAAGAATATGAACGCGCGCGCAAACGCGGGCTAAAAGAGTTTACCCTGCGCCGCGCACGCGGAGAAAGCGGGCTGCTGCCCGTGATTCATGCAAAGCGCGAGGAAAACGGCGTGCTCGCGGTTGTCGATCAACCCATGCGGCCGATCTCGCTCAACCGCATTGCGGGCACCTATCAGGCAAGCCGCGCCAACTCGTTTGCCCATAACTTTATGCCGCTGCTGAGCTCCGACACGGAGTTTGCCTACAAGTGGATCAACCTGTGCGAGGCGCACCT
>ERZ1645187.4590-NODE-4590-length-11068-cov-30.039862_pt1 | contig 11068 bp, 11 predicted proteins | sample MGYA00575352_ERZ1645187 | MGnify/ENA primary metagenome ERZ1645187 (study PRJEB40837, sample SAMN11349314) | freshwater sediment metagenome | isolation source: river sediment | host: Sediment | place: India: Wazaribad , New Delhi | collected 2017-02-21 ... | reverse complement strand
GGACATGCCCTTCTGGCCCGACATACCGGACATGCCGGACATGCCCTTCTGGCCCGACATACCGGACATGCCGGACATGCCCTTCTGGCCCTGCATGCCTTGCATGCCGGACATACCGTCCATACCGGACATACCACCCATGCCCGACATGCCGGACATGCCGGACATGCCCTTCTGGCCTTGCATACCTTGCATGCCGGACATACCGTCCATGCCGGACATGCCCTTCTGGTCGGCGGCGTAGACATTGGCGGCCAGGGAGACGATGGCAAGGGCAGCAACAGTCGACAGTTTCTTCATGTAATTACCTCACTTGTTATGGTTTCATCGTCTCCGCCACCGAGGCGGAAACGGCCCGAGCACCCGCTCGAGTGGAAATCTATATGCAACGCCCGTGCCATCTTGGGGCAGATTTGTAACCATATGATTTGGCTGAAAAATTTAAACAAGAGGAAAAACCCCAAGCAAAGCCAATCATGCCACTTTGGCATGTGATTTAATACCGAATTTTCTAACATATTGATTTAACTATGTATTACGTGGTGTCAAATTGGCATGCCGCATGCTATTCCGGCATACCGACTGGCGCGGAGCGAATTCAGATCGTCGATTCGGCCTTCCTTTCGGAAGCGCGGAGCGCAATATCTCGCTAACGCGACAGCCCGTATCAATCAAATGGCAATTCGGCGCCCTCGTAGCGCGAACCGGGGTCAGTCGTCCGGCTTGGCCTTTCCTCCTCAACCAGGCCTGAGCAGCCTATTGGCAGGGAAACGTTCCAGCATTACGATGGGCGCCCAAAGACACAAGGGCATCATGGAAAAGCAAAACACTCTTGCGGCCGGCAAGGTCTGGCTGATTGGCGCCGGCCCGGGCGACCCTGAACTCCTCACGGTCAAGGCTGCCCGCCTGATCGCTCATGCGGATGCTCTGGTCTTCGATCATCTGGTTGGCGACGGCATCATGAACCTGGCGCGCCCCGACGCCCGTCGCATCTATGCCGGCAAGGAAGCCTCAAAACACACGCTGCCTCAGGGTTCGATCAATCTGCTGCTGGTCAAACTGGCGCGTGAAGGGTTGTCTGTGGTTCGCCTCAAGGGCGGCGACCCATTCATCTTCGGTCGCGGCGGCGAGGAACTGGAAACCCTTGCCACGTCGGGCATACCCTTTGAAGTTGTACCGGGCGTTACCGCTGCTGCCGGTTGCGCTGCCTACTCGGGCTTTCCGCTGACCCACCGCGACCATGCGCAATCGGTCACTTTCGTCACCGGTCACCTCAAGGACGGCACGGTGAATCTCGATTGGGCGGCCTTGGCCCGCCCCGGCCAGACGGTGGTTTTCTACATGGGTATCGGCGCCGCTGGCGAAATCTGCCGCCAGATGATCAATCATGGTCTGCCGTCGCTGACCCCGGCGGCGGTCATCCGCAACGGCACACTGCCCGATCAGCAGACCCTGCTCGCCACGCTCGGCACGCTGCCACACCGCATCGAAGAAACCGGAATCAAACCACCGGCGCTGATCGTCGTAGGCAGCGTAGTCAATCTGCACGCAAAACTTAACTGGTTCGAAAAATCATGAAATGGATTTTCTTGTTTGCGGCACTGCTCAGCCTCCAGGCCCATGCCTACACCGGCATGGAATTGCGCGAGGACTGCCAGGCTGCCGAAGACGCCTTTGCCACGAGCGGGCGCCTCGATCCCCGCAGTTCGCCCAAAGCCGCCCGCTGCATCGCCTACGCCGAGGGCTTTGCCGATGGCTACGCGATCAGCGACTTCCTGGCCGAATCGGTCGGCGTCAAACTCAATGCCTTCTGCCTGCCGCCCGGCCGCGACCTAACCTATCGCCTGGTACGCGCCGTCCTTGCCCATCTTGAACGACAGCCGCCGAATCCGGAGGGCAGCACGGCAACTCTGGTTGCCGGCGCCTTGGCCAAGACCTTCCCATGTAGCGAGCCGCTTGAACCAAAGAAGTGATTCGGGGATAATCCGCCCTCCATTCGCCCCGATGGCGGAATCGGTAGACGCAGCGGATTCAAAATCCGCCGCCGAAAGGTGTGCCAGTTCGAGTCTGGCTCGGGGCACCAGTTAGACAGGACAAGGCTTTCAGCGATGAAAGCCTTTTCTTTTTTGGTACGCGCCCGAACGCATACGTCATTGATCTTGCGTGCAGGCTTGCTAGAATCGCGACTACCCAACCCTGTAGAGACATCGCAAATGCACGCACCTGCAAAAAAAGCCCTCCTGGCCGCTGCCTGCTGCCTGATGATTGGAGCCGTCGCTGCCGCCGACCTGGATCCTGCCGGCGACATCAAGGCGCAGGCCGAGAAGTTCGTGAAGGTCGACAACCCCGAATATCTCGCAGGCATCAAGCGTGTCGTCATCACCAATTACATGGTCGACTTCGTCAGCGAACTGAAATACACAAAGTCGCTGAGCGGGCTGGAGGCAATGATCGGCGCCGACTCCGATGTCACGATCAAGCTGATCGGCAGCAATAACGAACAATATCAGGCGATTACCGACAAGTTCTACCAGCAAACAGTTGAGCAGCTGAAGGCGCAGGGCATCGAAGTCGTCAGCAACGAGGAACTCAAGGCGCTGCCCGAATTCGCCGAACTTGTGGCGACCGGCGTGACACCGGTTCCCAGCGAGCAGGACGCGGCGGCCGGCAAGGGATTGTTCTTCACGACCCAGGGGCTCCCACTGCACTTGAGCGACGAAACCCAGTTCATCTACACCTTCACCCCGCCGTTCACCAAGCCGAAAAAGGATGACTTCCTGACCTTCGGTACTCGCTTCTCCGGTGGCTTCTCGGCCGGACAGGCGCAGATGATCGAGGACAAGATCGCCAAGAAGCTCGGCGCCAGCGTCCTGAAAGTGCGCCTGACAGTGCTTGGCGGCCAATTGACGCCGGATACCAGTTTCTGGAGCGGCGGCAAGGTATCGACGCGCGCAGCGGCAAGCTTCGTCGATTTCGTGTCGCGTTACGCATTTATCACCCCCGATGGCAACAAGGCACGTGTCGCGCTCGCGGAAATCGCTGAAACCGGCGACATCGGCGAACTGGTCAATACCACCAGCGATGGCACAAAAACAGCGGATGCCGCAAAGAATGTCGCCCTGGTGGCGCTCAACGTATTGAGCATCGGCGCCCGACTTGCCGGCGCGGGTGGCGCGGGTGCCATCGGTGGCTTCTCGTCTACAACCGAATACGAATGCCGCGTCCAGCCCGAGCCGTTCGAAAAGGCCTTACTCACCCATCAGCGCACCATCGCGCAGATGTTCGGTGAGAAGATGCAGGCACCGGCTGCCAAGTGAGTTGCCGGAAAGTCGTGTGGCGATGGCCGCGATCCTGATTCCATGTCGCTAACCGTCGACGATTTCGACTTTCCCCTTCCGCCCGAACTGATCGCCCAGCACCCGGCTGCCGAAAGAAGCGGCAGCCGGTTGTTGCACGTCTGCGGTCAACGGCTTGCAGACCGGCAATTTGCCGACCTGCCAACGCTACTCAAGGCGGGCGACCTGCTCGTCTTCAACGATACCCGGGTCATCAAGGCTCGTTTCTTCGGAGTCAAGGAAAGTGGCGGCCAGGTTGAGGTCCTGCTAGAACGCATCGTCGACGCAAACCATGCCATCGCCCAGATCCGCGCCAGCAAATCCCCCAAACCTGGAACAAAACTGAAGCTGGCCAATGCCTTCGAGGTTGTCGTCACCGGCCGCGCCGGGGCGAACAATGAATTCTTTGCCCTGGAGACCGTCGACCGCAACAGCCTCTGGGATCTGGCCGAACAGCACGGCAAACTGCCGTTGCCGCCCTATATCGAACACCCGGCCGACGGCGCCGACGAGACGCGCTACCAGACGGTCTATGCCCGCGAACCGGGCGCGGTCGCCGCACCCACCGCCGGCCTGCACTTCGACGAAGCGATGCTGGCAACCCTGCGAAGCATGGGCGTTAGCACAGCCTTCCTGACCCTGCATGTCGGTGCCGGCACCTACCAGCCGGTGCGGGTCGACAAGATCGCCGAGCACAAGATGCACAGCGAGCGCTTCGAGATTCCTGCCGCCACCGCCGAAGCCATCCTGACCACTCGCGTTGCCGGCGGCCGCGTCATCGCTGTCGGCACCACCAGCCTTCGGGCGCTTGAATCGGCTGGTAACGACAATGGCACCGTCCGTACCGGCGACGCAGAAACCGACATTTTCATTACCCCTGGCTACCGCTTCAAAGTCGTCGACCGGCTGATCACCAATTTCCACCTGCCGAAGTCGACCCTGCTGATGCTGGTGTCGGCCTTTGCCGGTTACGACCACATCCGCGCCGCCTATGCCCACGCCATGGCCGAGCGCTACCGCTTCTTCAGCTATGGCGACGCCATGCTCCTGGAAAAATCCGATGCAGTTTGAACTCCTCAGCACCGATGGCGCCGCGCGGCGCGGCACCTTGACGCTGGCCCACGGCATCGTCCAGACTCCGGTCTTCATGCCGGTCGGTACCTATGGCACGGTCAAGGCCATGACGCCGCAGGCGCTGAACGACATCGGCGCGCAGATCTGCCTCGGCAATACCTTCCACCTGTGGCTGCGCCCGGGGCTGGACGTCATCCACGCCCACAGTGGCCTGCATGACTTCATGGGCTGGCAGAAACCGATCCTGACCGACTCCGGGGGCTTCCAGGTGTTCTCGCTCGGCGCCCTGCGCAAGATCACCGAAGAAGGCGTGAAATTCAGTTCGCCGATCGACGGCGCCAAGCTCTTTCTTTCACCGGAAATCTCGATGCAGATTCAGCATGTGCTGAATTCCGACATCGTGATGATCTTTGACGAATGCACGCCCTACCCGGCGACGCGTGAAGAAGCGGCAAAGTCGATGCGCCTGTCGATGCGCTGGGCACAGCGCTCGCGCGACGAACACAACAAGCTGGAAAACGGCAACGCCCTGTTCGGCATCGTTCAGGGTGGCATGTACGAAGACCTGCGCGACGAATCGCTGGCCGGCCTCGACCAGATCGGTTTCGACGGCATGGCCATCGGCGGCCTATCGGTCGGCGAGCCCAAGGAAGACATGGAACGCATTCTCGCCCACGTCGCCCCCCGCATGCCGACCCACAAGCCGCGCTATCTGATGGGCGTTGGCACCCCGGAAGACCTTGTGCACTCCGTCCAGGCCGGCATCGACATGTTCGACTGCGTAATGCCGACACGCAACGCGCGCAACGGCCACCTGTTCACCCGCTTCGGCGACATCAAGATCAAGAATGCGCGGCACAAGACCGACACCGGCGCGCTCGATCCTAGCTGCACCTGCTACACCTGCTCGAATTTCAGCCGCGCCTACCTGCACCACCTGTTCCGCGCCGGGGAAATCCTCGGCAGCATGCTCAACACCATCCACAACCTGCATTTCTACCAGACCATCATGGCCGAAATGCGTGCCGCCATCGAAGCCGGCACGCTGCGCGACTGGGCGTCCGGCTTTGCCCGCGATCGTTCGTCCGGGCAGTGATAGAATGCTGCGTTTCGTATTATTCGCTTTCAGGAGTATTCCATGATCAGTTTCGCCCACGCCCAAACTGCGGCGGCCTCTTCCGACCCGACCGGCGGCTTCATGCAGCTGCTGCCGATGATCCTGATGTTTGCCGTACTGTGGTTCCTGATGGTGCGTCCGCAGATGAAGAAGGCCAAGGAACACAAGGCGCTGATCGCAGCGCTTGCCAAAGGCGATGAAATCGTCACCAGTGGTGGCATGGTCGGCAAGATCGTCAAGGTCGGTGAAAACTACGTAACGCTGGAAATTGCCGAAGGCACCGAAGTCGTCGTGCAGAAGCCGTCCATCGGCCTGGTATTACCCAAAGGCACGCTGAAGTCGCTGTAATCACCCCCAGAAGGCGGCATTAGTGGTCAACCACTCGCCGCCTTCTTCGCTTTGAAGCCACCATGAATCGCTACCCCCTCTGGAAGTACATCATTGTCGCAGTCGCGCTGGTGATGGGCTTCGTCTACACCCTGCCCAATTTCTTCGGCGAATCGCCGGCGGTGCAGGTTTCAAGCGCCAAGGCCACGCTCAAGATCGACCAGAAAACACTGAGCCGTGTCGAAGAAACGCTGAAAGGTGCCGGCATAACGCACGACGGCATCCAGCTCGACTTCAACGGCGTCAAGACCCGCCTGCGCGACACCGACACCCAGTTGAAGGCCAAGGACATCCTGGAAAAAGCCTTCAACCCCGATCCATCCGACCCGCAATACGTCGTCGCACTGAATCTCCTGTCGGCGTCGCCAAGCTGGTTGACTGCGCTACATGCGCTGCCAATGTACCTCGGCCTCGACCTGCGCGGTGGCGTGCATTTCCTGTTGCAGGTGGACATGAAGGGTGCGCTGACCAAGCGTCTCGATTCGATGTCGGCCGACCTGCGTACCGTGATGCGCGACAAGAACCTGCGCCACGCCGGCGTCGCCCGTGAAGGCGACCGCATCGCCATCCGTTTCCGCGACGCCGAAACGCGCGACAAGGCACGCAACGCCATCGCCGACAGCCAGCCCGACCTGATTCTGGTCGAACAGGGCGAAGGGAGCGATCTCAAGCTGGTCGCCACACTGAAACCGGATGCACAGAAGAAAATCGGCGAATTCGCCCTGAAGCAGAACATCACCACCCTGCACAACCGGATCAACGAACTCGGCGTCGCCGAGCCGGTGATCCAGCAGCAGGGCGCTGACCGCATCGTCGTCCAGTTGCCCGGCGTGCAGGACACTGCCAAGGCCAAGGACATCCTCGGCCGAACCGCGACGCTCGAAATCCGCATGGTTGACGATTCCGCCGGGGCCCTCGAAGCGGCGCTGGCCGGCAATCCGCCCTTCGGCACCGAGGTGTACAACGAGCGCGGCGGCCAGCCCTTGCTGGTCAAGAAGCAAGTCGTGTTGACCGGCGACCGCCTGACCGACGCCCAACCCGGCTTCGACAACCAGACGCAGGAACCGGCGGTTCACCTGACGCTCGACTCGGCCGGCGCCCGCATCTTCAAGGACATCACCCGCGACAACGTCGGCAAGCGCATGGCCATCCTGCTGATCGAAAAGGGCAAGGGCGAAGTCGTGACGGCGCCGGTGATCCGCACCGAAATCGCTGGCGGCCGGGTGCAGATTTCCGGCCGCATGACCAGCATGGAAGCCAACGACACCGCGCTGCTGCTGCGAGCCGGTTCGCTGGCGGCACCGATGGACATCATCGAGGAACGCACCATCGGCCCCAGCCTTGGCGCCGACAACATCAAGAAGGGTTTCCACTCGACGATGTGGGGCTTCGCCGCCATCGCCGTGTTCATGATCCTTTATTACCAGATGTTCGGGGTCGTGTCGGTGCTGGCACTGGCCTCCAATCTGCTGTTCCTAATCGCCATCCTGTCGCTGTTGCAGGCCACGCTGACGCTGCCCGGCATCGCCGCCATCGCGCTCACGCTCGGCATGGCCATTGACGCCAACGTGCTGATCAACGAGCGCATCCGCGAAGAACTGCGCAACGGCATGCCACCGCAAGCGGCGATCTCGGAAGGCTATGAACGCGCCTTCGGCACCATTCTCGACTCCAACATCACCACACTGATCGCCGGCCTCGCCCTGCTCATATTCGGCTCAGGCCCGATTCGCGGCTTTGCCGTGGTGCACTGCCTCGGCATCTTGACTTCGATCTTTTCCTCGGTCGTCGTTTCGCGTTCGCTGGTCAATCTGATCTACGGCCGCCAGAAGAAGCTGACCAAGATTGCCATCGGCCAGATCTGGAAACCGGGCAACACCGCCAGCCCTGCTGCGGTCAACGGCCAGAAATAAGGAAAAACGTTCATGGAATTTTTCCGCATCAAAAAAGACATCCCCTTCATGCGCCATGCGCTGAAGTTCAACATCATTTCGCTGGTGACCTTCCTGCTTGCGGTGTTTTTCCTGCTCACCAAAGGTCTGCACCTGTCGGTGGAATTCACCGGCGGCACGCTGATCGAGGTTAATTACACGCAGGCTGCCGATCTTGAGAAGATTCGCGGCGCGCTTGGCAAGTCCGGCTTCAGCGACTTCTCGGTACAGAACTTCGGCTCGTCGCAGGACGTGATGATCCGCCTGCCGCTCAAGAGCGACCAGAACACCTCGCAACTTGGCGCCGCAGTCATGCAGTCGCTGGAGGCCGAAGCGCCCGGCGCGCAACTACGACGCGTCGAGTTCGTCGGCCCGCAAGTCGGCAAGGAACTGGCCGAAAACGGTGCGATGGCCTTGTTGCTGGTGGTCATCGGCATCGTCATCTACCTGGCCTTCCGCTTCGAGTGGCGCTTCTCGGTCTCGGCCATCATCGCCAACCTCCACGACGTCATCATCATTCTCGGCTTCTTCGCCTTCTTCCAGTGGGAATTCTCGCTCTCGGTGCTGGCCGCCGTGCTCGCCGTGCTTGGCTACTCGGTCAACGAGTCGGTCGTCGTCTTCGACCGCGTGCGTGAAACCTTCAAGAAATCGCGCGGCCTGACCACGCCGCAGGTGCTTGATCACGCCATCACCAGCACCATCAGCCGAACCATCATCACCCACGGCAGCACGCAGTTGATGGTGTTGTCGATGCTGATCTTCGGTGGCGAAACCCTGCACTACTTCGCAATGGCGCTGACCATCGGCATCTGCTTCGGCATTTATTCGTCAGTACTGGTCGCCAGCCCGCTGGTCATGTGGCTCGGCGTCTCGCGCGAACAGTTCGCCCCCAAGCCGAAGAAGGTCATTGAAGGCGCCAACGAGGATGGTGCTGTGGTCTGAGCGCCTGTTGCGGTCGACAGCAAAAAGCCACCGAAATCGGTGGCTTTTTCATATCCGCTTTATGTCGAAGGCAGCGCCTTCAGCAGTCTCGGCATTACAGATAACACCGTCAGCCTGAAATACCTCAAGGAGCGGAAGCGGTAAATGTGATGGTGCCGCTATAGACACCCGCTGCGGTGCTGGCAAGCGTGGCAGCCGTCGGAGCGTAAGCGAAAGTCCAGGTTGCGGTGCGGTAGGTCAGCAAGGTTGGTGCAGCGCCGGTTCCGGTGCCGCCGGGCGTAACCAGAACAGCGGTGCTGATGCCGGCATTCGGTATTACCGGAGCCGGCAGCGCGGTATCGGATGAGGAAATCACAATACTCGACATCGGAATGGTGTTGCTGCCGCTAGTAAGCGGTGTTGTCGCCTGTCCGGTAATGCGCACTTGCCCGCCATTGCTTCGTACTTCCACCGGCAGCGCGACACTGGGCGATGTCGCTGTGAAGTTCGGCGCGCCACCGCTCCAACTTACCGATCTATTGCTGCCATTTGTCGGCGTCGTGTTTGCCGCCGGTATCGTGACGCCATGAGCAAAACTGATCGTATCGACAGTTGCATTAGCCGCCGGGCCACTGCCGGAAACACCACCGGTAAAGCTGCTCCCGGTGCCGACACGCAGGAAAATCATCTTGCCGATATTGATGATGAAATCCAGATTCGCCGTTCGTGAAATGGCCGCATTGGGATTGCCAGTCGAATTTGTACCGGTTTGCTGATCCGCCCAGGCGCAGGAAGACAGCAGGAATACCACCCCGGCCCCGTAGCAGCGGCTAATTCGACGTAAATGACGGTCGCGCTTGGCAGTCATTTAAATACGGCGTTGACCTTGAAACTGCCGTTTTCCCAATCCAAAGTACCTTCGGCATTGAAAGGAAGTGTCATTTCCGGCGCTTTCTTGCCGGGCTCGGTTCGCGGAAGTAGCGGCAGGGAGCGCGTTTGGCCGGGCATGATTGGCGTTCCCTCAGGCAGCAGCTCAACTGTTTGCTTGAGCGCATCGGTCGCGTCCAGGCTACCCTCCAGACGACCATGGGCATCGCCGAGATTGGAAACGATGACGACGGGCACATCTTTCCCCTGAATTTTGCTGACGCCTACACTTTTTAAATCCAGCTTGGGCTGCGCACCGTTCACTGCCACATAGATGGGAACCGCGATACGCCCGCTGACCGGCAGACTCAAGCTCGCCCCGCCCTTCTGGATCACCGCCTGATGCGCCGGCTCGACACCTTCCACGGCAATCATGAAGCGGCACTCCCCCCGGGGCGCCTCGGCCGGAACGTCAATCTGAAAGCGGAATGTCGCCTTGGCCCGCGCATTCACCTTGAGAATCTTGCGTTCCAACTTCACCCAGGAACGGCAACTATCGGGGAGTAGTTCGTCGAAGTAGCTAATTTCGCCGGCCTCGGAATAAGTCCAGTCCAGCGTGCGAATCGACACCTCGGTAGCGCTGGCACCAAGATTATTCACATCGAACGATTGACCGATGCGTTGCTCGCTTTTTCCGGTAATGACAAAGCGCGATGGAGATATAGCGATCTCGAACGGCCCGGCAAATACGTTGGACAGCGTGCAAAAAAACACGGCTGCGCCCAAGGCAAAGTTTCGATAGTGCGATGCGGCAGGCGCCTTCATGGCGTGACCTCAATCTCAAAATAGGATTCAAAACCCACCGTGTTATTGGCAGGCAACTGAAAGTAGGCCAGATTCAATTCCAGCGTCAGATCGAGCGACTCCTGCATCCAGGCACCGGGAACGACGCCGGACCAGACCAGCCGCCGCTCGCCTGGGCGGGCCGCGCCGCTGGTAAAGCGCCCGCTGCCTTGCCATACCAGTTGCAGGCCGGCGGGAGCGCGCAAACCCGGAATATTGGTGGGCACCACGAGGTAAATCCGCGCTTGCCGCCCGACAAACGAAGCGGTAGCGAGGCGATATTCGATTCGTCCATAGCGCACGGTGGCGGAACGCGGCGCCAGACTTTCCGCCAGCGGGCGCCCTTCATCGGACAGCGTCATCTGCGGCGCAACCCGGCTGCGCGGCGAGGCAGAATCATCCAGGCGATAAGTCGTTGCCATGCCCAGCATTGGAAAAAGAAGCAGTGCGCCGAGCAGCGCAAGTCTAAAGCGGCTGAATTTGAGGAAGAGTTTGGTGCCCATCATGGCATGCTTGCGGTGTAGGCGACGCGACCGCGATATTGGCCGGCTGGGTAAAGCGTTGTGTTGTTGTAGCTGAATACCATCTCGTTC
>ERZ1645187.4589-NODE-4589-length-11069-cov-113.261939_pt1 | contig 11069 bp, 9 predicted proteins | sample MGYA00575352_ERZ1645187 | MGnify/ENA primary metagenome ERZ1645187 (study PRJEB40837, sample SAMN11349314) | freshwater sediment metagenome | isolation source: river sediment | host: Sediment | place: India: Wazaribad , New Delhi | collected 2017-02-21 ... | reverse complement strand
CGGCGCCGCCGACCGGGGCGAAGCGCACCGGCAGGTCGCCGGAGAGGCCGCGGATGGGGATCGAGGTGCGGTCGTCGGCGCCGCCGTCGGGGACGCGGAACTTCATCACTCCCGAGGCGCCGGCCTCGAACCAGCCGTCGGTGGCGACGGGCTTGGGCGCCGGACCGCGTTTGTCCTGGAGTTCGGGATAGACCGCCTTGACGACGCTGTCGGAGGCGATCTCGCCGCGGCCGACGGCGGCGAGCACGCCGTCCACCGAGGAGTGGCCGAGGCGGTGCATGGCGGCGGCGAGGCGCTGGTCGGTGAATTCGCGAGCGGCGCGGTCGAAGGCGCGCTCCAGGATCTGCCGGCCGAGACCGCCGAACTGCTTCCTCACCGCGTCGCGGGTGGCGCGGCGGATGGCGGCGCGCGCCCGGCCGGTCACCGCGATCTGCTCCCAGGCGGCGGGCGGCACCTGCGCCTTGGAGCGGATGATCTCGACCTCGTCGCCGTTGGCGAGTTCGGTCATCACCGGCTTGATGCGGCCGTTGATCTTGGCGCCGACGCAGGTGTTGCCGACGTCGGTGTGGACGGCATAGGCGAAGTCGATCGGGGTGGCGCCGCGTGGCAGGGCGATGATCTTGCCCTTGGGCGTGAAGCAGAAGACCTGATCCTGGAAGAGCTCGAGCTTGGTGTTCTCGAGGAACTCCTCGGGGTTGAGATTGGGGTCGTTGAGCCGCTGGATGGTCTCGCGCAGCCAGGCGTAGGCGCCGGAATCCTGCGACAGTTCGGCGATGTTGCGGCCGCCGACGGTGCGGTCGCCGTCCTTGTAGAGGGCGTGGGCGGCGATGCCGTATTCGGCGAAGCGGTGCATCTCCTCGGTGCGGATCTGCAGCTCGACGCGCTGGCGGCCCGGGCCGACGACGGTGGTGTGGATCGAACGATAGTCGTTCTGCTTCGGGGTCGAGACGTAGTCCTTGAAGCGGTTCGGCACCATCGACCAGGTGGTGTGGACGATGCCCAGCGCCCGATAGCAGTTCTCCACCGTGTCGACGACGATGCGGAAGCCGTAGATGTCGGAGAGCTGCTCGAAGGACAGGCTCTTCCTCTGCACCTTGGTGAAGATCGAATAGGGCTTCTTCTCGCGCCCCTTGACGGTGGCGACGATGCCGTTCGACGACAGCTTCTCGGTGAGCGCCTGTTCGATCGCCGGAATGAGGTTGCGGTTCTCTTCGCGCAGCAGACCGAGCCGGGCGGTGATCGACTGATAGGCGTCGGGCTGGAGCCAGCGGAAGGACAGGTCCTCGAGCTCCTCGCGCATCCACTGCATGCCCATGCGGCCGGCGAGCGGCGCATAGATCTCCATCGTCTCCTCGGCGATGCGCAGGCGCTTGTCCTCGCGCATGTGCTGGAGGGTGCGCATGTTGTGGAGGCGGTCGGCGAGCTTGACCAGCAGGACGCGCAGGTCGGCGGCGACGGCGAGCAGCAGACGGCGGAAGTTCTCCGCCTGCTCGGTCTTCTTGGAGACGAAGTCGAGCTTCTCGAGCTTGGTCAGACTCTCGACCAACTCGCCGATCTCGGGACCGAACTTCTGGTCGATCTCGGCGCGGGTGGCGTCGGTATCCTCGATGGTGTCGTGCAGCAGGGCGACGGCGATGGTGGCGTCGTCGACACGCATCTCGGTGAGGATCGCCGCCACCTCGAGCGGGTGGGAGAAGTAGGGATCACCGGAGGCCCGCTTCTGCGGCCCGTGCTTCATCATCCCGTAGACGTAGGCCTTGTCGAGAAGGGCTTCGTCGACATTGGGATTGTAGCGCCGGACCAACTCCACGAGTTCGAACTGCCGCATCATCCGGGGATCGATCCTCCTCGTGGGGGATTGGGCGCGTCGCTCGATTCAGCGAGGGCGCCGATCGTATCAGATGGTTCGGAGAAAACCCAAGCCCGTCCGTGACTTCCAGCCCCTAGAAAAGACCGACCCCCACCGAAGCGGGCGCGTGGCGGAGCTTCGAAACGACGGACGCCCGCCGAAGCGGGCGTCTCGGGTGGTGAGACCAAGGGTCGCGGGGAGGTCGAGCCGAGGCTCAGTCCTCCTCCTCCTTGTCCGGCGGCACGAGGCCTTCGAGGCCGCGCAGCAGTTCTTCTTCCGACATGCGGTCGAACTGCATCTCGCCGTCGTCGTCGGACGCCGCGGAAACCGGCACCATCGGCACGGTCTCCGGCTCGGGCTCGTCGACCTCGACGAACTTCTGCAAGGAGTGGATGAACTCCTCCTGCAGATCGTCCGGGCTGATCGTCTCGTCGGCGATCTCGCGCAGGGCGACGACCGGGTTCTTGTCGTTGTCGCGATCGACGGTGATCGGCGAGCCGGACGAGATCATGCGGGCGCGGTGGCTCGCCAGAAGCACGAGCTCGAACCGGTTCTCCACCTTGTCGATGCAGTCTTCGACGGTGACGCGGGCCATTCCTCTACTCCTCGGGGGGATCTTCGAAAGCGGAGACATATGTCGAGACGCGACGAAAAGCAACGTTTCTCCACCGCTCTCGCCGGCTCTCGTGTCGTTTCGACGACGAAGCCGTCCCGGCGAGGTCTTCGCGATCCATCCGCCGGTGTTCATCTGCCGTTACGTCAGGCGTTCGCGCGACAATGAACAGTGCAGCGAACGGTGGCCGAGGTCGTCTACATGCAATCCGCTGGCATTCCTTCGCAGAGTGCTGTAGGATGTCGTTTGCGTCACCGGGTTACCGATGTTTTTTTCGAGTCGGGCGAAGAAGCAAGACAGTCGACCCCTCGGCGCGATTACGACCCTCGAAAGCATCATTTCAAAGAAGCAACGCTTCGAGGCCCCTGGGATTCTGACAAGGAAGACAAAGAAAAAATGTTCGATCCACGCGAAAAGATCGCGCTGTTCATCGACGGCGCGAACCTCTACGCCACGTCGAAGGCGCTCGGATTCGATATCGACTACAAGAGACTCCTCCAAGAGTTCAAGTCGACGAGTTACCTTCTGCGCGCGTTCTACTATACTGCTCTGATCGAAGATCAGGAGTATTCCTCGATTCGTCCGCTGATCGACTGGCTCGACTACAACGGCTACAAGGTCGTGACCAAGCCGACGAAGGAGTTCTACGATTCCACCGGGCGCCGGAAGATCAAGGCGAACATGGACATCGAACTGGCGGTCGACGCCATGGAGATGGCCGACCACATCGACCACATGGTCCTCTTCTCCGGCGACGGCGACTTCCGCCGACTGGTGGAAGCGGTGCAGCGCAAGGGCAAGAAGGTCTCGGTCATCTCGACGCTGCAGACGCAGCCGCCGATGATCGCCGACGATCTGCGCCGGCAGGCCGACCATTTCGTCGACCTCGCCAGCCTGCAGAACCGAATCGGCCGCGATCCGGCCGAGCGCATGGCCCGCATGGCCGAGCGCGAGGCGCAGCGCCGTCAGGTGGTGCACGAGGACGACGAATTCGACGAGGCGTGAGCCCCGTCGCATCGAACCGATGAACGGCGCGTGTCGGGCGATCGACGCGCGCCGTCGTCGTTTCGATGCGGTCTTGCGACGGCGTGACCGCGAGGCCGGCGATGGGTGCCGTTTCGACATCCGTGATCACCGGATGGGATTGACTCCGTGGGGGGCGACGTCGGAAAGCTCGCGACGACGCGGCCGCGCGTCGCACGCCGCCGACACGAGGACCGCGATGGCTCCGCCCCCCTCCCCGCTCGATCCCGATCGCGACTGCCCGCTCTGCCCGCGCCTCGTCGCCTTCCGTCTGGACTGGCGGGCGAAGGAGCCGGCGTGGTTCAACGCTCCGGTGCCGAGCTTCCGGGGCGAGGCGCCGCGGCTGCTGGTCGTCGGGCTGGCGCCGGGAGTGCGCGGGGCGAACCGGACGGGCCGGCCGTTCACCGGCGACTATGCCGGCGATCTCCTCTACGAGACGCTCTCCGACTTCGGTTTCTCGCACGGCACGTTCCGGGCCGATCCGAAGGACGGGCTGACGCTGACCGGGGCGATGATCACCAACGCGGTGCGCTGCGTGCCGCCGGAGAACAAGCCGACGCCCGCCGAGATCCACGCCTGCCGGCCGTTCCTCACCGCGACGCTGGCGGCGCACGCGAGCCTCACCGACGTCCTGGCGCTCGGCCGGGTGGCGCACGAGACGTTCCTGAGGACCGTCGGGGAGAAGTTGCCGGCCCATCCCTTCGCGCATGGGGCGATCCACCGGCTCGGGAACGGGCTCAGGCTCCACGACAGCTATCACTGCTCGCGCTACAACACGAACACCGGGCGACTGACGCGCGAGATGTTCCGCGACGTCTTCGACGGCATCGCGCGCGAGATGGGACGCCCTCGCCCCACATGACGGCATTCGTCATCGCCGGGCCGGTTGTATGGCGGCGGATGCTGCGGCATCGTCGGGGCATCGTCCTTCCCGCCCGCCGATCGGTTCTCGCCCCATGATTTCAGCGCTGCGTCTCACCGCCGTCGTCGTCGCCCTCGTTGCCACCCCCGCGCTGGCGGAAAAGCCCTACACCCCGCTTCCCGCCGAGATCGGTGCTGGGGGACCGCCGCCGGCCGACCTCGTCGAGCGGGCGAAGGCGGTCGCCGAGGCGGTCGCGGCGGGATCGGCCGAGGAGCTCTTCGCCTTCGTCGCCGATCGGCCGACCTTCGTCGGTTCCGGCATCACGCTGGGCGTGGCGCGTCGGCTTGAGAAGAAGGGGCCGTACGCCGACGCCACCTCGGCGCTCGCCGCCATCGGGCTCACCTATACCGAGGGCGAGCCGATCGCACCGCCGGGCAAGAAGATCGACATGACCACCTCGCGGGTGAAGACCGCGATGGAGACGATCGGCGATCTGCTCGCCGCGGCGCAATGGGGGCGCGACCCGCTGGTGCCCGGCGCTTGGTGCACGTCGCGCGGGGCGCGCTGGGACGCCAAGGCGGCGGCGAAGGCCGGTCTCGGCGAGGGCCGCGGCGTCTACGTCACCGAGACGGTCGCGGCGCGGGCGGAGGCCGACGGCAAGGCCAAGGTCGTGGCGACGTTGACGCCGGGGATGCTCTATCGGCTCGACCAGAGCGACGAGGAGAACGGTTTCTCCAGCATCTTTCTTCCGAACGGCAAGATCGGTTGGGTGCCGATGGAGAAGACCGGCAACCCGACGACGTGGAGCCTGTGCTTCGAGAAGGGACAGGCCGGGTGGATCCTCACCACCTTCGTCTCGGCGTTGTTGTGAGGCGCCAAACCCCACGCCCACTCACTCACGATACTTCATCAACCGCGACTTCTCGCGGTTCCACTCGCGTTCCTTCTCGGTCTCGCGCTTGTCGGCGACGTTCTTGCCCTTGGCGAGGGCGAGCAGGACCTTGGCGCGGCCCTTGTCGTTGAAGTGGATGTCGAGGGGAACGACGGTCAGGCCCTCGCGCTCGACCGCGCCCATCAGCTTGTTGATCTCCTTGCGATGAAGGAGCAGCCGGCGGGGGCGACGGGTCTCGTGATTGAAGCGGTTGGCCTGGAGGTATTCGGGAATGTAGGCGTTGTAGAGCACCATGTCCGAGCCGTAGGGCGCGGCATAGGCGTCGGTGATGTTGGCGCGGCCGCCGCGCAACGACTTGATCTCGGTGCCGGTCAGGACGATGCCGGCCTCCCAGGTGTCGATGATGTGGTAGGAGAAGCGGGCCTTGCGGTTCTCGGCGGCGAGCCGATGCCCGCCGCCCTTGTCGGCGGACATCGGACTTCACTCCGTCAGAGGATGCCGGCGTGACGCGCGGCGGCCTCGAGTTCGGCACGGACCCCTTCCGAGGCCTCGACCAGCGGCAGGCGCAACTCGTTCGACATCTTGTTCAGACGCGAAGCGATGTACTTCGGCCCGGCCGGGTTCGGCTCCAGGAAAAGGGCGCGATGCAGCGGCATCAGCCGATCCTGATAGTCGAGCGCCTTGGCATAGTCGCCCGCCGCCATCGCCGCCTGGAACTCGGCGCAGAGCCGCGGGGCGACGTTGGCGGTGACCGAGATGCAGCCGACGCCGCCCTGGGCGTTGAAGCCGAGCGCGGTGCCATCCTCGCCGGAGAGCTGGAGGAACTCCGGACCCGACTTCATGCGCTGCAGCGCCGGACGCGCCAGATTACCGGTCGCGTCCTTGACGCCGATGATGTTGCGGCCGTCGCGGAACATCCGGTCCATGGTCTCGACCGAGATGTCGACCACCGAACGCGGCGGGATGTTGTAGACGATGATCGGAATGCCGATCGCCGCGTCGATCGCCATGAAGTGGCGATAGAGCCCCTCCTGGCTGGGCTTGTTGTAATAGGGCGCCACCACCAGCACGGCATCGGCCCCCGCCTTTTCGGCGTGGGTGGCGAGATCGATCGCTTCGGCGGTGTTGTTGGAGCCGGCGCCGGCGATCACCGGCACCTTGCCCTTGGCCACCTCGAGGGTGAGCTCGACGACGCGCTTGTGCTCGGCGTGGCTCAGCGTCGGGCTCTCGCCGGTGGTGCCGCAGGGCACGACACCGTTCGAGCCTTCGGCGATCTGCCAGGCGACGAAGTCCTGCAGGGCTTTCTCGTCGACGCGCCCGTTCGAGAACGGCGTGACGAGTGCGGTGATCGAGCCCTTGAACATCGTGGAACCCCTTCGGAGCCTGGAAAACCGTTCGAAAACGGCGCATGATCCACCCACGCGGCGAAGCGCCGTCGCTTCGTCCGGCTCGTGGGTGGGCGGCGACAATAGTCCCGAGGGCGCGCGACGGCAAGCACTGCAACGCCCGCGACGGCCGCCGATCCGCCGCCGGTAAGGATTTGTTCATCAAGCGGGACCTAGGGTCGAGGATCGATCCGGTCCCTCCCCCTCCGCGAGGAGCGCGGGGGTCTTCGTCGTTCGAGGCGAACGGCCGATACGGCGACGAGACCGGTGCGTATCGAGGAGACGGTGATGCTCGCAGCGACCCGACGGATGGTCCGAACCCTGGCGCCGATGGCGGCATTGGCGACGGCCCTCCTCACAGCCGGCTCGGCTTCGGCCGGCGATCTCGCCCGCGCCATCGAACTGGCGTCGCGCGGCGACGTCTCCGGCGTCAACGGCATGCGCGGCGAACTCGACCGCGTCGATCAGAAGATCGTCGACTGGTATCTGATCCGCATGGGATCGGGCCTGCCGTCGGCGACGATCACCGCCTTCGCCATCGCCAATCCGTCTTGGCCCGATCCGGAGTTCTTCCGCCGCCGCGCCGAGCAGGCGCTGGAGAAGGAGAACCCCTCCGCCGACGACGTCATCGGCGCCTTCCAGGGCTCGCGCCCCTATTCCAACCGCGGCCGCATCATGCTGGCGCGCGCTCTGGTGCAGAAGGGCCGCAAGGAAGACGCCAAGCAGTGGGTGCGCTTCGCCTATCGCGACGACAAGCTCGGCACCGACGAAGCGAGCGTGCTCGAGGGCGAGTTCGGCGCGCTGCTCGATTCGGCCGACTACAAGGCGCGGTTCGATCTCCTGGTGCTGAAGGGCCAATCGGGCGAGGCGCAGCGCGCCGCCGCGAAGCTCGGCAGCGGCTACGAGACGCTGGCCAAGGCGGCCCAGGCGGTGGAGAAGAAGCAGGGCAATGCCGGCTCGCTCCTCGACGCGGTGCCGGGTTCGCTCAAGAACGACCCGATCTTCCTCTTCGCCCGCGCCCAATACGCCCGCCGCACCGAGCGTTGGCAGGAGGCGGCCGAATTCCTGATGCGGGCGCCGAAGGATCCGCGCGCCCTCGGCCGGCCGGACGAGTGGTGGGAGGAGAAGCGGATCGTCAGCCGCAAGCTCCTCGACATGGGCGACGCCAAGACGGCCTACAAGGTGGTCGTCGGCCACAGCGGCTCGTCGCCGGCCAATCAGGCCGAGGCCGATTTCCACGCCGGGTGGTACGCATTGCGCTTCCTCGGCAACGCCGGCGGCGCGATGAAGCATTTCGCCGCGGTGGCCGAGGATTCGGCCAAGCCGGTGACCCGGGCGCGGGCCTACTACTGGATGGGCCGGGCGGCCGAGGCGGGAGCCGGCGGGTCGGCCGACACCTATTATCGCAAGGGGGCCGAATTCGGCTTCACCTTCTACGGTCAGATGTCGCGGGCCAAGCTCGGGATGAGCGATCTCGGTATCGCCCGCAGCGTCTCGCCGAACGGCTCCGACCGCGCGGCGATGGAGCACGACGACCGCTTCGAGGCGGCACGGCGCATCGGCAAGCTGGGGCGCAAGGATCTCGCCGTCGTCTTCTACAAGCACATGGCCGAGACGCTGCCGACGGCGGGGCAGATCGCCGCCGTCATCGACATGGCGGAGAAGCAGGGCTGGACCCATCTCGCCGTCTCGGCCGGCAAGGCCGGCGCGCAGCGCGGCATGGACATGCAGGCGATGGCCTTCCCGATCGGCGTGTCGCCCAACGTCGACACCTCGGGGCTGGAGAAGGCGCTCGCCTTCGCCATCATGCGGCAGGAGAGCGAGTTCAATCAGTCGGTCGTGTCCTCGGCCGGCGCCACCGGCATCTTCCAGGTGATGCCGGTGACCGGACGAGAGGCGGCGAAGAAGCTCGGCATCGGTTTCGACGCCGGCGCCTGGCGCAACGATCCGGCCTACAACATCCGTCTCGGCGCGGCCTATGTCGCCAATCTGGTCAACAACTACGACGGCAACTACGTCATGGCGATCGCCGGCTACAACGCCGGTCCGGGCCGCATCCGCGACTGGGTGCGCGAATACGGTGATCCGCGCACCGGTCAGGTCGACATCGTCGACTGGATGGAGCGCATCCCCTTCTCCGAGACGCGCAACTACGTCCACCGGGTGTTCGAGAACCTGCAGGTCTATCGCTATCGCCTGGAAGGGCGGAAGCTCGAACTGGCGCAGGATCTCAAGCGCGGCATCGGAACCAAATCGTCGGCGATGACCGGCTCGGTGCCGGAGAAGTCGTCGGGCGGCGGCATCGGATCGTTCCTGTTCGGCGGCAACTGAGGCTCGAGGACGGCCCCCGCCCTTCGCAGCCTTGCGCGGGAGGGCGGGAGCGGTCACCTTCGGCGCGTTCCAGAGCCGGAGATCCGCCTTGACCATCCCCTCCCCCGCCGCCGCCGAAGGCATCGCCTTCGGACCCACACTCGCCGATGCGCTGGGCACGCCCTACCGTCCATTCCGCTTCTTCTCCGCCGACGGGCTGGCGCTGGCGGGCCGCGACTACGCCCCCGCCGTGCCGAGCGATCGGCGGCCGGTGGTCTGTCTGCCGGGGCTCACCCGCAACTCGCGCGACTTCGAACCGCTGGCGGCGCGGCTCGTCGCCGGCTCCGAGACCTCGCCGGCTCGACGCGTCGTCACCTTCGAGTTCCGCGGTCGCGGCGCCTCGCAGTACGATCCCGATCCGAGCCGCTACAATCCGCTGCAGGAGCTGACCGACACGCTCCTCGGGCTGAAGCTCCTCGGCCTCGACCGCATCACCGCCTTCGGCACGTCGCGTGGCGGCATCGTCACGCTGCTCTCCGGGCTGGTGGCGCCGGGGCTGGTCCAGGCGGCGGTGCTCAACGACATCGGCACGGAGATCGACATCTCCGGCCTGATGCGGATCAAGGGCTATGTCGGCAAGACGCTGCCGGAGGGGATCTCCTGGGACAACGTCGTCACCGCCATGCGGCTGGCCAATCGCGAGGTGTTCCCGAAGCTCGACGAGGCGGCATGGCATCGCTTCGCCCGCCGGCTGCATCGCGACGTCGGCGGCCGGGCGGCGCTCGACTACGACCCGGCGCTGGCCGCGACGCTGGCGGCGGTGACGCCGGAGACGCCCATGCCGGATCTGTGGGCGCCGTTCGATTCGCTCGCGGCGATCCCGATGCAGGTGCTGCGCGGAGCGCTCTCCGATCTGCTCTCGGCGGAGACGGTGGCGAAGATGGCGGAGCGCCATCCCGGGCTCGAGGTGGTCGAAGTGGCCGATCAGGGCCACGCGCCGTTGCTCGAGGATGCGCCGACCCTCGACGCGATCGTCGGCTTCCTCGACCGGGTGGGGGCCTGAGGCGGCTCGACCCTTCCGAAGACGCCGAAGGGCGGGATCGAACCGGCCGATCCCGCCCTTCTTCGTTTCGTGACCGATGGCCGGCGCGACGGGGCACCGCAGCCGGGGCGACGGCGACCGGTGGGCGCCGGCGCTCAGCTCCTCCTGCCGTCCGATTGACTGGTCGGGACCTCACCGGCGTCGACCCGCTTGGAAAAGGCGGTCTCCGCCCCCGTCGCCAGGATGGTCGCCTGGGCGATCCACTCCTCGCGCTCGATGCGGCCGGGGAAGGCCATGAACGACCCGGCCCACTTGGCGTTCTCCGCAGTCCAGGCGGCGATCTGGGAGAAATGATAGACGCCGAGGCCGTGCAGCTTGCGTTCGTTCTGCGGGCCGATGCCGCGGATGCGCTTGAGGTCGTCGGCCTTGCCGCCGAGCGGGGCGGCGAGCGCCAGCGGCCGGGTACCGACCGCATCCGCCGCGGCGGCACGTCCGGCGTCCTCGGCCGCGACGGTCGGAGCGACCGCGGCGGCGGCGATCTCGGCCGGGAGCTCATAGGCGGCGGCGGGCGCAACGGCAGCAGCGGGTTCGGCCGGAGCCGGCGCGGGCGCGGCCGGTTCGACGGCAGCAGACTCGACAACGGAGGCGACCACCGGCGCGGGCTCCGGAGCGGGCGTGGGTTCCGGTTCGGGGGCGGCCGCCGGTTCCGTGGCGGGCGTCGGTACGGCGACGGGTTCCGCCGCCGGTGCCGGCGCGGGCCTCGCCGCGGCGGCTGCCTCCGCCTCGGCGAGCGAGGCGGCGAGGCGGGTGCGCTCCGCCGAGGAAAGCAGCGTCGGCGCGGCCGGGAGCGCCGGGGCGGGCGGGGCAACACGGCCCTCGCGCAGCCATGGACGATCGTCGTCCCATTCGGCGCCGCAGCAGTCGCGGCAACCGATCAGGCTACCGACCGCGACGCCGAGCAGGCCGGCGAGGAGCATGAGCAGGAAGGTCTCGATGAACAGCATCGGCATGGTATCGCCCTCCCCTCAACGCGCGCAGCGGCGCCAGCCGACGAAACATCCGACGGCGAAGGCGACGACCATGTAGGGCCACA
>ERZ1645187.4588-NODE-4588-length-11072-cov-7.130979_pt1 | contig 11072 bp, 8 predicted proteins | sample MGYA00575352_ERZ1645187 | MGnify/ENA primary metagenome ERZ1645187 (study PRJEB40837, sample SAMN11349314) | freshwater sediment metagenome | isolation source: river sediment | host: Sediment | place: India: Wazaribad , New Delhi | collected 2017-02-21 ... | reverse complement strand
CAATGCCGTTTTTGTACGATTCGATACAAGCCACGTTGGCCGCATGAAACGACCCAATATCGTCGGCGCGGATTAAAAGTCTGATATTTTCGGTTTGTGCAAAAATTGACATAGAGATCAGGAAAAAGCAAACATTTAAAATTGATTTTATCATGGTTATAAAGATTAGTTTCAGTTATTGTAGTCAGTGAAATTGAGGCTAAGAACGGGCAGTCAAAATACAACTGCCTATTTTTTCGTCAGATCAAACGGATCAACCAACATCTTGAAATAATTTTCAAAATAAATATCCACCGCAGTAGCTGTCAGACTCAGCACCGGAATTTTTGAAAGGTTGATAATGTGATGTGCAAAAGCGCCAATGTAATTGTCATAAGTATAACCTTCCTGGTGCGTCAAAACGATAATCATATCGGCACCCACCTCTTCAGAATACTGAAGAATCCGCATGAAAGGAGGTACTTTTGAAACTTCAAACAGCTTTACTTTTGTCTTAATATTATTTTCCTTCAGTACTTTTTCAGCTTCTTTCAGTTTTTTAAAAATCCGGCTCTCCCTGACTTTAATTCCCCCGATCAAAGCTGAAACCAGGTGTACTTCGGCATCATGATTACTCCCGTAAAGAACGGTTGCTTTGAGTTGTTTTTCGATGTTGCGTGTTAAATCAAGTGGAAGTACAATTTTGTTGTTAATTTTTGAAGGATTTCCTTTAATGGTTAACACTGGTACCGGCGATTTAAGCGTGATATGATAAACCGTTGTTCCCAGTTCTGCGCTTTTTTCATTGTTATCATGATTTTCACCTAAAACAATTAATCTTACCGGTTCTTTTTCTGCCACTTCCAGAATTTTTGCATACGGTTTTCCCCTCTCAACAAGTGTGTTGAATTTTACTCCGGGCCATTTTTCCTGCAATGGAGCAACAACTTCTGTTAACTTGTCTTTTGCAAGGTTGATGATTTTCACCAATTCATCACTCGTTAAAAAAAAATCCAAAAACATTCCCGGAGTTTCAACTACATAAAGTAAAACCACCTCGCTGTTGTCGCCTTTTGCAAGTTGAGCTGCATAATTGGCAGCAATAACCGAAGGTTCATTAAAATCAACGGGTACAAGGATATTTCTGTTATCTTTCTGCATCTTATATTGTTTATGTAATATTATAATTCAACTCCGAAATGCTGTGTTTTGTTTCAATTAAAGTTCATTTTATCAGGCGTACCATTCACGGGTGCGTCCTTTCAGTTTGTTCAGTGTGTCGATGGTTATGTTGACGTCGTTTACAATCTGAAAATCGAACATACCCACGCAGATAAAATCGGCACCATTCTGAAACGCCCAATTGAAGCCGTCTTCGGGTGTAATGGCCCCGGCAGCCAGTACTTTGAAACCCATCACCGGCACTTTTATGCGGTTCACAAATTCAACGGTACGGTCGGGATATAAACAGAAAAGATTGTCGTGAAAACGGTTGTGATCGAGGTGTTTTTTTCCATCCACCTCAAACGGAAAGCGGTTTTCACGCGGGTGTGCACTCCAGTACTGGTCGTGGTGCATGGTTTTCATATAGTAATCGGGGATAATTCCCTGTGCCTCGGTTTCAATCAGCGAATCGATGGTGTGCGCTCCAAGTCCTGCCGTAATATTGTTACTGCGGATTTTCTCAAGCATTTTATGAATTATCTCGTATTTTTTATCGCGCACCAGCCAGTCGCACCAGTTACCCTGCACCTGGATAATATCCATTCCCGCATCCACGGCTTTATTGATATTCACATAAATATCTTTCAAATCATTATCGGGTGCCACCTGAACAATCACTTTCAGCTGGCTGCCTGTCATTTTTTTGTACTTGTTGATGGTGTCCATGGTCGGAAAACCAATATTGATGGCATTGATTCCGGCTTTCTCGCCCAGCATCAGCGTTTCAAAAATCTTCTTTTCGGTATTGTAGGCGCGGAAAAGTGCCGGAACATACATCAGGTCGCGTGAATGCGCCCAACCTCCGATGAGATTTCCGCCCATCACCAGCCGGCTGATTTCGTGTTTGCCTATTTTCCCCTTTGGCAAAACTCCTTTGAGTTGTTTGATATCGGCTCCTCCTACCTGAATAGTCGCTCCCGAAAGTGTATCAACCCCGAACTGGCTGGCTTCACGGAAAGCGCCCCATCCCATGATTCCAAGCGCCGGAATTGTGGCCAGGTTTTTTAAAGCCTCGCGCCGTGAACCGGCTGTATCAGCAGGTTGTTCATAACGATCAGGTTCAACAGTTCCTGTCTTCTTTTGAAAAAATGGCAAGGCATAAATACCAAATCCTTTTTCTTTTAATAGAACAATAACCAGCAATGCGAGTGCCTCAATCAGGTTTTTGTTGACAATAAACAGGTTGCCTTCTGCCGAGCCAAAAATATCGCCGCCAAAAGGAGGATAAGCAAAATAATAAAGCAACAACAGAACAATTCCCGAAATGGAAGAAATGTTTATTAAAAGACCCAGAAAAAGACCAAGGCCAATCAACACCAAACCCGCCATATTCAGCGGGTCAACAACTTTCATCAGGCTGTCCGACGAAGCCATCCAGTGATAAAATCCGTCAAACGGTCCTGTGGCTTTGCTGAGGTAGCCTGCAGCACTCCAGTTTCCGGCCCATAGTTTTGAAAATCCTTCGTACAAAAAATGCCAGCCAATGGCCACCCTGAACAGGGTAATAGTGAGTTTTTTCCAGTTCCAGTATTTCATCTCAGGTTTTAGTTTCAAGTTCAGGCTAACAAAATTAAAAGTATTTCGTTTGAAACGACAACCTGAGTTAACTATCTGAAAATTATCGACTGTTTACCTCAAAACGGGTATTTCATGTACATTATTCTTTCTTTTTAATTCCGAAACCGGGTTTAATCTTAACAAAAAATACGGGGAGCAAACCGGGAATCATGCAAAGCATCACCCACACAAAAAAGTGTTTGTACCCGATAATATCCTGCAACCAGCCCGAAAACATGCCGGGAATCATCATGCCCAGCGCCATAAAACCGGTGGCAATGGCAAAATGAGCAGTTTTGTGTTCGCCTTCCGAAACATAAATCATGTATAACATGTAGGCAGTAAACCCGAATCCGTAGCTAAACTGCTCAATCACCACGCACAAACCAATAATCAGTTGGTTTTCGGGCTGAAAATAAGCCAGGTAAACATAGGCCAGATGCGGCAGGTTAATGGCCAGCGCCATTATCCAGATCCAGAATTTAAGTCCTTTTTTTGCGGCTGCCAGTCCACCCGAAATGCCACCGACTGTAAGCGCCAGGATGCCAAAAGTTCCGTAAATCAATCCCACTTCGCCGGTGGTTAAACCAAGTCCCCCGATTTGTCGCGGGTCGAGCATAAACGGCGAGGCCATTTTTACAATCTGCGATTCACCAAGACGGTACAACAGCAGAAACGACAAAATCAGTCCGATATCTTTTCGTTTGAAAAACGAGCCAAAGGTTTTGAAAAACTCTTTCAGAAAATTCTGGTGGCGTGCAGACTGAACATCGGAGGCCGGATGTGGCAGAATAAACCGGTGATACACTGCAAAAAGTGCAAACAGGACAGCCAGAATGATAAACGTAATACTCCAGGCGAGTTGCAAATTTCCCGATGTTCCTTTAAAAACAGCTTCAGTGGAGCGCGATAGTTTCGGGTCGCACTGAAAAAGCAGGTACGCCGGTTTATCGTAGTTATGCGAATTAAACGCCAGCCGCTCGCCTTCGATAAGTTTGATGCTTTTGTCGCCATTGCTGAATTTCAGGTTCAGCACCATCTCCTTGTTAACTTCGGGTTTTGCACTCAGTTTTACAGCAACCACGCTCACATTTCCAGCCAGTTGATTAGCCGGAATGGCAGCGGTTTTATCGCCGAAATGTTCTTTCAGAAAAGATTTCAAGGGTGAAGAAACCTGGGCTGTCCACCACGATTCACCGGATTTGCCGGATTGCGTGCCAGCCTGTCCGGCAAGTGCATGTACAAACCCGTTTTCAATATTATGTGCCGAAACGATTTTCCGGATTGAATCGAGTTTGGATGTCGGAATATTTTGGGTTGATATTTCAGCTTTTTCCGGGAATACCATAAAATAGCTTTCGCCGGCCTGGTTGTTCTCCACAACATCGGGTATAACAATTTCTTTTGAAACCGAAGGACTTGCTGTGGCACTGATTTCAACGGGGGGCAAACCGGTTGTGGTTTCGAAAAAACCAGCCAGAATGATGAGCAGCCCTTGTCCTGTAATCATGGCAATGCGGTAAAATGTGCTTCGGATACCCACAAAATAGGCCTGTTTGTGCTCGTCGAGACCGAGCATGTAAAACCCGTCGGCGGCAATGTCGTGCGTGGCTGAGCTAAATGCCAGCAGCCACATAAAAATAAGCGTGATTTTAAAGAATACCGGCAACGGAATGGCCAGTGCAATGCCACCCAGCGCTGCACCAATCACCAGTTGCATAATGACAATCCACCAGCGTTTGGTTTTCAGCAAATCGACCACTGGACTCCAGAGCGGCTTTATCACCCACGGCAAATACAACCAGCTGGTGTACAGCGCAATGTCGGTATTCGAAATGCCCAGCCGTTTGAACATGATGACGGCAACAGTCATCACCACAACGTACGGAATTCCTTCGGCAAAATAAAGTGTGGGTATCCAGGCCCAGGGATTGCGGGTGGTCGTTTTCGGTTGTTTCATTGGTTTATTTTCTTGCTAATGGCAACTGGCTGCTGGCAGCCGGCTTATTCATACAATTTTTCAAGTTCGGCTCCCCGGAAATAGTGCATCAGGATTTCGGAAAACGTGTATCCTTTTTCGCCCATCACGGCGGCGCCAATCTGGCAAAGCCCAACACCGTGGCCCCATCCGGCGCCGGTTAAAACAAATTCCTGCGGAATACCGTTTTGCACATTCAGTTTATCCACCACAAAAGCCGAACTGTACAAATGCGACTCAGACAGTGTTTTGCGGATTTCAAGCTCTTTCCCGATGGTGAGTGTGAGTTTGCTGCCCACAATTTTCAGTTTTTTCAGTCTGCCTGATTTTCCGCGTTCCACCGGAATTAAATCGATGATTTCGCCAAAATCGCGGCCACTTTTCCGTGCAATTAATTCAGCAATAACCTGCTGATTGTATGCAACTTTCCAGCGGTAAAAATCGGTGGTTTCCTGGTCGTAATCGTTTAAAACCTGCGAAAGCACCTGTTTTTCGTGGGTGTTGCAAAACGCTTCCGGCGCGTTGCGCATCCATTTTTCAGCCGCGGTTTCGTTGGTCAAATCGAGGTCGAAACCTTCCGGATTTTGCGGATTATCGACAATCGCCTGCAAATACGGGTGAACTTCGGGTTCCCACACGTTTTCAAAAGTTTCGGCAACACCGCCGCAGCTTTTCGAGAAACGGGCGTCGCAAATCTTGCCGTTGTGCATCAAAGTCAATCCGAAAGTTTCGTTGATGGCCTGCCGCACCAGTTCGCTGGTTTGGCGCGTAATTCCCTGGTAGCGCTGACAGTGGTCGTCGGCACACACATCAAAATTCAGGTGGTCTTCGCGGTCGTACCAGCGGATGTATTCGGTGGCCGTTTCTGCAACCGGGTTGTATTTTTTTGCCGACTGTTTCAGCTCTTTTCCTTTTATCACCTGCGCCAGCAGCCACGACCGCGAAATCACCGCGTGCGCTTTCAAAAGCTCGATGCTGCTGGTGGCGCTCATTTCCGACGAAATCACACTTTCGAGATAATCTTCCAGCCCGATTTCGTTGATGGCGGTGATTTTCCCGTTTTCGGTGATAAACCGGAGCGACCCTCTGAAACGCTGGTTTTCTTTACGTTCCCAATGAAATTTTATGCCGATGGTAACCTCCTTTAAATCAAACGAAGCAGCTTTGTAATCCACCGGAACAAAAACAAATCCGGCTGAATTGACCGGTTTTCCGTTCAGCAAAACCGAGTCGCTTGAAATCGAAACTTCGTGTTCGCCACTAAAAACTGCGCCGGTTTCGATTAGTTGATAGTTGCCGTTCAGCACAAACCTGATTTGCGGTTCGTACATGATGCCCACCCTGATTTTTGGCTGCTCTGTAATCATATTCAACGCAATAAAAAATTCTTTAAAAAGTTTTTCAACTTACCGAAAACAGCTTCGTCAACCGTAACCTGCTCAAAAATACCGGCAATGTCGGCAGCGGTGATTTTATCAAAATCCTCTTTTCGCGGAAGGATAAAAACACCACCAAAATCAACCGAAGCCGGGCTGATGAGAATTTGTGCGTCACCTTCGGCAAAAAACTGCGAAGGACGGTGCAGCTTTCGCGGGAAAAGATGAATGGTCCATTTTTCGTTGGTAAAACCGGACAGCACATTTAGCATCGGCTCGCTTTTCTCAGGCTGAAACAGGTGAAATTTCTCGGTAAAAAACCGGGTGATTTCGACGCCTTTTTCAAAAGAAGTCGTTTCAATCGTAATCATTTTCCGCAGGTAATTTTCAAAAGCCCTGATTTCCGTGGATTCATCGGCAAACAACAATTCGCCTGTGTTTTTTATGCTTTCAAACTCCCAATCGATGGGCAGAAAATCTTTTTCGCCGGCCTGAAAATGGAGATGGTCGGGTGCAGAAGCACCACATTCGGGGCCGTTGTAAAACAGGGTGAAACCTTCCATCAGTTTCGAAATCCGCAACATTTCGCCAATATTGGGAACAAAAAGTTGGTTGGTGTGAATTGCGGAAACGATAGTAAAATGGCTGTGGAAAATAGGAAACGGATTGACCAGAATCTGAAAATCACCGCCACAGGAAATTGCTTTTTGTTCGGCAGGAAGGTTTTGCATACACAAAAAACATCTCCGTTCTGCCACCGATTTTGCATCGACTTTTGCTGCCGACGACCGGATTCGCCCGGGATTGAACTGCACTTTTACCACAAAATCACCGAAATCAAACTGCTTTTCCTCCACACTGGCAAGCCCGGCATAATTGACTGCAGCCAGCGGCCAGCTTTCCCGCTGTTCTTTGGCAAACTGGTTCAAAATCTGAACAGTTGTCTGCCCGGTTTCGGAAATTATATCTTGCAGTTGTTGCATTACAATCGATTTACAATTTACAAAGTACTATTTACAATTTGTTTTTCAGGACTAAAGTCCTTTTGGGTCGATTTGCTTAACCCCAGCCTTAAGGCTGGGGTTAGTTAAACTCTCTTAAAACGTGGGCTTCAGCCCTAATATCTTTAAAAAAAACTATTCTCTTTTCTTCAGGTTCAGGTTTTTGCGGGCCAGCAGTTCGATGGTGCGGATGCGGTCTTTGTAGAGGTTGTGCCCGTTCATTACTTCGGTACTCAGCGCCGCATCGGAATTATCATCCCAGCGGCGGCACAAATAAACCGGGTTATAAATGCGGCCAATCTGGTAATGCCGCGAAATGGCCAGACCGAGTGCATAATCCTCGCCATAACTTACGTTTGGTACCGGATTTTTCCGAAGTACCGGAGTATAAAACGCCCGCGGAGCGCCCAGTCCGTTGATGCGGAGCGCGTTGTTACGGCCATTGTCGGGTGTCCACTCTTTGTGGTCGATAATTCCCGGCGGTATTTCCTGCAGGTCGAAATTCACCATTTGGTAAGTTCCCACCACCATCGCACAATTCTGACTGTAAAAGGCGTCCACCACCTGTTGCAATGTGGTTTCGTCGAAATACAAATCGTCACTGTCCAACTGAACAGCAAATTTTCCGCAGGCAGTGCTGAACACCGCTTCGTTCCAGCAACCGCCGATTCCCATATCATTTCTTTCAGGAATGATATGCACCACGCGATTATCGGCCAGTGCATATTTTGTGATGATTTCAGTGGTTCCGTCGGTGGAGTGATTGTCAACAATGATGAGGTTAAAACTGAAATCTGTCTTTTGCAAAAGCACCGATTTGATGGCGTCTTCGATGGTGCGCACACGGTTTTTAACCGGAATCACCACCGATGCTTCGGTCGCAAAATCCTGCTCATCAAAATGTACCGGAGCAAAAACAGGTTCGAGCCAGGCGCCCACCTTTTTGAGATGGCAGGTGCAGGCTTTCTCCATTTCGATTTGCACGGCACGATTTTTCGGGTCAACATAATCAAATATTTTTTCACCCGACTTGCGGAGGTCGGTTTCCTGTTCGGTATATAAAAACTCGGGAATTCTGAAAATAGGCGCCACCCTTGAAACTGCCAGCCGCAGCGCATACAGACCGGCAAAGGTCAGTTCTTCGTTTATCTGCTCAGCCGCTTCTTTCAGCATTTTTGTATTGAAAAAAAACACCTTGCCAAAATTAAAATCGTCGCGCAAACTACCTTCCTGGTAATCAATCACCGGTATGTTTTCCGGTTTGCCGTTTTTTACTGCCCTGTAATTGGAATACACCATCCCGGCCCGGGTGTCGGCAGCCACCCCCGCAAAACGTTCAAGTGCCATCTGACCAGTTTTCAGTGCTGCGTTTCCCGTGTAAATCAGCGTAAACTCTGTGTCTGAGATTTCAGCAATCCGGCGTATTGTTTTCCCCGAAACCAGTGAACCGGCCAAAAGAATTTCGGTTCCTTCAAAATGTTCAGCGGGTTCTTCCTTGCAAACCAGCACAATTTTTGAAACCGCCGCTGATTTTCTGAATTCAGCGATTGTTTGCCTTGTGTCATCAAATGTTCCCTGGGATAAAAAGCAGGTTATCTGTTTCATGAATAATCGGTATTTATTCAGCCAAAATAGACAAAAATCTCCGCACCGTTTCAAAATTCAGCCTTCGTTTATCAACCGCCCACACCTGAAAAAATACGGTGTAAAACATGTACATTTGCTGTCGTTGAATAAAGAATCTTTTCGGAGTGAAGATTCTAAAAACATCACCAATTTTTGAAACACTGAAAATGATACTGATAGCCGACAGCGGATCGACAAAAACCACCTGGAAACTGGTTGCCGGAAATGGCAATATCACAACAATTTCAACCCAGGGAATGAACCCTTTTTTCAGAACCACCGATGAAATGGCCGCCGAACTGGAAGAAAAACTCGTTCCGGTTGCCGGCAACAACATTGACCATGTTTGGTTTTATGGCGCCGGTGTAGTGAACGAAGAAAAAGGAGCGGTTGTCAGCAAGGCAATCAGCCGGCATTTTCCATCCGCTAAAATTGAAACTTACAGCGATTTGTTAGGCGCCTGCCGCGCTTTACTCGGAAATTCAGCCGGAATCGCCTGTATCCTGGGAACCGGTTCAAATGCCTGTTTTTTTGATGGCGAAAAAATTGCCGCACACGTTTCGCCGCTGGGTTTTATCCTGGGCGACGAAGGCAGCGGTGCAGTAATGGGAAAACACCTGCTGGGTGACTATTTCAAGGAAGTGATGCCCGCTGATTTGCGCCGGATTTTTGCAGAAAAATACACGCTCACCCGCGACGAAGCACTGAACCGGGTTTACCGCGAGCCCCGTCCCAACCATTTTCTGGCCACGTTTGTGCCGTTTCTTTCGGAGAATCTGCAACACGAATATTGCCGGCAGTTTGTTGCACAAAACTTCAAATCTTTTGTGGAAAGAAATATTCAGAAACTGCCCGGCTACAATGATTTTTCGATTGGTTTTGCAGGATCGGTGGCATGGCATTTTTCTGAAATCATGAAAGAAATTCTTGCCGAAAAGGGAATCAAAAATGCAAAGTTTCTGAAAGACCCGATTGACGGGCTTGTCAGATTTCACACTGAAACAAAATAACAAGCAGGAAAATGAGCCATATCAGCATAACAGAACAGGATTCGCTGCACAACGACCTGGAAAATAAATCGGTAAAAGAACTTTTGTTAGGCATTCACGAGGAAGACAATAAAATTCTGCCCGCTGTTTTTGCCACCATCCCGCCAATTGAAAAATTAGTGGAGCAGATTCTGAAAAGAATGAAAAAAGGAGGCCGTTTGTTTTACCTCGGTGCCGGGACCAGCGGACGCCTGGGTATTCTGGATGCTTCTGAAATTCCGCCCACGTATGGTGTTGGTCACGACCTTGTAATTGGCCTGATTGCCGGGGGCGACCGTGCCATCCGCAAAGCCGTGGAAGCTGCCGAAGACGACCCGGAAGCCGGCTGGACTGAACTTCAGAAATTCAACATCAGCCAGCTCGATTCTGTGGTTGGGATTGCCGCTTCGGGCAGAACACCGTACGTTGCCGGGGCGCTGAAAAGAGCGCGGGAAAACGGGATTCTGACTGGTTGTATTGTGAATAACCCCGGCAGTGTGGTTGCGCAAAATGCCGATGTTGCCATTGAAGCTATTGTGGGCCCGGAGTTTGTGACCGGAAGCACCCGTATGAAATCGGGCACTTCGCAAAAGCTGATTCTGAACATGATTACCACCTCCCTCATGATAAAACTGGGCCGGGTAAAAGGGAACAAAATGGTAAACATGCAGCTTACCAACCAGAAGCTGGTGCACCGCGGAACCCGGATGATTATGACCGAACTGGGATACGATGAACAAACCGCAAAAAGATTATTGTTGCTGCACGGTTCGGTAAACGCAGTGCTCGAAAAATCGAAAAACGGTGAGTTGTAAATGCATCTGTTTCGGTTAAAAGATGTTATTACAGGGTTAAATTTCAGGAGCGTGCAACCGCCGGCGTTTACGTTTAATGTTTTTTGTCGTAACTTCACCCCGCTTTAGAAAAATAGTTTTACCAACTTAAATAAATAATATTATGGCAGTCAGTTATAAAGAATTAGGCCTGGTAAACAGCAAAGAGCTTTTTGCCAAAGCTGTTGCAGGCGGATATGCAATTCCGGCTTACAATTTTAACAACCTGGAACAATTACAGGCTATTCTTCAGGCTTGTGTTGAAACCAAATCACCGGTTATCCTGCAGGTTTCTTCAGGTGCCCGTAAATATGCCAACGCCACTTTGCTGCGCAACATGGCAAAAGGCGCTGTTGAATACGTGAAAGAACTGGGTTATGAAATTCCAATCGTTCTTCACCTTGACCATGGCGATACTTTCGAACTTTGCAAAGAGTGTATCGACAGCGGTTTCTCATCAGTAATGATTG
>ERZ1645187.4586-NODE-4586-length-11076-cov-7.505308_pt1 | contig 11076 bp, 10 predicted proteins | sample MGYA00575352_ERZ1645187 | MGnify/ENA primary metagenome ERZ1645187 (study PRJEB40837, sample SAMN11349314) | freshwater sediment metagenome | isolation source: river sediment | host: Sediment | place: India: Wazaribad , New Delhi | collected 2017-02-21 ... | reverse complement strand
TATGTCATGGGGATAATAGTTTTTATTGTTTTTGGTTATCCTGGGCAAAAAAACTTCATCCGTACGGTGGGGGTTTACTCCCACCGCAAGATACAATTTTGTATTGTTGTAGGCAGGCACGGCGTGCCGTGCCCCTACTTTATGAACAAGCACAGCTTTTCGCCGCAGGCGTCCAATATTGTTTGTAGACCTTCGGTCAGTTCACGTGCTCGGTTGGAAACTGGCACGATCCCTTCGTCATCGCGAGCCTCCTTTGCGTGGCGATCTGCTTGTAAACGTATGATTGTGCGCGGGCAAGAGCCCAGCACAATTTGGAGACCTTCGGTCAATTCGCGTGCTCTGACTGTTTACCAGCGTTTTCAGCGCCAGGATGCTTTGCAAGAGACTGGTGAATACAAATGTTGTTATCCCGGGCCGCCACGAAATGCTATCCGTACGGTGGAGGTTTACTCCCACCGCAAGATACAATTTTGTATTGCTGTAAGGGCACGGCACGCCGTGCCCTTACAAGGGCGATAGTAGCAAGCTGCCATTTCGTTAGGTATTTAGGCGCATTAATCAACTTCGGACGCTCTAATTTTGCTGATGTATAATCAATTTGTTAAATCAACCACGAGGTTTGTTATGAGCACAGCATTAGATTTTCAATCTATTATCTTCAAACTCCAGACTTACTGGGCGGGGCAGGGCTGCCTGATCTGGCAGCCATACTATTCCCAGGTCGGCGCTGGCACGATGAATCCCGCCACATTTTTGCGTGTACTTGGTCCGGAACCGTGGCGAGTTGCCTACGTGGAACCCTCAGTTCGCCCGGATGATGGGCGCTACGGGATCAACCCAAACCGCCTGCAGCAGCATACCCAATTCCAGGTGATCCTCAAGCCCGACCCGGGCAATCCGCAGGAACTTTACCTGAACTCGCTTCTGGCGCTTGGCATCGACCCTGCGCAGCACGACATCCGCTTCGTGGAAGATAATTGGGAGTCACCAGCCCTCTCCGCGTGGGGTCTTGGCTGGGAAGTCTGGCTGGACGGTCAGGAAATCACCCAATTCACCTACTTCCAGCAGGCAGGCGGAATCGTTTTGGACGTACCGTCGGTCGAGATCACGTACGGTCTTGAACGCATTGCCATCAGCCTTCAGAAGGTTAATCATTTCAAGAACATACACTGGAACGAGAGCCGTACAAATGGGGACGTCCTCCAGGTGGCGGAACGTGAGCATTCCACTTACTACTACGAAGTCGCCGATGTACCCAACATCAGGCAGATGTTTTCGCTCTTCACCAAGGAAGCAGAGAATGCCCTGGAGCGAGGATTGGTGCTTCCGGCGTACGATAACGTCATCAAGTGCTCGCACACCTTCAATATTCTGGATGCCCGTGGTGCTATTGGCTTCACTGAACGGCAAGCGCTATTTGGCAAGATGCGCGAGCTTTCCCGTAAGGTGGCTGAAGCCTACTACGCCCAACGTGAAGAAATGGGCTTTCCCTGGATGAAAGGCGAACAACCAGAACTGGTACTCGAGGAGGAAACTCTACCTGAGATCAGCGAGGAACGCGCCAACCTCTTATTTGAAATTGGTGTCGAGGAACTGCCAAACGCAGACCTCGAGGCTGCCATCAGCAATCTTGAGCAATTGATCAAAGCGCTGCTGCTTGACTCGCGCCTTGAGTACAACACATTAAGTGTGCAGGGTACTCCACGGCGCCTGGCAGTCCAGGTGGAAGGGCTTCAAACCCGCCAGTCTGAGCGTAAACTCGAGGTCAAGGGTCCCCCAGCCGATAAAGCCTTCGACGCTGAGGGCAAGCCCACCAAGACTGCGGAAGGTTTTGCCCGCAGCCGGGGCGTAGCCGTTGACCAACTCCAGTTACGGGATTTCGATAATGGCCGCTATGTGGTCGTTGAGATGCACGAAGCAGGCAAGCCCACTCTCGAGATCCTGGCTCAGGCTTTGCCGGGTGTCATTGCGAATTTACGTTTCATTAAATCCATGCGCTGGAATGACACCGGTGTGAGCTTTTCACGCCCGATCCGCTGGTTGGCAGCGCTCCTTGGCGAGTCGGTTATCCCATTCAGTTACGCCGGGTTAAAATCCGGGCGCGTGACACGGGGTCTGCGCTTCTCTGAGGACTCTGAAAAGATATTGCGTACTCCTGCGGATTACCCAATTTACCTGCAGTCACAGGGCATCATCCTTGATTCTGCGGAACGTCGGGAGGTAATCTGGAAGCAAGCGACTTCGCTGGCAGAAAAAGTTGGCGGAACTCTCGCTGAAGACCCTGATCTGCTGGTGGAGGTTGGCAACCTGGTAGAAAAACCAACAGCTCTGTTGGGCAGTTTTGACCTGCGTTATCTGCAGAACCTGCCGGCGGAGGTGCTGATCAGCGTGATGAAGAAACACCAACGCTACTTCCCGGTCATCAACGCTGATGGCAGCCTGACCAATCATTTCATCATCGTCCGCAACGGTGATCTGGAACATGCCGAGACGGTAGTGGATGGCAACTTACAGGTGGTCCATGCCCGCTTTGCCGATGCTGAGTTCTTTATCCGCGAGGATCTGCAGAAGAAACTGGTTGATTTTGTGCCCGAATTAGAGCAGTTGACCTTCCAGAAGCAACTCGGATCGATGCTCGCGAAAACCCGGCGAATCCAGGAACTGAGCCAAAAACTTGGCTCGGATCTGGGGCTGACCGAGGCGGATCAGCTCACTGCCAGGCGCGTGGCTGAGCTTTGCAAGGCAGACCTTGCCAGCCAAATGGTGGTGGAAATGACCAGCTTGCAGGGCATCATGGGGCGCTTCTATGCTGAGAAATCCGGCGAAGCGCCAGAAGTCGCCCAGGGCATTTTTGAACACTATCTTCCCCGCACAATGGAAGACCGCCTTCCTGAAGGTTGGGCAGGCGTGTGCGTGGGGTTGGCAGACCGGCTTGATTCGATCGCGGGTTTGTTTGCGGTTGGCCTGGCACCAACCGGGAATAAGGACCCGTTTGCCCTGCGCCGGACAGCGCTCGGGCTGGCGCAATTGCTGATCGAGAAGAAAATCCGCTTTGACGTCCTCGAAGGACTGAAAGCCGCAGCTGGATTACAACCGGTGGAAGTAAATCCAGAGGTGATCAATACCGCTGCTGATTTTGTCGCGGGCAGGCTGCACGGGCTGCTGCTGGATAAGGGTTTCCGATATGACGTCGTGGACGCTGTGGAGCAGGTCAACGCCCATAATCCGGCTGTTGCCGCGGAGCAGGCAGGCGTCCTGAGCGTCTGGGTGGCTCGTGAAGATTGGGGCACGATTTTGCCGGCTTATAGCCGCTGCTTGCGAATGACCCGGGACCTGCCGCGGGAGTTTTCCGTGAATGGCAGCTTGTTGGTGGAACCGGAAGAAAAAGCTCTGTTTGAGCGTGTTCAACAAGCGCAGCAGAGCCTCAAGACCCAGCCAACCTTTGAGAACGCATTAGGTCAAATCGAGAAGCTTGTCACGGTGATCAACGCGTTCTTTGACAAAGTGCTGGTAATGGTTGACGATGAGGCTCTCCGGAATACCCGGCTTGGAATGCTGCAGGAAATCGCTGGTTTGCTAAAACCTTTCGCTGATATTTCCAGGCTGGAAGGATTTTAGGGAATTGTTGTATGGAAGAGGCTCGTCCTCTTCCATAGTCCTTCGTAGGGAAGGGGCTTGACCCCTTCCACGATTTTAACATTCGGAACGGCGCACCCTAGCAGCGAAGCGTATAGGGCAGGGGCCGTTCCCTACTGAATACTTACGCCCCGAAGGTCAAGATGTGCTTGACCTTGGCGATTGCTTCGCTCAGCGTGAAACCCAGGTAGATACCGCCGAGTTCCTTGCGGGCTTCCGGGTTCTCGTCCATGTATCGTCCCCCGTATGCCAGTTTCGGTTTACCGCGTAAATTTGCCAGTTTTTCGGCGAATCCACGCAACAAATAGGCAGTTGGCTCTTGGTTGATGGTCAGGCAAATGAGCTTGGGTTTTGCGTAAGTGGAGTAATCCAGCAAGTCTTCAACCGGCAAGTCGGGTCCAAGATATTCAACAAAAAGACCAGCCTGGCGCAATAACACTGCCAGCATGAGGGCGTTCAACTCGCGCATTTCCTCGGGTCCACACCCCACTAAAATCAGCGCGCCTTCTTTGACCACTGGTAGATTGTGCATTATTGCCAGGAGTTTACTGTTGAGGTAGGCAAGGGAAAGGTGCTCAGTTGCGATCAAGATCTCACCCCGAAACCAGGCTTCATTCAGCAGTTCAAGGCTTGGGCTGATGATCTCTTCGAAGATGGTTATCAGGCTAAAATATGCCTGGCATTCATCCAGAATGGCGTTAGCGCGGTCTTCATTGTGAGCGATCATGGCGCCAAAGAGGATTTCGGCAAAGTCACGCGCGGGACGCGGCGGCTTTCGGCGGGGCGTCTCAGTGACGATGGTCTGAACGCTTTCCGGCCAGTTGCCTTTCTCAGTATCCTGCTTGAACTGGTGCACCACCTGGCTGATACTGACGCCAGAATCCAACCGACGTTGGACCCACAGCAGCAGTTGGACATCACGTTCCGAGTAAAGGCGGTAGCCATTGGGCATACGGGTTGGCTGAAGCAGATCGTATCGCCGTTCCCAGGCACGCAATGTCACTGGCTTGATACCTGTCCGGTTCTGTACCGCCTTGATGGTATAGGTGGGTTCGGTCGGAAAATTGTCAATGGTAGTCATGGGCTACTCCTTCAGCAATCGGGATGCCTCAAATATGTCATTGAGGAACTTCTGGCGTTCTTCCGGGGTCATCAAACGGGGTTTGGCGGTTTCTTCGAGCGTGATGGTGAGAAGTTGGGTGGAAATATGACGCCCCTGGTAAAAGAAATGCTTCTGAATAATGCCATCATAAGTAATGTAGTACTCGGGCTGGTCAAAGAACAGGTTTCCCAGTCCATAATCGATGAATGTGTGATTCCAAAACTCCATTGCCTTGGCAACGTGGCTCTGGCTGCCATTGACGATCACCGCTCCGGCATCAGCCACCCGCCTGAAATCTCGAATTGCTGTGGACTGAGCGGTCACAAAGTAATCTTCCTGGTACTGGAAAGTGACGATCGGCAGGTACCCCTGGCTGCGCAGGCGGGTCACTTCGTCAGAGATCCAGCCGAAATCCTCGCAAGGCGCAGCTCCACTGGAATCCTCTGTTGCCCAGGCCATGTAGGGTCCATAAGAATTGCAGCCGATGAAAGCCAGTTTATTGCCGTTATTCTCGATCAGCAGGGGCTTTTTGGCATCCGCAATATTGACCCCGCCGGCATACCACTGCATGCCATATTTGCGGTAAAGGTCGAGTGTGAATGGCACAGAGTCTACTTTGTAAAGCGCGCGAACGTCATTATTGTGATTGCCGGTTAGCTCAATAACATCCGCTCCAAGATCGGCAAGCAGATCGATATAAGCCGGGTCGCTGCAAAAGATGTAGCCAGTGTAATCAGGGTCGGGGAAGGGGCAGTCTTTATAAAAGGAGACCTCATTGCTGATGTGAGTCAGGTCAGCAGCCCGCATGAAGTCGCGGATCTCCGTGCCCGGGAAGAGCGCACCCTCGGTGGACATGACAAACGCCGTGTCACGTGTCATGGCGGTTACGCCGGTCATGATCAGGCTGGTGAGTTGAGCCCGGTCGCGGTTTGGCGCGGGTAAAAGCCCAGCAAGTTGGTCCTCTTTGAGGTTGAGATCAGCGAGCTTGCTGCTGAGGGTGATCCGCTGGGTCAGTGGGGTCGCTTCAGGGGTGAAATCGTCATCAAGCGGACTCTTGCCGTCGACAGAGATCACCTTCCACTGCGGCGCAAGCAGTTCAAACGGCAATATTGCCCAGGCGCCCTCCTTGGTTTCCACTTCAGGGCGGAAGAATCCATCAATGACATGGTCGATCTTGCTTTTAGGGGGGATCGCACTGGCAGTCATGTTGAACAAGTGCGTCACAAGGGCGTTATCCTGGTCGCGTAGAAGCAGCGTATCAATCGTTACCGAGAGGTTTTCGGGCTGGTAGCCGCGGACTAATGACCGCAAGTCGGCCATGGTGAGATCGTCCTGCACCGTAAAAAACGGCGCTACGAGAGCATAGGTTAGCCACGTTTCCCCCAATAAGGTCCCGTTCCGGGGTGGGTCACCGGCGGTGAGGAAGAGGTTCGCATCCGTTTTGGAACTGGTGGAACGCATTCCCTCGGGGATATTTATTTTTTTGACGAAGTCAAGAGGCAGAATGGGGTCGATCCAGAGCGTGAGCGGGATAGTCGTGAGTGTCGGGCTCGGGGCTGTCGTTGGAGTTGCAGTGGGTGATACCAGTGTAGCCGGCAGCGAGGAGGAGGTTGGTGGAAGCGCGGGAGAAGATGCTGCCAAAGGTTGGCAAGCTCCCAGCAAAATACTGATCAGCACAAACATGCTGACCAGGATGAAGGGCACAGACCTGGAGCCAGGAGATTTATCCATTCATCCCCCAAAAAAGATCATTCTGCATACGATGGTTCGGCATTGGTTCCGGAAAGCCCTGCATGAAACGATCGACCGGTCTGCTGAGGATTCTCATAAGCCAGGCGCTTAATCCAAAGGGCTTCTTTCCGCCGCCCTGGCTGGCGTGGCAGGCGGCTGCCTGCTCGCGTTGCTCAAGGACCTGCCGGTAATTAATTGTGACATGTACCGGAAAAGACTGGGAGGCAATTTGAACCAGGTCGATATCCTTATTGCGACCAATCTTGCGAGGATCTTTGCCCAGAAGGCGCATCCAAAATACAGCTATCTTAGCGCTCGATTTTGGCATGGTGTGGTAATAAAGGCGCGAGAGCGCCTGGGGATCGGTTGCCTGTAATTCCTTGCGGACGCGATCAAAAGCAAGCACAGTCGCCTGGTGAACGCGGATATGATCGGGGTGAAAATACCCCCCAACCGGGTCAAATGTGAGCACAACCTGCGGGCGCACCTGGCGCATCACAGCGGCGATGCGTTCAACGACTTCTTCCATCGGGCGGGCAACCAGCGCATCCGGATGATGGTTATCTGGAGACCCTTCCATGCCCGAATCGCGGAAACCCAGTTTGAAGACCTGTTTCAGCGCCAACACGTTCGCGGAGCAATCCAGCTCACTCTCACGCAAAGCCGCAGAACTGGAGCTGCTCTGGAGAAAGTCCGGGGGGATATCGCCAGCTTCCCCAAGCGTGGCGCAGGCTAAATAGACTTCAACACCCCGCATGGCATAAAGCGCGAGTGTGCCGCCCATGCCGAAGGCTTCATCGTCCGGGTGGGCGAGCACTGAGAGAATTCGTTTTGGTTGATTGTCGTTGATCATTTGAATACCTTTTGTATAACGTTCAAATTATAATCTCATCCGTTAACCCCCGCAATGAACCCGACCTCGGAAAGGGCAAATTTCAGAAAATTATCTGAGTTTATTGATTATGGATTGAGTCCGTCGGGTGGTTGGCTGCCGTATTGGGAGAAAAGCTCTTCCCAGCGGGCAATTTCATCGGGAGTCAACTGTTGTTCGATGCGTGTCTGGTTGCCGTGAGACTCAACCTGTGCCTGGATCTTGTGGGCCAGCTCAGAGCTGCTGAGGATGGTCATATAGCGGGCACGTCCGGCAGCCTGGACACGCCGGTCAGAACTGACCAGGGTCTGGTTGCGGGCTGAAGCTCCGAGCTTGTGGATGTGGTTTTCAATCGCGGAGTCAGCGCTTTGGGAGGCAGGCACAAAAACCGCTTGCACCAGCCCAAAGTTGCGCTTGCCTTCGTGCCCCTGGGCAGCCTTGTCAAAGAATACCAGTGCCCGCGAAGATGTGGCGCGCAGGAAGGGGGTGAGTATGTCGATCAGGGCTTGCTCGTCCTCCAGGTCCTGTAAACTGAGTCCACGGACATGGGGAATGAGATTGTGACCATCAATGATGTACTGCATGCCACAATTGTAAACCCAACCACTACTGAGACAAGTGGCAAGTGGAGTGAGGGCAAACATCGCAATTATGACAAAGAGCGCGCTGGCAAAATGCCTCTGACAGCCTGCTGTGATGGGTCCAATTGCTATTTTCAACCGCTCATAAACTGCCTGCTCGAGTACAATTATTCAAGCTTCTGAGCGTTCAAGGCGATGCCGCCGCCCAGGGCAAAATAGAAATGGAGAACTCCACATGGAAAATGTTTATCCGTCTTCTCATCCATTAATTGCAACAAAACTGACCCTCCTGCGAGACGTCACCACCGAACCCAAAAAATTCCGCGAACTTGTGCGTGAGCTTGCGGCAATGTTGACCTATGAAGCCACCGCCGACCTGGCAGTCAGACCGGTGAGCGTGCAGACGCCTTTGATGGAAACCCAAGGCGTGAAATTGTTGGAACGGATCGGTCTGGTACCGATCTTGCGGGCAGGGCTTGGCATGGTTGAAGGCGTATGGGGTCTGATGCCTGGCGCCGAAGTCTGGCATATTGGTTTGTACCGCGATGAGCGGACGCTCAAACCGGTGGCTTATTACAACCGTCTGCCCATTTCACCTACCGTCGGTGTTTGCCTGATCCTGGACCCGATGCTGGCGACCGGCGGCTCCGCAGTTGCCGCGGTGGACATCCTCAAGCAATGGGGTGTTACGAAAATCAAATTTGTCGGCTTGATTGGAGCGCCGGAGGGCATCGCGCGGCTTCATACAGCGCATCCCGACGTCCCGATCCATCTCGCAGCAATCGATGAACGCCTGAATGAGCACGGCTACATCTTGCCAGGCCTCGGGGATGCTGGCGACAGGCAGTTTGGTACTTAGCAAACAAACTTTCTGGCAATTAACGCAGGAAATTTTTTTGGAAAAGGAGATGAATAAATGATCGGTGTAATTCTTTGTTCCCATGCAAGTTTTGCCCAGGGTCTGTATGATGCAGCCGAGATGATCACAGGTGAGACCGAGAAAATCGCTGTTTTGCCCTTTGTGGATGGCGACAATGTGGATGACCTGGTGGAAAAGATGCGCAGCGTGGCGGCAGGGTATCGTGAGCAAGGTCTCCCCTACGTTTACATGGTGGACTTGTGGGGTGCGTCACCTTTCAACGCTTCGTTGATGGCAGAAGGCGATAACGGCGCGGACATCGTGGCAGGCGTAAGCTTACCTTTCTTCCTCGAATTCCTCACCAGCCGGGATGATTTCAAGGGCGGTCCGACCGCGGAATTTCTGGATGGGATCATCGAAGAAACCGGTTTGGTCAAGCGCATCAATTTCAAGGAATTGAGCGGGTAGTATATCTGTTATAGCAAGCCAAGTGTGGCGATCTGAACGCCGACACTGTCATCCTGAGCAACGCGACTGCTTGCGTCCCCTTGCGGGAAGGATCTGTTTGTTAAATGTCAGATTCTTCGCAAAAGAGGCTCAGAATGACTGAAATGTCGGCTTGTAATCCAACATCAAGATTATCTGTCATCGCGAGCGAAGCGCGGCGATCTCAACTGCTGGAATATTATATAGACAAACCGGATGCCGATTTTACCTTAAGAAGCCAATTCCCGGGAGATCAACCGCGCCACTTTTCCCATGGGAAAGCTGGAAAGTTCCGCGATTTCTACCCAGGCGAAATCGGCGGGTAAAGCTACCTGGTCGGCAGCGGTAAGCTCGCTGTCGAAGGCATGCAGCGTAATTCGGAAATGTGTATAGGCGTGCTTGTAGACACCCAACTCGGATTTCACAGATATCGAGAGCCCGAAACGTGCATAAATCAAGTCCTGTAAAGCATTTTTGAGATCTGTAGTGCCTTCCGGAACCGATCCTCCCGGATACTCCCAAAGATTCCCAAGCATGCCGTCGGATGGTCTGCGGGCAAGCAGCACTTTACTACCCCGCGTGATTACCGCTGCCACGACCAATTTGTGTGGGATCTTGGCTTTAGCCTTGCGCAGCGGCAGCTCGGATTGGGTATCCCTCTGGAAAGCAAGACACTCACTGTTCAAAGGGCAACGCCGGCAGGCTGGGTCAATGGGCGTACATACCGCACTGCCAAGGTCCATCAGAGCCTGGTTGTAGTCACCGGTACGCTCCCCAGGCAGCACCTGGTGGGCGAAGTCCCACAATTTTTGATCCGTCTCATTTCCCGGCAAATCATGCAAGTCAAGCAGGCGGATCGTCACACGCCTGATGTTTGCGTCCAGCGCGGGCTCAGGCTCGCCGAAGGCGATCGAGGCGATCGCGCCGGCGGTATACGCCCCGATTCCCGGCAGGCTTTTGAGAGTGGCAACATCCGCAGGGATCTGACCAGCATGATCTTCAACGATGATTCGGGCAGCCTTATGAAGGTTGCGGGCACGGCTGTAGTAGCCAAGACCCTCCCAAGCTTGTAGCACGTCACTTTCATCTGCTTCTGCCAGGCTCGCGAGATTGGGAAACCGCGTCATGAAGCGTTGGAAATAGGGGATGACCGTTTCAACCTGGGTTTGTTGGAGCATGATCTCAGAGACCCAGACCTTGTAAGGTGTGGGATCAGAACGCCAGGGCAATTGCCTGGCGTTTTTGTCGTACCAAGGTAAAAGTTTCTCGGGGATTGGGTGCATCAAAACTGGAAAGCGCCTCGCTGCATGACAAGCTTGAGATTAAAGTCCCGCACGAATTCCTGGAGGCGATCGGAAAGGTTGAGCCAATCCGGCGAGTGGATCAAACGCTGCGCGCTTGGCAGGTCGGGCATGCTGGCGCCAATCAGCACCTGCGGATGATCGCCATACACGGTAACCCATGCGTCAGTCACATCCAATCCAAGCCGATTCACCTCAGGCAGGTATTCCCCCACCACATAACCAAAGTACTCCTGTTCGCGACCAGGTCTAACATTCCAGGTGATCAGGACTTTGACAGGCATTTCAGAGCGACACAAGTTTGGGGTCGAGCGCGATCACATGCGTTTCTTCCTCGGGGAAAGCCACATTACCTGCTAACTTATAAGTCTCCATCGTTTCAAGAGAGGTAATGCCCATTTCCTTGAGGAATTTGCTCAATGGATCAAGCTCGAGTTTGGAGTAAGGGGTTTCATAGTGCATCGGGATGACGATGTTCGGTTCGAGCATGCTGATGACCTCGGCAGCTT
>ERZ1645187.4583-NODE-4583-length-11082-cov-10.408543_pt1 | contig 11082 bp, 8 predicted proteins | sample MGYA00575352_ERZ1645187 | MGnify/ENA primary metagenome ERZ1645187 (study PRJEB40837, sample SAMN11349314) | freshwater sediment metagenome | isolation source: river sediment | host: Sediment | place: India: Wazaribad , New Delhi | collected 2017-02-21 ... | reverse complement strand
TTCAGCCGGTGATCGTCACGCCGCAGGGCGCCGGGCGCTATCGCCTGGTGGCCGGGGAGCGCCGCTGGCGCGCGGCCCAGCGTGCACAACTCCATGAAATTCCGGCGATTGTTCGCGATCTGAGCGAACGCGAGGTTATGGCGCTGGCGCTGATCGAGAACCTGCAGCGCGAAGATCTCAATCCGATCGAGGAAGCGCGCGCCTATCACAGCCTGGCGGAACAGGAAGGGCTGACTCAGGCCGAAATCGCGAAGCTGGTCGACAAGAGCCGCAGCCATGTCGCGAATCTCCAGCGGCTGCTGGCCTTGCCCGAATCGGTCATGGACATGGTCCAGGACGGCCGGCTGTCGATGGGCCACGCCCGCGCGCTGATCGGGGTGGAGAATGCCGAGGCTCTGGCCGAATCGGCGGTGGCCAGGCAGCTGTCCGTGCGTGAGGTGGAAAAGCTGGTGCGCCGCCAGACCACCGGTACCACCGCGCCGCGCCGCGCGCGCAGTGACCGCGATGTGGGCGCCTCAGCCGATATTGCGGCGGTTCAGAGCCACCTTGAGGAATTTCTGGGCCTGTCGGTGCGGATCAACGCCGATGCCGATCCGCGGTCGGGCACGGTGACCATCCGCTATCGCACGCTCGACCAGCTCGATCTGATCTGCCAGCGCCTAACTGGCGGCGGAATATAGGGAATTTTCCCGATTATTCGTTAATTTTCCAGCCCGATCCATTAACCATACTCAAAAGCAAAGCCTGAACAGAGTAGTTCTACATAGGGTCCTGCGAATGGGGGCAAGCCGTCCATTCGGGCGGCGCTCACCGCGCTGCAAGCTCTCGAATGCTTGGATAGGGACCAGACTTATTATGCGTAACTCGCTTCGCCTCGCTGTTATCGGTGCTGCTGTCAGCGCCATTTCATTCGCTTCGGCTGCCAACGCCGCTGCCACCGCCACCGCCACCGCCACTGCGGAAGTGCTCGACACTCTGTCGCTGACCGCTGATTCGGCGCTCGACTTCGGTCAGATCGCTGCCAACACCGGCGGCACCGTGACCGTCGGTTCGGACGCCAACACGACCAAGACCGGCACCCTGGTTTCGACCGGCACCCGTGCCCCGGCTTCGTTCACCGTGACCGGCAGCGCTGGCGCGACCGTGCTGGTGTCGCTGCCCGACACGTCGACCAATGCGGTTGTGCTGAGCCTGAACGATCCCAGCTGGGACGTGGGCGTGCAGGGTCCGCTGCCTTCGATGTCGCTGGACGGCTTCGAAGCCGACGTGACCGACGTTGCGCTGAGCGCGACCACCGGCCAGGGCACCTTCAAGGTCGGCGGCACGCTGACCGTGGGCAGCGCCCAGCATCCGGGCGTTTACAACGGTACCTTCGACGTTTCGGTCGAATACCAGTAAGCACCGCGTCGCAACTGCGGCACGACTTCACCAGGGGCCGCATCCGCGATGGCGGGTGTGGCCCTTGGCTTGTCTGCCGGTCGCGCGCGGCTTGGTGCGGCGTGGTTATCTGAAAATTAACCCTGTTTTCCTATGCCCTAAGGGAATTCCCGGAGGTGCCTGTGCACTGCCCGGTCATGATTGCACCAAGGGGTACTCCATGTCGCACATTTCCCGCATTCGTCGCGCACTGCTTGGCCTGGCCGCTCTGGGCGGCGTGATGGGTGCTGTTCCCGCCCAGGCGCAGGGCGATCTGTTGGTTGCTCCGACTCGCGTCGTGATGAACGGCGGCGGCTCGGCCGAAGTGGTGCTCAGCAATATCGGCAGCGCCCCGGCGACGTATCGGATCACGCTGGAACTGCGCCGCATGGATGGCGACGGCGATTTCAGCGATGTGGCGGAAGAGTCTGCCAACCCGGTGGAGCGGGCCGCGCTCGACATGATTCGCTATGCCCCGCGCCGGATCACCTTGTTGCCGGGGCAGCCCCAGGCGGTGCGGATCTCGGCCCGTCCGGCGCCGGACCTGCCGGATGGCGAATACCGCGTCCACATGGGCTTCCGCGCGATTCCCGCCGCGATGACGCCGGAGGAAGCCGCCAAGGAAGCGGCGACCGGGGGCCTCTCCATCCGCCTCACCCCCGTTTACGGGATCACGATCCCGGTGTTCGTGCGCAAGGGCCGGCTGGAAGCCAGCGCCGCACTGGCCAACCCGCGCTTCGTGAAAGATGGTGAGCAGACCTTTGTGGAACTCGACATGAGCCGCACCGGGCAGCGATCTGTCTTCGGCATGATCGAGGGCAAGACCGCGCGCGGTGAAGCGGTGTTCCAGCAGCGCGGGATCGCGATCTATCCCGAAGTGAACCAGCGCAAGCTGCGGGTTCCGGTAACGCCGGAACAGCAGGCCAAGCTGACCGGCCCGATTCGCATAGAATACCGTGAACTGCCGGAGAACGGCGGTCAGTTGATCGCCGAAGTCACCTCGGCCATTCGCTAAGCCCCTGATTTAACAGAACTGATCCGCAAAAATCTGACGTCATGACACGCTGGTCCGCCCCGCTGCGTCACGCCGCCGCCCTGCTTGGGGCGGCGCTTGGCGTTTGTGCGGGTTCGGGCGGCGCGCAGGCTCAGGCCTGGCAACCGACCGAGGATGACCAGCTCCTGCTCGAACTGCGCAGCGGGGCTTACAAGCTGGGCGAACCGATGCGCGGCTATCAGACGCCCGCCGGTGTGTGCATCGATTTCGCCGACCTGATCCAGACCCTCGACCTGCCGGTGCGACTCGACAAGAAGTCGCGCCGCGCAACTGGGTGGTTGTTCGCGGAGGACCAGCGGTTCGTGCTCGACCGCGATGCCAATACGGTACAAACCATGAACGGAGCGCGCGGGATTGCTGCCGGCGCGATCCTCGACACGCCTGAGGGGTGGTGCATGGACCTGGGCGCGCTGTCTGGCTGGATGGGCGTGCGGTTCAAGCCGGACCTCGGCAACCTGACGGTCGTGCTGGAATCCGACCGTAAACTGCCGTTCCTGGAAGCGATCGAGCGCAAAAGTCGCGCAGCGCGACTTCAGCCGCGCTCGTTCGACGAATTCGATCTGGCCAAGCTGCCGCAGGCGCAGCTGCCCTACAAGGCGTGGCGCGCGCCGTCGGTCGACATCCAGTTGCAGGCGCAGTGGAGCAAGGTGGGCGGCACCCGCGTGCAATACGAAGCGCTGGCGGCGGGGGAGTTGTTGGGGATGAGTTACACGGCGCGGCTGGCGGGCGAGGGGCTGGGGCGCCCGGATTCGCTGCGCGTCCGGGCCTATCGCAACGATCCGGCGGGGGAACTGCTGGGGCCGCTGAAAGCCACGCAAGTCGCGCTGGGCGATGTCGATCTGCAACGCGGCAACCTGACCGGGCAAAGCGCCTATGGCCGGGGTGCGGTGATTACCAATCAGCCGATCAACCGCCCGGCGCGGTTCGGCGTTACCGCGCTGCGCGGCACGCTGCCGGCTGGATGGGACGCGGAACTCTATCGCAACGGCGAACTGCGCGCGTTCCAGGCGGATCGCGGCGACGGGCGCTATGATTTCAACGATGTCGAGCTGCTGTTCGGCGATAACGAGTTCGAAGTCGTGCTGTATGGCCCGCAAGGCCAGATCAAGCGCGAACGCTCCAGCGTGCCGGTCGGGCAGGCGCGGGTTCCCGCCGGGCAGACGCTCTATTGGGCGGGAATTGCCGAAGAAGGCCGCGACCTGATCGATTTTACCAGCAAATTTGCCAATCCGCAGACCGGCTGGCGCTGGGGCGTGGGGGTGGAGCACGGGTTGAGCAAGCGCACCAGCGTCGGGGTCGAATATCAGAGCCTGATGCTGGCCGGTCAGCGCCGCCAATACCTGGAAGCCAAGGTCGACCATGCGTTCGGCCCGGTGCTGGTCGGGTTGTCGGGCGCGCAGCAACTGGGCGGCGGGCAGGCCGTGCGGGCCGAGGCGCTGGGCAAGGTCGGCCCGGTGCGATTCAACGCGCAAGTGCTGTGGGTCAACGGGGATTTCGACAGCGAAATGGTGCGATCCGCCCAGCGCCGCGATGCCAGCCTGCGGTTGAGCAGCGCGATTCCACTGGGCAGCTGGCGTCTGCCGGTCGAAGTCGGATATCGACAGTCGCAATTGCGCAGCGGCGCAAGTGTTAACGAATGGTTGCTGCGCACATCGGCGCACCTGGGGCGTCTGTCGCTGGCGGCAGAGCTGATGCAGCGCAGCGCCAACGGTTCGATGGCCGGGCTGGGCCTGGGGGATACCGGCACGAAGCTGAATCTGATCGCCAACACCATGATTGCCGGGGTGCGGTTGCGCGGTTCGGCGCGCGTGGCGTTGAACGGGCCGAAGCGCGGGCTGGAAACCGCGCAGGTCATGGCCGAAACCCGCTTTGCGCGTGCGTCCACCGTGCGGCTGGGACTGGATTACGATGCCCAGGCCGACCGGCGCGAGTTGATGCTGGGCGTGGTCCACCAGTTCAAGAAGTTTGCGGTGCGGGCCGAGGGGCGCATGGACAATCGCGGCAACCGCGGAATCAACCTGACGCTGGCCTTCAGTCTGGGGCCGGATCCGGTCAGCGGTGGAATCCGGCTGGCGCGGGAACGGCTGGCCGAGGAAGGCCAGGCGAGCATCGAGGTCTATCGCGACGAGAACGGCGACGGCATCCGCCAGCCGGGCGAGGAAGCGGTCGAGGGTGTGACGGTGGAAGCCGGCTTTCGCCACAGTGACAAGGCCACCAACCCGGATGGCCGCGCCGTGATCAACGGGCTGACGCCTTACGTGCCGGTGCTGATCTCGATCGATGCGGGAACGCTGCCCGATCCGCTGCTGCAACCCAAAGGGCAGGGCATGGTCGTGGTGCCGCGCCCCGGCGTGGCGGCGAAAGTCGAACTGCCGCTGGCCCCCACGGGCGAGATCGAGGCGATTCTGCTGGGTCCGGATGGCGAGCCACGCGCGGGCGTGCCGATCGAACTGGTCGACATGGCCGGGCAGATGCTGCTCCAGACCCGCAGTGACTTTGATGGCTATACCCTGTTCGACAGCGTCCCCTATGGCCAATACCGCCTGCGGGTGCATGGGCCGAGCGCGCAGATTCTGGGGGTGAAGCCCGATATCGCGGGGACCTTGACGCTGGACCGGGCCAACGCCTCGCTCCGGCTGGGGCGGCTGCGGCTGGAGGCTGGCCCGCGCGCCGCGCAAGTTGCGGTGCAAGGTGCCGAAAGGCCTTAACCGGGCGATTAAATTCGGCTTGACCGGCCCGCGCGGCCCGGCCTAACCCTTTGCCCAACGATCATACCGGTAGAGAGGGTTATCCCATGTCGCTCGATAAGCTGCACCGCACCTGCTATAACGAAGACCACGAGGCGTTCCGCTCCACCGTGCGCCGGTTCGTGGCGGAACACCTGGAACCGCACGCGGCCAAGTGGGACGAGGACGGGATCATCCCCAAGGACGTCTGGCCCAAGGCGGGCGAACTGGGCCTGCTCTGCCCGACCGTGCCGGAGGCATACGGCGGGCTGGGGCTGGACTTCGGCTATAACGCGATCATTGACGAGGAAATCGGGTACGGCACAGATGTTGCCACCGGCTTCTCGCTCCAGTCGGACATCGTCGCCAACTATATCATGCAGTACGGCTCGGAAGAGCAGAAGCAGACCTGGCTGCCCAAGATGGTGTCGGGGGAAGTGGTTACCGCCATCGCGATGACCGAACCCGGCACCGGCTCCGACCTGCAGGCGCTGCGCACCACGGCCAAGAAGGATGGCAACCACTATGTCATCAACGGCAGCAAGACCTATATCACCAACGGCCAGAACGCCGACCTGATCCTGGTCTGCTGCAAAACCGACACTGAAGTGCAGCCCGCGTGGAAGGGCGTGTCGATCGTGCTGGTCGAAGCCACCCGCGAAGGCTTCAAGCGTGGCCGCAACCTCGACAAGGTCGGGCTGGACGCGGCGGATACGTCGGAACTGTTCTTTGAAGACGTCCGCGTGCCGATCACCAACTGCCTGGGCGAAGAGGGCAAGGGCTTCATCTATCTGATGACCGAGCTGCCGCAGGAGCGCCTGGGCATTGCCATTTCGGCCCAGACCGCCGCGCAGCGCGCGTTCGACATGACGGTGGAATTCTGCCGCGACCGCAAGGCGTTCGGCCAGTCAGTGCTGGATTTCCAGAACACCCGCTTCGTGCTGGCCGACCTCAAGACCAAGTTGCAGGTGGGTTGGGCGCATATCGACTGGGCGCTGGCCCGCCATATCAAGCACGAGCTGACCCCGGTCGAGGCTTCTGGCGCCAAGCTGTGGCACACCGAATTGCAGGGCGAAGTGGTCGACAAGTGCCTGCAACTGCACGGCGGGGCGGGCTTCATGAACGAATACCCGATCGCCAAGCAGTGGCGCGGCGCGCGCGTGACGCGGATCTTTGGCGGCACGAGCGAGATCATGAAGGAACTGATCGGCCGCTCGCTCTAGGGCAGATACCAAAACGCCCCCGGTGTTGCTGGGGGCGAAGGAATGGGGGAGCCGGCTGGCTCCCCTTTTTCGTTTCAGCTCAGTAGGTGCGGACCCGCTTGTCCGGCACGATCTTCACGCGCTTGTCGGGGCGCGGGGCGATCCGGCGCTTGGCCGATTTTACCGGAACCCATTCCTCGATCACGGTGGTTTCCACGCATTCCCGTGCCTTGGCCGGGGCGGCGTGGTGCATGACGGGAACCATCATCATCACTGGCTGCATGGCATAGCCATATCCGGGGCCATATCCGGGCTGCTGATAGCCGTAGCCATAACCAGCCTGGCCCTGACCGTAATATCCCGCCAGCGAATCTTCCAGATAGGCCTCGCAATAGTCACGCGCGCGGTTGCGATCGGCCGATGCGCCAATCGCGCCGCCTGCCACGGCGCCCACGGCGGCCCCGGCGATGGTGCCGACGGTGCGATCACCCCGGCCTGCAACGCGGTTGCCGATCAAGCCGCCAAACAGCCCGCCGATCACCGCGCCAGCGGTCTTGCTTTTGGAACCGCCCATGCGGCGGCGGCATTCGGTCAGCCAGTCACCCTTGGCGCGGTCCCAGGCCACCGGATCGTAACCGGGGGCCTGTGCCGGAGCATGGTCTGTGCCGAGCTGGGCCATGGGTCCGGCGGGCATTGCGTGGGGTGGCATGGCGTGCGGCATGCCTGCGGGCAGCGGCTGGACCACCGGCTGTGAAACCATCGGCGGCATGGCAGGCATTGGCGGGGCCGGAACCGCATTGCCGAACACGCGCCCTTCGGCATCGACGGCTGCGCCCGGCAGTGACTGTGCCAGCGCGGGGGCCGCGAAAGCGAGCGAACCGGCCAGCGCAGCGGCGGTCAGCGGGCGAAGTGAATGAGCGACAGACATGGGCATTCCCCTGAACGACCGGGCGCGATGATACAGCGAATCCCGGCATTAACCCGAAATTTAGCATCGCATGATCCGGAAAACCAAGGCGGGCAGGGGTGTTGTCTTGGCGCTGTCCCGAATCGGTGCGGTTTGTGTGGGAAAGCTGGACGCGGTCAGATCGCGTCGGCGATGGCCGCGGCCAATGCCTCGATCCCGGCGGCATCCTCGGCATCGAAGCGGGCGGGTTCGGGGCTGTCGAGGTCGATCACCGCGATGACCCGGCCATCCCGCAGCACCGGCACGACCAGTTCGGACCGGCTGTCGGCATCGCAGGCGATATGACCGGGGAAGGCATGGACATCGGGCACCAGCTGGGTCGCCCCGCTCGCCGCCGCCGTGCCGCAAACGCCCTGGCCAAAGGGAATGCGGATGCAGGCGGGCTTGCCGATGAACGGACCCAGCACCAACTCATCCGCTCCGACTGTGCGGTAGAAGCCCGACCAGTTCAGCCGGGGCAGGAATTGCCAGATCAGCGCCGCGACATTGGCCATGTTGGCCACGCCGTCGCTTTCGCCATGGATCAGCGCCTGCGCCGCGCCGACCAGATCGGCATACATTTCGGCCTTGGGCTGATTCGGATCGGGGGCAAAGGCGAACATTGGCGTGGACTTCCCTGGTGGCTGCGCGTGGTGACGCCTCTACATGACTCGCCTGTTGCCGCCTAGCCGCGGTGCATCTATCGTCCGGCCATATGTCGACCAAACGCAAGCTGCTCGTCGCCCTTGGGGTATTCCTGCTCGTCGTGGGCGGATTCGTGTTCTGGATCTGGCGCGGGGTGCCGGCGGAATATACCGTCGATCAGCTGTCCGGCACCGATCCGGTGATCGCCGAGCCCAAGCCCGAAACCCTGCCGAGCGTGGGCATCGCCAAGCCGATCGGCTGGGCCGCGAACGCCGCGCCGACCCCGGCCAAGGGGCTGGTAGTGGGCCGCTTTGCCGAAGGGTTGAATCATCCGCGCACCATGCTGACGCTGCCTAACGGTGACGTCGTGGTGGCGCTGACCGACGCGCCCAAGGGCAACCTGGGCGCCGGCCTGATGGCGAAGATCGGCCAGTGGTTGATGAGCAGCGCGGGTGCGCAAGGCGGTTCAGCCGACACGCTGGTGTTGCTGCGCGACGCGGACGGTGACGGCAAGGCCGAGGGCAAGTTTGACCTGCGGGTCGGCAATGGCCTCGTCTCGCCCTCCGGCCTCGCCTGGCGCGACGGCACGCTCTACGTCGCCAATCACGATGCGGTCGTCTCGTTCCCCTATCAGCTGGGCGAAACCACGCTGGCGGGTGCGCCGAAGAAGCTGATGGACCTGCCGCCAGGCGGCAACCACTGGATGCGCAACATCATCCTCAGCCCCGATGGTGAAAAGCTGTACGTCGCGGTCGGCTCGGCGTCCAACATCGGCGAAAAGGGGATGGAGCTGGAACAGGGCCGCGCCGCGATCTGGGAACTGAACCTCAAGACCGGCTATCCGCGCCAGTTCGCGCAAGGGCTGCGCAACGCCAATGGCCTGGCCTGGAATCCGGCTTCGGGCGAACTGTGGACCACGGTGAACGAGCGTGACATGCTCGGCCCCGATCTGGTGCCGGATTACCTCACCAACGTGCCGGTCGGTGCGCATTATGGCTGGCCGTGGATCTACTACAAGAAGTACAACGATGACCGCGTCACCGCCCCCGCGCCAGAGTACATCGACGATTTCGTGCGCAAGCCCGAATACGCCATGGGCGCTCATGTCGCCGCGCTGGGGCTGGCCTTCGTGACGGGCGGCGAACGCCTGGGGCCGGATTTTGCCAATGGCGCGTTCATTGCCCGCCACGGTTCATGGAACCGCAAGCCCAAGGCCGGCTATGACGTGGTGTTCGTGCGGTTTGACGCGAACGGCAACCCGCTGGGCCTGCCGGTGCCGGTGCTGACCGGATTCCTGACCCCGGATGGTGGCGAAACGCAGGGGCGGCCGACCTGGGTGGCGTTTGACAAGGGCGGTGCGCTGTTGGTGTCGGACGATACCGCCGGGATCATCTGGCGCGTGATCGCCCCGAATGCCCAGCCCGCCGCGCCGGTCAAGCCGGTGGTGACCGCGAAGATGCCGCCGCAGCGTTCGTTGCAGGGTGATCCCAACGCCCGGTTTTCGGCCGGGTTCAAGGACGATACGACGGTGAAGCAGTAAAAGGCGTACGGGGCAGGGCGCGTTACAGCGCCTTGCCCGCCCGCCCGGCCAACTCGGTGACGAACTGCCAGGCCACCCGGCCCGACCGCGCGCCGCGCCGCTTGGACCATTCCAGCGCCTCGTCCGCGGTCCAGTCCAGCCCGAACTGGGCGCAATACCCGGCGATGATTGCCAGATAGTCGTCCTGCGCGCAGGCATGGAAGCCGATCGACAGGCCGAACCGGTCGGCCAGCGCCAGCTTGTCATCCACCGCATCGCGCGGGTTGATCGGATCGTCCTGTTCCGACAGGTGGCGCGGCACGATGGCGCGACGGTTCGACGTCACGGCCAGTCGGACATTGCCGGGCCGGGCTTCGACTCCGCCTTCCAGCCAGCTGCGCAGCGCGCGCGGACCGGCGCCATCGGTATCTTCGAACCCCAGATCGTCGATGAACACCAGGAACCGGCGCTCCTGCCGGCCCAGCGCCGCGAACAGCGGGGCGAGCGAGGCCAGTGCATCGGGCGCGACCTGAACCAGCGCGACGGCGTTTTCATGCGCAGCCTGCGCGGCGCGTACGCTGGCGCGCAACAAGGCGGATTTGCCCATGCCGCGCGCACCCCACAGCAACATGTCATGCGCGGCATGCCCCTGTGCCAGCCGGTTGATGTTGGCGGTCACCAGCGCCTTTTGCGCATCGATGCCGCGCAGCAGATCCAGCGACGGGGCCGCCATCCGTTCCACCGCGCGCGATCCGCGCTGGTCGTGGACAAAGGCCGGGGCCGTGGCCCAATCCGCCGCACTGGCGGGCGGCGGGGCGAGGCGTTCGAGCGCCTCGGCGATCCGGGTCAGGGCGTCGCTCATCCTGCCAGCGCCGCCGCGTCGAGGGCGTAGAGCAGGTCCGCACCGGCCGTGGCCGCCGCTTTCAGGCCGCGTGCTTCGGGAACGATGTGCTCCACGAAATAGCGCGCGATCACCGGCTTGGTCACCGACAGCGCGCCCTCGGCCGCGTCGACCTGGCGCAGCAGCTGCCAGCCTGCCACCGCGACCGAACACATCGTGCAGAACGCGACGCTGCCGGCCAGCTTGTCATCCAGGCTGGCATCGCTGATCATCCAGCGCGCGACCGCGATACAGTCCTCGGCCAGCGCTTTCAGGGCCGGAGCACGGTCACCCGCGCCCGCCGCGACGTCTGCCAGCAGCGCGATCAGCACGTCGCCGCCTTCATAGCCCAGCTTGCGGGTGACGAGGTCAGCGGCCTGAATGCCGTTGGTGCCTTCATAGATCGGGGTGATCCGCGCATCGCGGTAATGCTGGGCGGCGCCGGTTTCCTCGACAAAGCCCATCCCGCCGTGAATCTGGACGCCCAGGCTGGCCACTTCGCAGCCGATATCGGTGCCCCAGGCCTTGATCATCGGCACCAGGCAATCGGCCCGCGCCTGCGCGCCGGGTACGCCCAGCGTCCCGCGGTCGACTTGTCCGGCGGTGTAATAGAGCAGCGCCCGCGCCCCTTCGGTCAGCGCCCGCATCCGCAGCAGCATGCGCCGCACATCGGGATGCTCGACAATTGCCACCG